>Ga0310120_10003203_pt1 | contig 11723 bp, 10 predicted proteins | sample CB27_AW_983_MG_FD_203506 | JGI IMG/M metagenome (GOLD analysis project Ga0310120, IMG submission 203506) | Marine microbial communities from Western Arctic Ocean, Canada - CB27_AW_983 | ecosystem: Environmental > Aquatic > Marine > Oceanic | place: Canada: Western Arctic Ocean | collected... | reverse complement strand
GGGGGGCCAGCTGTCGGTTGTCAGGGACGCGGATCCGTTATCCGCAGACGATGGTGTGATGACCAGACGGGACTTCATCTCTGCTTGCCTCGCCGCCGGCGCATCGGTCGGCGCTGCCGCGGGTGCGGGCGCTTTTCCAGCAGCAGCTCTCACCGGGCATACGGCGACCGGCAGTACACCGTTCCCTTGGCGTCGCTTCGGTGACCTGCTGCGTACCCGGTTTCGAAACCTCCGACGTCATTTCGTCTTCGACTACTACCCCTGGTACGCCGCCGACCCGTTCCGCCACTGGACGCAGTGGGACCGGGTTCCCCCGATCGATCTCGCCGCCAACACGATGCCGCTGCTCGGAGCCTACGATTCCCGCTCGCGAGCGGTCGTCGAGCAGCACGCCCGCTGGATCGCCGAGTCTGGGGTCGGGGTCATCAACATGAGTTGGTGGGGGCAGGGCAGCTTCTCGGACCGCGCGGTGCCACTGGTCATGGACGTGATGGCGGACCACGACATTCACGTCACGTTTCATCTCGAGCCCTACAGCCAGGACCGCGTCACACGGTTTCCACACGATGTCCGGTACCTGCTGCAGCAGTACGGCGAGCGGCGGCGATGGGACTGCTTCTTCTTTAATGAGCGTGGCGATGGCTCGCAGGGGCCAGTATTCAAGGTGTTCAACACGGCCCTTCCGCGGCAAGTCGAAGATTGCCACGGTGTGTTGCAGGACATCGCAGGCTACGTGCCAGACGCAGAGTGGCACCGCGAAGCAGACCGGCTCCGCCAAACGCTGGCCGGTGACTTCGACCACCTGACTCTGCTGTCGGGCAGCCCGGCCGCCGAGCGAACGGCCGCCGCAGGCCTGGACGGCTTCTCGGCCTACAGTCCGGCTGAGGCGCCGAACAGCTGGCTCGACCGCGCTTTGGTCGCGTCACGGCTCGGGATGCTGTTCGCCTTCGCGGTCAATCCAGGGCAGGACGAAATCGAGCGGCGTGTTGTCGAGCAGGGGTCATGCTACACACCCCGACCGTTCCTACCACTGGCGCCGGATCTGGACTGGTCCCGCACGACGGACCGCGAGCGGGCGCGGGCGCTTGCCGAACAGCGTACCGAAGAGACGCTGCAACTGAACCTGCTGCTGCAAACCCACCCCTGGCTCGGCAACGCGGGGAAAGGATTCTTTCTGGTGCACATCACGTCGTTCAACGAATGGCACGAGGGTCATCAGTACGAGCCGATGAAGGATGCCTCGGCGCTGACCCCAGCCCAGCGCGCCGTTGGGTATCACAACCCGGAGGACGGTTCGTATCGCCTGCGGCATCTCGCCGATCTCCTGGCGCGGCTGTGATGAGGGTCACGTCGAGGCGGCCACCCGTGGAGGATGGGTTGCGGGCGGCCCACTAGCGTGCCGTCTGGTCGCAGGGCTGACCTCGCACCAGCGCGCGCCGCTCAGCCTGGCTGGCCCACTTCCGTCAGGGCGAGGTTCGAGTGTGCCGGGTAACATCCGCTCGTTCACCAAGTTGCGAGCAAGCTGAGAGAATGAGACCCTGGGTTCAGCATCTCCTGCGATGTCCAGTCTGTGAGAACGATGCCTTGGGCGTCGAGGTGGACTCGGTGTTCTGCAACCGCTGTCGGGCTCGCTTTCCCATCGAAGACGGTGTCGCCAATTTTCTCCATGACCAAAATCCCGTGGTGGCTCGAGAGCGCGATGCCGTTGCGGCCATGGATCGCAATGCACCCGACGCTGTCAACAACCCACGCGAGTTGCTCAAGCGGTTTGACCGAGGACGGCTGGATCCGTGCCATCTCCGGGAGTATCCATGTCTGGAGCACGCTACCGAATGCCGATCCCGGCTCAGCGAACTCCTGGCGGACCATACTCTCGGGAAGGGGGAGCGCGTGGTTGAACTGGGGGCTGACCATTGCTGGACGAGCAACCTGCTCTTGGATGGCGGGTGCCAGGTCATTGCGGTCGACATCAACGACCATTTGCGACTCGCCGCCAGGGCCGAAGACCCCAATCTGTGCCGGATCGTCGCTGATATGAACCACCTGCCCTTGGCCGATGGGACCGCCGACGTCGTTTGGGCCACGGCCGCCGTCCATCACTCGTGGGATCTCGAGCACACGTTCACCGAAGCGGCCCGTGTGCTGCGACGTGGAGGACGTGTCGCGTTTTGTTGCGAGCCGATGCCCTCGTGGCTCCGCTATCCGTTCGGAACGCGTTTCGGCCATGTCGAGCGGGCACGAGGCATCAACGAAACCTGGATTCCGCGCTCCACTTGGCTGAAGCTGTGCGCGCGCGCGGGCCTAGATGGGCACATCGTATTTCCCACGCTCGAGACTGAGACTATCGCGGAGAAGCTTAAGCGCCGACGCCTGCCCCTGTCGGTCGCGCCCCTCGTGAAACCGTTTCTTCGTTCGTTGCAAGTCTCCATACACCTTTTGGTAACCAAGACCTGATGTTTCGGCGTGACGCCGACACTTTGAGATGATCTCTAACCTCCGGCATCTTCTTCGCCATCGCAGACTGATCCATGCACTGGTGCTTCGCGACCTGAAGGCGCGCTACCGTGGGTCGGTCCTCGGCTTTTTCTGGTCGTTCGTCAACCCACTGCTCCTGCTGGCGGTCTACACATTCGTCTTCTCGGCGGTGCTGCCGGCCCGCTTCGACGGACTCGACGAGAACTACGCACTCTTTCTCTTCTGCGGGCTGTTGCCGTGGACCTGGTTCGCCTCATCGCTCACCGACGCGTCGAATTCACTTTTGGTGAATGGAAGCCTGATCCAAAAGGTACTCTTTCCCGCCGAGGTGCTGCCCGTGGTCGCGGTCGTAGCGAATATGGTTCACTTCTTCCTGGCGCTGCCGGTCCTGCTCCTCGCGCTCGTCTTCTTCGCGCAACACGTACCCAGCATCGCCAGTCTGCTCTGGATTCCGCTGGTGATCGCGGTCCAATTCGTGATGTCCATTGGATTCGGCTTGATCCTGGCGGCCCTCACGGTGCACCTCCGTGACATCAAGGACCTGCTCTCAAACAGCCTCACGCTCTGGTTCTTCGCTACGCCCATTCTCTACCCGTGGAGCATGGTGGCCGACCGCGGGCCCGCTATCGGTGGTGTCCGGCTCGGCAAGATCCTGATGGACGCCAACCCGTTTTTCCACCTTGCGGTATCCTATCAGGAGCTCCTCTTCTTCGACGGGCAGTACGACCACTGGAAGTGGCTCCTGTTGATCGCGGTTGCTTCAATCGCGCTCTTCTTCGTCGGCTATGCCCTCTTCGATCGCCTGCGCGATTCCTTCGGGGAAGAAGTGTGAGCGACGTCGCCGTCGCGTTCGTCGGACCGAATTTCGGTGCCGGTACTGATAACATCTACCTGGTTCGAAGCTGGCCACCATGGCGTCACCCGCGTCGCGGTTGCCGCACCGCGCTGCTGCCAGGCGATCCGCGTCGCAGACGACAGCCGACCCCGGACGGCACGGTCGCACTGCAAGCCCAGACAGGCAAGAAGAGGAGGCTTCGACGATGCCCAAGTTCGCCGCCAACCTGACCATGATGTTCAACGAGGTCGGCTTCCTCGACCGGTTCAAGGCGGCGGCCGAAGCCGGGTTCAAGGGCGTCGAGTACCTGTTTCCCTATGACTTCGACAAGGACGAGATCGCCGGGCGCCTAGCCGACAACGGCCTCGTGCAGGTGCTGCACAACCTCCCGGCTGGCGACTGGGCGGCGGGTGACCGCGGTATCGGCTGCCTGCCAGACCGGGTCGGTGAGTTTCAGGATGGCGTCGGGAAAGCGATCGACTACGCGCGCGCGCTGAGCTGTCTGCGGGTCAACTGCCTCGTGGGGATCGCACCCGAGAGCGCCGATCCCGCACGACTGACGGACACACTCGTCACGAATCTGCGCTTCGCCGCCGTGAAGCTGAGTGAGGCCGGGATTCAGCTCCTCATCGAGCCGATAAACACACGGGACATTCCCCGGTTCTTCCTCGACAGGACCGGTCAAGCGAACCAGATCATCGACGCCGTCGGCTCAGACAACCTCGCGCTCCAGTACGACATCTATCACATGCAGATCATGGAGGGTGACCTGGCACCGACGATCGAAGCCAATCTAGCGCGCATCACTCACATGCAGCTCGCCGACAACCCGGGGCGCCACGAGCCCGGCACCGGCGAAATCAACTTTCCGTTCCTCTTCGATTTCGTCGACCGGATCGGATACACGGGCTGGATCGGCTGCGAATACAAACCTGCCGCGACGACGACCGGGGGGCTCTCGTGGATCGCCCCGTACCTAGGCACCGCGGCATCCGACTCAACGCCTTCCGGAGGCTAACAGAGGATAACAACTGATGGCAAATGTAGGCTTCGTCGGACTCGGCATCATGGGCCGCCCCATGGCGGGGCACCTGCAAACCAGCGGTCACACGTTGTTCGTGCACGACCTGATCCCGATTCCCCAGGAACTCGTCGACGGCGGCGCTATTGTCTGCAACAGCGGCCAGGAGGTCGCCGAGAAATCAGAGATTGTCATCACGATGGTCCCCGACACGCCTGATGTCGCCGCCGTCCTCTTTGGGGAGCACGGCGTGGCCGCCGGCCTATCGGCTGGCAAGATCGTCGTCGACATGAGCTCGATTTCGCCGATCGAGACCAAGGACTTTGCCGGGCGTATCAACAAGCTGGGGTGCGAGTACCTCGACGCGCCAGTGTCCGGCGGCGAAGTCGGCGCCAAGGCCGGCAAGCTGACCATCATGGTCGGCGGCAGCCAGCAGACCTTCGACACGGTGAAGCCGCTGTTCGACCTGATGGGCGGAAACATCACGCTGGTCGGCGGCAACGGCGACGGTCAAACAACCAAGGTCGCCAACCAGATCATCGTTGCGCTGACGATCGAAGCGGTCGGCGAGGCGCTGCTGTTCGCTTCGAAAGCCGGTGCCGACCCAGCCAAGGTGCGACAGGCGCTGATGGGTGGGTTCGCATCGTCGAAGATTCTCGAGATCCACGGCGAGCGTATGATCGCGCGCACGTTTGACCCTGGGTTCCGGATTAACCTGCACCAAAAAGATCTCAACCTCGCGCTCACCGGAGCCCGCGCGCTCGGCCTGTCGCTACCGAACACCGCGACCTGTCAGGAGCTGTTCAACAGCTGCGCCGCCAACGGCGGCTCGGCCTGGGACCACTCCGGCATGGTCAAAGCGCTGGAGATGTTAGCTAACCACGAGATCGGGCAGGGGAGCTAGCAGCCCGAGCAGGGCGGGTCTGGCCCGGGCGTCGATGCAAGGAACGGCGGCGTTGGTGCACGACTCCTGCCCCTTGGTACGGCAGGCGAGAAGCGGTGCGCTGGCCTTCGTGATGGCTGACCGGTCGTCTCGAGGTTGGGGAATGTCACCGGTTCTGGCGATCGCCGGGCAGATCTTTCGAGTTCTTTAGGGGAATGGCGCGCCCGGCAGGATTCGAACCTGCGACCCTCGGCTTAGAAGGCCGATGCTCTATCCAACTGAGCTACAGGCGCGTAACGTTAGAACTCCCAGTGCAGCAGTGACTTATCCTCTTTTACAGCCTCACTTGAAGGGCTCACAAGCCGCCTCTCAGCCTTTTGCGGTAGGCTAGATGTCAGCCATCTTTCTCGTGATTGGAAAAAGTCTATGACCATCCGCTATCTTCGTTTCGTCGCCGTTCACGTTACCTTACTTGTGACCCTGGCGACGACCGGGTTCGCGCAAGAGTCCACGGCTGGTCAGTCAGCAGCCTATAACCAAGTAATATCGGCGAACCCATTTGGGTGGATCTTGCTGCCATGGCACAACGCCGAGTACGAACGTAAGGTTACGGACAGAGTCACACTGGCCCTTTCTGGATCAAAATTCGACTGGGGTGATGGAGACGGATTCTACAACGTCAGCACTGCATTTCGGTATTACCCTGGCGGCACACATTTTAGAGGATTTTACTTAGGTCCGAGGATCGGAATATTTTGGGCAACGTTAGGCCAGGACGATGAGGATGTCGACGAAGTTTCCGGAGGCCAGGACGATGAGGATGTCGACGAAGTTTCAGGACCAAACCTCGGTCTTGGCCTCGAAATTGGATATGCCTGGCTCCTTGGATCCGAGCAACACCTCAGCGTTAGCATCGGCGGTGGCGCGACAAAGATGTTTAATGGCACGCCACTCCCTATGATTCGACTCGTCAATATCGGTTGGGCCTTCTAGTGCAGCTACCAGATCCATTGTGTGTCCTCTGATGCAAGCAATAGATCCTTCGCTCTTTAAACGGGGCAGCTAACTCGGACCAGGAATAGCGACGCCGCACGCAAAGGCATTGAGGGCCGTCGGCGCGCCGAAGAGCCAGACAAGCTCCAACGGCCGCAACGGTCTCAGGCTCGTGCCTCCTACCATGCTACCCGACTACTTGAGCGCCGAGTAGTCGGTTGCACTCATCATGAAGACATTGGCCTCGATCCGCACTGCGTACTTCTGTCGGAGCGCGGTCCATTCCGGATCTTCGCGGAATGCAGCCCAGACTTCCTCCCGATGGGCGCGGTCGCGATAGGCCAGCATCCAGACCAGCGTGTTCGGATTGTCGAGATTCTGCCAGACCGCGATGACCTCGGCGCCGTGATTCTCAAAGATCTCGACCTCTTTCTCACGGAAGCGCTGATGCAGATCGCTGATGCCACCGGTGCCGTCGGTCGAGGTCTCGGCCGTGTACATGCGAAGCTCGAAGCAGCGCGAGTCGGCCGCCACACTGCCCGACAGCTCCGCTGGCAACTGGCTGGCCGGGCCACAGGGCGCAGGAGCGTCCTGGGCACGCGCCATGCCACTGAAACTGAGGCTGATGATTGCGACGAAAACAGCTTTTCTCATGCCTGTCCCTTTCTGGATGGTTGCCTACTTTCTACGGACCGCTGGACATCAGGGGAACGAAGATCATCGCGCTCAACAACGTGAGCGTGGCCACAACAGCGAGCACGACGGCACGGCGTTGAGATTGATCCGCATGGGCTTCACCCCAGTACCGGCCGGTCATCCGAGCCGCCCGCCGACGCAGCCCCTCCCCCGGAAGATCCGTTGATTGCTGGCTGATTATGCCACCAGCGGTGACGATCGCGGACTGAAATAGGCCGAGGGGCTCACCACGCGCGAGCATCTGGGGGCCGAGGCCACGGCCCCGCCTTCACCCCCGTCTCGGGGAGCGGACGGCTCCCGGCCCACACTTCACCGGCCTCTTCCGAAATCTGCGTAGCAGCGCCGCTCGAACACGTGACCTGATCCCCTGAGATCGTTCCAGCCCAAGGGGTAGAATTCTGGCGTTACGAACCAGGAGGCAGGATGCCACGAAAACGATCCAGCACCGAGCAGATCATCACGACACTGCGCCAGGCCGAGTCGGAGTTGAGCCGTGGGCTGCGCCCCCCGCAGGTGTGCCAGAAGCTCGGCATCAGCGAACAGACGTACTATCGTTGGCGCAAAGAGTACGGTAGCTTACGTCTCGACCAAGCGAAGCGGCTGAAGCGGCTGGTGGCGGATCAAGCGCTGGACGCCGCCATCTTGAAGGAGGTGGCCGACATCAGAGCCCGCGAAGGGTCGACCATCACCCCGACAAGATCAGCCACCCCCACAAGCGGATTTTCACGCCAACTGGACACTGTGTGCCGAGAATGCCAGCACGGAGGGCAGCCGGCAAGGCCCAACTTGTACTCGGCGAAAGAACTGGAATGGCAATGCTCCAGCCCGCTGAGCCACAGGCGCGTGCTTCGTTTTCTCTAGGACGCTGGGGCTCGCGCCGCCTAGATCATCCCGAGCACGGCATCCACGGTCTTCTGAATGCCCTGCTGCACGTGAGCGATGCTCGGCCCGAGCATGTAGGCCGGCGTCGTCACGATGCGATGCTCGTGATCAACGACGAACCCTGTCACGGGGCACTCCTCGTGCGAGCAACCCATCGCCTCGAGCGCGTGCGCAGTCCCGGCATCGTTGCCGATCGTCAGCTTCGGGTGTCCGGAGCCGAGCACGCGAGCAACAACGGCGGGAGCGATACAGATCGCGCCGATCGGCTTCTTCGCGGCGTGCATGCCCATCAGCAGGCGCGCGACGTCCGCGTGGACGGAACACTCCGCCCCCTCGGTTGCGAAGGTCGAGAGGACCCTGGCGGCACCGAAACCACCCGGCATGAACACAGCGTCGAGCGCACCAGTGCGCGCATTCCCGACGTTCTCGATCTCGCCACGCGCGATGCGCGCGGACTCGACGAGCGCATTGCGCCGCTCGCCGGTCGCCTCGCCCGTGTGGTGATCGACAACGTCGAACTCGATATCAGGCGCATAGCACTTGATCGTCGCGCCCGCGTTGTCGAGCGCAAGCAGCGTGCACACGCTCTCGTGGATCTCGGCTCCGTCCAGGAAGCCGCATCCCGAGAGAACGACTCCGACCGTGTGACTCATGCTCCCTCCATTACGCTCAACGAACCGCGAAACAGGCGCTACTGCTCAACAAATTATCGATCTGTCCATCTACCCATAATTCATACATCCGCTTCGTCGCGATGTACCGGTCGGATCATTCTACGCCCACGCGGTCACCGGCTCCAGCTCCAGCAGGCGCAGAGGACGCGAGCTGGCGAGGGCGTAGCGTTCGTACGCCGTGTAAAGACGCACGTCGGACCTTTCGGGCGCGCCGCCTCGCACCGGGCTTGCCTTGACTCGGTCGAGGTGGGACGCTAGGCTCCGGCTCGCACTCCCAACGCGATGCGCGGGATAACAGGGAGGAAAAGACCATGGCGCGCACTATCGTCAATATCGTCTGCCTCGTCGTGCTGCTGGGCACGATCGCGCGCGCTCGGCAACCGGCAACACCGGCCGCCGCCCTGACCGCGGCAGCGGCGGCGTTTCTCGACAGCCTGAACGACGAGCAGACCGCCGCGGTGCGGTTTCCGTTTGACGGCGAAGATCGGGTCGACTGGCATTTCATCCCGCGGGAGCGGAAAGGGATCCCGCTACGGGCGATGACCTCGTCACAACGGGCGGCCGCGCTCGACCTGGTCCGCACGGGACTGAGCGAGCGTGGATTCACCAAGGCGGAGTCTATTCGTCGGCTCGAACCGATCCTGTTCGAGCTGGAGGGCCGCGACATCCGAGACCCGGACCTCTACTACCTCATGATCTTCGGCGAGCCGACGGGCCAGAACACCTGGGGTTGGCGCTACGAGGGCCACCACATCTCGCAGAACTGGACAATCGTCAACGGTACGGCGGTCGCCACCAGCCCGCAGTTCTTCGGCGCCAACCCGGCCGAGGTGCGTGAGGGATCGATGCGGGGCGCACGGGCGCTCGGCCGCGAGGAAGACCATGCCCGGGCCCTGCTCGCATCACTGGATGATGCGCAGCGCGCCAGCGCCCTGATCGGAGAGACGGCGCCACGCGACATCCTGACGAGCAACCAGCGTGAAGCGGCAATGCAGGACGACCTCGGTGTGGCGTATCGCGACCTCGACCCGGGTCAACGCGAGCTGCTCTGGTCGATCGTCGAGGAATACGCCTCGACGCAGCCCGCCGCGGTGGTCAACCAACGTCTCCTGGCAATCCGTAGCGCCGGACCAGACAGCATTAAATTCGGATGGATGGGCGGAATGGCGCGCGGCGAGCCGCACTACTATCGGGTCCAGGGACCCACGTTTCTCATCGAGTACGACAACACCCAGGACGACGCCAATCACGCGCACAGCGTCTGGCGTGACTTCGCTGGTGACTTCGGCCGCGATCTGCTCGCGGCGCACTACCAACGGTTCCGGCACCAACCGGTCAACGCCGGCGGCTAACCACCAGTGACGGACACGAGGTGTACCCGCACGCCATCGAAGAGCGGTTCGGCGCGGACATCGACTTCACCCAACTCATCAAGAACTATTCGCCACCGCGTACCGACGGGCCGGACTGGTTCCCCCCTTCGGCCAGAGAGGGGCCAGCAACACGCAGTTAGCCCACTACATGCTCGTCGGCGGCGTTGCTCGCCTCGTGGAGCCGGTGCTACACTTTTTGGTTGCCGTCTCGCGGTTGCATTATGCGGTTGCATTATGGTGAGTGTAGCTCAATGGTAGAGCGCCGGACTGTGGCTCCGGATGTTGCGGGTTCAATCCCCGTCACTCACCCCATTTCTGCCCGATCCGCTCCGCGGCGCAGGTGGCCCAGACTCAGCCGGATCCTGATCGGCATCGCGGTCACCGGGACCGCCGGCGTCATAGTCGCCCGGGTCGCCGGTGTCCGGCTCGAGGTCGACGGCACCGGCATACGCCCGATGCTCTTCCGGTTCGACGCGGACGCCCACTTCGCGGCCCTGGAGGCGGACAGATCCGCACAGCAGGCAGATCGCGCACTCCCGATTGTCGAACCACGTCCACGTGGGACAGTGGCCGCGCCGGCCGCCGCAGACCGTCGGCCAGAGGCACTCTGGCCAGCCTATCGTGGCGTCGCACGTGACGGCCGATACGATCACGGCATCCTGACCGACTGGCCAGCGGCCGGGCTACCCAGGCTCTGGCATCAGCCGATCGGCGGAGGCTACGCCGCCTTCGCGGCAGCCGACGGGCGCCTGTTCACCATTGAGCAACGCCGCGACCGGGAAGTCGTGACCGCCTACGATACCGACACCGGCCACGAACTCTGGGCCCACGGGTGGGCGGCCTTCTTCCGGGAGGCGATGGGCGGCGACGGCCCGCGCGCCACGCCGACCTGGGACAACGGGCGTCTGTTCGCGCTGGGCGCCACCGGCGAGCTACACAGTCTGGACGCTGCGACCGGCCGGCTACGCTGGCGCACGAACATCCTCACCGACGCCGGCGCCAGGAACCTGGACTGGGCGATGGCCGCTTCACCGCTGGTTGTCGACGACAGGGTCGTCGTACTGCCAGGCGGCGGCGGCGGGCGGTCGGTCGCCGCCTACGACGCCGACACCGGCGAGCCGGTCTGGGCGGCGCTGAACGACGTGCAAGGCTACACCTCGCCGATGCTGGTCACGCTCGCAGGTCGCCGGCAGATCCTGGTCGTGACCGCCGAGCGCGCCGCCGGGCTGTCGGTCGATGATGGCACGATACTGTGGGACTATCCGTGGGTGGTGTCGACCGTCCCGAACGTCTCCCAGCCCGTGATGGTCGGCGACGACCGTCTGTTTCTGTCAGCTGGCTACGGGCAGGGCGCGGCGTTGATCGAAGTTCTGAACACCGGAGACCGACTGGCCGCCCGAGAGCTGTGGCGCACCAACCGGATGAAGAACAAGTTCAGCAGTTCGGTGGTACACGAGGGGCACATTTACGGGCTCGACGAATCGATCCTCGCCTGCCTCGATGTCGAGACCGGCGAGCTCATCTGGAAGGCGGGTCGCTACGGGTACGGTCAGCTGCTGCTGGCCGACGGGCATCTCGTGGTACTGACCGAGCGGGGTGACGTGGCGCTGGTCCGAGCCACGCCGGACGGACACGAAGAGCTGGTCCGCTTCGCCGCGATCAGCGGCAAGACCTGGAACACGCCGACGATCGCGGACGGCCGGCTGTACGTCCGGAACACCACCGAGATGGCAGCGTTCGACATCAGTCCTTAGACGGGGCTTCGCCCCAAACCCCACGCGGGCGTCTCGACGCCGCTGACACACGACGGCCTGCAGACCGGCTTGTCACCGCAGAACTTCACGTGCGGACCGTCGTCGACTGTCTTCGCGCCGTCGGCGACCTGTGGGCA
>Ga0310120_10003200_pt1 | contig 11726 bp, 15 predicted proteins | sample CB27_AW_983_MG_FD_203506 | JGI IMG/M metagenome (GOLD analysis project Ga0310120, IMG submission 203506) | Marine microbial communities from Western Arctic Ocean, Canada - CB27_AW_983 | ecosystem: Environmental > Aquatic > Marine > Oceanic | place: Canada: Western Arctic Ocean | collected... | reverse complement strand
TAGACATTTTTATTGCAAGTTTCGGTGATTGCTTTAAATTTTTGATTTGACCACCGAGATTACAAGGAGCCTATATAATGGCATTTCGTACAAATAGTCAGGCACGTCGGGTAACCGATTACTTCTCTGAGGGAAAGACCCTCACGGCTGCTGAAGCTCGATCACGCTTTGGCGTGCAGAACTTCCGCGCTCTGATTTCGCATATCAAGGGCACGGTCGAGGCTTATGGTAACCATGAAGTATGGTCTGAGCCTACTGTTACCAGCACGGCCCGTTATGGTATGGACTCGTAGTAGTAGTCTAGCCCATAACATTTTTGTTCTCGTTTAGAGCATGGATTGGGGGCGGCGGCATGTTGCTGTCGCCCCTATTTTTTTGGAGAAAATTGAGATGAGTAACAGTCCATTTGAGCTTGAAATTACTTCTAGTGATAATTCTAGTATTATGATTGACGAGGATGAGTTAAGAAAAAACGCAGTTCACAAGGAGGCCAAAGGCGGCACCGAGTTAATGCTTGGGGGGTTGAAGAAAAGACTCGATCCTGAGCTTTGGGATAAGTTTAATTTTATCATGTCGCGTGTGCGTGACGAATTTATTGATCCTGACAAGCCTAACATCCTTTGGCTTCAGGACCTGCCAGAAGACCCAGAGTCTCAGCACCTTAAAGATGCATCTTCCCGAGAACGATTTGCCAAGATTGTATTCAATAGCAATTGGCAACAGCAACAGTATAATATGAAGTTGGATGTTCCATACGAACATGGTGTGGTGCTAAAGAATTGTTGTGAGCGTTTTGAACCACATGAAAAACCCAAGGACGATAAACTTCGTCTTGTGTATTTTTCTACTCCTCATCGCGGACTTCATATTCTAGAATCGGCCATTCGGCATCTAGAAACTCAACGGGATGATTTTGTGGTTGATGTATATTCTAGCTTCAAGATTTATGGTTGGGAAGAACACGATAAACAATTCCAAGAATTATATGACCGATTGGGTGAACTCAAGTCGGTTAATTATCATGGCACAGTTTCAAACGAAACAATTCGCGGGGCTTTGACCAAGAGCCATATTCTTGCATATCCTTCTACCTATATTGAAAGTTCATGTTGTGTTGCAATTGAATCAATGGCAGCTGGCCTTTTGGCTGTTGTTCCTAACTATGGTGCATTGACTGAAACGTGTACTGACTATGCATGGATGTATAACTGGGAATCAGATCCAGCCAGACATGCTCAGAAGTATTCAGGCATTCTGAGCAGCGCACTTGACCAATATTGGGAACCGGCTCTCCAACAAATTCTAAAACTACAAGTCATGTATTATAATTATTTCTATAGCTGGGATATGAGAGCAGCCCAATGGACTTCTTTGCTAACGGGCATAGATGACGAATTTAAGGCTATGAAGAACTCTCAGGCCGAACAATCTAAGTATCCATATTAAGGAGATTCTTAATGGATCTTTTAGTTAAGTTTCCAACCCGTGGTAGATGTAATAAATTCTTTACGGTGTTGGATTCGTTCGTGGAAAAACAGTCAGGTGACCATAATTGTCATTATCTCGTTTCTTGTGATACTGACGACGAGACGATGAACAATCCGGATGTCATTAAGCGCCTTGAGTCATATGATAATCTTTCATATTATTTTGATGAACGGGCGGGTAAGATTGGTTCTGTAAATCGTGACATGGACAAGGCTCCACCAGACTATGATATTCTCATGCAACCATCGGATGATATGGTTCCTGTATATACTGGTTGGGACGAAAGAATTGCCGAAGAGATGGAGGTTTGTTTCGATGATGGTGATGGTGTTGTCTGGTTTTTCGATGGTCATAATCGAGAGACTGATACACTTTGCATTATGGGAAAACCCTACTATGACCGATTTGGTTATTTGTACTATCCTGAATACAAGAGTCTTTGGTGTGATGCCGAGTTTACTGAGGTGGCTGATTTATTAGATAGACTTTCATTTAGTCTAGATGTTTTATTTGACCATCAGCATCCTGATTGGATGCAGTCTCGTGGTTATGATGGTCAGAAGCGTGGATACGATCAACTATATATTGATAATGACAATAAGGAATGGCGCGATTTTGATGAGAAATTGTTTCATGATCGAAAGGCGAAGAATTTCGATTTAGAATTATGAAGAAGATTTTGATAAATTATGGAACAGCCGATTATAAGAAAACCCAAGATGAAAATTCGAGAACTGGATTATCTGTGGGTGGTTTTGATGATGTTTGGATGTATGGTCCCGATTCTTTATCGAAAGAATTTAGAACAGATAATTCTTCTATCTTAACTCAGAGTAGGGGCGCTGGTTATTGGTTGTGGAAACCTTATATCATGCGAGATGCATTTAGTAAATTAGACGATGGTGATGTCGTTGTGTATGCCGATAGTGCTTCGGTTTTTATTAGTTCTTTTGATCCCATTATTAATAAGTGTGTTGAGGGAGTTGGAGTTCTCGGGTTTGAGTTAGAAAGTTTTCATACAAATTCTATTTGGACAAAGGGAGATTGTTTTTTTCAAATGAAGGCAGATGAGTACAAAGACCTTCCTCAAATTATGGCAAGTTTTGTTGTGATGAGCAAGAATGAATTTTCTTTGAATTTTATTGGAGATTGGTTAAGTTTTTGTTGTCAAGAGTCTGTAATTACAGATGCACCAAATGTTCATCAAACTAATTATGATGATTTTAAGGACCATAGGCACGATCAATCGGTTTTTAGTTTGTGTGGAAGAAAATATGGAATTGATGTTCATCCAGATGTTAGTCAGTGGGGGGTTTTGTCTGGAGCTATTCCGGTCGAAGAACAATTAATATATCATCATAGGAGTAAATTGGTGTGAATGGGAATGGGAATATGATTATTCATGCTAATACACAAGTAAAGAATGAATCTTTATTATTGGAGCACGTTCTACCTTTCTGGCAGGAATATCCTATAGATGAATTTGTGTTTCTTGATGATAATTCAACCGACAACACCTCAGAAGTGATTGGTGATTTTCTCGGTGAAGAGGCGACAATTCTTTCACCTGTTACTGATACATTCCATGAAGCAAAGAATCGCTCTATGATGCTCGAATATAGTAGAAGTAAGGGTGCTGATATTGTGATTTCGATTGACACAGATGAGCTACTGTCGCATTCTTTTTTGAATCATTTTGATTGGTTAGTCGAACAGGCATTGGGTATACATGTCTTTCTTTATCAGTACAATGTAGTTGGCTCGATGAATAAGATTCGCCAAGACCCTGAGTATGAACATAACTATCGTGACTTCATTTTTCCGATGAAGCATACGGGCAAGTTTGACGAATCGCAAAATCGGTATCATACTCCCCGAACCCCTCCTATTAATCTCCCAGATTCGCCTATAAAAGAATGTGGCTTCATTCACCTTCAGGCTCTTAATGTGAAGTTCTATGCATTGAAGCAGTTGTGGTATAAGGTATTTGAATATAAAGAATATGGTAAGAGTGTAGAAGAGATTAATGCAGCCTATGACAAGGTTGTGAATGGCTTGGACTTTTGCGAAATCGACACGCCCAAGAATATTATTGGTGGTGATTGGAAATTTGATGCATCGGTCTTTGATAAGATTCTAGAAGAACGTAAATACATTGACTATATAAAAGAGCATGGGGTTGATGAATTGATTACGTTTGGTGAGGAGTATTTGAATGAATAATATAGAAAAAATAAGTATACTATGTCCTACTCGAAATAGAATTAATACACAGATTGGTAATTTTGTTCATGATTTAATTAACTCTGCCAGAGATACGGCAGATAATTCCGAGCTTGTTGAGTTTGTTTTTTATGTTGATGATGATGATGATGATACTCAGAAATATTTTGATTCATTTGAAGACTCGGATATAAAATTTGTTCATGGCCCGCGAATTGTTTTGAGTGAAACATGGAATAGGTGCTATGATATAAGTTCTGGTGACATTTTATTTCATTGTGGTGATGATATACGATTTAGAACACAGGGCTGGGATACTATTGTAAGGAACAAATTTTCTGAATTTGATGATAGGATTGCCTTTGTGTTTGGTTATGATGGATATGGAGATCCTAAAAATGGGGGATCTCATGGGTTTATTCATAGAAATTGGGTAGAAACAATTGGTTATTTTGTGCCTCCCCATTTTTCTAGTGACTATAATGATTGTTGGTTGAATGAAGTTGCGCGAATTATTAATAGACATTTTTATGTGAACATTTATACGGAACATTTACATCCGGCTGCTGGTAAATATATTTGGGATAAAACCCATATTGAGAGGCTTGATCGACATGATAAAGATGGGGTAGAAGCTCTTTATAAACAATTGGTTAATGAGCGAGAATCTGATGGCCATGCTTTATTGAAATTTATTGATGAGTTTGGAGATTAAACCAATGAACGTCGGTTTTATGGGTATGGGAAAATTGGGATTGCCTTGTGCTTTGGTGATTAATGACAAAGGCCATAATGTATTTGGTTATGACATTAATTCTGATGTGAAGATAATTTTAGACAAAAAGGAATTACCTTATCGAGAAGAGTTGGCGTCTGAGCTATTAGAAAAACATAGTGTCGTTTGGTCGTCTGTTTCTGAGTTGGTTTCTAATTCTGATATTATATTCGTCCCTATTCAAACACCACATGACGCCAAGTATGAGGGCGTGACTCGACTGCCTGACGAACGAGTGGATTTTGATTATAGTTATCTCAAGGCTGGTATAAAAACTTTGGCCGGTGAGATTGAAAGTCAGGGCGTAGATAAAATTGTGGTTATCATTTCTACGGTATTGCCTGGGACGATTAGGGAACAGATTATTCCATTACTCAATTCTCGTGTGAAGTTGTGTTACAATCCATTTTTCATTGCAATGGGAACCACTATCGCAGATTTTATGAATCCCGAGTTTGTTTTGTTTGGTGTCGAAGACCAGGGTGCATTTGAGCGAGTACAAGAATTCTATGACACTTTACATAATAAGCCTGTCTATAAATGCACTCTTGAAGAAGCGGAATTAATTAAGGTAACCTACAACACCTATATTACAATGAAGATTTGTTTAGCTAATACGATAATGGAAATTAGCCATAAGTCTGAAAATATAAATTGTGATAATGTATCGCGGGCGTTGGGTATGGCAACTGAGCGGTTGGTTAGTCCGAAGTATCTTTATGGTGGAATGGGTGATGGGGGAGGATGTCATCCGAGAGATAATATTGCATTGAGTTGGCTGGCACAAAAACTAGACCTTTCATATGATTGGTATGAAAGTTTGATGTTGTGTAGAGAATCGCAGACTGATTGGTTGGCTGATTTAATTGAGGATCAGGAGTTTATTACTAATTTGCCTGTAGTTATATTAGGCAAATGTTTCAAAAAGGAAACGAATCTTACGGTAGGGAGCCCTTCGATTTTGCTGAGAAATATATTAGATGAGCGTGATATAGAATCGGAGATGTTTGATCCGTGGATTGATGGTGGTGATCCTCCTTTAGATAATCCGGCAATATTTTTTATTGGGACGAACCATGATGATTTTTTGGATTATAAATTTCCGTCTGGGTCTGTTGTGATTGACCCTTGGGGTGTGATTGAAAGCCAGCATGATATTAAATTAATTGCCGTGGGGAGAAAATAATGTCGGTTAAAAATTATTTGGTGTATTCATTGTATAATATTAAGCCGAGTGATTATAACGGAGTTTATGAGGCCACCGCGGAGGTTGCTGCTAGACAGTATGATGAATACCGTGCGATGTATGAGCTATCGAAGGCTTCTTTTGAAAAAAATCTAAATTGCTTAGATGACGTAGTATTATTTTCTGGAGAAGATACTCATATTCAGAATGTTTTTAGGGGTGACGCATTTAGGATTTATGATATGTGGAAGAATGAGCCTTGCAATATACTTTTTTGTGGGCTTGACACTTTATGTATTAAAGAGACAGATATATTTGACCGGTTTGACGATTTTATGATGTTTAATTACACAGAGGCAGGTCCGAAACTGGAAAATGGAATGCCTGCTCCTGTGTTTGGTTTTGACCACTATTTTAATGCACATGTCAGATATTATCCTCACACGATGTCTTCAAACACATGGGATATTGGAATGTCGATGGTGAATAATTGGGATTATTCTGAGTGGGGCATGGAGCAGCATATATTAAATAGTATGCTTTGGTCACAGGACGTTACATTTAATGATGCATATAGACCCGAATTGGCCTGGCAAGGAATTTGGGACGCAGATAAAAATGGTGGGGTTGATATTGAGGATGCCAATATTATACATTTTCACGCCACTCGCGGAGCGGAGTCTGTGTTAGATAGAATGCGAAGAATGTCAGAAAGTATAGTATGAGTATTATATTTGATCCGCAAATTAAAGTATTGGCTAATGTTGATAGAGTTGTTGAATTTATAGAAACAGGCAATACTGTTCCTGTTTTAATAGAATTTGACCCTAGTAATGCCTGTAATCACGGGTGTTACTTTTGTATTTCATCTTATATACATTTACCAGAATCTAAAAATTTAGAAACTTATAGTCGTAAAATCATGGACAAGGATATTTTAATGTCTGCCTGTCGAGATTTTGTTGAGATGGGTGTTCGTGCCATTAATTGGACTGGCGGCGGGGAGCCTACAATTAATCCCCACCTAAAGGAGGCAATTCAATATTGTGGAAATCATGGAATAAAGATGGGAATGTTTACTAACGGTTCTTTATTTGACAAGTTTGATTTGTTTGAAACACTTATTAATCATATGACATGGGTTCGGATTTCTATTGATTCTGGAACGGAAGAAACTTACAATAATATTCGTAGACCAAAAACGGGACATGGTTGGGATAAGATGATGTCCAATCTATCTCAATTGATTTTTACAAACAACAAGTTTGGAAATAAAATTGATATTGGAACTGGATTTGTTATTACTCCTGATACCTATACAGAGATTGTTGATTTCGCCAATACGTTCAAAGATATGGATTTAACTTATTGTCAGTATAAAGCAGAGGTGGTAAATAAAGAACGAGAAGGTGGAGTTCAACGAGAAGTTGATTTTTGGAAAAATGAAGTGCAACCTCGATTGGATGAAGCTAAGGAAATTCTTGGAAGTAAATATCAGGTTAATGGATATCATATTGTCGATTTAGAAGAAGATCCAGAACTATATGGAAGACATTATAAAAAGTGTTTGGGTTCGCAATTACAGCCGTGTGTTAATGCAGATGGAAATGTATATGTGTGCCCAAATCATCGTGGATATAAGCAATATAGTTATGGTTCATTATATGAAAAATCATTTAAGGAAATTTGGAATGATGTAATTAAACGAAAAAGTATTATGCATCAAATTGATGATGTAGAATGTTTTTCTAATTGTACACAGTTATGTAAGCCACATGAAAGTAATAAAGCAGTTTGGAAAATTTATGAGAAGTATCAAGATTTAAGTGCTACTGAGTGGGAGGAATACAAAAAGGATTTGTATGATGTTTCTCTTAATCTTCATGATACAGTTGAGCATAAAGAATTTATTTGATTATGAATTTGATTAACGGAAGAGGACAATTGGGTTCTGCCTTGTCGTCTAAAGAACTATATATTAATAACTTAGACGTTTATCATACTTGGAATTTTTTAGATAAGTCGTCGTTAGTGCAGAAGCGAGAATATTATAAGTTTATAAATTATTTGGCTGATGTTCCGGCATCTAGAAAAGTTATATTTATTTCCACCACTTCACAAAATGATACTTCGTATGTGTATTATAAACGAAGGGCCGAGCAGGAGATACTTCAAAAAACTCAAAATAGTTTAGTAATACGATTTCCGTGTATAATAGGAAGGGGAGTTTTTTCTGAGTTTATAAATCAAACAATTGAACCATATGGTATTGTTGATTTTTTAACAATAGATGAATGTTGTGATTTTTTGATGGAGTCTTTAGATTGTACGGGGATTGTGGAACCAAAAAGTTGGAAGATTTCTGCTAAGGCGTTGGTTGAGTTGGTGGATTATGTAAAGAATGGACAGGATAATTTAAAATAATGTATTATAGTCAATGTCAACAAGATCAATATTTGAATGAAAATTATTTTAAAAATTCTACTAATGGATTTTTTGTTGATGTTGGGGCATATGATGGTGTCACTGGAAGTAATAGTCTTTTTTTCGAGGAGAGTTTGGATTAATAATTCATGATATCCACTATATACATACATCATCACTTGGGCCTTGGAGATCATCTTCATTGTAATGGTTTGGTTAGGTATATATTAAAAAATTCAGAATATGATAAAATTGGTTTATTTGTCAAATCTCAATTTTATGATTTGGTAAATTATATGTATAGAGATGATGATAATATTGAAGTAATTAAAATTGATGGAACCAATGAACGAACTAGTGTTGATGAGCTTTATAAAAACTTGGCTACCCAAGAGGATTCTTTTTTAAGAATCGGTCATGAATATTATAGGGATGATGTTACTAAAAATTGTTGGGAAATTTTTTATGAACAAGTAAATGTTCCTTACGAATCACGATACGAATATTTTTATTTTGAAAGGGATTTGAAAGAAGAAGAAAGAGTTTTTAATAAACTGAATTCGGAAAATGTTTCTTTTATTTTTATGCATGATGATCCGGCAAGGGGACATGTAATAGATCGTAGTAAATTTTTAAATTCTAATCTAAAAGTGATAGAAAATGATTCATCTGAAAATATTTTTCATTTTATGAAGATAATAGAAGAGGCAGAAGAAGTTCATACAATGGAAAGTTGTTTTAAGACATTAATTGAATTTTATTCTAAGACTGATAATATATTTTATCACGACATTAGAAATCATCCTGTAGGAAAGAGCATTAGGCCGTGGAAAATATTAAATTATGAATAGCTCTCGGGGTGTAATATGGTGACGGTTGAAATTTCTGTTGGGGAGTTGTTTGATAAACTTTCGATATTGAATATAAAATTATCTAAAATATCAGATGTTAATAAGCTACACGATATTAGGGTCGAAAAGAATCACCTTGATTCCTTTGTTGATAATTATGTTAGTATAGTTTCAGATGTTTATTCTAAATTGTGTGAAATTAACAATTTAATTTGGGATGTTGAGGATCGCATACGAGAAAAGGAAAAATGTTTAGATTTTGATGACGAGTTTATTGATTTGGCTAGAAGCATTTATAAAATGAACGATCAGCGATTTTTATATAAAAATGAAATAAATGTATTGACAAAATCATCATTTAAGGAACAAAAAAGTTATGGAGGATTAGCTTAATGGCGGGACAAATAAATCTTGGAACATCCGAAACGATGGCGGGCGGCGCGGCGCCTGCATCTATAATTCTAGGAAATGCAATATATAATTTATCTTCAATAAAGACCTTTAGTAATTATGTTGAGGTGGGAACGTGGAATGGCCAAGGAAGCACTTTTTGTTTTATGTCTGGATTGGTCCAAAGGTTGTCGGATAATTCTTGTTTATATTCAATAGATGCTGACAAGAAGTTTTATGAACAGGCGAAACATTATTGGTCATCGTTAAATTTAAATCAATCACAAAAATTAAAGTTGTTATATGGAAGACTTGTGGAATTGCATGATCTGATTTCTGTTGATGAAATATCTCATAGTCCTAATGAACTGATGTGGAGAAAATATGATGTTGAACAGTACGAATTGTGTGAAAATATTATTGATAAATTACCAGATGTGATAGATGTTTTGTTGTTAGATGGTGGAGAGTTTTCTACGCGCATGGAATTTGAAAAACTTAAAGATCGAACTAGTGTTGTTGTATTGGATGACACGACCCTTACAAAAAATAAAGTAGTTAGGTCTAATATTATTGAGTGTAATGAAACTTGGAAAATTATTTTAGATGATTTGAATAATAGAAATGGAATATTAATAGCGTGCCGAGAGCCATATTATGATGTTGTTCGTGATGCGATATTTAAACAGGAGATAAATTGATGAAACGAGCATTGGTATGTGGCGGCGGTGGATTTATTGGTGCCCATCTTGTTAAGAAGTTAAAGCGTGAGGGGTATTGGGTGCGGGCTGTAGATAATCATTATCCTAAGTATGCATCTACACAGGCCGACGAATTTATTCTGGCCAGTTTAACTATTCGCGATGTGTGTGAAACGGTACTTGATGATACAATTGATGAGGTGTATCAACTCGCAGCCGATATGGGTGGTATGGGTTTTATTGATTCTGCCGAAACAACTATTATGACCAATAGTGCATTGATTAATATTAACATGATTAATACGGCAGCAATAAGAGACAAGGTTCAACGATATTTCTTTTCTTCGTCTGCCTGTGTGTATGCCGACCAAGAATTGGGATCGCGCTGGATTAAAGAGGATGAAGTTTATCCTGCATTTCCTGACAATGAGTATGGGTGGGAAAAACTATATGCCGAGCGTATGGCATTAGCCTTTGCTCGTAATACCGGACTTGAAGTTCGTATTGCACGATTCCAGAATTGTTTTGGTCCAGAAGGAACCTGGATTGGTGGTCGTGAAAAGGCTCCGGCTGCTCTTTGTCGAAAGATTGCAATGCTTCCTAAAGAGGGCGGAGAGATTGAAGTTTGGGGTGAAGGAAATGCCCAACGAAATTTCACATACGTTGATGATTTGTGTGACGGAATTTATACACTTACTCAGTCAGACGAAACAGAGCCTACTAATATTGGTACAACCGAAATTGTGAATGTTAATGATTTAGTTGAAATAATTGCAAAGATTTCTGGTAAGAATGTTACCACGAAACATATTGAAGGTCCTGTTGGTGTGTTGGGAAGATACCATTTAGTAGATAAGATTAAGTCTTTAGGTTGGATGCCAAATTATACAATAACCGACGGAATGAAAATTACATATGAGTGGGTTGAACGTCAGGTTACCGAGAGGGATGTTTGGGAAAATCTATGAAAGCCTTAGTAGTCCCGCTCTGTAGCACGACTGTTTCAAAAGAAGAGTTGCTTCGTTGTGTCAATTCTGTTGTAGACCAAGAATACCATCCGTTTGAATGGGATTTGAAAGTTGTCTGCAATACGAATAACTATGACTATTACGATGTGATAAAGCGGGCCGTTGGTAAAGATTTTGAAGTAGTCAAGACCAAGAGCAATGGCGGTAATGGAATGGGGCATAACTCGGTCCTTGACTTGTATAAGAGTCTGTACAAGAAAGAGAACTATACCCATTTGATTATGATTGATGGGGATGATTTCTATTACTCATGTGCATTTGAATGTATTGGCGATCTTAGCGAGATTGTCGATTTCGATTACCTGAGCAATATGCAGATTACTGATTCGGTAAGATGCCACGAAACACAGCAACCACATAAAGAAGTGATTCCTGGTGTCTGGCTTCACTCATATTTCAATTTTCGATTTCCAGTTCCATCATACACTTATTGGGACGGGCATAACTGTACCGGGGGCGAAGTGACGTTGGCCATTTCTTCGAGGGCCGTAGAATGCGATTTGAAACATTTGGAAGTTCCAAATATTCCAGATGACTTTACGCACATGCTCTGGGCTCTGAAGGCTCATGTCGAGGGTAAACTTTTGTTTGTGAATACTGACTGTAATGATGTCTATGTCTATGACAAGACGAATCCTATTGGCACGACGAATCAACCAG
>Ga0310120_10003191_pt1 | contig 11743 bp, 11 predicted proteins | sample CB27_AW_983_MG_FD_203506 | JGI IMG/M metagenome (GOLD analysis project Ga0310120, IMG submission 203506) | Marine microbial communities from Western Arctic Ocean, Canada - CB27_AW_983 | ecosystem: Environmental > Aquatic > Marine > Oceanic | place: Canada: Western Arctic Ocean | collected... | reverse complement strand
CAAGAATCGTCGGATAAAGGTCGATCGGGCCGACGATGGAATCACTGATGGAACCGGCTTCAACCTGACCGGGCCAGCGCACCATCAATGGAACGCGTTGTCCACCTTCGTAGATACGTCCCTTGCCCTCACGCAACGGAGCGTTGTTGGTGGGAGGTTGGTCGCCTGCCCATTTCTTCCAATCCTGTACGAACTTCCATTTCGGATGACCTTGTTTTACGTCCATTCCCCGGGCACCAGGCAAGTTACTATGCGTATTACCTCCATTATCTGAATAGAAGATGAAGAGCGTGTTGTCGGTTAGTCCAAGTTTATCGAGTTTGTCCAACAGACGACCCAGGCTTTCATCCACACTCTTAAGCATCGACGCCATGATTGGATTCTTTTGGTGACCGCGAGGGTCGACCTTATTGGCAAACTGCTTCGTGTACTCTTCCTTGTGCCCCCACGGTCCGTGAACGGCGTGGTGCGAGAAGTTTAGGAAGAACGGTTCATTCTTATGTCTTTCAACGAACCGGATTGCCTCGTTGGTCAGGCGGTCGGTAATGTATTCGCCCTTGGGACCATCGGTGATCGTCCCCACCGGATGTTTGGGGCTGGGTTCGCCGGTTTTGTGAACGCCATACGGTGAGAAGTAATTCGAACCGGGCGGTCCGGGACTGGGTTGAGCATGGAACGCGACTTCAAACCCGTGCTTTTCAGGCCAATGCTCCCGGGCTAGGCCCAGGTGCCATTTGCCAAAGTGCCCAGTGGAATAGCCTGCCTCGCCAAGCACCTCGGGCAAGGTGATCAGGGAGGGATCCAAATAGTTCTTGCTGGCGGCGTAGAGGAGAGGCTTGTCGGGAGGCGCTCCCTTGGGGTAACGCGACTGCCCCTCGGGTCGGGCGGGCTGATGACCGCTGGCAGAGGTTATGCCATGCCGTGCTGGGTGCTGGCCGCTAAGAATGGAAGCCCGGGTCGGCGAACAAAGGGGATGGGCATAGGCGGCGGTGAAGCGCATCGACTGCGTGGCGAGCTTGTCCATGTGGGGCGTCTCGTAATATTTCGAGCCATACACCCCGCAATCCATCCAACCCATGTCATCAACAAGGAAGATGACAACGTTGGGTTTGTCGGCCGCTTGAACGGAAAGCGCGGTGAATGCAATTAAAGTAAGTAAATTTTTCATTTGGTCTTCATCCTCTTTTCCACGTGCCGCCCAAGGAGCTCACCCAACGCATCAGCGGCGATCCCTTTAAAAGGCACGTTCTTTCCGGCCCACCAATCAGTGTAGATGCCTTCCTGGTTGTCTTTAACAAATTGCCACTGGTTACAAATGGAAATTCCCGGATGTCGCTTCACGACCTGAAGGGCCCACGGGTTGAGATGATTTTTCATGACGCCCGCTGTCCGTCCGGGTGCCTTGCCGTTGGCATCGAGCGATCCGGCCGGATCATAACCGTTGGGCACGGGGCAGGTGGTGACCCAAATTAGCTTTGCATTCGTCTTTTCCAACTGCGTGATAACCTGCTCGAGATTCGCCTGATAAGTTACTTTATCATTTTTCGCGTCCCAGTGCCCGTGATTGAAGCTGATCACGTCCCAGTGCCGGCCGGGCTGATCGTAGCCGCCAAGCCAGTTGACGATGTTCTTGGCGCCGTTGCGGGCCGGGCCGCAGTTCGTGGGTGGATGATGCAGGTTGAACTTGTCGCTCAACGCGGCCCGCAAGCCTTTGTCGTAGTTTCCTGAAATCGAATCTCCAATGAACAGATAACGCGGTTTCTTTAGATCATCCAGCGCCGACTGGTCGCCAATGGGCTGCAGATGGATTTCATCGGCAATGAGCACGTCGCCTTTTTGCCGGCCAAGCACGGTGGCTTTATTGATGAAGGGCCTGCAGTCCTTTACCAAAAGCAGGTTAAACAGCAGGGCGCTGGTCTGTCCGCCTTTCTTCAGGGAGATTTCATACTTGTTTCCCTTGATGAAAAGCGCGCGCGGCTTGGTGGTCGGGTCCCAGGTGCCAATGAAGCGGGGATCATCCGGCCGCCCGAGTTGTTCGCGCGCGGGCTTTTGGTTGAAGTAGAGTTTCAGGCCAAACTCCGCGATCCAGTTTTCCTCTTTGGCTTCCTTGAGGGCTTCCTCCAGTTGTTTTCCCCCGCGTGAGCTCTTGATGCCGGTGACCGGCCCCTTGGGAATGGGAAAGGTGACAACTTCTTTTGAGGAGTGAATCTTGTATTCAAACCGGTCTCCCTTGAGCCCGCTGAGTAGTCGCGTGTTGGCGACGAGGGCGACCTTGGTCTTGGACGTCCAGCTGACCTCGAACTGCCCCTGATTGTTGCGGACATACATTCCCTCGTTGTCACGAGGGATGATGATGCCGGTGACTTCAGTTTTAGACTGGCAGAAGGCAGGAGAGGCCGTCAGAAGCGACAAGCCGACCACCGCGATAAAGCTAATTCCGAGCCTTTTCATATCACTACACTTCCAGAGGTTCGTGAGTCTTATCCCATTATGCTGATTCAGTGTGATCGAGAGGATCCTCCATACAATCTCACTTATTCTTCTGCTTCGGGTGGGCTTTCAAATCCTGCAATCTTCGCTTGAGGAAATCACTGGAAATCCTGTGGGCTTTTTCACGGTCAGGCCCATCGTAATCCCGCCGACAACCTGGCGGCAGAGGTGCCCCTGCATGCTCACTTCATCAACAGGATGCCCTTGACCCCTGCCTGGCAGGGAGCACCCCTCGGCGAATACCAGGTCCAGTTCACCGACGATCTCTCCGGATGGCATGACGCCCCAACCGGCCATTTCATTGCGGAGGTAAACGGTGAGCCCCTCCAGTGGCAGGAATCTTCCCCGAGAACGCGACGCGTCTACCGCATCATGCGCCTGAGCGGACTGCTAAACCTTAAAATAAAATTGCCCCGTAGAATCACTCCTGCGGGGCAATTAACCTTTCCTTTGCAGGAAATAATTTCAGGCCTTAAGCCGCATCCTTTTTCTTGGCGGGCTTCTTGCCCTTCTTGGCGGGCTTCTTGGCGGGATCACCTTTCTTCTTCGGTGTCCTTTTCGCTAAAAATTCCTCCTTACTGATGCTACCATCCTTGTCCTTGTCCTTGCTCTTGAGGACTTTCTCAGCCATCTCTGGCTTCCGCTTGAAGCCGGCCTTGAGTTCCTCGGCAGAAAGTTTTCCATCACTATCCTTGTCGAGCTTCGCGAAACGCGCAGCCTGGTCCGGCTTCTTCTTTGCCTTTTTCTCTTCTTCAGCAGCAAGTGCGGAAGTTGAAGCGAAAACCGCCACCACACACCCCACTGCCAGTATTGTCAGAATGTTCTTTTTCATGTTTTTTTGTATTTCGATTGAGTCGATAATTGGGAACGCATTCACGCTCTTTGTTCAGTTAAGTAATACACTTAATCGTGGGCCTCTCACACAAAAATTTCATTTGCATCATGTCACGTCTGAGCGTCCCTGCAGAAAGAATTAAAGCAGTAATTCTGACAATTAATCAAAGTGATCAACAACACCGTTTCCCAGGTAAAATCCGATCCATATAACGCCGGGATCAGTTCAGGTAAGATTTCTTATCGGCTCAGAACCGGCGATCAGCGCCTTGACCTCCCGGGAAAGGTTTTCCATCAGCCCTACCTGCCCGGTATCCAGCGGGGTATGCATGATCGCGCCCATTAGGTTAGCGGACGTTACTCCTTCACTGTTGGGTTCCCCGCCATCACGGGTCGACTCTCCAATTACCTGTCCCATCTTGAGCCCCCCGCCGGAGAGCATGAAAGGTGCCCGTAGGGTGAAAAAAACGGCCGACACAGCTGAGCACAGAGAAAAAGGCTGGTCCTGGCAGGGTCTGAACCAGATGGCCTTGGTGGATGTCCTCTGCTCTGCAGTTCCTCGTCTTGACCATGGCGAGGCGGGAGCGTCAGCAAGAGTGGCAACCCGCGGGTGCGAGCCATGCTGGTGGAGATGGTGTGGCGGATGCTGCGCTGGCAACCGGGTTACCACGCCCTGCGCAAATGGATGCCGGTTCTGGGCGCGGCGACGCGCAAGAAGGCGATCGTCCCGGGGGCCCGGCAATTGGCGAGAAGCTGGGGCTGATTTGCCTGCCCGAAGCGGCCTGATCACCGGAACATGAATCCAACTCGGGCCCACCACCTGACCAACTCGCCCCTGAAGAACTGAGCTCCGTCCCTTTACGTTCGTCACGAATGTCGCGCGGCTGGAAATTTCCATGGGCGTTACGGAAACAACGTCCGTTTTTGCTAGATGAGACCGCATTTTCTTTCCTCGACTCGAATAAGTCACCTGGCGCTTTGCAAAGAAGCAAACGCGCGGATAGCAGGCTGCGTTCGGCGGAAAGCCGACCACGCTCCTAGGGGAAGAAAGACCTTCGTGAAGCTCCGGCACCTCCCTGAATAATCAAACGCTCAAACCAACCTGAACTGAACACAACCGCGCGAAAAACTCACAACCGTCCTTGACCAACCTCATAGCAGGAAATTGCTTTTCCAGCCCTGATTTACTGGCGCTTCACGGGAGGGGGAAAGTGGGGGTGCAAGGGCTCCGGTCTCAAGGTGTTTGCGCTTCAGCACCTTCGATAGGAGAAGCACATCACTGATGCTCCTCGCGGACACGGAAGAACCGCCTCATGCTGCCTGCCGCAGGGTAATCCCGCTCAATGGTGCCTTCTCCACCGGGGATTCCAGACTCGCGGGACTCCCAGGTGATCAGATCGGCGGATTCCTCAATCGTGTAGGAACGTCCACTGGCTGCGGGAAAGCTCAGGCTGACCCGGTCAATTGCCCCGGAGGGCAGGCGGGTGGCGCTTACATTGAGCAGGAAGGAGTGCTGCGGGTCTGGCTCTGCTCCGGCGATGATCGGCGCGTCGGGAGTGCTCTCCCAAGCATAGTCCTTGAGCACGATTCCCCCGACGTTGTTTTCGTTGCCGCCGCCCTGGATCTCCACGCGGGCCCAGGCGTGGTGAAGCTCTCCTCCGATCGAGAAGCGTAGGGCGACAAAACCCTCACCGAGACTTTCGTTTCGCACGCTCACCAGGCCTCCCTCGTAGCACCAGTTGGTGCCGCCGACGTCATAGCTGTTTGCGACGGAGAAGTACGCGAACGATTTTCCACCCGTCGTCCAGTCCTGGTCGGTCGGAGTGAAGAGGCTTGAGTCGATCGTCGCGCCGCCGTCGACCGCCTTGACCACCCGGAAGAAGGGGCTGGTGTAGGTCGCGTGGATGAGAGTCGCCGGATCGCCCTCTGAAACGAACTGGGACTTGACGTCGTTCGGAGTAAAGTGGTCGTGTTGCAGCCTGAGGTCGTAGCTCCCGTCGCCATCGAGATCTATCCGTTGCACGTTGCCTTCGGCCTGGTTGACTACAGCATCAGGGGAGACGTCCACGTAGACGATTTCGGGATACGCGGGACTTGCGATGAGCGCTGCGGTGGCGGTCAGCACGACCGTCATCAGCTTCGATGGAAACGCCCCCGGCCGCGGTCGTCGCACGTCCCTGCTCCCCTTGAGGGGGCCAACGATGGCATGTCTGCTTGACGTCATAGCGGGCAAACTTAATTGCTAGGAAATTGCTTTTCCAGCCCTAATTTACTGGCGCTTCACGGGGGGGTAGGTGGGGGTGCAATAAACTGGCTAAGGCCGGTGAGTTTTTTGTTCTCCAACAACGCAAGCCGAGAAAGTTATAGGCAATGAAAAGCACACACAAGTAGCTCGGGGCAGCCGTGGTAATCACTAACATTGACTCGTAAAGGTCACCCGTGATACAAACAATTCGAGGCGCGTTGCCTCACCACTTGAACGTTATCCCAGAAATCGAATGAAAAAGTTCGTAGCGATTGGACTGATTTCAGGGACGGCTCTCACCCAGGGGCTGGCAGCAGAGGAACGCTTCAGTCTCGACAAGGCCACCCCTGCGCAGAAGGAGGCCATTGCCGCGATTGAGAAGCTGGGAGGCAAAGTCACGTTTAGCCAAGGTTTTTCAGTGCAATGCTTTGGCACCCGAATCACCGACGAAGGGCTCGCACACCTGGAGGGGCAGAAGTGGCGGCCCTTGCAGAGGAGCTTCTCGTGCCCGCAGTCGGGGCACTGGAGGCGGGTGAATCCGGCGGAGAGATCGCCGCAGCGGTAGAACTTTTCGGCTACCGCGTCTTCCATCCCCATCTCCACGTCCTGGCGGCCACCGGTCTCTACGACCGCGAGGGTCGATTTCATGAGTTCCCCGTGGAGACCCTCGAAACCTCTCGCCGAACTGTTCCGCCACCGCTTCATTGCGGCCCTGTTCGACAAGAAGATCATCAGCGAACGAAAGGCCCGCCAGCTTCTGAACTGGAAACACAGTGGCTTCAGCCTCGATGCCGGAGACAAACCCGTCCACAGCGCCGCAGGAGTCAGTTTGTTCGCCTGCCTGCCGGCACACGGGACAACAAGAAAGCGCAGCCAATTCATTTTTAGAATCCTAACCCCTGTTTCAAATGAGCAAATCCACTTCCATCCTAGAAAGACGACGCAAAGAGAAAGAGGACAAGAATTCAGCCATTCAGCGATTCATGAGGGAGCAGCTTGAGACTGTCTGGTTCGATGCGCGCACTGGTGTGCACCTTGTCAGAAAAAGCGAGGTCATCGTTCCGGACAAGGACTACCTGAAAGCGCTGGAGCACCCACTAGCTAATCTCATTCAGTCCAAGGCGGAAATTCACCAGCGCATTCGGAGTCTTGACGCAGAGATCAAACATGACCGCTCGGTCCAGTGTCACGGTCCGGTCGCAGGGCAGAAGACGGGAACGTGGCTTGAATGTTCCGGCAGCAAGTGGCTCATGACGAGCTCGCCTCGATACGTCGAGCCCAAGACTGGCAAATGGCCGAATCTGAGGCGGCTCATCGAAACAATGTTTCCAGTGTAATTAGCCAGAGACGCTCTGTATTCATGGCGACTTCAAGCCTTTCGGCTCGGTGATGACGAAGATTAAGAACCGCAAGGTCGACCCCGCTTACGAGGTCCACCTTGGGCTCTATCAAGCAATCCCCGATCCGTGGGAGAGCATCCAAAATCTGAATCCCATCGATTCCACCGACGGCAAGAGAATCGTTCCCAATGGGAAATCGCCGAAAGACCGGCACGCAGGCTACACGTATTTGAAGTAGTATCTCAACGATCTGGCTGATCAGATCAGGAACCCGCGAAATAGATTCTCAGACGCGATGCCGATCAGCAGGATAGCGTTTACTCCTGTCTGGGTTCTCGATCCGACGCTGCGCGATCCCATGACCCGTCGATGCTACAACAATGAAAGAAGACTGTATCATGATCACACTGCAACACTGTCGATTGCTGCTGGTAAGCGGATTGCTGGCCGCCGCGATTTCCACTCCAGCGACCTCCGCGACGCTACACGTGCCGCATGACCACAAGACGATCCAGACTGCCGTCGATGCGGCAAAACCGGGCGACACAGTACTCGTCGCACCCGGCTTCTACAAGGAACGCATTCGCCTGAAGCCGGGAATCACCGTGAAGAGCGCCGGTAATGACGAGAAGGGAAAGCTCGGATTGAAGCGGAGCGAGACGACCATCATCGACGGCAACTTCAAGAATGCCACAGGGCCTGGCGCAGCGATGGCCGAGGGCTCGGTTCTCGACGGTTTCACCGTAACCGGCGTCGGAGAGTACAACGATGAACTCTGGGAGAAGCATCACGCGACTCAGGGCGAAGAACAGGCCCATGAACACATCGGAGAACCAGGAACTCCGGGCATCAGCATCGTCGGTGTGACTCGCTGCATGGTGAGCAACAATATCGTGCATCACAACGGCTACACCGGAATTACGATTACGGGGGCGAAAGGCAAACGCGTTTCCCCACACGTTCGACGCAATGTCACTTACCGGAACATGGGCGGCGGGATTGGCTCCATGAAGGAGTCGACCGCGTTCATTGAAGAGAACATTTGCTTTGAAAACTATTACGCCGGCATCGGCCACAACAATGCCAGCCCGCTGGTTCTCAACAACACATGTTACGCGAACATCCGCGCTGGGATCGGGGTGAGCGGGCACTCCCGGCCGATCGTCCGCGGCAACAAGTGCTACCAGAATCGCCGCGCAGGGATCGGGATCCGTAGCGGCGAGGAGACTCAGCCCATTATCGAATACAACGAGTGCTACGAGAACGACATGGCGGGAATTGGCAATCGCGACGACGTGCGGCCAATCATTCGCCACAATCGCTGCTACAAGAACAGGATGGCAGGCATCGGAACGCGAGACGGAGCGCGGGCATTGATCGAAGACAACGAATGCTATGAGAACGGGATGGCCGGAATCGGTTCGCGACTGGGTGCGGCACCCATCATTCGACACAACCGCTGCTATCGGAACCAGATGGCTGGGATCGGTTCGCGCGAAGAGGCTCGCCCCGTGATCGAAGACAACGAATGCTTCGAAAACAAGATGGCCGGAATAGGCTCTCGGCAGAACGCCGCGCCGATCATTCGTCGGAACCGTTGCTACAAAAACGAGATGGCAGGCATCGGCTCGCGACTGGGGGCGCGACCGGTAATCGTCGACAACGAATGCTTCGAAAACAAGATGGCGGGTATTGGCTCGAGCGAAGGCGCCGCGCCGATCATCCGCAGCAACCGCTCACACGACAATATCATGGCCGGAATCGGTTCCCGCCTCGGTGCCCGGCCTCTGATCGCCGACAACCAATCGCACAAGAACAACATGGCCGGAATCGGCGTCCGCGACGCGGCGACCGTCGCGGTGATCATCGGTAACCGCTGTCTGGAGAACCGACTGGTCGCGATCGGCCTGCCGGACGGGGCAACCGCCTACATCCACGGCAACGAATTGAAACGCACGGATGGCGGCGCGCCGCCCATCGTCGCGCTGCGAGGTGGCGCAAACGCCGTTATTACCGACAATCTCATTCATGAGGGCGGTGTGGCCGGAGTCTTGGTGTCGGGCACCGCGCTCATCAGCGGAAATCAGTTCGAAGGAAGGGGGCCCGAGAAGCAAGGATCCGCCATTTGGGTTCCCTTTGGCGGTTCATTCGACTTCAATTCAACGGTTGTCGCTTCGCAAAACAGGTGTAGCGGCTACCGTAACTTGATCAACGCCAACAAGTCGAACGTCACGGCGACCGATAATATCACTCGCGAGTTCTCCGGTCCGTCACTGATCGTCAAACGACCATCAGCACCCGCGCGGGTCTACGGCAACACGGCGATCTCCGACAATCCAAAGGACACCGCCGTTGACGTCGAAGGAACAAAAGACGCGGCCGCAAGCAACGCCTTGAAGAAAACAAGCGAAGCAGACGAGTCCGGTCCGACTGAATTACCACGCTGGCCGCTGCTGGCGAAGCACAAGGACGGCGATTCGTTTCACCCGTTGATCAACAGCGGCCGCCAGCTAACAATGCAAGACGGCCCGTGGAAACTGGTCCTCACCTACGGCAAGACGATCAGTTGTTCCTTATACAACACCGAGGGAGATCCCGATGAAACGACCGATCTTTCCGTCAAACTGGAACAGATCACATTCCGTCTGCGAGGGTTGCTCGAACAAAAAGAAGGACTAGAATATCAGGCCGAAATGCGTAAATGGGCCCGCATCCCATGATCGACGGCCTCTGTAAATTGGGCAACACTGCAACCTGCGATGAAGCGGGCTAAACGAAAAGTTTCGCGATGATGATGATGTCACCCACTCACCTTTCGCCAGCCCTCATCCTCGGACTTTCTCAGCCATCTCTGGCTTCTTCTTGAAGCCGGCCTTGAGTTCCTCGGCAGAAAGCTTTCCATCACTATCCTTGTCGAGCTTCGCGAAACGCGCAGCTTGGTCCGGCTTCTTCTTTGCCTATTTCTCTTCTTCAGCAGCAAGTGCGGAAGTTGAAGCGAAAACCGCCACCACGACCCCCACTGCCAGTATTGTCAGAATGTTCTTTCCCATGTTTTTTGTATTTCGATTGTGTCGATAATTGGGAACGCATTCACGCTCTTTATTCGGTGTGAGTAATACACTTAACCGTGGGGTTCTCACACTAAAATTCCATTTTTATCATGTCACGTCTGAGCGCTTACGATCAACGAATACCAGAAACAGGTCCGGCCAACTCCGATCGAAAGATCGTGGGGCCTCAGCACGGGTTCAGGACTTGGGTGTTTCGACCTGCGACGGCTCCAAGGTGGCGATGAAGTGACCAAGTGGAGTCTCGTCCTTGTCGGTCATGAACCAAGTTGCCTTGGAAAACGTTGCTCGGGTGAGCGACGCGCCCGCTGCGATCTCGGCGTAGTAGTTCAAGCCTCCACCGTACTCCACCCAGTAGAGCTTCACGGCTTCGCTCCGCGGGTTGACAATCCGGATGCTGCTGATCCTGCCTCCCCCTTGGGACCGCGGCGGATTGTCGGTGCCGACGGCGCCCCACTCCAAATCCACGCGCACAATCTTCTTCACCTCCTTTTTCCTCGCGGCTGCCTCCGCGGCAACTTTGTCCAAGTCCACCCCGCGCACATTCTTCAGCTTGGGCAGTGCCTGGGAGAGCCCTTTACACCCGCTGCTAGTGACTCCCGTCTGCCAGACGAAGAGGTTCTCGAGTTCCTGCATCGACTCAAGATGTGCGAGCCCGGCATCGGTAATCTTTGTCCCGTAGAGATTCAGGTGACCTGCTTCCAGTTTTTGGTCCACGCGGAGTGAGATGATCTGAGCTGTTCTACCATCGATGATAGGGTTGGCAAGAGCTCGAGGTGCATCAGGTTCGACTGGGATGCGGCCGCAGCCTGCCAGTCCGAAACCCCCGCCTGCACAAAGACGCCAGGACCAATCAGCAGAACTCCTCCCAGGCAGAGAGGCGAGTAGGTTTTCATTCTCTCTCGTTCGGGCAGACAACCGCCGCCAGCGCAACCGAAAACCGGCTCTCCCGCCCGCCTACTGGATCACCAGCCTTTATTCCCGGGTCAGCCAGGACGGCTTGAGTTCGGCGATCGTGATCTTTTCGCAGTAGTCCCGCTCCCCATTCTCAAAGAGACAGAGGATATTCCCGTTTTTCCCGATAGCGAGATCCGAGTATCCTGCCAACCCTTCGTTAAGCACCCGACTGGCCACCCAGCTCCTGCCTTCATCACGGCTGAGGCGCAGGGTCAGTTTCTTACGGCTCCAGATCGAAAATCCGCCGTGATGGTTCACGGCGGGATTGAGGAAGAGGATCTCTTTCCCGTTCAGCCTGATCATGCTCGCCTGGCAGGCGGGACAGGGCAGATTCTTGTCCACCACCGGTTTTGACCAGGTCATCCCGTGGTCCATACTCACCGAGGTGAGCCGGTACCCAAAAGAGTAAACCCCCGGAGCCGAGGTTCGCATGTTCATGAGGAGTGACCCATCCCGGCGCTCCACGACGGTGCACTCCCCGGGCCGGAATTCCGGCACCCAGGGAATCACGCCGCCGGCCTGCCAGCTCTTCCCTCCATCGTCAGAATAAATGATGCCCGATTGTCCCCGCCCTTCACCATCCACCTTGTGCCCGACGTAGGACGGGGCGATAAGGCGGCCCTTGCTGGTATGGATCCCATGCCCCGGACCCGCTCCCACACCGACCGGTGACCCGCCGAAATCTGCCAGGAAGTTTCCCTTCCTGTACTCCGGCGCCTTGGGGTCATCCGAGACCCTTACGAAAGGACCCCAGCTGTTACCATCGTCCGTGCTTCTGGTGTAGAAGAGACAGTCCGGTCCATTCCGGG
>Ga0310120_10003190_pt1 | contig 11743 bp, 8 predicted proteins | sample CB27_AW_983_MG_FD_203506 | JGI IMG/M metagenome (GOLD analysis project Ga0310120, IMG submission 203506) | Marine microbial communities from Western Arctic Ocean, Canada - CB27_AW_983 | ecosystem: Environmental > Aquatic > Marine > Oceanic | place: Canada: Western Arctic Ocean | collected... | reverse complement strand
CTATGTCTTCCGCCCACTGCATCACTTGGTCCCGGGGGAAGGCCCGCTGGACGTCCGCCAGCGACAGGAAGTACTCGGCCGTGGGAACGTCCTCGATCGCCACGAGATAGGTGCCGAGGATGTCGCCGACGTTCAGTAGAGAGGAGAACGGTCGCAGATCGTCTGCCCTACTATCGGCCTCCGCCTCCTCTGAAGTCGCTCCTGTACTGTCCGCTTCGGCGTCAGCACTCGTAGTGTCACGACCACCAAAGAGTAGATCCTGCAGCGCTTGTTGATCGTTCCCGACGACATCGCGGCCCATGGCGCGGATCGAGTCGATGCCCAGGTTGGCCACAATGGAGCGGTCGATGCGCGAGAGCGCATTGTCCATGTCGGTCGTGGGCAATACGAGCTTGAACTCGAGGTAGGCGTTGCGCTGCACGATCTCCTTCGCCCGATCCTCATCGCCCTGCAGCCCCGCTAGTTCGACGATAACGCGTTCGGCGCCCACCTTCTGAATGAGAGGCTCGTTGACGCCAAACTCGTCGATGCGGAAACGGATAATGCGCACGACTTGGTCGATCATGTCTGACCTTGCCTCAGCCGTCATCGTGCCCTCGGGGTCATCGACCTCGAGAACGATGTGCATGCCGCCCTGCAAATCCAGACCGAGCTTGAGCCCCTTGTTGATCAGCTGCCAGCCGGCAATCAGGGTCACGATTAGGACCGTAATCAACCGGCCGCGAAGCGTTTTGAACATGAACTACCGTGGTTCGACGAAAAAATAGCCCCCGCGGGGGCTTTGGCGGTCAGGCCATACGACCGCGTTACGACAGCCCGTAAAGCTGTCGGCACCCCCCAGATGTGTCAATCTAAAACGGGCTGCGAGACGAGTGATACGCATTCACGGGGGGCGGATGTTCCCGAAGTGAAGTCGAACGGAACAACAACACCAACGTGTCGGCACGAGCAAAGGTGCCGGAATGCCACGCCTAATCCCATAGGAGTGCTACCAACTCACGCGCAGGCCGGTCGTTGCCGCAACTCCCGAGTAGCCCCCGCCGTCGTTTGCACGATCCTCCATGTTAGCGAAGTTCACGCCGCCCTGTAGCTTGAGCTTGTGCCCGTAAAAATAGTAATTCACGCCGAGGTACAGCTCGTCGTAACGGTCGCCTCGGCCGTCGACTAGCTTGTTCTCGTATCGGGGCAAACGAACTCCGTTGGCCCCCTCGCTACTGAGGTAGGTGTACCGGCCCACAAACTGCAAGCCGGCGGCGACGTTGAGGAACGGCATGATCGTGGCGCCCCACAGGTCGCTCTGGCCCAGGTAGCCCCGAGCCGTGGTAATATCGGAGCGTAAGCCCCACCAGCCGTCTTCAACCTCAAAGTTCACCGAGGCTACGTGGCGCAGCTGCCGCGTGAAGGTGTTGTTCAGGTCCGGATTCTGGTGTACGTAGGTGCCTCTCAGCAGTGCCGAGGCCACTCCCAACTCCTCCGCGGCATCGTATCCGAGCACGGCCAGCGTGACCACGCCTGCATTGAGTCGGCCAAACTCGCGGTTCCGTTCACCCGCTGAATACGCCCCAACACGATAGACCCAGTTGGACGCTTCTCCGGAGAAGCTGACGCCGGGCAGATACTCCTGCGGAAACCACATGTTGTTGGCGAGATTACTGCGGTCGATCGTCAGAAGCTCCTTGGATGATGTTGAACCGTCCATCGTGAAAGGCACACCTTGCTTGCCGACCTTCACCGCGGCGCGAGAAGTTGGGCTCCACTGCAAAAACGCATCCGTCAATCTCAGGTAGAACGGGTCAGTCTCCTGCGGGTTGAATCCCGCCTCGATATGCAACGTGAACTCGCGGAAGAAGTCCAAATTCACCCCGAGCCGGGCACGTCGAACATTCCATTCGTCGTACGTGCGGTCGTCCTCCCAGACGCGGGCGTGCTCGTGCTGGAACCTCCCGCTCAAATCCAAGCCCTGAACCACGGGGTTCGTCTCTGAGGCGTACAATTCGGCCAGCTGCCATAATTTGTCGTAGGTGGACTCACCCGCCTGCGCGGGGAGAGCGTCAGATCGTACGACGCTGAGGAGCAGCAGGAACGAGAGGAGATTGACGCACTTCAATTTCACGCGATGGCCTCCAGGCCCGTCTACCCAAAGAAGGCACGGATGATCGCACAATCCGCGCTCCGAGGTTACCGTTCCGCCGAATCAGATGTGCTGCGGCCAATTCCCGATCAGACACGAAGGTGAGATGCACCGACACGTCGCCATAAAGCTACTCAGCCTGGCGGCATCGCTGCTCAGCGTGATGGTCATTACAGGGTTGATGCTCCCGGCCACTACTCAGCCCAATGAATTCGCCGGTCAGGTGTTGAGCGCCTCGGGTGCTTTGGTCGTCGGCGGCGAGGCCACCAATCCCGGCCATCCGGTCGTCGGTGCTACGGTCCATCTAGTGCCAACCGCTGCGATTGACATCAGCACGCAAATGACCGCCAGTGCCATTTATGCTTCACCATACCCGGCGGAAGCCTACGATGAACCGCTGGAGGACGCGATCCGACTAGGCGGAGCAGATTTTCCGCAATCGACGACGAACGCAGAGGGCGAGTTCGTCATTGCAAACGTGCCCGATGGCAGCTTCTTCATTCATGTAACACCCACCGAAGCAGACACTGAACACTTGCCCGGCGGCGAGCAGAGCAGAACAAGCTACGCCGCCGACCAGCTGCGTGGTGCATCCATGGCGATCAGGCTCTCGAGCAGCCCGTCTCCGGCCGCCAGAGCTGTCGGTAGCTCGACATGCCTGACATGCCATCAAGATGAACGCCATTGGCAAGAAACCGCTCACAAGATCGGATGGACCGTACCGGGGGCCCCGGGCCCGATGCAGGATTTTTCCAAACACCCGGATTACTTCAAGGCACTCGAATCCTTCCGCGAAACCGACAACTACGCGAACGGAACACACCTCGAGTTGGGCGACTACGATGCCCAGAGGAACAACGACAAGTTCAAATTGCGGGCAGTTGGCGATTCTCGCCTGCCGATCGAGACCACCTACGCCGACGTCTACCTGTGGAAGAACAGCGACGACGGCAAATACTACATAACGCTGGTCAACAGCCTCAACCCAGCGGACCCGAATAGCCCGGCGCACCTGGAGATAAAGCTTCTATACGGCGGGGCGGTTCACGACCAGCGGTACATCGTCTCGGTTCCATCGGACCTAGGGCTTCGGCTGGGTTGGTACACCGTGCTCCGGTACAACATGACCGGACGTGACAATAGGCTGAACAGAGCCCGGCGCGTGTGGCACGACTATAAATTCTACTTGTGGTGGGGTGCTGGCGAGGACGAGCGATATGGGACCGCGGACGATCTCATCAAGGCTCCGCCCGTCAACACGAATACCGTCCAGGCGATGTGCGCCAGCTGTCATCTAACGGGCTGGGAACGCTACGAAGACGAGGCTACCGGCCAGTTTCTCGTTCGCGCCGTCAATGACCCGGGCGGGGCGATGAACATCGACGATGACCCCGAGCCGGACGAGATCAATATCGGCTGCGAGAATTGCCACGGTCCGGGGTCGGAACACGTCGCAAACGAAGGACGGTCCCGCTTCATCGTCAACCCGAAATATCTTTCAGCAGAGCGGTCCAGCGTGGTTTGCGGCAGGTGCCACGACAGACGCCAAGGGTACGGCGGAGCAACCATCGGTTACACCCAGGCGCTCAACGTGGCCGGAGAGCTAGCGAGGCCCGGAATAAGCCGCCACACGCTGATTAGCGAGTATACCGACCCAGTCAAGAAAGGGCCTACCATGCAGGGGCCGGGCAGGGAGAACAACATCTGGCCTGACGATATCCACTCGAGCAAGCCTCACCAGCAGTATTCGGATTTCATCAAGTCCAAGATGTACAGAAACGATCGCTTGCTGGTCACTTGCGCAGACTGCCACGACATGCATGGTGGCACACCCTACGACCGATCGCTCATCCACGACCCGGACGACTCCAATTCCCCCCTGTGCCAGAGATGTCACAGCGTGGACCTGCTGTCTCACATGGAAGCCGAACTAAACGCCAAGATGAAGGGGCATCAAACTCGCTGTATCGACTGCCACATGCCCGGAACTGCCAACACCGGCGGCATTGCGGGAAACTTTGGCAGGATGATCGAGACGCCTCCTTATGCCGATGCCACGGATGAACAGAACAACGCGTACTGGGAAGGCCCACTAAACTCCCATGTCTTCGATGTCCCGTTGAAAACGAACATCGGCGTCAGGGGCTTGCCACCGGGAAGAGCCATGCCCATTCCTTACACGGGCTCCTGCGGAACATGCCATGTAGTGAACGAGCTTCCGTTCAGGTAGTAGGGGTAGCACGACCATGAAAACCTCCGCGCTCATCGCGCTTGCCGCGGCCAGCTTGTCGGCGCCGGCGCTAGCAGCCCAAGAAGGCGAAGCATGTACGTTCCTGTGCATGCCTGAACTGAAAATCGAGCCTACGCTCACGTTCGACAACCTTGGCAGCCGGGCGCGGGTAGAGGTCGATGGAGTCGTCGAGCGGACGCAAATAGAGAGCGTCTTCGAGCTCATTTTCGCGCTGGGCGTGCCCACGGAGATCCCGAGAGTAGGTCTGACGCTGGAGGTGATCTTTGTGCCGTTCGCGACGACCTCCGAGCACCCATTTACGGGCGCGACAGCCGCAGAGCTGGGCCGGGATGACATTCGTGACAATGCAGTGGAGCTCGAGTTCGAGCTCAACCTCGATCTGGTCGACTCCGATCAAACCGGGGGTTGGCTGTCCTCCCACTTCGACATCGTCGACAAGTTCAGCCCAGGTGAACTGCCGAGCTCATCAAGCGTTTACACGCACAAGCTCGACTTTGAGTGGGACACCGCGCTCCACCTCTTCAACTGGCTTCCGGAGGGTAACTGGCTACGAAATGCGGAAGCTGAGCTCTCTATCGACTACCTCGCGACGGGTCTGCCCAGGGCGGGCGACTTGATCGGGGATGAGCGCTTTCTGGACGACGCGAGTCCCTGGTCGCTATCGCTGGTACTGGTGCTGCCGTTAGCCCCACTCGATCCATAGGAGCAACGTGTAGCCGGGTCCTGCCCACGACGCTACATCGCCCGCCGGAGCACAGCATGCACCCGGGCCATGAAGCGATCCGCATCGAGTGACTTCTCGACGCAGTCATCCGCTCCAGCTTCGAGCAGCTCGGCTTCGATCTGATCGCTGCCGGTGCCGGTTCGGATCAGGACCGGCAGCGCGGCCGTTTCGACCGACCCGCGCACCTGATGTAGCACTGCGCGGCCATGGAGGCCCGGCGTTGCCAGGTCGAGGATCACGAGGTTGAAGTCCTGGTCCTCCTCTCCAGCCATTCGGTAGGCAAGGCGGTATATCCTTGTCCACGTTCGCATCGTAAAGGGCTCGAAAGGCTTGTTGATCGCCTTTGCTCGCCCGTTCGATCAGTTGTAGTTCTGTCAAAGAGGAACTCGTTGATCGCCGTTTCTATCTCTTCCAAACGTGGGACACAGCGTTCGTGCGAACGGTTGCGGACCTTTGTCAGCTCATCGGATCGAGGGGGAGTATGATGCGCGCTCGAGCACCCCTACCTTGGGCGCGATTCTCGACCTCGAGCGTGCCTCCGTGGCCTTCCGCAATTTGGCGCGACAGCACCAGACCGATACCGGATCCGCCCTGCTTGGTGGTAAAGAAGGGCACAAAGAGGTTGCCTGTATCGCCGAGACCCGGGCCCTCGTCCTCCACCAGGATGTGGAGCTTTCGCGCCCGCGTCGCAATCCTCTCGTTCATTCCAATTCTTGTCGTCGTCCTCACGCCTTCGTCCCCTCGATTCTGGTCTCTATCCATGGTCCTGAGCGAAAAAGATCGACCGGACCCGGCGGGCTGATCACCGACACCACCCATCCACATCACACGTCCCCCCGGCCGAGCCACATTCGCTCAGACGTGATCCTCTATAGGAAGGGGCGTGCCAAGGCGTGAACAACTAGTGTAACACGTGTGATATCAAGATATTAGCACTATTCACCTCACCTCCAATCGATGAGCGTAGCCGTTCGCCTGCGCGAAAGTGCGTCCCACAGCCGAACAGTCCCCGATCCCGACATCGGGATCTGGCCGGGACGTACATGAGGCGGCACCTTGGCTAACTAGTCCGAACAGCTCCGGAGAAACGCATGCGCCCAGTCTGCTTCCCGCTGATCATGCTGACCTTGAGTCTGGCAGCCGCGGCTCCCCCGCTCAGCGCGCAGAGACCCTGCTCCGCCGAGGCCAACCGCCACTTCGATTTCTGGGAAGGCCGGTGGATGGTGCGGGCCGCGACGGGCGCGCTAGCGGGGCACAACACGCTCTCGCTCGTGCTCGGCGAGTGTGTTCTCCAGGAGCACTACACGACACCGTCCGGCTACGAAGGGAAAAGTCTCAACATCTTCGACCAAACGCGCGGCGTGTGGCACCAGACCTGGGTGGACAACCAGGGGGCGCTGCTGCAACTCGAGGGCGGATACCGAGACGACCGCATGGTCATGCAAGGCGAAACTGTGGACGCGGCGGGGGTAGTGACGCTCAACCGCATCACCTGGTCGCGTATCGACGGAGGCCGAGACCGCGTGCGGCAGCTCTGGGAATTGTCCGCCGATGGTGGGACCGTGTGGACCACCTCCTTCGACGGGACCTACATCCGCCTGGAGACTGGCGCGGACTGGGACCTGCTCATTCAGGGCGGCACGGTGATGAACGGCACCGGACGACCGGGCTTCTCGGCCGATGTGGCAATCGTGGACGACCGGATCGTGAGAGTGTCGCGCACGCCCCTGGATCCCGAGAGGGCGAGCCGCACGATCGACGCAACCGGGCTGGTCGTAGCTCCCGGATTCATCGATCTGCATGCGCACCTCGACCCGCTGCTGAGGCTGCCCGGCGCCGAGAGCCATGTGCGGCAGGGCGTGACGACCGCACTGGGTGGACCCGACGGGGGGGGGCCGTGGCCTTTCGCAGAGCACCTGGAACTGGCCGCGTCCGTTGGAGTCGGGATGAATGTGGGCTTCATGGTCGGGCACAACACCGTACGGCGCGAGGTCATGGGTCTGGAGAACCGAGCCCCCACGGCGAGCGAGCTTGAGCGCATGAAGGGGATGGTCGCGCAGGCCATGGACGAGGGCGCATGGGCGATCTCCACGGGCCTCAAGTACCTGCCGGGCGCCTTCTCCGAGCTGGACGAGGTGGTGGCTCTCTCCGAAGTCGCCGGTCGGATGGGGGGCTTCTACACGTCGCACCTCCGCGAGGAGGGCCTCGGCCTGCTCGAGGGTGTCGGAGAGGCACTCGAGATCGGCAAGCGCGCGAACATCCCCATCGTGCTGACGCATCACAAGGTGGTCGGCCAACCCACGTGGGGGGCGTCGGTGAAAACGCTCGCCATGGTCGACTCCGCGCGTGCCGCCGGGACCGATGCGATGATCGACCAATACCCGTACACCGCCAGCTATACCGGCATCACGATCCTGATTCCCGCCTGGGCGATGGCCGGCGGGACCGGTGACTTGTTGCAGCGCATGGAGGACCCCGCGCTCGCCGACAGCATTCTCTCGGGCATCGAGTTCAACATCATCAATGACCGGGGCGGCAACGACCTCAGGCGGGTCCAATTCGCTATCGTGCGGTGGGACCGCTCGCTCGAGGGCAAGACGCTGCACGATTGGGCGATGAGGGAGGGGTTCGCCTCGACGCCCGAGACCGGCGCCCGCCTCGTGATCGAAGCCGTTCGAAGGGGCGGAGCCAGTGCGATTTTCCACGCCATGAGCGAGGAGGACGTGGAACGCATCATGGCCCACCCCTTCACGATGATCGCGTCGGACGGCCGCCTGACGCAGCCCGGCGAGGGACACCCTCACCCGCGCTGGTATGGCACTTTCCCGCGCGTGCTCGGCCTCTACGCGAGGGACAAAGGAGTGATCTCGCTGGAGCAAGCCGTGCGCAAGATGAGCACGATGCCCGCAGAAAGGATGGGGCTGCGCGAGCGCGGCCAGCTACGAGAGGGCTGGTTTGCCGACGTGGTGATTTTCGATCCTGCGACGGTTGCCGATCAGGCCACCTTCGAGGAGCCGCACCAGTATCCGGTAGGGATCGACTGGGTGTTGGTGAATGGGGCGATCGCGGTGGAAAACGGGCAGTATCGCAACATCCGGGCGGGTCGGGTGCTTCGGAGAGGGCGGAACTAGTCAGCCCGGTTTGGGGACCGCCGCGTGGGCTCTACTCGCCGCGCTTCGGCTCAAGCTGGTTGGTCCGGGTGTGCTGGGGTGGGCGCTTCTGCTTATGTCGCGGGGGGCTAAGGCTCCTGCGCGGGCAGTCGCTCGCTGCGCTCGCACGCGGGCCGCTTCGCGCTCCACGTTGCCCGTCTTCGGAGCCCGGGCGCAGGTTACGCATGCGCGCTCTGAGCACAACCCACGCGTCGGTCCCCACAGGCTGGCACACAGGACACCGGGAGAAGTCGATACGGGATCCGGTGGCTTGCCCCTAGGCTATGGCCCGCCGGCCTGCCCCTAGGCGGTGTCGGCCGGGCTGCCTCCGAGACGGTGGTAGTAGATGTGGCCGAGGTGCCAGCCCATGTGCCACACCAGGTGCACTAGGAAGGGACGTGTACGGATGCCGGTCATTCTCGCTGGAGCCTCTCCTGGGTACTCGGCTTCCAAGGCGTCGGTGTCGAGTCCGTCCAGGACACCGGTGACGACGTGGCTGCAGTGCTCGATCCGCTCGAGTAGCTCGGCACGGCTGACCTGGTCGCTGAACTCCGCGGGGCGGTCACGCACGTAGCCGTTTCGGCCCAACGCGGCACCGATGAAGTGGTGGAGAAAGCCGCATACGTGTAGCACGAGCGTGCCCGCCGAGTTTTTTTGCGCGCCACGGACCACCCACAAGTCGGACTCGTCGTCGTATGCCTCGACCTCGCGCGCTAGGCGGTCGAGTTGGGTTCCTACAAGAGAGCTGAAGTCGTGGCCTTCCACGCTACCTGCGGTCACGATCCCGCCTTCCACCGACGAAGGAAGTCGCGTTCCGCTGGGGTGGATGCGGCGTCAGGTGCGAGTTCCCCCGCGAGCGCAGGGTTAGTGCCCAGCGTCAGGCTCGCCTCGAACGCTTGGCCGCGACTCTCGAAGCGTACGGTGACTACCTCGCCCGCCTCGTGATCCTCGAAGTACGCGCTCAGGTCATCCTCAGAGGAGATGTCTTCGCCCCCGATGTCCAGAACATGATCCCCCCGGTCGAGGCCCGCCTGATACAGAGGCGAGGCAAGGGTCGGCGTCTGCGTCAGCATCAGGTCGCCGCTACTCACCTCCAGTCCCGACCCGAGCCACGCGCGATTCGGGAACTCGGGTGTGATCCGGATTCCGGCCAAAGCGAGTAGTCTCGGGAAGTCGGGCGCCTCTCGCCCACGCACGTAGCGGTCGAAGAAGTCGCGCGCGAACTCGCGATCATCCGTGACTCGGGCGAGGGCCAGCTCGACATCCGGTACCTCGTAGGGCACCTCGGTCACGCCATGTGCGCGCCACAGCTCACGCATGACGTCGTCGAGCGTCGCCCCTCGGACCTGAGCGCGCAGCGTCAGGTCGAGCGCCATGCCGATTCCCGAGCCCCACGTGTAGTACGACAAGAACGTGTTGTTGCGGTTGTTCGGGTCAACCGAGGTCGCGGCATCCACGAACAGGGCTTGCCGGCTCATTTCGATCGGCGAAAAGAAATCGCGGCCGCGCGCATTGCTCACGTTGTTCGCGATTTGGCCCATGCGCCCACCGAAGGAGTCGTCGTCGATGACCCGGGCTCGCCAGAGCAACACGTCGTCGTAGTAGCTGGTGAAGCCTTCGGCGAACCACAGCTCTCCGGACATGTTCGCGGCTTCGAAGTCGAACGGCTGCAGGGATCGCGGTCGAATACGCTCTACGTTCCACGCATGGAAGAACTCGTGTGCAAGGGTGCCCAGCACCCCTGTCATGTTACTGGCAAGCGAGCTGGTGCTCGTGAGCACTGTCGAATTGCGGTGCTCCATTCCGTCGCCATCGACCCAAGGCAAGTAACAGGCTAGGAAGGTGTACTCGCCGTAGTCGAAGGCTGGGAGTTCCCCGAATACGCTCTTGGAGGCTTCGACGATCGCAGCCGCTGCCCTAGAATACTCCTCTGCTTCCTCCTGCGAACCCTGGTGATGCAGCACGACCCGGATGGTTTGACCATCGAGCCGCCAGGTGCGCTCCCAGAAGTCCGAGACCTCTGTGGGACTGTCCAGGAAGTACTGCAGATCCGGCGCCTCGAACCTGAAGGGATCGTCCGTCCTTGCGAGCTGCGTGGCCACCCTCCAGGCGCTGCCCTCCGGGACCTGTACGACAAGCTCGATCGGCCGCGCTTCCGTGTCGCGCGCCCACATGAAGGTCGCCGGCATATTCAGGTGCGCGTGTGTGCGATCGATGCCCGCGTAGGTTCCGTCGGCGTGATCGCCGTACAGCGTGTAGGTGACGGAGACCGCGCCACCGTGTCGGGCTACGTCCCACTGATGATTGTCCGGACGCGACACCGTGACCGCGCGCCCGCCCTCACCCGTGGCGCGAAAATTGTAGACGTTCTTCGCAAACTCGTGTAAAGCGTATCGTCCAGGCGATGAGCGACTCATTCTCAGCTGGAGCGGTCGATCGTCCAGATTCGTGAAGGAGACTGTGATTTCCGCTTCGTGGTGCGCTCGGTTGGCAAACGAGATCGAATATCGGACGGGACTTTGCGCAACGAGCTGGATGACGGACAGCATCGACATGACGATCAAGAAAGCAATGGAACGCATGGATAAGCGGCTTTTGAGGAAGTCTGGGTGCATCGGCGGGCCAAGCTACCAGGCTCCCGAGGCCAGAGCTATGTTTGCCCCGCGCCCGAGCCTGTACCCGCCCGACCCTTCGAGGCCTGTGTCTACGCCATGCCAGTGTCCCGGGATCCCATGACGCTTACGACCGACTCGAAACAAGCCCTTTCGGAAGCGCTCGGCGCGGACCGCATAGAGCTCGACGTGGCGCTGGGTCCGATGACCACGTTCCGAATCGGCGGGCCGGCAGATTTGCTGTATCGGGCGCGTACACCTGATGAGTTGGCGCTCGCGGTCCAGACCGTTCGGAAGCTGGACGTGCCGCACTTCCTGCTCGGACGAGGCGCAAACATCCTGGTGGGCGACGGTGGCTTTCGCGGGCTCGTCATTCGTTCGGAGGTGGGCGGCATCGAGTTTCTGGACGACGAGCGAGTACTCGCGGGCGCGGGCATCGAGACTTTCCCAGACCTCATCGACGCCACGGTCGCCCGCGGGCTCGGGGGGCTTCACCACTACGTGGGCATCCCCAGCACGGTCGGGGGCGCTCTCTGGCAGAATCTTCATTTCCTCTCGCCCGCGCCGGATCGGGAGCGAACGGTCTTCATCGAGGAGATCCTCGAGTCTGCCGACTTGCTGACTGAAGAAGGCGAACGCAAGACCGTGGGCGTCGAGTATTTCCAGTTTGGATACGACGAGAGCATTCTGCATCACCGCGACGACATCGTGCTCTCAGCGACATTCCGCCTCCATCCCGAGCCCCTGGAGGAGCTTCGACGGGTCATGCGCGAGAACCTCGCATGGCGTGACGAGCGGCACCCCGACCTTTGGCTCTATCCGTGCGCTGGTTCGATCTTTCAGAAGATCGACGGCATCGGCGCGGGACGGCTCGTC
>Ga0310120_10003189_pt1 | contig 11744 bp, 8 predicted proteins | sample CB27_AW_983_MG_FD_203506 | JGI IMG/M metagenome (GOLD analysis project Ga0310120, IMG submission 203506) | Marine microbial communities from Western Arctic Ocean, Canada - CB27_AW_983 | ecosystem: Environmental > Aquatic > Marine > Oceanic | place: Canada: Western Arctic Ocean | collected... | reverse complement strand
ACCCGGCAATCGGAGCCAGCACCTGGCCCAGTTCCATCGTCGAACCGGCACCCTTGGCGTGGAACTGCCCGGAATGGAATCCGTTGCCCGAAAAGAGCACCGCCAGCCGCATGGGGGCCTGGCTGCCATCGTTGTCGGACCGCCGGGCCTGCTTCTTCAGAGGCTTGTCATCACCCCAGACCCGCCGCGATTCCATCCACGGCAACGCGATCGTCACGCCGCCAGCCCCACGCAGAAATGCACGTCGCGAATAGCGATGACTCATCTGCAGGGTCCTCTTCGACTTCGCTGGTTTCGTTGCCACAGTGCCATCCCCAGCGCTGCCAGCAATGACAGGGTCGCCAGACCCTCTAGGGAGTATCGGCCACCCGGGCTTCTCGCCCGCGGATCCTCCGAAATTGAGGCGACAGCACGATCATCTCAATTGCCACCGACAGCCGATAGTCGTTTTGCGACATCCGGAGGTGGATTTCGTCGAGCAAGGGCTGGTCCGAGAGTTGTGTCTGGCGCCCCAGGGCATAGCCCAGCAGCTTGCGATGGAATTGCATCACAAACCTGTCTCGCCGCTTCGTCTTCAGATAGTTCCTCAGCCCCGCCAGACCCTCGATCGACTCGCCGTCGGGCAACTTCGTCCGCGTATCGACATCCCGGCCGGCCAGATCCTTGCTGCGTGCCCGGCCGATCGTGTCGAAGCCTTCGAGTGCGAAGCCGAACGGATCGATCCGCTTGTGACAGCGAGCACAGCTTTCCACCGAGGTGTGCCGGGCCACCAGTTGCCTGAGGGTCAGTCCGTCGGTCTGAGATTCATCGGAGGGCAACTGAGGCACCTGCTTGGGTGGCCGGGGCAACTTCTCACCCAGCAGCACCTCCGACACCCAGTTGCCCCGCAGGATCGGGCTGGTGCGAGCGGCACCCGACGGCTTGGCCAGCGTGGCCGAAAGGCCCAGCAGCCCGCCACGCCCCCTGGCTCGCATGCCACCCACTCGCTGCCAGCCACCAGCCGCCTTGTCGGCCTTGAAGCCGGCGATGCCATAGAACTTTGCCAACCGCTCATTGACAAACGTGTGATCTGAATCGAGCACCTCGATCAGCGACCGGTCCTCGGCAAACGCGTCGGCCAGGAACCGGATCGATTCCTCGTACATGTCCGCCTTCAACCCGGAAAACTCCGGGTAGTGCTTCTCGCTCTTGAGCGACAGTACCGGGAAGTCGTGGATCTGCAGCCACTGGCATCCGAACTCGGTTGCCAGCCGCCTGATCTTCGGATGCCGCTGCATCCGCCGCACCTGCGCCAGCAGCTGCTTGTCCTCTACCAGCGATCCGGCCCGTGCCTGCTGCCGCAGCTCGGCGTCAGGGGCCGAGGACCACAGGAAGTAACTCAGCCGAGTCGCCAGTTCGTGGTTGTCAACCGCGGCCGCCTTCGGACCCTCGGGGACCTGTTCGGATCGATACAGAAACGCCGCGGCGACAAACACTCGCGCAATCGTCAGCCGGATCGACTCCTCATGGGCCAGCCCACTCTGCCGCAGCCGCGCATACAACCCACGCAACTCGGCGTTCTCCTGCTTGAGCAGTGGACGCCGGTAGGCCCGCCCGGCCAGCTCGAGGACCGCGTCCAGGTGTCGGGGTTCAGCCTTGTGCAGGTCCTGCCGATACACCTCCGCCTCCTTCAGTGTCAGACCCTTGATCGGCACCAGGTCCTTGTACTGCGAGTGATTGACACCCTCCATCACCTCCATCAACAACTCCATCGCCGTCACCTTCATCAGCGGCCAGTCGCTGACAAACCGCAGCTCGCGCCACAGACGATCCAGCGTCTTCTGTTCCGAGCTGTTCAGCAGCAACCGCGACAGGTGATGGTCCTCGCGATGAAACAGCGTGATCGTCAGCACCTCGTCCACAGGCACGATCTGGGTGTAGCACAGCGCCATCGGGAACACGTCGCGGAACTCCGAAAACGCCCGCACGATCCGCTTTCGACCCGCAGACATCCGTGGAGCCTTCACAGGTGCCTTCTTCTTCGCCGCCTTCTTCTTCGCCGCCTTCTTCTTCGCCGCCGGCTTCTCGCCAGACTCGCCCTTGCTGGCCGAAACCGTCTTCGGCATCGCGGCAACCAGCACCGCGTTCTGGAACGTCGTCACACGGGTATCCGAGAAGAGGTGAGTCACCTGCGAAAACTTCGTCGTGACCCGGCTCACCTGCAGCCCCGCCTCGAGACCGGCCTTCCCGGTCACCATCCCGACCTGCACCGTGCCATTGCCTCCGGTCCGAGGCTCGATCACCGCCGTCATCACCAGTTCGCGACCGACCGCCATCTCCGCGGGCAGGCGGAAGCTGATCACCTCCGGAGCCTGCAGGCACAGCGAATCGGCCGCCAGCGGCGGGTCGAGTGACTTGCCCGAGGGATGCTTGCCGAACCGCGCGGGATCGACTCCAAAGGGACCGCCCTTGGCATCCCCAGCCAGTTTCCGCACGTCTCGCAGCAGCACATCCGGCTCGCCCTTCTTGATCAGCCGGGGCTTCTGGAACACAACAAAGTCACCGTCGCGACCATCTCCGGCATCCCCGACCACCAGCGACAGCACCACGCCGTCCTTGGACGTGTCGGCCTGCTTCGCATCGGGCTTGGGAACGGGAAACGCCTGGCGATGCTGCTGGGACGTCAGCACCGGATCGAGGCCCGACATCCAGAGCCTCGGGCCACCCGTGCGACCGACCAGGCCGACCGGGCCAAACAGCCACAGCGCCTGCTGCCACTGGCTGACCTCGGCCACCAGACCCTTCAATGCGTCCGGCCCCGCCGCCCGCCACCTGGCTCGGACTCGATCCAGCACCAACGACGGCCGCTTGTCACTCAGCACGTCCCACAGCCGCTGCAGGTAACGGGGACTCAGTCCTCTCTGGCCGGCCACCTCGGCGATCGTCGTCTTGCCACCGGTCAGCCTCGTTCGCTCCTCGAGCGTCGCCCGCAGGTAGCGTTCGACCGGCAATTGACCGGCGATTCCCAGCCGCGTGTTGCCGTGGGCATTGACGTTGCCCACCTTGAGGCCGACTCCGAGATCATCGGACCGAGTGAACCGTCCGTAAAACGCCCGGATCTCGGCCAGCTTCTCGTCAGTCCAGTCGCGACGTGAATTCTTGATCGAGAACCCGATGCCATCGGGCAACAGCGTGGCATGGCTGGCAATCTGCTTGCCGGCGTCCAGGTACTTCCGCAGCAGGGCCGGAGACATCGCCTGCCCGGCTCCCGTATTGGTGAATCCTTCCCCCGCGGCGTTGTCGCCGGGGAACTCCCGAGCCGGATCCAGAGCGACACCGGTCAGATCACGGACCGTGAAGGTGTACTCCGCGTTGCTCAGACGCCGCAGTACCACCGGACCCGGGTCACCCGACCGAGCCAGTGCCTCCGAATACAGGTACCCGCTGATCCACTCGACCAGCACCTTCCGCTGGGCGGCACCCGGCTGCCTGGCCTCCTTGGGAGGCATCTCGCCCTTCTTGAGCATCTCGAGGACACCCTGCCAGGCCCGGGTTGCACCGCGTACATCGTCGAGCTGGACAAACCGCTCGAGATCGAGCTCGCCCTCCTTCTTCTTCGTCGAATGGCAGCCGGTGCAGAACTGCTTCAGCAACGGCCGGACGCCGGCCTGGTACGACTTGCCCAGCGACACAAAACTCAGGGGGACCGGTTTCGACTCCGCGTGAGCCGGCACGACCAGCACGAAGAGCGTCAGCAGGCTGGTCTTGATCAGGTGCATTGCGGGGGGCCGCTCCAGACGCAGTCGGTGCCCCTCATGGTACACAAAACCCCTCGCCAGATCGTACGATGGTCGCTCCTTCAACATCCCCCACAGGCCCAACTCGATGACCGAACCGATTGCCTACCTCAAGGGCGAATTCGTACCCGCCTCAGAATGCAAGCTGCCGATCTATGACCTGGGCATCGTGATCGGAGCGGCCGTCACCGACTTCTTCCGCACGTTTCACCAGGTCCCCTACCGGCTTGAAGATCACCTGCAGAGGTTCTACCGCAGCTGTCGCTACGCGAGGATCGAGCCGCCGGTGAGCATCGACGAGAGCCGCGACATTTCCGAGAAACTGATCGCCGAGAACGGCCAACTGGCACCCGACGATGAGCTGGGCCTGGTCTTCTACATGACCGCCGGTGAAAACGCCGTATATGCCGGAGCCGCCGGCATGCCCGAGACTCTCTCGCCTACCTATGTCCAGCACACCTTCCCGATCCGCTTCTCACTGTTTCAAAACGTGTTCCTCGAGGGTGTCCACTGCGTCACCCCCGCACCCCGCCACTGGCCCCCGCAGTGCCTCTCGTCGAAGATCAAGAATCGCAACCGCCTGCACATGTGGATCGGTGAGCAGGAGGTCAAGCAACTGGACCCCTCGGCCACGCCGCTGTTTCTCGACATCAACGGCAACATCACCGAGACGGGTGGCTCGAACTTCGTGATCTACCGCGACGGGCAGGTCGTCTCGCCCCGCCGCGACAACATACTCTGGGGAATCAGCCTGACCGTGCTCGCCGAAATTCTCGAAGAGATGGACATCCCGCTTGTCGAAGAGAACCTGCAGACCTACGACGTGGTCAATGCCGAGGAGGCGTGGATGCCGACCACTCCCTATTGCCTGGGCCCGGTCACCCGCTTCAACGGGGTGCCGATCGGTGACGGTCAGCCCGGACCACTCTGGCGGAAGATCATCGATCGCTGGAGCGAACTGGTCGACAAGGACATCTACCAGGAAGTCGCCTCCGCCTGAGACCTCTTGAATTCCCCAGGACCCGCCGACCATGGCCGCCAAGCCAAAACACCCCAGCTACGACGTTCATCCCACAGTCGACTACGCCAGGGCGGTGATCGCCAACATGCCCGACAAGACCGGGCGGTCGATCAAGCAATGGGTCAAGCTGCTGAAGGCCGATGGCCCCAGGGAGACCAGAGAGCGGCGGGCCGGGCTGAAGTCCGAACATGGCCTGGGCATGACCACCGGCTACATGATCGTCGATTGGGCCGAAGACAGCGGCAAGGTGGACCTGGACCCCAAGTCCCACCTGGCAGCCGCTCCGGGCCGGGTGGACGAGTTGTACTCGGGGCCCAGGGAAGCACTCCGACCGATTCACGACGCGGTGGTCGCCGGTGCCCGCAAGCGGCACCGAGAACTGCGAATCAGCCCCTGCACGACCATCGTACCGCTCTACCGACAGCACGTGATCGCACAGCTCCGACCGGCGACGCAGAAACGAGTCGACCTCGGGCTGGCGCTCAAGCGAGCCACCGGCCGGCTGCCCAAGCGGTTGATCGACACCGGCGGCCTGGCCAAGGGCGATCGCATCACCCACCGCATTCCGCTCGAGGACCCCGACCAGATCGACGACCTGCTCTGGAAGTGGTTCGAAGTCGCCTGGGAACTTGACGCCTAGCCCGCCTGCGGCGGATTGGCAAACCAGGAACCTGGGGTCAGACCCTCGACTCTCAGTTTTTCAACCCACCAGCGACGCCAGGGCCGCATTGAACGTCTCGCTGGGACGCATCGCGGCGTCAGCCAGCTCGTCCGAGGGCTGGTAGTAGCCGCCAATGTCCATGGCCTGGTCCTGGGCCGAGTTCATCTCGTCAACGATCTGCTCCTCGTTCTCGGCCAACCGGATGGCCAGGTCCGTGAACTCAGCCTGCAACTCGGTGTCCTCGGTCTGAGCCGCCAGGACCTGGGCCCAGAACAGGGCCAGGTAGAAATGGCTGCCGCGATTGTCCAGCTCATTGACCTTCCGCGACGGCGACTTGCGTTCGGCCAGCAACCGGCCAATCGCCTCGTTCAGTGCACCCGCCACGATTCCGACTCTCGCGCTGCCGGACTTCTCGGCCACGTCCTCCAGCGACACGCCCACGGCCAGGAATTCGCCCAGAGAATCCCACCTCAGGTGATTCTCGGCCTCGAACTGCTGAACATGCTTCGGAGCCGACCCTCCCGCACCGGTCTCGTACAGGCCCCCGCCGGCCAGCAGCGGGACGATCGAGAGCATCTTGGCGCTGGTGCCCAGTTCGAGAATCGGGAACAGGTCGGTCAGGTAGTCACGCAGCACGTTGCCGGTCACCGAGATCGTGTCGAGCCCGTCTCGGGCCCGCTGGCAACTGACCCGGGTCGCCTCAACCGGAGCCAGGATCTGGATCTCAAGACCCTCGGTGTCGTGCTCGGGCAGGTACTGCTCGATCTTGGCGATCAGGGCCGCATCATGAGCCCGCTGTGCGTTCAACCAGAAGATCGCCGGCGAACCGGTCGCCCGCGCCCGGCTCACGGCCAGGCGGACCCAGTCTCTGATCGCAATGTCCCGGGTCTGGCACATCCTCCAGATGTCACCCCGCTCGACAGCATGTTCGGTCAACACCGCCCCCGACCCGTCGATCACGCGGACCGTTCCCGCCTCGGGAATCTCGAACGTCTTGTCATGCGACCCGTACTCTTCGGCCTTCTGAGCCATCAGCCCGACATTGGCAACATTGCCCATGGTCGCCACGTCAAAGGCTCCGTGGGCGCGACAGAAATCGAGCACCGCCTGGTAGACCCCGGCGTAGCACCGATCGGGAATCACGCATTTCACATCGTGTTGACCGCCATCGGGACCCCACATCGTGCCGCTGTCGCGCACGACCACCGGCATCGAAGCGTCGATGATGATGTCGCTGGGAACATGCAGGTTGGTGATTCCCCGGTCCGAGTTGACCATCGCCAGCCGCGGCCGTGACTGGTAAACCGCCTCAACGTCGGCACGAATCTGATCAGCCAGCTCCGCTCGCTCCTCGCCCAGGCTCTCGATCTTCGTGTACAGGTCGCCGATGCCGTTGTTGGGATCGACACCGAGTTCCCCGAGCACCTCGCCGTGCTTTTCGAACACGTCGCGGTAATACACGCTGACGGCGTGGCCGAAGATGATCGGGTCCGAGACCTTCATCATCGTGGCCTTCATGTGAAGCGAGAACAGCAGGTCACCTTCAACCGCATCGTCCATCTCGCGGGCCAGGAAGTCCCGCAGAGCCTGGCGGCTCATCACCGACGCGTCGATCACCTCCCCCGCCTGCAACGCCAGGCCATCCCGCAACACCGTGGACTGGCCCTCTGAGGTCTCAAGCACGATCTGCACCGACCCGGCCTCCGACATCGCGTGCGACTGTTCGCTGCCGAAGAAGTCGCCTTCGCTCATGTGGGCCACGTGGGTTTGAATCTCGCTGCTCCATTCCCCCATCGGATGCGGGTTGGCCTGGGCGTAGGCCTTGACCGGAGCCGCCACGCGACGATCCGAGTTGCCCTCACGCAAGACCGGGTTCACCGCACTTCCCAGCACCCCCGCATACCGCGCCTTGACCGATTCCTCCGCCTCGTTCCCAGGCTCCTCAGGGTAATCCGGCACCGAGAATCCCTGGGCCTGCAATTCCGAGATCGTGGCCTGCAACTGGGGGATCGACGCACTGATGTTGGGCAGCTTGATGATGTTGGCCGCCGGCGTCTTGGCCATCTCACCCAATTCGCTCAACGCGTCATTCAGACGCTGGTCCTCGGACAGGTTCTCGGGAAACTTGGCCCGGACCCGCCCGGCCAGAGAAATGTCCTGCAGGTCGAACTCGATCCCCGCAGACGCGGTGAAAGCCCGCAGGATCGGCAGCAGCGATCGAGTCGCCAACGCAGGCGCCTCGTCGGTCTTGGTGTAGATGATCTTCAATTGGTCGTCGGACATCGGAATCCTCTCAATCCTCTTCGCGTCTCGGATTTCAGTGAAGTAGAATACCCGGCATGAGTGGTCCTGTCGTTCAAGCGCGGTGCCGGCGAGGACGTCGCACGACGCGAGCAGCCCTGCTGATGCTGATTGCAGGGGCCGCGTCCTGCCAACAAACAGCTCCCTCGCCACCCGATCGCCAAGCCCCCCCCGCGGAGACCACCTCCGCTCAAGCCACCCCGGCCACCCCGATCACCCCGGTCACCGGGGCAGAACTGCCGGAGCTGCCCGCCGGAGTCTTCCTGCAGAGTGCCACCACGGCCACCGATCTGCAACGCGCCGCGATCAGCTCGAAGCTCGGCGGGACCATCACCGCCCTGACCAACTCACACCTCACCGTTCAGGGATCTCCGATCCAGGTCAACCTGATCCAGACCGCCGATGACCAGGCCGCCGACGCCGTCTACCGCTCGATGCTCGGCATCAAGCCAGAACCGTTCTGCCTGCGACGTGACCTGACGATCATCGAATACGTCGGCAGCCAGATCGACCATGCCTTGGCGATCAAGACCTCCTACGAGCTGGGCTTCCTGCCCAAGCCGTCACGCCTGCGGTACCGAGTCACCGCCCGGTTGGCCACGATCCAAACGGCCGACTACATGGCGTGCAATCCCCTGTTCAACCAGTTCCTGGCCGATGCCGCCGGGCCGATGGGGTCCGCTGAGCAGGAGATCAGGAAGTTGGCCGCCGGGTTCACGTTTTCGAAGTCGTTGTCCCTGAGAGCCACCGCACTGGCCCCCTCGACGACCCGCTACGCATTCGAGCCCCCCGGAACGCACCAGCAGCAGTCCGACGACGATCACCAGCTGGCGGTGTCATTCCCCGAGACGTCGCAGCGTCACGGGGTGCCCTTTGTCAGCGTGACGATCGAGGTCACCGTCGACAGCACCGGCCTGGCCCGGTCCACATCGGCACCCGGCCCCGAATGCACCCGCCCCACAGCCCTGTGGCCCTCCGGCTCGACAGATATCAGCTCATTGGCCCACCGCATCACCCGGGGCAAGTCAACCCGCAAGCAAAAGGCGCTGGCGATCCTGGCCTGGCTCGCTCCGGGAAAAAATATCCGCTACTCGGGCAGCACCGGATCACGCTGGGGCACGCTGAAAGTGCTGCACCAGAAGTCCGGCCACTGCTGGGACTTCTCCGATTGCTTCGTCACCCTCTGCCGAGCCGTCGGTGTCCCCGCGCGGCAGGTCGGAGGCTGGCTGTATGGCTCGAGCGGCCACATCTGGGCCGAGTACTTCACCGACGAGGATCGCTGGCAGCAGGTCGACCCCACCGCAGGCGGCCTGGTCGCCTGTGGCATCTACCACATCCCCTACTTCACATCCGAGGACGGCGAGATGCCCATCGTCTACCTGGCGATGCCGACAATCGAGGTGATTGCCGAGAATTGAGTGTGCCGCGGCACCCGTCGCTTCAGCCACGGCAATTGGCGACACTTGGCGACACTTCATCTGCGGCTGTTGAGTTTCATCAGCAGGTGCAGGATCTCGATGTAGAGCCAGACCAGCGTCACCATCAGTCCGAAGGCGCCATACCATTCCATGTACTTTGGCGCACGGCACTCGGCCCCCTGCTCGATGAAATCAAAATCGAGCACGAGGTTCAGCGAGGCGATCACGACCACGAAGAGGCTGAACCCGATGCCCACTATGCCGGCGCCGTGGATGTAGGGCATCGTGCCGGCTCCCCCGACCATGTTCACGATCATCGAGACAACGTAGACCAGGAAGATCCCCGTCGTGGCAGCGGTGACGCCCAGCTTGAAGTTCTCTGTTGCCCGGATCAGCCCCGACTTGTAGGCCGCCAGCAAACCGCCCAGTGTACAGAACGTCAGGCAGGCGGCCTGAAAGGCAATTCCCGGGTACATCAGGTCTGCCAGGGCCGAGAGTGCCCCCAGGAAGAAGCCCTCGCTGAGGGCATACAGCGGAGCGGTCACCGGTGCCCAGGTCGGTTTGAACATCGTCGCCATCGCGAAGATCAGCCCAGCAATCAGGCCGCCGCCGATCAGCACTCCCGGGTGCACGGCCCCTGCGGCCGACGACGCCACCGCGGTCCCTTCGCGCTCCGCGGCCACTGCATCACGCCAGTCGCCAGTCAGATTCCAGGCGTATGAGGCCGTCGCGACCAGGAACAACAGCAGCAGGAAGGTCTTGTTGACCGTCCCGCTGATCGTCATCGCCGTGGACTGCTCGGCGGGAACAACCTGCTCGAACGTCGACGCCTTCAGCGCCGGATTGGCCGAACGCATCATGAGAAACTCCCGGGTCGAAACACCTGGCACACCCGACCGAGCCCAGCAACACGAGCCCCGTCAACGCGGGAGTCTACGTCAGCATCCCGCACCCGACAACGCCAGCCTCGAGCCACCCAGCACGTCCGGACTACTGCAGCCTCAACCGCAACTCCAATCGCCGCCCGCGTCTGAGCACCCCGATCAGCATCGAGTCGCCTCGCATCTTCGACGCCAGGATCGTGGCCAGGTAATCGGTCTCCGAGGATCGCCCCCGCAGCCCCGGAACCTCCACGATGATGTCGCCCTTCTGGAACCCCGCCCGCTTGGCAACGGCGTGCTCGCCGTATTGACCGACGTGCTTGACCAGCAGTGCCAGCTCGCGAGTTCCCAGTTTCGTTTTCAGCCGCTGGGCGTCCGCGAGATCCTCGAGCACCAGGCCGCCAGTCGCCATTCGCCTCAGGTCCCACGTCGTGGTCCGCCACGAGATGTCCCCGCCACTGCGCCAACCCGGTTTGAGTGCCAACTCGACATCGAGCTCCTTTGTCCCACGTCGGACTCGCGCAGAGACCCGATCGGTCGCCCGCGTCCGGTGCAGCACCCACTGCACGTCGGCGATCGAGAGCAGTGGCTGGCCCGAGAGGCTCAGCAGCTGGTCACCGCTGCGGAGCCCGGCCCGCTCGGCCGCCGAACCACGCGCGACCTCCTTTACGGTTGCCATCTGCTTGGGATCCAATCGCAGCCCCACCACGCTTGGCAGAGGCCACGGAAACAGCACGTCCTCGGGGATCGGCTTGCGACTGGACCGGTAGACCTTCCGCATGGCCGCGCCGACCATGTGGCAATGCATGCAGCTCCGCGCCGGCTGCTGCTTGCTCAGCTTCGCCGTAAACCGGCCCTTCAGCGACGGGAACAACTCGGGCACGCGGTACCGCAACGGGGCCCCACGCTTGCCGGCCAGGATCTTGCGGTTGGACGGGAACCGTGAGTGAATCCGCAGCGCTCCCTCCAACGCCCTGGCAAAACCCTCCATCGACATCTCACGCATCGCGTCCTTCTGGTCCGACCGGGTGCCGAAGCGACCGTAGATCGTCTTGTCCGCGTTCAGGAAAAACGCGGCAAACGTCAGGTCGAAGTCGAACTGGAACAGCGAGAGGTCCAGGCCGTTGGCCTGCACGATCCGTACACAGACGAATCGCTCGAGCAACTTCTTGATTCGCGGGTCGTGACGGACAACCTGCCCGTCGAAGCCTTCACAGGCGTGTCAGGGGATTCAGCGGAAGACGACCAGCACCGGCCGGCCACTCCGCTTCGCCTCGGCCAGCCCGCGGGGCAGATCGTTGTAGATCCACTTCCCGGCCGGCTCGACCGTCTCGCGGTCCTTTCGAACCGCGTCGTCCCGTTTGTTCTGCGCCATGCCGACGACGCTCATCGCCGCCACGATCAACACGGTACCCATCAGCCTCAGACGCATGCTCTCAACCCTCCCGGCCCGATCGCAACATCACACTGAAGGATTGTCGCACCGTAACACCGGTCAATCAACCGATTGAATCGCTCTCAGCCACACACCACCCAACCGCGAAGGGGTTCACTCCCACAGCCCACAGCCCAGTGTCAGCACGACCCCCGGGCGGGCGCCACGCTGGGTATTCCCCCACCCCCACCAACATCCAACCCCGAAGGGGTTCCATCCCAAAGCCCAGTGTCAGCACGCCCCCTGGGCGG
>Ga0310120_10003187_pt1 | contig 11748 bp, 8 predicted proteins | sample CB27_AW_983_MG_FD_203506 | JGI IMG/M metagenome (GOLD analysis project Ga0310120, IMG submission 203506) | Marine microbial communities from Western Arctic Ocean, Canada - CB27_AW_983 | ecosystem: Environmental > Aquatic > Marine > Oceanic | place: Canada: Western Arctic Ocean | collected... | reverse complement strand
GGACGCCCCGAAGCCCCTGAAGCGATTCCCGATTGCCGTGATGGGCCGGATCTCGATGTCGTTTTCGATCAGCACGAACTACGCATCCAACCCGATCCACCTCAGTATTCCCGACACCGCCGCCAAGACAGCCGACCGCTGAAGGCGGGTGCGGCGTCTGGGGAGAGGCGATGAGAGTCCTGCTGCTGTCCGTGTTGCTGCTGCAGGTCGCCGGGTGTGGCGACGGGTCCTCGCAACACGTTTCGCTGCAGTCCGAGACTGATCCGATCGAGGGGTTGGAGGACCTGGGAGCCACGATCGGGCGAAATGAGCAGCACGAGGTCATCAAGGTCGACCTCGACGGCGTCGAAGTCACCGACACCCCTCCGGCGAGCGTTTCCTGGGAACATCATCTGCAGGGGGCTGAAGGCACAGCGGCCGCCGACGCGGGTCGCGAACACCTGGCCTGGGCACATCGCGTGCTCACCTCTGATGGAGCACGGGTGATCAACGCCAGTCTGAGACGACTCAAGGGACTCGAGCGTCTCGAGACGCTCGAACTGGGAAACACGGCGATTTCGGATTCCGGACTCCTGCACCTCAAGGGACTGACCAGTCTTCAGACTCTTCGACTCATGGGTTGCGACAACATCAAGGGCAGAGGACTGGTACACCTCGGCGGGATGACCAGGCTGAAGACTCTCGATCTGGGTGGCACCCGGATCACCAACGAGGGACTCGAGCACATCAAGGAGATGACCAATTTGCGGCGACTGGGCATCCGCAGTGGCGAGTTCTGGGGTGGCAGGGGTCAGATCACCGATGCCGGGATGGCACACCTCAAGAACTTGACCAACCTGCAGATGCTGTTCCTCGTCGAGTTCAACGGCAAGATCACCGATGCAGGGCTTGTGCATCTCCGGGGAATGACCCGACTGCAGTCGCTCAGTCTCCACATCACGCATCTCACCGATGCCGGGCTCGTGCATATCAACACGATGTCCCACCTGGAGATCCTCGTCCTGGACAGCAGGCTGCTCACCGACGCCGGACTGGCCCACATCAAGCAGATGACCCGGCTGCGGGTGCTCGTCCTGGGCGGCACTCGGATCACCGACGATGGGCTGGCCCACCTGGGGCGACTGACCAACCTGCACCACCTCCGTCTCTACGACGCACGAATCAACGGCACCGGCCTGGAACACCTGGGTGGACTCGCCAACCTGAAACACCTTCGCCTCGACGGCACTCAACTCACCGACGATGCGCTGAAACACCTCAAGGAACTGACCCATCTCGAGACTCTTGACCTGCAAGGCACCAGTATTTCCGACGCGGGGCTGGGGCCGATCAGGCAGCTGACCGCACTGCAGACGCTCATCCTGCTCGACACGGAGGTCACCGACACCGGCGTCGCCCAACTGCAGCAGGCGTTACCCAACTGCAAGATCCTGAAGTAGCCCAGCCGCGACCACTCGTCGATCCACTCTCAGGGTTCGCATGCTCATGGTCCCTGCTCCGTTTTGCGGCCTCTGAAGGAGGCGAGCACGGCATCCCAGGCCAGTCGCGTCGCCAATTCCGCCACGACGCGACTGCCGCGTCGGTCTGCAGGGGAACCGACCTCGCCGGTCGTCACGGCATACAACACGTCGCCGTCGGTCAGAGTGTGAAATGGCTGGATCGCTCGTGCCATCGACGTGTGCACCTGGCGAGACAACTGGCTGAGTTGCCAGCCGCCCATTTTCTGGTTCGTGACGACCACCGTCAGAGTCGTGTTGCCGTTGGGGAGTGATCCCGGTTTGTCATCGCCCGGGGCGTCGCGTTGGGTTTCGTTGAACCTGAGTCGTCGGCCGGTCTTCGGATCCTGGTGGCCCCGGACCACTCGCCCCGTCCGGTCGACGATGGCTCCGACCGAGTTGACCACGGTGAAGACTCCGACCCGGACCGATCCCTGCCGGCCAAATGCACCTCCCTGGCCAGCCAGTTCGCGCCGGGCCAGTGGTTCCAGCCACTTGCCACAGGTAGCCGAAGCTCCTGCACCGCGAGCTCCCAGAGCGAACCGCCCGGGTCGAGCCGCCTCGAGAGCCGCACGGCCGAGTTCCCGGTCGGGATAGACCGGGTTGCTTCTTGCGCCGTAGTCGTAGATGACCGCACCGGAAACCAGGGCAATGCGATCCCAGTGTGTCGAGTACTCCTTGCGACCCAAGAGCCCACTGGCAACTCCGCTGACCGCCTCGAGCCCGTAGAGCGACCCGCCAGCCAGGCAGATGGCATCGACCCCGGCGGCACCACGGACAAGCGCATCGGTCCAGAAAGTCGCCGGCGCACCGCCCCGGATGTCGACCACGCCGGTGGCCCGTTCGGGAAAGTGAAACACCGTGCAGCCGGTCGGACCGTCGGGATAGACCGCCGAACCGATCCGCACACCCGGCAGATCGAACTCCAGCACATGATCCCCGGGCGAAGTGTCAACTGCCTGTCGCGATGGTGCCGCGTCGGCTTCGACCTGACTTCCGGCGACCACCGCTCCGGCCCCCGCCGCCTTCAGCAGGTCACGTCGAGACATTCCGGACAGGTGGGCGGACGTGTGTGCCATCAGAGATCTCCAGCGTCGGGGAGAAGGGGTCAGGCCCCGCTTGTGGTGAACTTTCAGTCCACCACAGGCGGCGTCTGACCCCGTCGGCTACAACTCGGCTCATGCCAGCAGTTCGTGCACCACCCGTGCCTCAAAGACCGAGGTCAGCTTCTCTTCCAACCCGTTGTGATCGAAGAACAGCTCCTCGTGGTGCATGCCCAGCAGGTGCAATAACGTGGCGTGGAAATCGGTGACACTCACGCGATCCTCAACCGCCTCGTACCCCAGTTCATCGGTCGCCCCGTACACGCTGCCGGCCTTCACTCCGCCACCGGCCAGCCACACGCAGAAGCCTCGAGGATTATGATCGCGGCCGGCCGTCGAGAGATTCTTCTTGTCGGGCAGCTGAGCGATCGGCATCCGCCCGAATTCTCCGCCCCACACCACCAGGGTGTCCTCGAGCAGACCTCGCTGCTTCAGGTCCTTCAGCAGGGCGGCGATCGGCTGGTCAGTTCGCCCGCAGCACTTCTTCAGACCGGCCACGATCCCGCTGTGGTTGTCCCAGATCTGCCGCTGCGTGCAGATCTGGACAAACCGCACACCCCGCTCGATCAGCCGGCGTGCCATCAGGCAGCGGCGAGCGTAATTGTCGGTCGTCTTGTTGCCGACGCCGTACGACTTGAGCGTCGACTCCGATTCCTGTCCCAGGTCCAGCGCATCGGTCGCCTCGAGCTGCATCCGGGCGGCGAGATTGTAGCTGGCGATACGGGCATCCAGTTGCAGGTGACCGGGTCGACGGCGGCGGTGGATGCGATCGAGCCGTTTCAGCAGGTCCCGTTCAACCGCCAGGGCGGCGTCGGGTTGAGGCACCTCGCGAGACAGGTTCAGCAACGGTGCTCCCTGGGTTCGTATCGGCGTTCCCTGGTAAACCGGTGGCAGCAGCCCGTTGTGCCAGTTCTGGGTGCCGTTGACCGGCAGGCTCCCCTCGGCAGCCAGGGCGACAAAGGCCGGCAGGTTCTGGTTCTCGGTGCCCAGGCCGTACACCACCCACGACCCCAGCGAGGGCAGGCCCTGGATCAATCGGCCCGACTGGTACTTGAAGATCGCCGGCTCGTGGTTCGGATGCGTCGTGTGCATCGACCGCACCACGGCCAACTCGTCGGCCACGGTCCCCAGGTGAGGCATCAGCTCGGAAATCTCCAGCCCCGACTCGCCATGCCGGCGGAATCGCCACGGGCTGCGGAACAGCTTCCCGGCCTGCTCGGGGCCGGTCAGATCCGCCGCCACCTTGTCGAAGTACGACTCGCCGTGAAGCTCGGCCAACTTCGGCTTGGGGTCCAGCAGGTCCATCTGGCTCGGACCGCCCTGCATGAACAGCTGGATCACCGCCTTGGCTCGAGGCGGATGGGGTGCGGTCTTGGCGGCCACGCCGTACACGCCGGGCTGCTGAGAGACCACCTCCTCGGCCAGCAGACCCGAACCGCCAAACAGGTCCCTCGCAAACAGCCAGGCCAGGGCCGTGCCGCCCAGCCCGTCGCCCACGCGGTCGAAGAACCGGCGGCGATTCACGCGGCCGGGGAGATCGGCCGTAGCAGGGGTGCTTGAGGCTGGCGTCATTGTGCGGGAGTTCCGAATCAGGCTCGTCAGTCTATATAAAGGAAGGCGGCCGAGTTGAGCAGGGCGTGGCAGTACGAGGCGAGTGCCCGACGCGAGGCGGATGGGCCGGTGTTCTTGCGGCCCGCCTTCGCCTCGGCGGCCAGGTGATCGGACCAGTGCCGCCCGAGTTGTTGCAGTGCACTGCGCCCGGCTTCCTGCTCGTCGACAACCGGCCGGCGACTGAAGGCAACCAGGTAGGCCCGCTGGATCTGTCGGTCGATCTCAGGACCCGCCTCACGCTCGATCCGCTCGGCAAACGATGCTGCCAGCTGGTCGATCATGGCGTTGTTCATCAGGAACAGTGCCTGGGTCGCCACGGTCGACTCGGGTCGCTCGATGCAGTTGGGCGTCATGCTCGGCAGGTCGAACGTCGAAAGGAATGTCGGGAACTCCTTCCGCCGCTGCCGAAGATAGACACTCCGTCGCCACCCTCCGTTCACCAATTGGGCCGTCACCAGTCCGTCCTTGCGGACCGTCACTGGATCGGCCGGGCCGAACGGGGTGAGGTTCAGGCGACCGGCCACCCACAGCGCCGTGTCGCGAACCAACTCCGCCTCCATTCGCTTCAGCGGCATTCTCGAGAACCACTCGTTGAGCGGATCGCGGCGCTGAGATGCCGTCAGGCCGCTGGGGCTGTCCGTTTCGACCGGGGCGGAGGAGGCCTGGCGGTAGGTGGTCGTGGCCATCATCAGCCTGTGCATCGCCTTGATGCTAAAGCCCCGCTTTACGAACTCGACGGCCAGCCAATCGAGCAGCTGCGGATGCGAGGGGTCGTTGCCGGTCTGGCCGAAATTGCCCAGCGACTCGACCAGGCCGCGGCCGAAATGGTGCTTCCAGATGCGGTTGACCATCACACGTGACGTCAGCGGGTGATCCGGCCGAATCACCCAGCGGGCCAGCGCCAGCCGGCGTCCCGTCTGCTTCGCACCCTTCCAGGGAGGTGTGACCCTGTAGGGCGCGTCGGGATCCGAAAGCACGGCGGGCACACCCGCAGAGACCGGGGTGCCCGGATTGTCGTGGTCGCCGCGGATCAGGATGTAGGTGGCCGACGGTGTTCCGCGGTCCCAAAGGGCCTGGATGCCCTGGTTGGGAGGCCGCTGTGATTCGAGAGCCTTGACCTGGCTCAGCAACGGATCGGCGAACGACTTGAACGACGCGTTGGTCTTCAACAGATGGGCGATCAGCTTGGCGCGATCGAGCTTCTTCTCCTTCTCGGGAAGTGACTTTCTCAACCGCTCCGCCTCGACGTTGACCTGGTGCTGAACCGAGTTGATCTCGATCTGCAACCGCTCATCCTCGGCTTTCTCCTCAGCCGGCACGATACTCATCCGCCGCACGCCGAACTTGTACTTCTTCTCGCTGCCCCCGACCGGCTTCAACCAGTCGTTCTCGTCGAAGGCTCCCTTGAACACCGCCAGCAGCCGGTAGTAGTCGCGCTGGGGGATCGGGTCGTACTTGTGGTCATGACACCTCGCACACTTGACCGTCAGACCCAGCACCACCGTGCTGAAGACATCGAGCTGGTCGCCAATCACGTCGAGTCGATCGGAGATGAATGAGACCTCTCGCTCGCTGGTACTGTCCGGAGCCATCCTCATGAACCCCGTCGCCACCAGGTTCTCGTAGATCTCGGTGCTGATCTCCTCGGCACTCTCGTAGTCGACCAGCTCGTCACCTGCGAGCTGTTCGAGCAGGAAGCGGTCGTAGGGCTTGTCGCTGTTGAAGGCCCGGATCACGTAGTCCCGGTACCTCCAGGCGTAGGGTCGCATGTGATCGGCTTCCAGCTTGCCGCCGAACGAATCGGCGTAGCCGACCACGTCGAGCCAGTGGCGGCCCCAGCGTTCGCCGTAGCGGGGTGAGGCCAGCAGCCGGTCGACCAGGCGGGCGAACGCGCCGGGTCGATCATCGTCCAGAAATCGCTGCAGCTCGGACGGGGTCGGAGGCAGTCCGTGCAGATCGAAACAGGCGCGACGAGCCAGGGTGGGCCGGTCAGAGGGAGCCGAAAATCCGAGTCCCGCCGCGTGCAACCGAACCGACACGAACGCGTCGATCGGGTTCTTGTTCGGGTTCTGGTTCGGGTCCTGATTCGGGCCGATCGGCGAACCGGGAACTGCAATTCGCCCGGGTGACTGAAACGCCCAGTAGCTGCGGTCCTCGTCGTCGACCAGTGGGTCCCTGGCCGTGCCAGCCACCTCGGCAGGCAACTCGACCTCGGGAGCACCCGCCTGGATCCATTGTTCGAGGCGGTTGATGTCGCGAGGCTTCAGCGGTCGCGTGCCAGTGTTCAGCAGGTTCTCCTTGGGAGGCATCTGCCCGGCGTGGATCCGCTTGATCAACAGGCTCGAACCAGGCTGACCCAGCACGATTGCCGGTCCCGACTTGCCACCCTTCAAAAGCGACTTCCGATCCAGCAGGCTCAGGCCACCCTCCTGGTGACGCCGCCCGTGACACACCGTGCAATGACGCAACAGGATCGCCCGGACATCGTGCTGAGTCACAGCAGCCGCGGCGGGCCGCTGCGACCACGCCGGAGCGGCCGCCGCTGAAACCACCAGCAGCACGGCCACACAGTGCAGACAAGACCAGACGGTCCGGTTCATCGCAGGCAACCATGGGGTCAGAGTATGAATGGGGAATCGTGACAATTGCCCCGGCAATTTGCACAGATTGAGTAACCTACTATTCACTATTCAAGCTCTGACCCCAAGCCTGTTTGCCGGCTTGCACCTGCGTGGGTCGGGTGGGACGATGAGATCCTGTGGTACCGACATCCCTGGCTTCGAATCGAATGATCCCGTCGTCTCGCAACTTGCCTCTGCTGTTGGCAGTCCTGGTGGGAACTGCGGCGTCGGCCAGTGCGGCCGAGCCGGTTCCCGAGGCGGCACCCGGGACCGACTGGCGGCAGTTCCGCGGAGCGGGGGCATCGGGAGTCGGCCGCGGGTATCCGCTGCCCTCGAGCTGGAATGTCGAGACCGGAGACGAGGTGGCCTGGCGGACTCCGATCCCCGGCCTGGGCCACTCGGGCGTGATCGTCACCGGCGACCGGGTCTTCGTCACGACCGCCGTCAGCGGCCGCGAGGACGCCGGGGTCAAGGTGGGCATCTACGGCAACATCGCCTCGGTCGACGACAAGACCAGCCACTCGTGGCGACTCTACTGCCTGGACCGAAACACCGGCGATGTGGCCTGGAGTCGGTGCCTGCACCAGGGCATTCCGCTCATCAAGCGACACACCAAGGCTACCCACGCCAACTCAACCCCCGTCACCGACGGTCGCCGCATCGTGGTCTCGCTCGGGTCCGAGGGCCTTTACTGCTTCGACCTCCACGGCAAACGGATCTGGAAACAGGACCTCGGGCTGCTCGATTCGGGCTACTACAAGGTCCCCGCTGCCCAGTGGGGCTTTGGCAGTTCCCCGATCCTGTTCCAGGACACCGTGATCCTGCAGTGCGACGTCCAGCAGGGCTCGTACCTGGCCGCCTTTTCACTCGAGGACGGTCGCCAGTTGTGGGGCATCGGTCGCGACGATGTGCCGACCTGGAGCACTCCCACACTCTGGCGGCACGGCAAACAGGTTCAGCTGGTCGTAGCCGGTTACCGGCATTCGGGAGGCTACGATCCTGCTACCGGACGCGAGATCTGGAAGCTGAGCGGCGGTGGCGACATCCCCGTCTGCACTCCGATCGTCTCGGGCGACCTGGTGATTCTCAGCTCGGCCCACGGACCCAGCCGGCCCCTGCGAGCGGTCCGCTTCGCAGCCACCGGTGACATCACTCCCAAGTCGACCACCGGCTCGACCGAACACATCGCCTGGAGCCTGCCTCGCGACGGCATCTACATGCAGACACCCATCCTGGTTGACGGGCTACTGTACGCCTGCCGCATGAACGGGGTGTTGAGTTGTTACGAGCCGAAGACCGGTGAGCGAATTTACCGCGAGCGGGTTGGTGGCGGAGTCGGATTTACCGCCTCGCCGGTCGCCGGTGACGGCAAGCTGTACTTTGCCAGCGAGGACGGCCAAGTCCACGTCGTGGCCACGGGCAAGACCTACAAGCACCTGGCCACCAATCCACTCGGCGAACAGTGCATGGCCACCCCCGCACTCTCGGGTGGACTGCTGCTGCTTCGCGGCCAGCACCACGTGACCGCCGTCGGCACCCCGTGCTGCCTTCCCGATTCAACCACCGCGGCCCACTGAGCCTCTTCACCCCCTCGCAATTCTCTTGCCACACCGGCACACAGGAACCCTCCATGCTCCGCAACGGACTGGCCGCTCTGGCTGGCATGATCGCCGCAATGATCGTGACGACGCTCCTGCAGTTCGTTGCCCGCTTCGTCGACCCACCCTCGCCGGAAATCATGGAAGCGGTCCGGAACATCTACAGCGACGATTCCGCCAAGATCGAGGAGGCTCGCCAGGTCTTTGCCCGTGAGCTTTCGAAGCAACCGCTGCAACTGGTCCTGGTCATCGTTTCGCACGCACTGGGCACCCTCTTCGGGGCACTCATCGCCGTGCGAGCCTCGCGCGAAGCACACATCGTCCCGGCATCGATCGTGGGAGGCCTGATGCTGATGGGCGGCATCGCCAACGTGATGCTGATCCCGCATCCGACGTGGTTCAATGCCGTCGACCTGCTGGTTTACATTCCCGCCGCCCTGCTGGCCTACAGGCTCGTCGTCCCAAGAGCGACCGACGATCCGGCTGCCGGCTCGTCCGAGCCCACTCACGAGCCCACCCACGAGCAAGACGACGGGGGATCGACGACAGACATCACACCGGTCGCATCGTGAGCGAGGCCGTCGTTGACGCCATCGGCGACCGGTTGACAACCGCCAGGTCTCGCCTGGCGAGTTGCCACCAGGAGATCCGGCGGCTGCGTGGCATGAGATGGCGGCGGGCCTGGACACGGGGTCGGGTCAACAGCGAACTGAAACTGGTGCTGCCGTTGCTGAGATTGCGAGAGCGGATTCCCGACGCGTTCTGGCGGATCTTTGTGCTGGTCATCGGCACATCGGCCTTCGTCGCCGTCGTCTTCCTGGCCACTCGCGATGCCTACTACACCAGCACCGCCGTCGCCGCCACCGCCGCCACAGCCGCCGCAGCCTTCACGCTGCTCGTGCTGCTCCCCACCGACTCATTGCTCGATCGACGACGCCTGGTGCTCTCGCAGGTTGCCGCCTCGGCCGATTACGAACACCAGAACGTCTGCTCACAACTCCGGTTCCTCTGCCAACGACGCGACACCGTCCGGGCACAACTGAAACTCATGCAGCAACAGGCCGAGGATGCGAAACGGGGGTGGAGAGTCCCCGACATTCCTGCCGAAGAGCCCGCCGAGGGATCCAGCAGCCCCGCTCCGCCCAACACACCCGCCCTGACCACTCAACAGGAGACTCGCTCGTGAAGCGGCATTCTCACACTCGCTTCCTGCTTGCCTGCTACCTGCTGCTGGCCTTTTCGGTTCCCCGTCCGATCCACGCCGACGATACCGAGGGGCCCAGGCGGGGCACGTTGCTGATCGTTGGTGGAGGTGGCAAGCAGGCGGCGGTGATCTTCCGCAAGTTTGTCGACTTGGCCGGAGGGGCCCAGGCCCGGATTGTGATCGTCCCCACTGCCATCTCCTCGGATCCCAAGTACGACTACCAGAACCCCGGAGTCGCCAAGTTCGCCCGCGACACGATGAAACTCAAACACCTCACCGTGCTGCACACTCACGACCGCAAACTGGCCGACACAAAAGAATTCGTGAGGCCGCTGAAGAAAGCCGACGGTGTCTGGTTCACCGGTGGCCGGCAGTGGCGGATCGCCGACTCGTACCTGGGAACCCGCTCGGAACGGGAATTCCACCGGGTGCTGAAGCGGGGTGGAGTGATCGGCGGATCCTCGGCGGGGGCTTCGATCCAGGCCGACTTCCTGGTCCGAGGTGACTCGAAAACCAACACGATCATGATCGGAGACCACCAGCGGGGGCTGGGGTTCATTGAAAACTGTGCCATCGATCAGCACGTCATCAAGCGGGGCCGGCAGCTGGGGTTGGTGCGGGTGCTGGATGATCCCGATGGGAAGATGTTGAGGCGGTTCGACCGCGAGGACCTGCTGGGGATTGGTATCGATGAGGATTCCGCGATCATCGTCCGCAAGGACACGTTCGAGGTGTTCGGGAAGCCGGATGCGGCGGTCCTGGTCTACGATCCGCACGGCTGGACGGCCGGGACTCCCGATGCAAAGAAGTACATCACGCTGAAGCTGGGGGCCCGCTACAACATGAAGAAACGGCGGGTGCTGCGACTGGCTGCGAAGCCCTAGCCACAGCAGGGACTGGCTCCGCAGGTGCCTGTCCCCAAGACGGAGCCCACGGCCACAGCAGGGACTGGCTCCGCAGGTGCCTGTCCCCAAGACGGAGCCACGGCCACAGCAGGGACTGGCTCCGCAGGTGCCTGTCCCCAAGACGGAGCCACGGCCACAGCAGGGACTGGCTCCGCAGGTGCCTGTCCCCACAAGACAAACCCACAGCGAGAGAGAACAGGGACAGGCACCGGCGCCCCTCCAAAGGAGGGGCTCTGGAGCCAGTCCCCGGCGCACCAAACAGGGACAGGCACCGGCGCGCCAGACAGGGACAGGCACCTTCGGAGCCAGTGCCCGCTGCCCGCTCAGAACAACTCGGCGATCGGTTCGCCGCCGTCCTCGAGCATGAATCTCGGGCGGCCACGCGGGTCGATGTACTGAGAATCCAGCGGCACCTCCATGTGACGATAGATCGTCGCGGCGATGTCGCCGGGCAGGATCGGCCGGTCCTTCAGGTGGCTGCCGTCGGTGACGGTCGAGCCAAGTGTCTGGTTGTGGTTCAGTCCCCCGCCGGCCATGCACATCGACATCACCACCGGCCAGTGGTTGCGGCCGTCGGTACTGCCCTGGGTGCCCATGTTCGGTGTCCGACCGAATTCGCCCATCGCGATCACCAGCGTGTCGTCCAGCAGGTCACGCTTCTCGAGATCGGTGACCAGGGTCGTCAGCAGGTGGTCAAACAGAGGCAACAGGTCGCCCAGCCCCTTGGTGATGCCACCGTAGACACAGCCGGGGATTCCGTGAGTGTCCCATGTGCCCGAGGCGGTGTGGTAACTGAGATCAAGCGTCACGAAGCTCGAACCGGCCTCGACCAGCCGCCGGGCCAACAACGCCTGCTGGCACCACAGGTGCTTGCCATACGACTTGATCGTCGCCTGGTCTTCCAGCGTCAGGTCGAACGCGTCGCGAGCCTTTCGGCCCAGCAGCATGTCGACCGCCTTGGCACGATACGCGTCGACGGCATCAAGTGAACCACGCTGGTCGATGTCGCGACGCAGGCGATCGAATTGCTGTACCAGCTGCTGCCGATTCTTCACCCGGCCCACGTTGACCCCATCGGGGAACTGGAACAGGTCGGCGCCGGACATCTGCCCGGTGTCCTTGCCGGCTTTGTCGTAAACCGGCAGCTTGGCGGCCTGGTTGGCGATGAACGGGTCGTGCTGCTTGCCCAGCCAGCCACCGATGGCCATGT
>Ga0310120_10003185_pt1 | contig 11750 bp, 9 predicted proteins | sample CB27_AW_983_MG_FD_203506 | JGI IMG/M metagenome (GOLD analysis project Ga0310120, IMG submission 203506) | Marine microbial communities from Western Arctic Ocean, Canada - CB27_AW_983 | ecosystem: Environmental > Aquatic > Marine > Oceanic | place: Canada: Western Arctic Ocean | collected... | reverse complement strand
CAACGCCCTGCCCTTTCCACTTGCTAAAGGAATAAGGGTCTGGGAAAGCACTCCTTCTAGCACAAAAGAGAGCTGCTGCCGGATTTGCGATTGCTGATAAGGCGGAAATACATCCACAATTCGGTTGATGGACTGAACCGCCGAGTTCGTATGCAGGGTCGCCAAAGCAAGATGCCCGGTCTCTGCAACAGTCAGGGCTGCCTCGATGGTTTCGAGGTCTCTCAGCTCACCGATAAGGCAAACATCCGGGTCCTGCCGAAGGATGTACTTCAGCGCGGTCTTGAAACTACTCGTATCCGCCCCGATTTCGCGTTGGTTCACCACGCACGACTTGTGCCCGTGCAAATACTCAATGGGGTCTTCGATCGTAACGATATGCTCATTCCGGTCTTGGTTAATCTGATCGACAATCGTGGCCAGGGTCGTGGACTTTCCGGAGCCAGTGGGCCCGGTCACCAAGATCAGGCCTCGAGGCTTCTTCGCCAAGTCCCCAACCACCGGGGGCAACCCCAACTCGTCAAAACTCATGATCTTGAACGGGATCGCGCGAAACGCACCAGCCACGTTGCCTCGCTGGACAAATACGTTGGCCCTGAACCGGGAGAGCTTCTGCACTCCGAAGGAGAGATCAAGCTCGTTGTCCTCTTCGAACTTATGCTTCTGGGAGTCAGTCAGGACCGAGTAGCAGAGTTGCTTGGTCTCCTGAGGTGTCAGGGCCGGCATCTTGAGCGGGTGCAACTTGCCATCGACACGCAGCTGTGGCGCTGTGCCGGTAGTAATATGAAGATCGCTTGCGCCTTTATCGATCATTGTTTTCAAGAGCTGATGCATATTTGCCATTTGATCACCGTCCCTGATTTTTTACCAAGTCTTCTCAGAAGTTGTCGGCGCTGGACACACGATGCACCTCGCTCAGCGTCGTAGTGCCTTCGAGCAGCTTATTCAGCGCGCTCCGGCGAAGCGTAACCATCCCGCCCCGGCTTGCCTCGCGCTTCAGCTCGGCAGTCGATGCTCCGTTGAGCACGAAATCCTTTATTTCTTCGCTCAACACCATGACCTCATAAATCGCCACCCGCCCCTTGTAACCCGTATCCGAGCAGTTTGTGCAGCCCGCGCCTTTCATTGGCTGAAAGCCTTCAAGCTCATCTTCGGAGAGCCCCGAGGCGATAAGTTCGTCCTTTCCCAGATCAAGGTCCTTCTCCGAACATTCCGAGCAAATTCGGCGGGCCAGGCGCTGGGCGACAATACAATTCACCGCCGATGAAACCAGGAATGGTTCGATCCCCATATTCAGAAGGCGATTGACCGTAGACGGCGCATCGTTGGTATGCAGAGTCGACAAAACCATATGGCCAGTCAGTGCAGCCTTGACACCGATCTCTGCCGTCTCGAAGTCGCGAATTTCGCCAACCATGATGATATCGGGATCCTGACGCAGAAAGGACCGCAGAGCCGCGGCAAAGTTGAGTCCGATATCCTCGTGCATCTGAACCTGGTTGATACCCTCAAGATTGAACTCCACCGGGTCTTCGGCTGTCGAGATATTCTCACCGACACCGTTCAACTCGGACAAGGCGGAATAGAGAGTCGTTGTCTTTCCCGAACCTGTAGGCCCGGTTACCAAAACCATTCCGAAAGGCTGATGGATGCTCTCCTTGAACTTCTTCAACTGGTCAGCCTCAAAGCCAAGCTTGGTCATATCGAGCTGAAGATTGCTCTTGTCCAGTAGGCGGAGGACGATTTTCTCTCCGAAAAGAGTAGGAAGTACGGAGACACGAAAATCCATCTCCTTGCCTCGGCCCATCTTGAGCTTGATTCGGCCGTCCTGGGGCAGGCGCCGCTCGGCAATGTCCAACTCCGACATGATCTTCAGCCGGGAGGTAATTGCATTGCGCAGCTTGACCGGAGGCTTCATCACCTCGTAGAGAATGCCATCGATTCTATAGCGAACACGGAAGCTCTTTTCGTAAGGCTCGATATGAATATCCGACGCTTCCTTCTTGATCGCGTCGGTGAGAATCAGATTCACCAGTTTGACGACTGGAGCGTCTTCCGCCTCATTCGTCGCCAGGGTCGGGTCGAAATCGTCCTCTTCGGTAACGAAGTCAATGCCGGCGTCGTCGAAGCCCGCCATGACCTGGTTGAGAAGATCCTCCTGCTGATAATTCGCCTCGATGCAGCGCCGGATGGCCTCTTCCGAGGCCACCACCGGTTGAATGTTGTATCCGGTTAGGAACTTGATGTCGTCGAGAGCAAAGATATTGGAAGGGTCGGCCGTAGCGAGAATCAGCGTCGACCCCGCACGATTGATGGGCATCACATTGTGCTTCTGGACGACTTCCCGGGGAATCAGCTGAGCGACTTCCGGCTCAATTTCGATCTGATCGAGATCCATAGACGGGACGCCGTATTGCTTGGCGACAAAATCGGTCAACTCGCCCTCGTCAAGAAAGCCAAGTTGCGTAATCTGGGCCCCCAGGCGCTGACCCTTGACGGCCGCCTCGTCTCGAGCTTTTGATAGCTGGTCGGCGGAGATGAGATTCTCCTTAACCAGCAGCTGACCGATTCGCTCGTTCAAGAATGGCTTCCTTCGTTTTCACAACCCTGTGGTTTTCGATGGGGTAGGTGGTTTTCGATGGGGTAGGTGGTTTTCGATGGTTAGGTGTTGATCGATGGCTCAGATGTTGATCGATGAGGCAGCCGCGCTGGCATACAGGGCTCGGGAATGCTTTTCGGTTGCCCCTTCTAACGGCAAGTAAGCCGCCAACCCTGCGATTTCCTATCGGCCTCTCGGTGGGAAACTTTACTCCGGTCCCCGACGTAACTCAAAGCGGCTGGCTCGGCCCAAGGCCAGATAAACCAGGCCCTGGACTGTCAAAGTGAGCCAGAACACGAACCAAACGACGATCCCCATGGCAAGTGCAGTAGTTTTTGCCACCCCAAACGGGACGAGAACCGCCGTAAATGCCAATTGATAGGGGCCGATAAAGCCCGGAGCCGACGGAATCGCCACCGCTGCCCCGAGGGCGCCCAATAAGATCCAGGCATGCACCAAGGTCTCCCACGCGCCGCCCAGATCAATTCCGAACGACTCAAACCCCAGTAGAATCGGCCCGGTCCCTGTCACTAGCCAAATTAGGATGGAATGCAGTGCGATCCACAAAAGATGCGATCCGCCACGAAGCGCCCCCAGGCCGGCAATAAAGTGCCGGAGTCCTGCCTCCGCTGCCGAGCGGAACCTGGTCGGCAACGGACGCATGCAAATGCCTATTCCCGAGATAACTGACTCGGGGGCCAGGCGCAGGGCCACCAACGCCAATAGGGGAGTCGCCGCCACCGGGAGCAGAAACTTCGAGCCCTCGCCCAGTACACGGGCCAGTTCCGAGGGCCCGTCTGGCCCGGCGGGGGCAATAGCCACCAGATAGGCGAGTCCTCCAAGAGCCATAGCCAGGACCGTCACCGCGTCGAGCACCCGCTCGAGGGCAATAGTGCCGACCACCGAGGCCAGGGGAAGGCGTGTATCCCGGCTCAGACTCCAGGCGCGAACCAACTCCCCCACTCGCAAGGGAAGCAGATTGTTGGCCATGAAACCCAGCGCCGTGGATCGGTACAGAACGGATCGGGGCACCTCGCCAATGGGCCTGACCAAATGGCGCCAGCGAAGGGCCCGGAAGTAAACACTGAGCAGGTAGCAGGGCGCCGAAAGCGCGAGAAGGCTCCAGAAATTGGATTCACGAATGGCCTCGACAACTGCGGCCATGGGAATCCCGCGCACCGCGAGCCAAACACAAATGCCGGTCACCGCCAATCCAAGCCAAACCCGCCAGTCAGACAAACTCGGCGCCCACCCACCGAGCCCCGAGTCAAAGTCGATTCCTGGTGGTGGGCCTTCCGGTGGACTCACCAACGGGGCTTACCGACCGCTGGCATCTTTTCCGGATTTTCCTCAAGCCAGACACGAAGCGCTGCCACATCTCGACCAATCTGGATTTTTAAAGCATCCACCGACGCGAATTTCTGCTCGGGGCGGATAAGTGCCAAAAAGTCGAGATCGATCTTGCGGCCGTAGAGATCCCCGGAGTAGTCCAGCAGGTGCGCTTCCGCGACCAGGTCGTGCCGATCATCGAATGTCGGTCGGTAGCCCAAATTGGTCACCGCGGGCATCACGCACCCCTGCTCCGGATCGCCTCCATCCAGGAAGTGAACCGCACAGACATACACACCCGGGCTGGGCAGGGTTTCGTTGTCCGGAGCCAGGTTAGCTGTGGGAAAGCCCATACTCCGACCACGCTTCATGCCCTCAACAACGCTTCCTCGTACGCTGAAGGGCCGCCCCAGTAATTTCCCTGCTTCGGCCACGCTTCCGTCTGCAAGCAGGGCTCGAATTCGCGTGGAGTTAACGTCCTTCTCCTCCATGGTGATTTCGGGAATGATTGTTACCGAGAAACCGAGTCGAGGACCGGTCTCCGCCAGCAGACGCATGGAGCCTTCGCGGTCCTTTCCAAAATGGAAGTCGTACCCCACATAGACCTCAGTGGGGACGATTCGTCGGTGAATGTATTCGTTGACGAAGACCTCCGGCGAGGTCCGAGCGAACTCAAGATCAAAGGGCTCGACAATCAGAACGTCGATTCCTGCCGCCTCCAGGAATTCAATTTTCTGTTCGAGTGTCGCCAGCAGATTTGGCGAACGATCGGGATGGATAATTTTTCGAGGATGCGGCTCAAAAGTAAAAAGCACCGCTTCGCCCTTCAGCGACCGAGCACGCTCCACCACTGTTGCCAGAATTGCCCGATGGCCGAGATGAACACCGTCAAAATTCCCAATGGTCAGGACCGGACGCTCGATCCGGCGTCCGAGAGATCCCGTCCCGTGAACCAGTTCCAAGTCCCTACTCCCTCCAGCCCATGCGCCCGACTGCGCCTTCACTCCGCATTCCGGTATCCTCCCCAGCCCAGCCCCCGGAGAATCTCCGACCGAGGCATCCCCCTCGATGCAAGCCACTCATCGCTCACCCCAGCGGATTTTGCACGCCTTCATCAGAAAGCGGCCACCTCTTGGGAACAATACAACCTCAGCACCCCGGGGCTGACGTCAGGGAAGGGAACCGGAGCCGCCCGCCTTACCAATTTTCGGATCGAGATAGCGCAGAAAAGCGTGATCCGGCGAGAGAATCAGGGTCGTATTGACATTGAGGGTTTCGCGGTAGGCCTGGAGGCTGCGGATGAATGAATAGAACTCGGGATCCGCCCCATGGGCCGATGCGTAGATCTGAGTCGCCTCCGCATCGCCCTGGCCCCGAGTAATCTCGGCCTTGGAACGGGCTTCAGCGACCAGCGTCCGCGCTTCGCGATCCGCCCGTGCCTGAATTTCTCGTGCCTCTCGCTCACCACGAGCCCGATACTCCCGGGAAATCGCCCGGCGCTGCTCGCGCATCTGATCGTAAGCAGCGGTTTTCGCTTCCATGGGAAGTTCCGTCCGATTGATCCGTACGTCGATGATCTCGATTCCCTTGGAGGCCATATTTGCGCTCACCGCCTCATCGAGTTCGTCCACGAGCATTGCCCGGGCAAGCAGCTCCTTGAGAGACAATCTGCCGACGGTGGCGCCCACGACCGACTTCAGCTGGCGCTGGATCAATCGCTCGGCGCCCGGAGCGCCTTGAGGAAAACTACGCCGAAAAAGCAGGGGGTCGATCACCCGCCAGATCGCATAGTAGTCAACGGCCAGTCGCTCGTTTTCGATCTGCATCTCCACGGGTTCGGCATCGAGAAATTGCAGCCGCTTGTCGATGGTCACCATTTCCTCAACGAGGGGGAGTCGCCAAGTCAATCCGGGCTCACTCAGACTCTCACGCCAGGGGGCCCCAAAGAGCAGAGGAATCTTGTACTCCCACTCGTTCACCACAACAGCCGGCCCGATGCCGAATTGACCGGCCCAGATGGTGCCAGCCGCCGCCCCAACCAAGAGCAAAAGGGAAAAGATCCACTTCATGGCTTCGCCTTCTCCGGCATACCCTGCCCGGCCATGCTGCCTGACCCAATCGGGAAGAAGGGAAGGATCCGCGCTGCATCACCTTCGACAACAAATTTTTCGATGCCCGGCAGAACCTGCTCCATCGTCTCCATGTACAGCCGCTGCCGCGTCACCTCGGGCGCCCGGCGGTATTCGGCGAGCAACAGCTCAAAGCGCTCGCTCTCACCTCGAGATTCCAGCACCTTCGCTTCTTTGTACGCCTCGGAGCTCTCGCGCATTTCTGTCGCTTCGGCTCTGGATCGCTCGAGGATCTCGGCCTGCTGCCCTCTCGCTTGGTTTATGAAGCGCTCCTCGTCCTGCTGCGCCGCAGCGACTTCGCTGAACGCCGCTCTCACAGAGGCCGGTGGGTTGACTTCCTGGAGGTTGATGCGCTCCACGTGAAAAGCCGGTGCATCGCCTTCCGCTTCAAAATAACCGTTGAGAGTTTCCACTAATAGCTCCTGAGAAAGCAACTCCACATCGTGCTTGCGCTTGATCAAAACCTCGTCCACGGTCATCCCGCCCACGACCTTCCGCACCGCGGACTGAGCCGCTTGGAATAGAATCAGGCTGGGCTCAACCATGCCGTACTCAAAGGAATACGGATCGTCCACCGTGTACTGGAGTTCGAAGCTGACGCTGACGATGTTCTTGTCCGCGGTCTGCATCAGCAGACCCTCGCGCTCGTCGTCCTCCGCTTCTCCTTGGCGAATCCCGAAGACCTCGGTCCGCTGACCTTGGGTATTGACGGCCCTGTCATACTCCAGAGGCTCGGGCCAGTGCCAGTTCCAGCCCTCTCGGCTTTCGATTCTGAGGTTCTTGCCCAAACGAAGAATCACTGCTTCCTCTCCCAGTTCGAGCTTGTAGAGACCGCTGCTGAGCCAGCCCAGAATCACGCCTAGGGCAAGCAGCCCCAGCACGAAGTTCGTCAGAGTTTTCGCCGCACCCCGTCGAATCTTCTCTCCATTCGAGGACTCGTTCCCACCGTTCTTGGCCAACTAGCGCTCCCTCGTATCTTCATCGTCAGTGCTGGTCGAGGTCACCACCGGCAAAGCCGCCGTGCCCTCAGACGCTCCGCCCAGAAACGGCTCGATCAGGTCAATGGGGAGGGGGAAGATAATCGTCGAACTGTTCGGCCCAGCGATCTCGGCCAGGGTCTGCAGGTACCGGAGTTGAAGGCCCGCACTCTCGCTGGAAAGCGTTCGTGCAGCATCCGCAAGAACCTGTGCCGCGAGCAGTTCCCCGTCTGCAAGGGTGACCTTCGCGCGCTTCTCCCGTTCCGCCTCGGCCTGTTTGGCCATGACCCGCTGCATGTCCTGGGGCAGATCGATCTGCTTGACCTCGACGGCTCGCACCTTGACGCCCCAGGGCTCCGTCTGCAGGTCTATAATCTCCTGCAACTTCAGGTTGATTCGATCCCGATCGGCAAGCAGTTCGTCGAGCTCCGCTTGGCCACAAACACTGCGGAGAGTGGTCTGGGCGAGCTGAGATGTTCCGTAGAGATAATTCTCCACCTGAATAATGGCTTTTTCAGGATGAAGAACCCGGAAGTAGAGAACCGCGTTCACCTTGACCGACACATTGTCTCGAGTAATGACTTCCTGGGAAGGCACATCCATAACGATCTCGCGAAGGCCAATTCTAACCATCCGGTCAACGCCCGGAATGATCCAGCGAAGGCCGGCGGCTCGGATTGCGACGAAACGCCCAAGCCGAAAAATCACGCCTCGCTCATATTCGGTAATAATCCGCACGCCCGAAAAAAGTAAAGCCGCAAGTACACCAATCAAAATCAAATAAAACAACATTCTGCTCTCCCCATTGCATTCCCTTGCTTCGTTTCTCTCGCAGGGCCGCCGGCCTATTTTCCCGTGGCGCGCCTTACACGAAGAGAAAGACCCTCCACCGAGATGACCTCGACGGTCTCGCCCTCATCAACAAATTCTTGAGCTTCGCCCGTCCAATATTCGCCTCGAATAAATATCTTTCCATTGGGCGAGAGCGACGTAGCCGCCTTGCCCAACATGCCAATCATCTCATCCACACCCGACTGCTGCTTAACTAGCAGGCTCCGCCCAAGCGCAAAAACCATCAGTCCAGAAAAGATTCCCAACCCCAACACCGCCGGGACCAGTACCGACCAGAAGGAAACCGACAAATCGCTCAGATCGGGTTGCTCGAAAACCATCGTACCCCCAAGCAGAAAACAGCCGATGCCAGCGGCAAAGAGCAGGCCGAACGAGGTCACAAATATCTCCGCAACAAGTAGACCTAGGCCCGCAAGCATGAGTATCAGTCCCACCCAGTCGAAGGGCAGAATCTGGAGCGCGATACCCGTCAAAATCAGGCAAGCCGCGCCGGCAACCCCTGGCACAATAAGGCCCGGGTTATTGAACTCGATATACAGTCCCATCATTCCGCCGAGCATCAGGATGACGGCCACGTTGGGGTCCGAGAGAAAGTTGAAGATCTCCTGGAGCAGGCTCATTTCGAGGTTCTCAACCGGCACGCCCTTCAGCGCTAGGGTCACGACACCACTAGGCATCTCGATCTCCCTGCCCTCGATCAACTCCAACAACTCACTGCGATCCGCAGCTACGAAGTCGATCACACCCAACTCACGGGCTTGCTCGGCATCTACGGCCACTGAATCTCGAACCGCATCAACGACCCACTCGACATTTCTCTTCCGGTGCTTCGCGATGGATTCAACGTAGGAGGCCAACAGGTTCTCGGCCTTTTCCATCGACACATCTCGGGCAGCCCCCTCTCCGTCTTCCCCCACCGGAGCCCCGCCGCCTCCCCCTATCGAGACCGGGTGGGCGGCTCCGATGGAGCTGCCGGGTGTCATGGCGGCCAGATTCGCCGCGATGGTCAGGAACATCCCTGCCGATGCTGCCCAGGCGCCCCGCGGCGTCACATAGACAATCGTGGGGACCTCCGAGTTGAGCATCGCCTTGATGATGTCCTGGCTCGAAGAAACCAATCCACCGGGAGTATCCAGTTCGATCAGCAGGGCAGCCGCGCCATCCGCCTCGCTGGTTCGGATCGCCTCGATCAGGTAGTCCGCCGATGCCGGATTGATCGAGCCCTCGATGGTGATCACGTTGAGATGTCCGGCGGCTCCAGCCAGCCCGCAGGACAGGAACACCAGAGCGGCGCCCAACAGGCCCCTACCGAGAGCCCTCAGAGTCCTTACCTTTTTCCCGCGCCCTTTTCTCCCTGGGTTTCGAGAGTTCATTGCGATCATCAGGGCTTCTCGTTCCTGAGCTTTTCAACTCGGTCGAGTATCTGCGCTGCGATTTCTCGCTTGCTCAAGAGCGGAATTTCTTCGACCTCACCGTCTGGGGTGACAAGGTAAACTGAATTGGTATCCACACTGAAGCCAGCATCCCCTCGCGATATATCATTCGCAACCAGCAAGTCACATCCCTTTCTCTTTATCTTGCGGAGCGCGGACTGAACCACATCCTCACTCTCCGCCGCGAAGCCCACCACCAGTCGGTTCCCCTTCGCGGCCGAGATCTCCGCCAAAATATCTGGATTTTCCACCAACCGCAAAGTAATCCCGGCCTGTGGGTCCAGTGACTCCTTTTTGATCTTTTTTTCCTCGCGCACCTCGGGCCTAAAATCCGCCACCGCCGCCGCCTTGATCACAATGCTGGCCGAATCGAGCTTCGCCAGAACCACATCGCGCATTTCGAGCGCCGACTCGACATCCACGCGTTCCACGCCGGCAGGGGTAGGCAGCGCTGTCACACCGGCCACCAAGCACACCTTGGCCCCGCGACTCACCGCTTCCTCGGCCAAGGCAAAGCCCATTTTCCCTGAGGAGCGATTCGTAATGCTTCTCACCGCGTCGATGGGCTCGGAAGTTCCTCCAGCCGTGATCAAAAAGGTTTCGCCTACGAGACTCTTGGAGCCCAGCAGAACCGTCACCTGAGCGACGATCTCTTCGGGTTCGGCCATTCGGCCTTCGCCCTCCCAGCCACAAGCCAGTTCACCGACCCCCGGCCCGACAAAGTTCACCCCTCGTCCATGAAGCAGTTCGAGATTGGCCTGAGTGGCCGGGTGGTTCCACATGTTCACGTTCATCGCGGGCGCCACCAAAATCGGGGCCTGGGTGGCGAGCAGAACAGCCCCCACCAGATCCTCGGCCAAACCGTGGCTCATGCGCCCAAGCACGTTGGCGGTGGCCGGGGCGACGATGACGAGATCGGCCCAATCCGCCAGCCGGATATGGTCGATCTCTCCTTCTTCAGACGGGTCAAACAGATCCTGCCGAACCGTGGCTCCGGTCAGTACCTGCAATGACAAGGGGGCTACGAACCGAGCCGCTGCCGCGGTGATCGCGCAGCGAACCTCGTGCCCTTCACGCTGGAGCTGGCGGACCAGTTCGGGGACTTTATAGGCCGCAATCCCTCCCGTGACGGTGAGAAGAATACGCCGAGGTTCCATGGTCAAAGGTCATCTCCTCGGGGCGGCCTGTCCTGGCTCGACCAAGCTTTCGTGCCGGAGTCATCCCGGATTTCGGCCACCCTCGCCCCAACCTCGATTGTCAGTGGGCTCCCCATGCTACCGGAACCGATTGTCCTCGTCCAAAGCCATGCCTTCACCCCTGGAACCCGCCCCATGCACAGCTCAGTGCCATTAGATCTCGCTGATCTTCCGCTTGAGACAGTCCTCAACGAGGGGCGGAACAAAATCCGCCACGCTGGCACCGAATCGGGCCAACTCCTTGAGCCGCGACGAGCTCACGTAAATGTAGTCGAGGCTTGAAGCCAGAAAAACAATCTCCACCGACGGTTCCAGGTGCCGATTCATCAGAGCCATCTCGAACTCATACTCGAAATCCGACATCGCGCGCAGACCGCGAAGAATCGCGCAGGCCCCCAGATTCCGCGCGTGTTCAACGACAAGGCCCTCAAAGCTGTCGATCCGAACACCTTTGGTCTCCGCGAAAATACCGTTGAGCATTTCAAGCTTCTCTTCCAGGCTGAACAAGCCCGACTTGCTGACATTGTTCGCCACCGCCACCACGACTTCGTCGAACATGCCCAGCGCGCGGTGAACCAGATCCAGGTGACCATTGGTCACTGGATCAAACGATGCCGGAAACAGCGCAACCTTCGGTCGTCGCACATCCTCACCCATAGCCTGTTGTTCCCCCATCAATCCTCGAAGCAACCCACTCGCCGTGAAGCGCTCCCACTACACAGAATTCGCGTACAACCAATAGACCGCCGTGTCTCCGTAGTGACGCATTTTGTCCAGCGCCAAGCCGGGAACACTCGGCAGAGAGTGGCGCTTTGGCCCCTCGACTACCACCATCGCGCCCTCACGCAGAATATCGCAGGTCAACAGTGATTCGAGAACCTCGGAAGCTTCGTTCAGGTCTGCGTAAGGGGGATCGAGAAAAACAAGGTCAAAGGCTTTTCCCTCAGCACCCAGTCGGGGAATGGCTCCGCGCACCTCAGCGCGCACAACCTTGGCCAGGGAGGCCACACCCAACTGCTCGAGATTACCCTCGATCGCCGCCACCGACTGAAGGGAGCGATCCACCGCCACCAAGGCCTTGGCCCCACGGGAAAGCGCTTCTATGCCCAAGGCGCCCGTCCCGGCAAAGAGATCCAGGACCTCGAGGCCGTCCAATCCACCCAGGCGGGCGAAAATCGACTCTCGCACCCGGTCCGAGGTCGGGCGAACGCCCGGAGGCGGTGCGGCGAGGCTTCGGC
>Ga0310120_10003184_pt1 | contig 11753 bp, 10 predicted proteins | sample CB27_AW_983_MG_FD_203506 | JGI IMG/M metagenome (GOLD analysis project Ga0310120, IMG submission 203506) | Marine microbial communities from Western Arctic Ocean, Canada - CB27_AW_983 | ecosystem: Environmental > Aquatic > Marine > Oceanic | place: Canada: Western Arctic Ocean | collected... | reverse complement strand
CCCGAGACCGCCGGAAGGCGTCTGTTTTCGGATCATGCGGGTGACGTTCGGCCTACCCGGATCGAATCTGTCTGGATTTCGCATGTCCCGGCTGATCCTGGAGCCGCTGCTCCACCAGGAAAACTTCGACCACCAGAGTGCCAGCCAACAGATCATGCCAGCCCTGGCGTTTAGGATCCCACGCCGCCCAGATCAGCCCGGCGCCCGCCCAGAACGCCGCCAGCGGCTTGGCCAACAGCTCTCTTACGACCAACCGCCCGCGACCCACCTCCATACCCCGGCTGTCGGCGATTCGTAGTCCCAACAGGGCCTTGCCGACTGAACGCCTGGCGACGATCAAAAATACCGCGGACCCGATCACCAGCAGCACCGCCAGGGCGAGCGGAAGCCACCAGGCTACGTCTGGCCTCCATGAGATCCGCAGAAATAACACCAAGCCGGCGGGCAATGCGAACACCACGGAAAAATCCAATACCCACGCGGCAAACCGGCGGCGAAAGCTGGCATGGTCGTCCGTCTTCTTGGGGACCACCGCCGCTCTCAGTGGGGTCGGTTTAACGACCGGCGAGGGGGCGAAATCGCCTGCCGGCCGATCGGCCAACGCCGCCATGCGAGCCTGCCGCGCTACGAACGTAGTCAGACGGGTCACCGGATGCCGCCAGGATGACGCGAACAGCGCTTCTCTTTCCTCTTGGGCCGACGCATACACGGGGACCTTCAGTTGCTCCAGCCCTGCCACGAGCGCCTTCCACATGGCGAACACCAGCGGCAGATACACGAGTGCGGTCACGAGCGCCAGCAGGAGATTCGCGCCCAGATCGGCCTGCTCACGATCGAGGATGCCGCCCAGCGGGTCCCACAAAGGTCGAATCTGGTAAATAATCGCCCAGGGGAGATTCCACAGTCCGTGGAGAACCACTGCTACAACGTACGTCCGCAAGAGACGATCCCGCGCGCCTGCCCGCGACCCGCTCCGGATAAGGCCGTACGCCTGCAGGGAAATCAGCCCCGCCAGCAGCGGGTGAATCAGGTGGCTCAGCGCTCTTATCGCCACGACGACGGGCCAGTCAACCGCCTGCAGATTGGCGCTTATGTAGAGAAAGTCCTCCACAATCGCAAAACCCGCCCCCGTCACCGCTCCCACCATGAACGCGTCGGTTGCCGACCTGATTCTCGCCCTCAACATCACCACTCCGACCTGCTTGGCCGCCTCCTCCGCGAGCGGTGTGGCGACGGAAAAAAACACGATCAGCGGAGCGAACGCGACCAGAAACGTAGCCTGGGGCGCGCCGGGCGCCAGGAGCAAGCCGAACATCACCAGCGGCGTCAGCAGCAGTGCCACCGTCGGCGCCAGGAAAGTGCCCGCCACAAGGGCCACCGAAAGCAGGGGCCAGTTCACCTTCGTACCCAGTCGTCGGATGAGGTAGGTCATCACCAACAGCGTGGGTAAGATCGCCGCCGGCGCCAGAAAGGCCACCGCCCAAGGCTCGGCGAATACGAGTGCTGCCTGTCCCCCGACCACCGTAGCCGCCAGCGCCGCCGCCAACCATTTCAGCGCTGGCCGTCGCGACGGTATGGTGTCGGACGATCGCCGCCGCATAAGAATCGCCCCGACGGTGAATGTCGCCAGCAGATAGGCGCCGATCACCAGCCACACTCGGCCCGGCAATTCCGGCACGTCAACGTCCACTACTCTCCGGCTCGATGGCTGGGCGATAGTCTCGAGCCAGTAGACGGCAGCTACTAGGACGATACCGACGGTCAGCCAGGCCAGTATCACCCGAAAAGTCATCTCATGCGGACTTGTCTACGCGCGCGGCGAGGGCCTGCCCGCCAGTTCAGACTCCATAACCCCGGCGGCCGATCGCAACGCCTGCGCTCGGTCGGTTTTTTCCCATGGCAGGTCCAGATCGGGCCGGCCGAAGTGCCCGTAGGCCGCCACCTGTTTGTAAATTGGTCGCCGCAGGTCCAGGTCTCGAATGATCGCGCCGGGCCGGAGGTCGAAGTGCTCTCTGACCAGCGCCTCGATCTTGTCGTTCGGCGTCCGGTTCGTACCGAACGTCTCGATGTTGACCGATACTGGGTCCACCACCCCGATGCAATAGGCAAGTTGAATTTCCACCCGGTCGGCAACCCCGGCCGCCACCAGGTTCTTGGCCACATAGCGGGCCGCGTAGGAGCCCGACCGGTCAACCTTCGTCGGATCCTTGCCCGAGAACGCCCCGCCGCCGTGACGGGCCATGCCGCCGTAGGTGTCCACGATTATCTTGCGACCCGTGAGGCCCGCGTCTCCCATCGGCCCGCCAACCACGAATCGGCCGGTGGCGTTGACCAGGATTTTCGTGTCGCGGTCCAGCATGTCGGCCGGAATCACCTGCTCGATGACCATCTCCGTGATGTCACGCTTGAGCACGTCCGGGCCAACCGCCGGATCGTGCTGAGCGGCGATGACGACCGTGTCAATCCGGGTCGGAATGCCCTTCTCATATTGAACGGTCACCTGGGATTTGCCGTCCGGGCGCAGGTAATCCATCCCGGCGCCATCGCGGCGCACGTCCGCCAGGCGCCGGCACAGTTCGTGGGCCAGCGTGATCGGCAGCGGCATCAGCTCCTCGGTTTCCAGGCACGCGTAGCCGATCATCATGCCCTGGTCGCCGGCTCCGGTGTCTTCGATTTCCGTCGCGTCCACCCCCTGGGCGATATCGCTCGACTGCTCCTTAACCGAAACAATCGTGCCGCAGGTCTCGTAGTCGAACCCGAACTTCGCCCTCGTGTAGCCAGTCTCACGAATGGTGTTGCGGACGATCTTGGCCATATCCACGTATGCCTTGGTGGATATTTCCCCCAGCAAAAGGATCAGCCCGGTCGTGGTGGCGGTCTCGCAGGCCACCCGCGACATCGGATCCTGCTCCAGCAGCGCATCCAGGATTGCGTCCGAGATCTTGTCGCATAACTTGTCCGGATGGCCCTCGGTGACCGATTCGGACGTGAAAAGATAGTTCGGCGATTCTAAAAACGAGAGAGTCATGGCTCCCTTTCTCATTACGGTCTTGGCCGCTTTAGTAGCCTACGTGCCCTCTTCCCAAGAGTTCAGGTAGTGTTCCTGCTCCGCGGTCAGGCTGTCCAGTTTTACCCCCATGGATTCCAACTTGAGGCGCGCGATCTCCGCGTCGATCTCCTTCGGCACCGAATAGACCCGGTTCTCCAGCGTGGCGGCGTCCTCCTTCATATACTCCGCCGCCAGGGCCTGGTTCGCGAAACTCATATCCATCACGCTGGCCGGGTGCCCTTCCGCCGAGGCCAGGTTGATCAGCCGCCCCTCGCCCAGCAGGTAGATCTTGCGGCCGTCGGTCTGCACGAATTCCTCCAGGTACGGCCGGACCGTACGCCGGGATTTTGACATCGCCGCGAGGCCCTCAACATTGATCTCAACGTCGAAGTGCCCCGAGTTGGCCACGATCGCGCCCGACTTCATCTTGTCCAGGTGGTGGTTGTCGATCACATGCTTGTCGCCGGTGACCGTCACGAAGATGTCTCCGATCTCCGTCGCGTCCAGCATCGGCATCACCCGGTACCCGTCCATCAGGGCTTCCAGCGCCCGGGTTGGATCGATCTCGGTCACGATCACGTGGGCGCCCATGCCGTCCGCCCGGCTGGCCAGACCCCGTCCGCACCAGCCGTAGCCCGCCACCACGAAGTTCTTCCCGGCGAGCAGGACGTTCGTCGCCCGCAGGATGCCGTCAATCGTCGATTGGCCGGTTCCGTAGCGGTTATCGAAGAAGTGCTTGGTGTTGGCTTCGTTCACCGCGACTATGGGGAGCTTCAAGACGTTGTCCCTCTCCATGCTTCGCAGCCGGATCACGCCTGTCGTCGTTTCCTCCGTGCCGCCGATGATCGTCTCGATCAGCTCAGTACGGCTGCCGTGGATCGTGCTGATCAGATCGGCGCCGTCGTCCATGGTGATCTCGGGCGATGCGTCCAGCACGGACTTGATGTGGTCGTAATAGGTGTCGTTATCCTCCCCCGTTCGGGCGAACGTCGGGATGCCGTAATGGGTGACCAACGCGGCGGCCGTCTCGTCCTGGGTGCTCAACGGGTTGGAGGCACACAGATATACGTTGGCCCCGCCGGCCTTCAGCGTCCGCATAAGGTTGGCGGTCTCCGTGGTGACGTGCAGGCACGCCGCCAGCGTGACCCCGTCCAACGGTTTCTCCCGCTCGAACCGCTCCCGGATCGATCGCAGTACAGGCATCGAGGCTTCCGCCCACTCAATCATGTCCTTGCCCGTGTCCGCCAGACCCAAGTCGGTCACATCGTGGGCCACTCCGGCTTTTAGTGCCATATCAACAGGTCTCCTCAATCGAATTTCCAATCAGTTTAATCACTGTCTAAATCCACTCTCGAATAGCGGAGCAATTCCGCATAACGATCTTTCAGATCGGTGTCGGTCAGGTTCAGCAGCGATTCCAGGCCAAAGCCTTCCACCGCGAACGAGGCCACCACGCTGCCGTGAATCACCGCTCGCCGCAGGCTCTGGTCGGTCACTTCTCCCTCGCTGGCCAGGTAGCCCGTCAGTGCGCCGGCAAACGAATCTCCCGCTCCGGTCGGGTCACGCACTTCCAGCAGCGGATACGCCGACGTGAAAAACCACTCGTCGGCCGTTCGCAGTAGCGCTCCGTAGGCTCCTCGCTTTACGATCACCGCCTTCAGGCCCATGTCCAGCATCTCTAACGCCGATCGCGGCACGCTGTGATGCCCGCTGATAATGCGCGCCTCTTCCTCGTTCACCACCAACACGTCCGCCCGGGCCAGCACCTGGTCTACCGCATCGCGCTGGCTTTCCAGCCAGTAGTTCATCGTGTCGGTCACCACCACCTCGGGCCCGGTGAGCTGGTCCAGCACCTTGAGCTGATGCACCGGATCGGTGTTGCCCAGAAATATGAATCTGGTATCCCGATACTCGGCGGGCAATACCGGATCAAGTTTCGCGAGTGCGTTCAGGTCGGTGAAGAGCGTTTCGCGGTCGTCAAAATTCATCGCGTAGCGCCCGCCCCAGCGAAACGTCTCGCCCGACACGGTGTCGAGCCCGGCCAGGTCTATATACCGGTCGGTGAAAAGACGTCGCTGATTTTCGGTGAAGTCCTCCCCGACGATGCTGACCATCCGGCTCGGGCCGTAGAACGACGCCGCCACTGCCGCGTACCCCGCCGATCCCCCCAGCACCCTTTCCACCTTCTCAAAGGGCGTCTCGATGTCATCTATTCCGATCGAGCCCAAGATAAGTGTGCTCAACGGGTTCGAAGGCTCTCCTGTTGTTGGACCGGGGCTAGCTAACGTACTTACCAATCAAGAGGTCGAACTTCTTCCTCAGTTCCGGCGGAATCGAGCTGGTGTCCGACATGATGGCGTTCTCCAGGGCATTGCGGCACCCGCAGCCATCTTCAAGATCATTCAGCTTCCTCGCAAGTAACCGCACGGCCGATTTGCCCATCTCCACGTTCTTACCCAGATTCGCGATCACCATCTCCACCGTGACTGGCTCACCCTTCCAGACGTCATAATCCGTGGCCATGGCGAACGTCGCATAATGCATTTCCGCCTCACGAGCCATCCGCACCTCGGGCACGGCGGTCATCCCGATAATGTCCATACCCCAGCTTCGGAAAGCGTGCGACTCCGCCACCGTCGAGAACTGGGGCCCCTCGATGCACAGGTACGCACCCCCACGGTGTACCGACGCGCCGGCCGCCGTGGCCGCTTCCGCCACCAGCGCGCTCAGGGCCGGACAGAACGGCTCCGCCATGCCCGCGTGGACCACCAGGTCGGCCTCATCGAAAAATGAGGTCGCCCGCAGGCGGGTCCGATCGAAGAATTGATCCGGCACCACCACATCCAGCGGGCGGATTTCCTCTTTTAGACTCCCGACCGCGCTTACCGACACGATCGCTTCCACCCCCAGCGACTTGAACCCCCAGATATTCGCCTTCACGTTCAAATTCGTCGGTGAAATTCGATGTCCGCGACCGTGTCGCGGGAGGAAGGCGACCTCGATTCCTTCCAGCACCCCTACGATGTACGCGTCACTCGGCTCCCCAAACGGTGTCTCTATTCTGATTTCCTCGGACCCGGTGAGCCCGTCCATATCATAAAAGCCACTCCCACCGACGATCCCCAGTTTGGCCGTGGCCATGGCTAAGCCCTCATTCCGGTCTGCTGGTCCCGCTGCGCCGCCAGCGACTCCGTGTAATCGGGACGGGCCACACCGGCTTCCGTGATGATTCCGGCGATCAGTTCAGCCGGGGTGACGTCAAACGCCGGATTCGCCACCGGCGCCTCCGGCGGCGCCCAGACCGTGTCCCCGTAGCCGCGCACCTCGTCTGGATCACGCTGTTCAATGGGGATGCCGTCGCCGCTGGCCAGGCTGAAGTCAACAGTCGTCAGCGGCGCGGCCACATAGAAGGGAATGCCGTGATGCGCGGCCAGCACCGCCGCCGTGTACGTGCCGATCTTGTTCGCAGTGTCACCGTTGGCAGCGATTCGATCGGCCCCAACCACCGCCATATCAATCTCCCCGGCCCGCATGAAGTGCCCCGCCATCCCGTCCGTGATCAGCGTGTAGGGCACGCCCCACTGATCCAGTTCCCAGCAGGTCAACCGCGCCCCCTGCAACAGCGGCCTCGTCTCGTCCACGAATACGTGGATGTCTTTTTCATGCATGTGCGCCGCGTAGATCACCCCCAGCGCCGAGCCTCGTTCGTGCGTGGCCAGCGGTCCGGTGTTGCAATGATGCAGGATCGACGCCCCGGGCTCCACCAGGGCGGCTCCCGCTTCGCTCAACCTTATGTGCCGATCTTTGTTGTCAGATTCAATCCTGGTGGCGCGATCGTGAAGCGCCGCCAGCATGGCGTCGCGCCCGCCGGTAGCCGCTTCCTGCGCCGCCAGCAGCATCTCGTTCGCCGCCCAGAACAGATTGACCGCCGTCGGCCGGGTCGCCGTCACTGTGTCCGCCACCGCCTGTAGTTCCGCCAAGAATCGGATCGAGTCAGTGGTCTCGATCTTGGTGGCTCCCAGCAGCACCGCGTAGGCGGAAGCCACCCCCAGCGCCGGCGCCCCCCTGATCCGCAGGCTGCGAATCGCCTCGCAGATCTTGTCCACGGTATCGCAGAGGATGAACTTTTCTTCGTTGGGCAGCCTGACCTGGTCGAGCAGGCGTATGCCCGCGTCAGTCCATTCAAGTATCTTCATTCGCAGGCTCCGTGTCGGAGTGGAGTGTAGACAGGTTCCGCGCGTTTTCACACTGCGGTCTGGTGGTCTTTCCAGGGCCTCCCTCAGGGCGGTCGTCCGACATACCCAGCCGGCGTATTCCTCGCGTTTCCCGGCGCAGCCGCAACGGCAAACGACGCGGGAAGGACCGGATTATATTCTCGCTAATCCCCGACGGCCAGACCGGAGTCGTTGCCGCCGATACTTTTTTGGCCCTAATTGTTAAAGATTTAACAGTTCTGTGCCGATAATCATCATTTGGGTACTTGCATTCTGCCGTTCCCGTGATACCTCCGTGTTCGGGCTTTTTCTATTCCACAGCAGCCCACCGGCAAGGATTGGCCGGTCACGAAGGATGGTGAAGGATCATGGGTATCCGCATTAACCGCACCGACGACGGTAATTTGCTGTCATCTTTGCGAGCCAACTCCAGGGCGATCGAAGATGCCACTTGGAAGTTGTCGTCGGGTCTGCGACTCAACCAGGCGACGGACGATACCGCTGCGCTGGCGATTGTGACGCGGCTCGAAGCCGAAAACCGGGGGCTGCTGCAGGCGCAGCGCAACGTTCAGTCCGGCGTCAGCATCATTCAAACCGTCGAGGGCAGGCTAAATAACATCGAAAATGACGTCCAGCGCATTCGAGAACTCGCCGTGCAGGCCAGCAACGGCACGCTGACCACCGACGATCGGCAGGCCATCCAGAGCGAGATTAACCAGCTGGTCGCCAATCTCGATCAGACGGCTAAGAACACCGAGTTCAACGGACAGGCATTGATCGAGGGCAGCGCCGCCGGAGCCAATTCGCTGACCGTCGCCGGTGGCGCGGACGGGACCGAGACCATCAACATCGATATCGCCGATTCCCGCGCGGCGGCGCTGGTCCTTAATACGATCGATGTCACCACCCAGGCTGGCGCGGACGCCGCCATCGCCGCCGCCGACCAGACGATCGAACAGGTCTCAGCCACTCGGGCCGAGATCGGCGCTACCCAGACCCGCTTGCAAAGCCAGAGCAACCGCCTCGCCACCACCCAAGTGAACACCGAGGCGGTGCGTTCCCGCATTCGCGACGCCGACATCGCCGAGGCGGTTACCCAGCGTACCGCAGCCGCCATCCGCAACCAGTTCGCGATCGCCCTCCAGGCCTAGCAGAACCAGAATCGTGGTTCCGTACTCCATCTTCTGAACGAATAAGTACCAACTCCGAGGTCAGGAGAGCGGCCGGATGTTTCTGGCCGCCCTTTTATCTGGGCGGCCGTAGCCCACTGAATTAATCCGCCGGCGTTAACGGCCGAACATTCCCCCCATGCCAGGCAGGTTTGGCATCTGGCCCGACGAGAGCATCTTCATCATCTTCTGCATCTGTTTGAACTGATTTAGAAGCTGATTGACATCGCGCGGCTCGGTGCCGCTACCGGCAGCAATCCGTCGCCGGCGGCTGCCATCAATCAGCTCAGGCAGGGAGCGCTCCCGCGGCGTCATGCTGAGGATGATGGCCTCCGTGCGAGCGATATTCTTTTCTGTCATCGCATCCTGCACGTCCGGGTCATTCATCATTTTCCCCATCCCCGGAATCATGCTCATGATCTGCGAGAGCGACCCCATCTTCTTGATCTGATTGAACTGATCGAGGAAATCGCTCAGGTCAAAAGTGGCCTGCCGGATCTTCTCTTCTAGCCGCCGGGCGGCCTCTTCGTCGATGACTTCCTGCGCCTGCTCCACCAGCGTTACCACATCGCCCATGCCCAGGATTCGCGAGGCCAGCCGGTCCGGGTGAAAGACCTCTAACGATTCTACTTTTTCACTCTGCGTCAGAAACTTCACCGGGACGCCGGTCACGGCCCGGATGGACAACGCCGCCCCGCCGCGCGCGTCGCCGTCCATCTTCGTCAGGATCAGGCCCGTCAGCGGCACCCGCTCGTTGAACGCTGTCGCCACGTTCACCGCCTCCTGGCCCGTCATCGCGTCAGCCACCAGGAGCACCTCATGGGGCTTTGTCAGCTTCCCCATCCGTTCCACCTCGGCCATCATCTCTTCATCTATCTGGATGCGGCCGGCCGTGTCGATGATCACCGCCGTGTGATTCCCTTGCTTCGCCTTATCCACCGCGTTTCGGGCGATGTGCTCCGGCAACGACTTCAGGCTCTCGTGGTGAACCGGCACCTCGATCTGCCCGCCCAGGGTTTGCAGCTGCGCCACCGCCGCCGGCCGTTTTACGTCGGCCGCCGCCAAGAGCGGCCGGCCCCCACTTTTCTTCAGGTGCAGCGCCAGTTTGGCCGCGCTCGTGGTCTTGCCCGATCCTTGCAGGCCGACCACCATGATCACCGTCGGAGGGGCGTCGGCCTTCGCCAGCTCCACCGTGTCCCCCCCCAGCAAATCGGTCAATTCATCCTGGACGATCTTCACCACCTGCTGCGCCGGGCTCACGCTCGCCAACACCTCCTTGCCCACAGCGCGCTCCCGCACCGAAGCGCTGAACTCGCGCGCTAACTTGAAGTTGACATCCGCCTCCAGCAGCGCCCGCCGCACCTCGCGCATCGCATCATCTATGTCCGACCCGCGAATCTTCCCGCGACCGACCATCTTCTTCAACGCCGTGTCGAGGCGTTCTGTCAGCCGTTCAAACAATTCCGCTCGCGATCCTTCTAGCAGGTACTAAATCGACCAAGCTGGCCTCGTCGAGACCCATCGAATGTAAACCTATGAATTGTAGCCCGGCAGGGATTTGCTAGGATCAAAACCCACGGCGCATTCGTCTAGTGGCCCAGGACATCGCCCTCTCAAGGCGAAGATCGCGGGTTCGAATCCCGCATGCGCTACCAGGGCCCTCATCCTATTGACCGTCGCGCCGCGACCGTTCCCTGCGGGCGTGTTATCCGTTTGGGGCATCCGCCGGGTCGGAGCCTCGCAACTCACCCGCCTGGGCGGCCAGATCGCAAGCCTGGGACGCCAGGTCTGGGTCCAGCTCATAGCCCACGGCCCGCGCCCCTCGCCTGGCCGCGCTCAGCAGCACCCGTCCATCCCCAGATCCCAGATCCACCAATCGCTCCCCGGACCGCAGCTCGGCCAGGTTCAGTGCCTCCTCGATGTGCTCCATACGCGTCGGTCGCCAGAAAACGGGTGAATCTGAATTCGGGCTTTGATCGGCGCCTGCGCTACCGCTTCTCTGAATCTGAAAGCTCCCATCACATTATTTACTCACGGACCACTCCGAACCCCAGGCCATGTCAGCGACTCGTGCGGGAAAAGTGATCGCCGGAGCGCATAAAATCAGAGCGCCAGCGGCCTCCCGATCCTCATAAAGCCGTCGGGCAACCGCGAATCCCCCCATAGCTCAGAGGAAAGAGCATTGGTTTCCTAAACCATGTGCGCAGGTTCGAGTCCTGCTGGGGGGACCATCATTTCACAGGTTTGACGGCTCTCGGCGCGAGCCGCGATGACGTCGAGATAACACTATTTGCCGCCAGTCACCTACCACCGCTCCGATTATGCCCTCTCAGACAAATTTCATTGTCTCAATAGCCCGGCCCATGAGCTGGGCAAAGTGGACGGCCCCCGGACGGGCACCGGTCGCTAGGCACGCGGCGGTCCGGGCAGCGAACCCCGGCGGACCTCGATGCGATGCGGCCAGAGCCAGCTGCCACCGAATTGCGGAAGCCCGTCTGATAAGAACGGGTAATCGACTATTCCCTGGTTTTTTCGTAAGCCCATTCGAACACGGTCAAGAGCTCGTCGACACGGCCCGGCTCGGCCAGATCGGCAAGCTTGATGCTCGGCCACTTGGGCATTTCCCGATCCGGAATTGCAGGCGGTGAAGGGCAAAGCGACAAGTTTCGTGGAGAACCTCGATGTGACGGATATCGATTTTCGGTAGGACGGAAATCGAGTCGCGGCGAGGCGGGGCGCGCTGCCGTAGCGAAGATGTCCCGGCAGGTTCGTACGGCTCTCCGGCCAGTTGAGTCGCCAGATACAGGTTCACCCGGGGGGCGGCCACGACAAATTCCAGGGTTCTGTCCGTTCGCTAGCCGGTAGCCGCCTCACAGCTCAGCCCGGTTACGGCGTCTTCGGCCTTAATGGTCGCGAACCGCACCTCCCACCGATCGGCGATCCGATTCGTCCACAGGAACCCCACTTCGTTACTGGTGGGTTGTGCCGAGGCCAGCCAGACATTCCCCGCCCGGATGCGCGGGTCCAGTCGCACTGCGCACCCTTCCGGGCCGATCGTCCCGTCATCGGCCAGCCGGACGCGGTACTTGATCTCGTCATCGTAGGCGTAGAACACCCAGACGTTCCCAACGCTATCGACCGTCATCGCCGTCGCGTGAATTTCGCTCAGGCCGATCTCCTGGATCGGCGACCAGCCGGCGCCGGACGTGTAATTCTGGTAAACCATCATCTGGCCCGCCGGATTATCGGTGTGGTAAGCGAGATGAGCCGTTTCGCCATCGCTGATGATTATGTAGTCGTGGGTGCCCTTGAAGCTGCCCA
>Ga0310120_10003183_pt1 | contig 11753 bp, 10 predicted proteins | sample CB27_AW_983_MG_FD_203506 | JGI IMG/M metagenome (GOLD analysis project Ga0310120, IMG submission 203506) | Marine microbial communities from Western Arctic Ocean, Canada - CB27_AW_983 | ecosystem: Environmental > Aquatic > Marine > Oceanic | place: Canada: Western Arctic Ocean | collected... | reverse complement strand
TTCGAGTTGTCGGGCGAAGAGAAGCACGATGAAATCGGGAAACTCGATGGAGCCCTGGCTGAACTCGGACCGAACTCTCCGGCTTACGAGGATGCAAATCGAATGCGAGTGCGATGGCGACTCGAGGTCGGAGGTCCCGAACACTCGGCCGAGGCGCTCGAACTCGTCGATCGCGGTCTCGCGCGCGGCGGCATCAGTACCGACTACCTGCTTCGAGCGCAAGCCGCGGTCGGAGCGAAGCATTACGCCGCAGCCTGGACGGCCATCTCCGCCTTCGGAGAATTCATCGGTCCGACCGAGCAGGGTCGAAACCAGGCAAAACTGACTCTACAGCTCTTGCGGAAGATTCCGGACGGGCGAGAACATCCGATGTTCAGGAAGCTGACTCAGCTTTCTCGCTGAACGTGACCGATCCCTCCACCGACTCGGCGGGAAATCAGCATGTCTAGTGGACGGGCTGGCCGTCGAGAAATCGTCCGAGGTTCGACTCGAGCGCTTCGATGGTCGCACTCGGCATGCCGCGCTTGCGTGCAAGCGCTACGGCTCGTTGAGAAATTCGAATGGCGCTCTCGAATTCGCCATCAGCTGCATGAGCGCCTGCCAGGGTGTCGAGAATTTCCGGTCTTGCGCCCTGCGACTTCTCGACGGCCAGCCTTGCGACACGAACGGCTTCGGTCGCGTTGCGTACTTCGACATCATGTGATGTCGACAGCAGATACGCATAGTTATTCAGGACTTCGTAGCCGACCGGACATTCTTCGACCCCCGCTCGCAGGGCCTCGGCCTGCTCTCGCTGCCGACCGCTCTTGCCGAGAATCTGAGCGAGCCGCAGGAGCCCGCTGCTTTCGCAGGACTGAAGCGCGATCGCGCTGCGAATTGCCGCCTCGGCTTCTTGGAAATGTCCGAGCGCTTCCTCCGATTCGGCGAGCATTCGGTAGGCCTTTGCATGCCCAGGGCTCGAATCGACGGTTCGCAGAAGGACCGAGACAGCTTCTTCGTGGCGCTCAAGATGGATCAGGGCGTCGGCGAGGGAGACCAGGATCATTGGACTCTCCGGATGACGAGCCGCGAGCCGCTCGAACGCTTCTACGGCGCCGAGGTAGTCGGAAAAAGACGAGTGTTGCCAGGCCTCCGCATAATGATGTACGTCCCCGATCAGATCTGAAGGGTCGGGCCCCTTCGGTTCGAGGGCATCGATCTCGTCGATCCACTCGCTCTTGGGTGTCGCTCCGACATAGCCCAATGCTTGAAGTTGCCGGAGCGTCGAGTCGTCGATTGCCACGACTCCGGCTTTGGATTTCTTCGGAGCATCGAGTATCTCCTTCCGCATTCTCTCGAGCAGCCCCTCGACAATGTCGGGATTGTCCTCTGCGACGTTGTTGAGCTCCGACGGGTCCTGGCTGAGATCGTAGAGTTCGGGACGGAGCTTGTGGATGTATTTCCAGTTCTGGTGACGTACCGCGCGAAGAATCGAACTTCCGAAAAGGGATTGAAGCTCCATCGATTCGCCGTAGCCCATGAGCTGAAGATCGGTGGCTTCTCCGCTCAACAGGCCCTTGAGTGAACGCCCTTGTGTGTTCTCGAATGGTGGTAAGTCGAGCAGATCCAGAAGGGTCGGGCCGATGTCGATTGTTCGGACCAACGTCTCGATCGATAGTCCATTGCGGAGTCCGCGGGTTCCCCAGAAGATGAGTGGAACGCGCATGGTCGTTTCGTAGACGTACGATGAATGCGTGCCTTCATCATGTTCCATCAGCGACTCGCCATGATCCGATGTGATGACGACCAAGGTTCGATCTTCGAGTCCCAGTTGTACGAGAGAACGAATGAGTCGGCCGATCTCCTGGTCGACATAACGGACTTCGGCGTGGTAGGGGCTGTCCGGAATCAGCGCGTTGAAGCTTTCGGGCGCGGAATAATGAGCATGCGGATCAAAATAGTGCAGCCAGAGCAGGAAGCTCCTTTTCTGGTTTTGTCTGATGAATTCGATTCCGCGAATCGTGATGTCGTCCGCCTGACGCTCATTGAGGTCGACGGCGACTCGCGAACCATCTGGCTGGAGTTTCATGACCGACTTCGGTTTGATGTCGCCCGAGGTCATGTCGCGATATTGGTCAAACCCCTGATCGAGTTGTGTGCCGTGATGGATGACGGTGGCTGCGATCTCTGCCCCAGTGCGATATCCCGCTTGCCTCATGATTTCGGCGAAGGTCTGATTGTCCTCTGACAGAATGAAGCCCGCATTGGCGCGCGCTCCGTGAACATAGGGATGGGTCCCGGTCATGATCGAAGCGTGCGAAGACAGAGTGCTCGGAGCCGACGTCATGGCTTGCATGAAGACCACGCCTTCGCGGGCAAGACGATCGAGGTTGGGTGAGGTCGGTCGCTGTTGGCCGTAGACTCCGAGCGCGTCGGCGCGCAGCGTATCGATCGTGATCAAGATGACGTTTGGTCGAGTCTTCGTGACCGTGGCCGCCGCCGTCGGCATCGCTGCTTCCGTCGAGTTCCGATCGTCACTGCAGCCCGAGCAGATCAAGACGATCACGACAGCGAGCCTCCAGGCACCCATCGAGAAGCCAAGCGAGAAGAGAGCCGAGTGGTGAGGAGTCGCGATGTTCATCGGGGCAGACAATAGCTCCCGCCGTCTCCCATGCGTCGCGGAGGCCGGCGTGATCAGCGCCACCTCTCTAAATTCCGCAGCGCTTCGCGTCGCGAGGCTTGCGCCTCATAGTGCCCGGGATCTAGTTGCAGCGCCGCCTCGAACGCCTCGAGCGCGGCCGTCCAATAGCGATCCTTCTTGTGGAGTTGGCCCTTGATCATCCAGGTCTCGGGATTGGGAAGCAGCGCCAGGCTTCGATCGATCTCCTCGAGGGCGCGTCTATGCTTGCCCTCGTTGGTGAGTCTCACCGCCAGTTGCGTGCGCGCGAAGGCCGAGTCGCGGCCGATCCAACGAAGTCGCTCGGTCGCAACTTCGTAGCGATCGGTATCGGCGTTCTCGAGTATCGCACTCTCCCAGACGAAGACCGCAGAGGCCACAAGAGTGGCGGCCCCCAACAAATAGACCAGTGGCAGCGTCCAGCCAAGCCACCTGGGCCAGGTCGGGATCGCGTCGGCCCTACCATAAGGGGCAGAAGCGCTGAATTCTCTAGGGGTGGAGTCGCAAAAGGGTTGGCTTAGCAATCGCTGGCGTTCGTTTCATGGAGGAAAGCTGCGTTCTTCCGTAAATATAAACGCCGAACCGAGTAGCGTGCCCGCCGATGGTTCCGGCCCTCGACCAAATCGTTGTTATGGGGATGGCGAATTTTGAGATAGTGAATCATGTGAACGAATCGAGAACGAATCTGGCGACGGATTCGTCGGGTGCTGCAAGCGCCCGATTAGGGAAGGGTGGAATGAATCGCGTATCCAGTTCATTGATGGCAGTCGTGGTGCTGATGTTTGCATCCAGTTCGGATGCTCTCTTTCTGGACGCCAACATTTCCGGCGTCTTCACCGATTCGACGTTCACGACGCCGGCGGCCGGAGTCACCATCGCTGCAAACGGTGATACGCCGGAAGCGTTCCTGCAGGCGGGCCAGGGAATCGTCGTGACGATCGACGTAGACAATAGTCCCGCCGATCTGATTCAGACGATCTTCGCCACCCTGATCGTGCAGGGCGACCAGCTCGACTATTTCGGTGTGATCCCGGTTCCCTAGATTTCGCAGAGGGGCACGGTCTTCATGCCGACCAACTTGACGGACTTTGCCACCGGTGATGTGAAGGGCAACTCGCCCAGCATGTTCGGAGTGGCCGGCGACGTCTGGATCCAGGCGGTCGCCTACGCCGCTGTGGGCGGAACGACGGGAACCGGCCCCGACATCGCAGCAGTCCGACTGCTTTTCTTGGTCACGGGCGCTTCGGGTAGCGACGAATTGTTATTCGATTTGCGGCTGACGGCCGGCGATGCGATCGCCGGACCAAGCAGTACGACCTTCAGTAGTGCGGTCATCAACCCCATCCCGGAACCGAATACGATTCTCCTCTTGGGTCTCGGTCTGGCCGGGATCTCATCTCTTCGCTTCCGTCGCTCGCACTTCGACTAGCGCCGGGGCAACCATTTCTCGACCGTCTCCTCCCGAGCGGCAACGATCACGCGTTCATGATCGGGCGACAGCGCGCAGGCCGGATCAGTACGCCGCGCGTCGCCCAATAGCCGAAAGGCCTGGCAGCGGCAGCCGCCGAAATCCTTCTCCCGATCGGGGCAGCTTCGACAGGGTTCGAGCATCCATTCGGTCCCGCGGAAGGCCTGCATTCCCGGAGAGGCGGTCCAGCACTCCTCGAGGGTCCGCGCATTTGCGTTCCAGAATTCGAGGCCGGGAAGTGTTGCGGCCTCGTGGCAAGGCAATACGAGACCCGTCGGATCGACGACGATTGCGAGTCGACCCCAGCCGCTCATGCAGGGTTTCGGGCGATCCGAAAAATAGTCCGGAAGCGCGAAGAGAATCCTTGGTCCGCCGGCTTGGGATCGAGCGTCCTCCACCGCGCCATTCGCCTCCACCAATTGTTCCCGCGAAGGCATCAGGGCGGCTCGATTGCGTAGCGCCCAGCCATGATATTGCGTGTTCGCCAATTCGAGACAATCGGCATTCAAGCGCCTCGCGAGAGCGATCACGTCCGGAACCGAAGCCAGATTCTCGCGATGCAGTACACAATTGAGTGTGAGGGCGAGTCCGAGTTCCCGGGTCTTCTCGCAAAGCGCGATCTTTCTCTCGAAGCTCTCGGTTCCCGCGATTCGATCGGACGCTTCCGCGTTGGCGTCTTGAATCGAAATCTGGACGCTGCGCAGACCGAGCAGAGCCAGTTCTTCCAGCCGAGGGGCGTCGAGCGGTACACCGGCGGTGACGAGATGTGTGTAGAGGTCCGCGGCGACGGCGCGCTCGAGGATCTCTTCGAGATCCTGGCGGGCACTGGGTTCGCCACCCGTCAACCCGACATGGACGACACCGAGCCTCGAAGCCTGATCGAAGACGCGACCCCAGTCGTCGGCCGAGAGCGCCTCTCGGCGCATTGCGAAATCAATCGGGTTCGAACAGAACGGACATTGCAGCGGACAGCGATAGGTCAGTTCGGCGATCAGGTTGAGCGGAGTCGGCGCTTTCATGAGGCGCTCCGCGGTTCTTCGTCGACGTCGAGTTGAACGAGCGCACCGTTTTCCAACATCTCTTCGAGATAAACACCGACCTCGGACTCGAGATCCGCGGAGTCGGGATAGCGATCCCGCATCGTCTCGAGGATCGACCCGACACTTCCGCCTTCGATCACAAGCCGAAGAATTTCACCACCCGAACCTCCGATGCGCATGGCGCGTTCGGGCAGCACGAGGATGTCGCCTTCCGCTCGCGTCTTGAGATCCGCGTGTTTCGAGAGCTGGAGTCGTCGGGTTTCCTCGAGTCCCATCAGTCGCGCTCGGGAATCGACTCGGCATCGAGAATCTGCATCGCGCAAGAGAGGTCGAAGCCGGCCCGATCGAAGATGGCAAGCTGACGCTGGCGTGCGGAATCGCGCTCGTCGAGATCGCGCGCATGGGGGCCGAGCCTGCGGCGCTTGGCCAGCCGCCAGGCGGCGCGTATTTCGGCGTCCGATTCTTCGCCCGAGAGGATTTCGTCGAGCGTCGATGTCGAGATGCCCCGGGTGAGCAACTTCGCCCGGATCTTCCGGCTCGAAGAACCCCGACGTCGCTCGCGTTCGAGAAGATTCTGCCCGAAGCGAATGTCGTTTACGTAATTGAGTTCGACGAGCCGCGCGATGACGGCTGGAATCAGCTCGAGTGCGGCTTCCGGCGACTCCCCGGTTCTCAGACAGCGCTGTTGAATCTTGCGTTCTAGGAGGGTCGCAACGCCCGCCTCGCTTGCCTCCCAACGGGCGGCATAGGAGCGCGCCTGCTCGGCGAGCCAATCCGAGTCGAGGGGTGCCGAGTCACGTGCTCGGCGACCGTGCTCGCGCCGCGTTGGCGCAGCGGCATGGGTCTGGCGGTGTGGCACCATGGACTTCAGGCTACCCATTTCTGGCGCCCCCCGCTTGGAGTCCTTGCTCGACCATGCCCGAGCTTCCCGAAGTCGAAACGACGCGACGGCAGATCGAGAAGATCATGCGCGGTCGCCGCATCGAGCGCGTCGACACGACCGAGCCGAGCTACTTCTTCTTGACGCCACCCGACCGGCTGCGGCGCCGCCTCGGGGGTCGGCGAATCGAGCGTCTCGATCGCGCCGGGAAATATCTTCTGGCGGAGCTCGACGATGCGTCTCACCTCTTGCTGCACCTCGGCATGACGGGGCAACTCTTTTCGAGCGAAGCCGCGAGCGTTCGGCTGTTGTCGGCGACCGCCCGGTCGTCGCTCTCACCCGAGGCGCAGACCCGTTTCGAGCCCGACCAGCATACGCATCTTCGATTCGTCTTCGAGGATCGGGGTACAGAGGTCTTCTTTCGGGACGTTCGAAAATTTGGCAAGGTCGAGTGGTTGGCGCCGGGCCAGAGCAGCCCGCGTCTCGATCTGCTCGGGATCGATGCGCTACTCGTCACGGGGGAATTACTCTTCGACGTCGGTCGCCATCGAAAGACTTCGATCAAGGCGATCCTTCTCGATCAAAGTGTCTCTGCCGGGATCGGAAATATCTACGCTGACGAAGCGCTCTTCTTGGCCGGCGTTCGTCCGGGTCGTGCAGCGCGACGCGTCACACGACGTGAATGCGAAGCAATCGCCGGGTTCGTGCGACAGGTTCTCGAACGCTCGATCGAGACCGGCGGCTCGAGCATCAATGACTACGTCGCGCCCGATGGGAGCGACGGAGGGTACCAGGATGAGCGAAAGGTCTACGCGCGAACCGGGGAGCCCTGCCTTCGTTGTGAAACTCCGATCAAGCGGAAACTCGTCGCCCAGAGATCGAGTCACTATTGCCCAGGATGTCAGAAATGACTCTCGCAGCGAATGAAACCCAGGGGATGACGTTCCGGACGCTACGCTCCGCGCGACGTCACGCAGCGGATCGTGCGCTGGAGAAAGCATGCTGAGCTTGATCGAACTCGAACGCGCTGCGCAGACGATCTCCGATGCGCTGGTCGGGGGTCGAGTCGAGCGCTGGCTCGAGCCGGGTCGCGGTCGCGTTGCGTTTTCGATCTATCGTCGAAGCGTCGACGATAAACTGAAATGCATCCTCGATCTGGATGCTCGTCCGGAGATCGCCCACATAGGCCTGTTGTCGCGAATGCCGAAGGCGCCGGCGAATCTCCCAGCCTTCACCGCCTATCTGCGCGCCCATCTTTCTCGCGCCCGCTTGCAGTCCGCAACTCTGCGCGGTCGCGACCGGCAGCTCGCGCTTCGTTTCGAGGCGGAAGCCGGTGAGTTCACGGTCTTGTTATGTCTCTTCGGCCGTCGGAGCAATCTCTATCTACTCGACGCGGAGGATCGTCTCGTTCAGGCGCTTCGCCCTCTCCCGGAAACCCGAAGCGAGCTGTCGCTCGGCGAACTCTACGCTGACCCGAGCGGAGGCGAGTTGAAGTCGGGCGTCGATCGATTCGAGGCGAATTCTGGGCTGCCCCTGCTCGAAGCGATCGCGGCACATTATGCCGCCGAGGTCGAGGAGAAAGCAGATGGCGGCGATCGTCGACGCCTGGTCGCGGCGCTCAAGAAGGAGCGAAAATCGGCGCTTCGCCGGGTCGATCGAATCGAAGCCGAGCTCGAAGAGGCCGAAGAGGCGAGTACGCTTGCGCAGCATGGTGAATTGCTGAAGGCGAATCTCTCACGAATCGTTCCGGGGAAGGCCAGCGTCGTGGTGGAGGATTTCGAAACCGGCTCTCCGGTCGAGATCCGCATCGATCCGAAACTCTCCGCCAAGGATAATCTCGATGCGACCTTCAAGCGCTACCAGAAATTGCTTCGTCGTCTCACGAAGGCGGGCGGACAGGTCGAATCGGCTCGCCAGGGACTTCAGGCGATCCTCGATCTCGAAGCGGAGATCGTGGAAGCTGAGGCGCTCGACGAGATTCTAGGCCGCGATTTCGTCATTCGACTTCTCTCTCGCCAATCCGTGAAAGCAATGGGCGTCGGGAGCAAGCGGATCGCCGACAAGCCGATACTTCCCTCCGTCTATCGAGACTTGCCGAGAAAGCTCCACCCGCGGCGTTATCTGAGCGTCGACGGACTCGAAATCTGGGTGGGGCGCAGCGACGAGGGCAACGATTACCTCACGACCCGCTTCGCGCGGGGCAAGGATCTCTTCTTCCATCTCGATGGTGCCCCAGGAAGTCACGTGATCCTGCGGACGGAAGGGCGAGAGGATCCGCCTCCGGAATCTGTTCTCGACGCGTGTGAGCTCGCCATTCACTTCTCGAAGCAGAAGAACACGGGGCGCGCGGACGTTCATGTCGTTCCGATCAAGAACGTGAAGAAGCCCAAGGGCGCAAAGCGAGGACTCGTCTATGTGACCGGCGGAAAATCGATTCATCTGCGTCGCGAAGACGCTCGTCTTGAACGCTTGCAGAAAGCGCGAATTCCAGACTGAGCCTTGGCAAGCCCGGCGAATTTCACACGCCTAACGTGACTGGTTGCCGCGGCGCAAAGCCAGAAGCGCCGGCAGCACGATCAAGTTGCTCATGACCGTGAGCGTCATTCCGATGCTCAGGACGACGCCGAGGCTGGCGACCCCGCGATGGGATGACAGCGCGAGGGTGCCGAAGCTGACGGTTGTCGTGAGCGCGCTGTAGAAGACCGCGCGCGCGGTCGTGCTTCCGAGCAGGTCAGTGGGGTTGGCGTCGGCGGCGTGGGCTTCGGCGCGATGGACGAGGTGGATACCGGAGTCGACGCCGATGCCCAACAGGAGTGGAATGACGACGACGTTGGCGAAGTTGAAGGCCAATCCGAAGACGGCCATGACACCCACGGTCAAGACGTTGCTCAGCAGCAGCGGCGCGAGCACGAGTAGCACGGGACGCGGACGCCTCCAAAGGAGAAAGAGGAAAGTCGAGATCAGGACCAGTGCGTAGGTCAGCGCTTCGCGAAACGAGTCTCGCGTCGCTTCGGCAAACGCAATCATATTCATGGGAAGCCCCGTCGCGCTCGGAATGACCGCCTGGACTTCGCGGGCGAAACGGGTGAACGCGGATTCTTCGATCAGGACCTCGGACGGGAAGATCTGAACACGCGCGCGACCGTCTTCGGTCAGCATGCGTTCGACGAGTTGGCGGGGGAGATCGTCCAGTTCGATCGGATCGACGAAAGTGGCTTCGCGCAATCGATCGAGCTGGTCGGCCAAGCCGCCCAGTAGAATCGTTTCCAGGCGCGCGAGTGCATCTTCTACGTTCGCATCGTCTTCTGCGCGGGTCAGAAATTCGTCGAGACTGACCCGAAGAGTCTTCAAGCTCGCGGCGAGCACCCGATCGCCGCCTTCGACGGAAGGGTCGCGCAAAACATCGCGCAGAGAGCGCAGCGCGCGAATCTGCGCCTCCGTCGTCGGCCTCTCGCGCTCCTCGGCTTGAAAATACGGCACGTCGAGTAAAAATCCCACGTCTTCGAGAATCTCGAGTTTTTCCTCCTGGTCCGAAGGGACGTAGTCGGCGAGTGAAATGGCGAGATCGACGACTTCGAGACTCTCGAGTTCACGCGCGATTCGCGCCGCGCTCTCGAGGTCGGGGGCGATCGCGTCCATCGGCCAGGGCGAGCGTCGACCCGCTTCGATCAGCATCTCGTTGAAGACCTGAACGCTTTCGGTTTCGGGATCCCGCATGCGAACCACATTCGCGTCGAACTGAACCTGGGTCGCCTGCCACGCACCGAGCGCAAAGAGGATGAGCGAGACGATCGCGACCAGGCCGGGTCTTCGCGTGAGCGCGCCCCACCAGGGGTTTTCGAAACTCATGCTCTTGGCGAGGTCACGTTCCGGGTCGAGTCGGCAGACGGTCGCGAGCAGACTCGGAAAGAGCGTCGTCGTCAGGATCAGATTGATGATCATGCCGGTGCCCGCGATCAACCCGAGTTCGGCGACGCCGAGATTGTCCGTGGGAATGAAGACATAGAAGCCCGTCGCAGTCGTGACCGTACAGATGATCAGCGAACTTCCGACCTTTCGAATCGCGAATTCGAGCGCGCGCGAGTGGATCCCGGCGCCAGCGGAGTCGCTTCGGAGGGCATCGGCGTAGGCCATTCCCATATGAATCGTGAAGTCGACGCCGAGGCCGATGAAGAGAATGCCGAAGGCGATACTGATGAGATTGACGGCACCGACGGCGAAGGCCGCGAAGGCTGCGGTCCAGATGAGACCAACGAGCAGAGTGACAACCGCCGCGATCACGAGACGGATGCTATGCAGAGCGCGCGACAGGACGACCATGACGACGAAGAAGGTGATCACGCCGCCGAGACCGATGTCCCAGAGCAGGCCCTTCATTTCTTCGTAGTTGAGAGCGGGATTGCCTGTTAGGCGAACGCGAATCCCATGATCGGGGTCGAGTTCGGCTTCCGCCGCCAGGCGCCGGATCTCGGCCATCGGTCGCGAGGCTGCGAAGAGGCTGTCGAAGTCGAGAACGGGATCGACGACGAGAACCCAGCGCGTCACCGTTTCGATCGACGACCCGCGAAGCAGGATCTCTTCCCAGGAAATCGCGAGCGGAAATTCTTGATAGGCCTCGACGGTCGCGTCACCCACGCGCTCGAGCAGAACGGCCAGCTCCGCAAGAGGCACTTCCGCGTCTTGCTGTTCCGAGAGGGCGTACTCGATCAGTGAAGCCAGATTCGCGACCGTGGGCTCCCTTTCGAGCGCGGCAAGAATCGGCTGAACCCTCGAGATCTGCAAGGCGAACTCGTCGAGCTCATCGAGGTCTCGGTAGAGAAGACCATGCTTCTCGAAAAATTCTCCAGACCCCGGGACGTAGACATCGCGGACGAGATCGGAGCGCCCTTCGAGCGCCTGCTCGAGTGTCGTCGCGGCGTGTCGCGCGAGTTCGGGCGTTTCAGCGTCGATCACGACGAGGATGACGTTTTCGATATTCGGAAAGCTACGCGTGAAGGCCAGGTAGTTCTGGCGCGCCTGAAGATGTTCGGCGATGAGTGAGACGTTGTCGGAATTGATTCCGAGATTGAACGCGGCGAAGGCGAAGAAGGAAATCGTGAGCAGCGCGATCAGTCCGAGTACCGCTCTCGCATGATCATCGACGCGACGCACCCAGCCGACGAGTTGATTGCTGAGCGCGGCTTCGAATCGATCCATGGAGAGGCGGGCCTTTCGCTTCCCGACTCGCGAGACCCGCGGCCGGAAGAGAGTCGAACTGCGCCCTAGCTTAGACGTCTTACGAACGGGTGGCCCGAGCTGAGGCCGGGCGTCGAGCGGGTTGTTCGAATGGTGAATGGTAGAATGGAGTGATGATCGACAACGCCTTCCGTTCGATTCTTCCCCGCTTCGTCGGTCCGCTTCTGTCGCTCTACCGACGACTCGGATGGACGCCGAATCACGTGACCGTCCTCGGATTCGCGCTGGCCCTGGTGGCTTGCGCCGCCGTGGTGACTCACTACTGGTGGGCCGCCCTGGTCTTGTGGTGGATTTCGCGGCTCGCCGACGGGACGGATGGCGTCTATGCACGGGAGTTCGGACAGGAGAGCGGCTTCGGAGCCTATCTGGACATCGTCCTGGACATGGCAGCCTACGGCGCGATGGTCGTCGCCTTTGCCGTGGCCAGTCCCCAGTGGCAGGCGCAATGGATGGCGATGCTTTTTCTATACATAG
>Ga0310120_10003177_pt1 | contig 11768 bp, 9 predicted proteins | sample CB27_AW_983_MG_FD_203506 | JGI IMG/M metagenome (GOLD analysis project Ga0310120, IMG submission 203506) | Marine microbial communities from Western Arctic Ocean, Canada - CB27_AW_983 | ecosystem: Environmental > Aquatic > Marine > Oceanic | place: Canada: Western Arctic Ocean | collected... | reverse complement strand
AGCGGTCAGACAGTAGCATTGCGAGAGCTCGAAAAAACCTTGATGCGAAGCCACTATCAGTCTGAAGCCTTCGTTCAAGCGCGTGCCTGGGAATCTCCAGTAACATTGAATCGACAGTGGTCGTCACGCAGGCGGACGGCGGGCTGGCATCGACAAATGACATCTCGCCGATCATGTCTCCGGCGCGGAGGCGCGCAACATCAGTCTGGCCGTTTTCGCCGGTCGTGACCTTAGCCTCTCCGTCAAGCAGTAAATATACAAATTGAACAGGTGTGCCCTCCTCAATAAGTTGAACGCCACCCGCCAGTCTCTGAGGTGCTCCAGTCTCTGCCAACCACACCACGTCGTCATCCGTTAACTGGCCGAAAATAACTAGGGTATTTCTCATCCTTTCTCCGGGCTGTATTAGGGTCGGACCCTCAATTTGACGTGCCGCTACTCAAGATTCGCTCAACACCATCTTGAAGCGATCGTTTTGCTTCGGCCGATAGGGCTTCAACTCCTGCCAATGGATTCGGAGAAATCCGGCACGCCTGAGTGAAACCAGATACGTCAAATATTTGCTGGATGCTCTCTGGAAGGCCGCACAAGGCAAGGGCCCCGCCGAGGGCGCTCAAGCGCCTGGTGTTCTGTAAAACCGAACGAAGGCCGATGCTATCTATGGAATACAGGCGACTGCAGTCAAGCAGAATCCAGCGCGCCCCGTCCCGAGTCGTTTTCAGCAGCCGAGTCTCGAGGGTTTCAGCTCCGGCAGCGTTGAGGTGGCCAACCAGTGACATTGTCAGAACATCGCCAGCGATCTGTTCGGCAACCTTCATCTATTTCCTTCGGAAGTTCTGCGAGGGGTAACGTATTTCCGAGAGGGGTGCCGACAAGTCCGACGCGTACCGCACCGACGCGATCGCTCACGTGCCTCGCCTGGCTCAAACGGTTGAACATTAGTGCACTTTACGGCCACCAGTCTAGACACTAATCTCTAATCAAAGCCATCGGGCCTCTGAGCTTACATTATTTGCCAGTCGGTAGCCGTTTTGCTGGATAAATCGCCTGTTTACTTGCCAGTATCTCATCGGTCATTGCGGCGGGAGCGCGCACGGCGATCGCCTGGCCAGCATCGGAGGGTCCTTGGGGGGCGGGACATTATGAATGATTATTGTGCCACAAACGGGGAGACCGCCTTGTAGCACTGTGGATGCTCGGCAAACCCAATCTACAATGTAGAATCGGGCACTGCAACGGACATGGTGGAGTGCATAGGATCACGGGACCCTGGCGCAGATGCCGGCTCTTTTATGAGCTGCACCAGGTGTTTCGCAGCATTTTTCTCAGTGTTGCTCTCCGTAACCCGTCGGCGATAGGATCAGGTTCCATGGCGGGCCAGGGGTAACCCAGATTGGCGAAGGCTGACCCTCCAGCGGGTAGCCACCGCGAGACACCTTTGGACAAACCACCGGACCGGTGTTTTGTTGCTAGCAGCGCGCACTGCTTGTGATAGCAACGCCTGGAGTTCCGCTGTCCTTGAGATGAAGGACACCGCGAATGACCGGCCCTTCGCCGCACATAGTTGTCATGGTTCTCACATTGGAAGTCTTGGAGCCATCGAACGAGTTCGCGGACGAACTGTGCAAGGTGTTCGACGAAGAGGGGGGCACCATTGGCCGCCTGGCAGATAATACTTGGACGCTGTCAGACGGCAGAGTTTCTGGCGAGCACGCCACGATCAAGTTTCAACACGGGGCGTATTCGATTATCGACACAAGTACGAACGGGGTGCTCGTAGAGGATGGTCAGATACATCTGACGCTCGGACAATCGCATCGCCTGCGGTCCGGTGACGTTATTTGCATTGGTCCGAACAGGATTCGTGCGTCTGTGACATCAACGACTGACGGCGAAGCCGAGACCGTTATTTCGCCGCCGTCTGGAATGCATTCGGTAGGTTTACTGCAACATGAATCGGCCGCCGGTTTCCGAGTGGCTGGTTCCGAGGACCGTCGATCTCTCGAAGCCGCTCGAAGCACGCAGCTGCCGTCTGGCGGTACTGTCCTGAAGACGCTGGTTATCACTGACTTGGTGGCGAGCACGCGCATGACTGAGGAACTTGGCGACACGCGTGCGTCAGAGATTTTTGGCAGGCAGGATCGTCTAGCGAGAGACTTTTTCGTTCAGTACAACGGCACTGAAATCGACAAAACTGATGGCTTTCTTCTCTTCTTTAATCGGCCCATTGAGGCAGTTAACTTTGCGATGGCATACCACCGGGGGCTTGATGAGTTGTCAACGGAGATCGGGGTCGAGGTCGCAACGCGCGTTGCCATTCATCTAGGCGAGGTTGTGCTCCGGAGGAATACAGACAGCGACATTGCCCGTGGAGCCAATGTGGTAGAGGTGGAGGGATTGGCCAAGCCGTTCGCCGCTCGCCTAATGGGGCTGGCCAGCGGTAAGCAGACATTGCTCTCACGAAGTGCCTTCGACGTTGCCAGGCGTTCCGCGGTTGGGATGAATTCTGAAGACGGTGAGCTTTGCTGGCTGGCGCATGGCGGCTACCTGCTGAAGGGTGTCGAAGAGTCAGTAGAGGTGTTTGAAGTGGGCGTGGCAGGCTTCGGGCCACTGACCGCCCCGCCAGACAGCGAGAAGGCAAAACGCAGTTTGGGATCCCAAACGGTAGCCGTCTGAGAATAGGGACCGAGTTTCGGTAGAAGGTTTAGGTGACTCTGTCGAGTGGAGTGACCGAGGATTAAGCCGTTCGGTCGGCGCCCGTCACCCCTCGCTTGGGAATTCAGCCGCCACACGCTTGGCAAAGATCGAGAGCCCGCAGTGGCGGGCAGAAGTCCCCCGGGCTCGACAAGAACTGGTGGCTCACCGGCCTGAACGGTAGAAACGGTATAATCCTGGCCTCGTCACTGCTGGAGGCCAGTAGGCCTCGGCCAGGCTCAGGCCGCGATGTCCGTACCAGCAACCGTCAGTCGCTATCAAATAAAACAGGAGCTCGGTCGGGGCGCCATGGGGACGCTGTACCTCGCGCTCGATCCGTTGATCGACCGTCTAGTTGCGGTGAAGCTCCTGCGCGTCGATACCGAGGAGCTTCGGAGTCGGTTCCTCCGAGAGGCGCGTGCTGGCGGACGCCTGCAACACAAGAATATCGTCACTTTCTATGACGTCGGCGTTCACGATGACCAGCCATTCATCGCCATGGAGTACATCAAGGGTGAAACCCTGGCGGAAATCATCAGCCGGAAGGCAACGCTGTCGTTGGATCGAAAACTGAAGCTTATAGAGGAACTCTGTGATGGGCTCGGGTACGCCCATGACGCAGGTCTGATCCACCGCGACATCAAACCTGCCAATCTCATGGTCACCGAAGGGGCCGGGGAGTTAAAAATACTCGACTTCGGGATCGCTCGTGTGACGGACCTAACGGGTCTCACTCAGACCGGTGGAATTCTCGGCACGATGCAATACATGTCGCCAGAACAGGCACAGGGACGCCCCCTGGACCACCGAAGCGACACCTTCGCCGTGGGCGCCGTTCTCTACGAAATACTGACGTACCGGAGAGCGTTTGCTGGTCGCGACCTGCAAGCCGTGTTGCAGTTCACACCGGTGCCGGTCACTCAGCTTGCTCCTTCTCTCGACCCGGTTCTGGACGGCGTCGTAGAGCGAGCTCTGCTCCCCAAGCCTGAGAATCGGTACCAGCATCTACGTGAACTGGCGAAGAGACTAACCGACGTACGGACTGGTGCGTCCGCCCGTCCGAGCGACGACCAACGGCGGGCCGACATGGTCGCTGGCCAACGACGCGCTTCGGCAGATGCTACGCAGGTCGAGTCGTATCTCTCGTCGGCCCAGACTCAGCTCGGACAGCGCAATTTGGCAAAGGCTCTCACTTTGGTCAATCGTGCCCTCGATGTGGAGCGCACCCAAGCTGGAGTTGAGCTACAGCAGCGAGTACTTCTGGCTATCGAGGACAGTGAAAAAGGGCACGAAAGAGCGGCTTCTGTTGGACGGAGCCTACGTGCCGGAAGAGAGAATCTGGAAAGTGGAGCAATTAAGGCGGCGATTAGAGCTGCGAATGAGGTACTGGCCTATGCTCCGAAACATCCCGAGGCCATCGAACTTAAGCAACGAGCCCTCAAGGCCGGAGAAGGGCAGCGGCCTGTTGAGGTTGAGACGACCGTTTTGCAAACGGACGGGGTGCCCGAGTCAGTGGTTCGCCGGACTTCGACCCGCGGGCTGTCGCTCGCCGCTACCATTGTTTTTGCGTCACTTTCTGTCGCCACTCTCGTTTGGTTCGCGCTACCAGGTCCTGAAGATGTGGCGGTAGCAGAAGCGTTGGCGCTGTACGACGCGGGCCAAAGGGTCGCAGCTTTCGCCAGACTAGAGGCATTTAACCCTCCGCGCCCTGTGGTTACCGAGGAGCTGGCCGAACTGAGAGCTCGCTGGACGTTGCAGGCCGAAGAGCTGGCCATGGAAGCGAAGGTGCGCGCCGACGGTGGAGACGTCGACGGTGCCGTTGCGATGTTGAGTGACTTCGCCCCTCCCCACGACAGCATCACCGCGGTGCTTGAAGAGCTTAGGGTGCAAGATCCAGAAGGTAGCCAGTCGGCGATCGGAACAGCGCGAGATTTTTTCGACAACGGCGAGCGGCAGGAAGCCTTCAACGTGCTACAGAACGTCAGCCCGGCCACGCCTGAAGTTCAAGAAGCCTTGGCGCTTCTAACGGTGAGGTGGGAGCAACAAGCTGAGGCATTAGTACTGAGTGCGCGGACGAGAGCGGAAAACGGCGATCTGGACGGTGCGATTACTTCACTTGAGGGTTTCGCACCATCCCATGAAGCAGTAAGGGTGGCCCTCGCGGAGTTTCGCGGTAGGCTGGGAAATCGCGAAGCCGCGAGACGAACGGCCGAGCGAGCTGCTCAATTATTCGAGGAAGGTGAACGCTTCGATGCGTTCAGGATTCTGGATGAGTTTTCTCCTTCGCATGCAATTGTTGATGCGGAAGCCCAACGTTTGCGCCAAGAGTTGGATCGGCTGGCTCAGGTCGAAGTGAACGAGGCACGCCGGCTAGCTGCCGACAGCCGACTGAGAGAAGCCGTCGACCGGCTAGGTGCGTTTGCTGTGCCGAACGCCCTGGTTATTGCAGCTTTGAATGAGCTTCGCAGTGAACTGGATGTGCGTAACGCTGCTCAAATCGCCGTGGCCGACGCGCGACGGATCGCGTCCAGCGGAGAATGGTCAAGAGCCTTTATTCTTCTCCAGAGCTTCACTCCGGCGGCTTTGGTCGCCGATGCTCTCGAAGACCTGATGGCTGAATGGGAGCGGGACGGTCAAGTAGTGGCCCAACAGGCGCAAAGCTTGGCGGACGAGGGTAACCTAGCAGGAGCACTGAGAGAGCTCGCGCAGTTCCAAGGGGATCACCCCGCGGTTGAGGCGGTTGAGGCGCAAGTTGTCGCCTTGGTGAATGCGCCTCCGCCGCCGGAACCGGGGACGACCGACCCGCCAGTCAACTTAGAGGCGAGGTTACTGGCGCTGTCCAATCAAGCCGAAGACATCGTGGCTCGCTTTATTGAACTGTATGAAGACTTGGACGCGGAGGGCATGACTAGCGTCTGGACAACGGCGAGCACGGAGGATCTCGCTCCTCTGGCGGACACGTTTAAGAGTTTTCGCTCAGCGAATGTAGAACACCAGGATTGCGATCCCGAGTTAAGGAATGAGACGCGGGCGGTGATCTACTGCTCGGTAGCTGTAGAGTACCAGCCCATAGCCGGAGCAAGGCTTCAAATGCCCGCTGTGGGTTGGCAGTTCGAACTAGCATGGACAGACGAGCGATGGCAAATGGTGAACTGGAGCCGATGAAGTGATCCCAGGAAATGGTGGTTCTCGAACTCAGGACTTCAGAGCGTCCAGTTGAACCCGATTAGAGGAGTCAACGTATCCCGGAGGCCTGTATCGGCGTGGGCCATCCGGAGGCCGAACGAAAGCAGCCTGTTTCCTCCGAGGTTCCACTTTACCCCAGGCACCAGAACGAACTTGCGCAAGTGGCCCGAGGTGACCTGGAGCAAGTCGACTCCGTCAACGCCAAGCTCCGGGGAGAGTTCTGTGTTGAATGAGACGGTATCAAGGCGGCCCGAATCGCGTACAAGACGCCCCATCGCTTCCACGGTGAAAGTTAGTGTGGGACGGACCTCAACCTCGACGGCCCCACCGTACTGCACCTGATCTGCCAGCCCCCACACCTCGTCGAAAGGACCTGGTTGGTTGTTTGAGAGCGTGACGCTTTCGCTCCAAAATTCATAGCCACCATTCGCATGTACCGCGAGTCTTCCTAGCTCCACTGACGCAGCAAGCCCGACCATCGTTCGCCATGCACCGATGCCCCGTAAGTCATCTTCGTTGCCAGTGGGCATCCGCAGCGTTACCAGCGCGGCCAAGCCGGCCCGTTCGTCCCTGTTCCTCCAGAACCGATATTTCCCCACGACCGCAATATCACCCAAACCGGTCGAGAAACCGTCTGACAACAGGACCGCGGTCCCGACCCCAGGCTCTTCCTGCACCATCCGCGCGTTCACGCCCACGCGGACAATCGGCACCGCTACCGCTACATCGAAATTATCAGTAACGCCTACGCTACCGAACAACGCCGCGGTCATCGACCGCAACCGTAAATTGAGCGTCGAGGAGGAGATGACCGGCTGCGGCCCTCTGAACGTCGCGACCCGGAGGTTATCGAGCGGGTAACCGGAGAGGGTGTTGTAAGTTGCGTTGAAAACGTTCAACCCAAAGCTGGTTGTTCCGCGGCCCGTGGTCAGTGCCCGCTCCACGAACTGAGGCCCGAAGGTGCCAGACCGACGCAATGGCGCGCCTACCCCTTCATCGTAGGAGTACACAAAACCTCCAGACGGAGAACCGAGCGGTGCTGTTGCCACCTCGAGCCCAGTCAGAACAGAAATTACGTCGCCGATCCCAGGATTGCCCGATGGCACCGTGACCTCGCGTAGCACCCCGGTAAGTGAATCAGCCGAGATCGGACCGAACACAGCGGTCTGCTGGGCACCGGCCGGCAAGGAATCACCGAGCAGGACCACAAGGGAGATGATGCAGTTGAACACGAGACGACATCTCAGCATGCTGAATTCCCGTGGCAAACAATTGGGCCTACGCACACTGTTTTCCATTCCCCATCTAAGTCTTATCTCTGTGAGTACAGTTCAAAATAGGGGGAGCAGCTGTGATGCGAATCCATCGTCACTTGAGTTACCAACTCCCTCCCGCTAGCGGTCCCACAATCTCCCCAACCGTTGAATCTTGACCCGGCGGTTGGGTTCGCTGTCAACGTCACCACGGTCCCGATCGCATAGGCCTGGTTGCAGTCGTCTGGGCAAACAATACCGCCTGGATTCGACGTAACGGTGCCCGACCCGTTTCCAGTCAGCGAAATGTCTAGGGTGGCCTGCGACACGTCAAATGTCGCCTTGCAGGTTCTTGCGGTGTCCATCGTCACACTCGTCGTTCGCCCATTTCCGTCGCAGTCGCCACTCCAGCCCATAAAGGTAGACCCACTGGCCGCGTCCACTATCAACGTCACCACGATCCCGTTGGCATAGTGTTCTTGGCAGTCGGACCCGCAATTGATTCCGCTCGGACTTGATATAACTACGCCTGACCCAGTCCCAGCTAGCGTCACGGTCAGCGTGGCCGGCGGCGGCGTGACCGTGATGTCGATCGTTCCGCTCTTGCCGCTCAACGTACCGGTAACGGTCACCGTGCCGCCCGCCATCGCCATCACCGTGCCGGAGGACGACACCGAGGCGATGCTGGTATTACTCGACGACCAGGAGGGATTCACGGTCGCGGTCGTATTGTCGCTGTAGGCCGCCGTCGCCGTGACCATCGTCGTCTCGCCAACCTCGAGACTGGTCGCCCCGGCACTTACTGACACACTGGTCACTGTCGCAGCGGGCTCCGTGACCGTGATGTCGACCGTTCCGCTCTTGCCGCTCAACGTACCGGTAACGGTCACCGTGCCGCCCGCTATCGCCGTCACCGTGCCGGAGGACGACACCGAGGCGATGCTGGTATTACTCGACGACCAAGAGGGATTCACGGTCGCGGTCGTATTGTCGCTGTAGGCCGCCGTCGCCGTGACCATCGTCGTCTCGCCGACCTCGAGACTGGTCGCCCCGGCACTTACTGACACACTGGTTAGAGTCCGCAGCGTCGCCGTGGCCTGCCCGTATGTCGCTGTGCAGCTTCTCGCCGCATCCATCGTCACACTGACCGTCCGTGAAGTTCCATCGCAGTCGCCACTCCAGCCAGTGAAAATCGAGCCGCTGGACGCGTCCGCGGTTAGCGTCACACCGGCGCCTTCACGGTAGCGTTGGCTACAATCGGCGTCCCCTCCGTCGCTGCAACCAATTCCAGACGGGGTGGAGGTAACGACGCCAGAGCCGTCACCGGCCAGGCCGACTACGAGCAAGTGAAATGTCGGTGCGGGTCCAGGTGCCCTTTCGCCGAGCGACGAACTAGCCAGCTTAAGCTGGCCGAATTCGAGCTGCTCTCCAGGGCATGGAGCGACCACTGTTCCCGCGACCCAGTTCAGTCCGGCGAGAGTGATCTGGCCTGAAAAGTCGCGCGTTGCTTCGCAACCATCAAGAAACTCCGTCAGTGTTCCCTGAAAGAATCCCGAACGCTCTCCGGTTAGGGTCCCACTGATTCTGCCCTGTCTTGGCGGATTCATCCTGAGTTCCCAGGTCCCGTCGACTGTACTGGTCTCCTGGGCTATCAGCGGGACAACCAGTTGTGGGAACGAGATCGACGCTTGGGCACTGAGACCCCGAATGATCAGGGTCAGATTCATCACAACGGGCGGCGGAAGAACGACTTCACCGGAAAACTCTCGAGTCGTATCGACAGGTTGCACTGAGGTGGGCACGGCCGTCGGTCCGTACGGTGTTCCCTCGCAGGTTAGCGCGCTCAGACACAGGATTGCCGCAAAGCCGTACTGACAGAAACGAACAATGTAGTGGCAGTAACGAGTCGAGCCGTTACCGCGTCCAACGCATGCCACAGGAAACATAGTTACAGACCGTTAACCGCATCACCCTCTGCGGCCTCACCTTCCACCACGGTGCAGATCGCCGACTGCGACAACACGCGTGTCACCTCTAGCACCCCAACCTTGGCGGTGATCAGGTCAAGTACCGCGCCGTTGGCGTCCGTGATCTCATCAACCACCCGCACCACCTCAAAACGTTGCCCTACCTGCACCCCGACATCCTCTCCCTGATTAATGTAGATGGAACCGTCTCGACCGCCCACAACCTGAGCCGGCGGAGTGACAGGCTTCAGCGAAGCAAACCTGCTCGCTTGGCTAGCTATCTTCTCAGTCACCTGCTCAACAGCGGGTCGCAGAGCTTCCTGGGCAACGCCAGCGTCGAATTCGCGTTCAATCCCAGCGCTCTTGAAGAACCCGCCCCCGAATGTCTTCCGACCTTCGCCGTTTTCGGCCAGCATGATTTCGCCGGTCGTAGTGTTGACGAGCCGCACGTCCAGAACACTCTCAGCTCTGGATACCGATACGCCAAAGCTGCGGAACCCGCCCGACGTACGCTCGATTGAAAACTGGGTGATCGAACCGGTAAGAATCAGCTGCGCGCCCAGGAGTTGACCAATCCTCGCCGCGGTGGCAGCATCGACGGCGCCGCTCGCTCCAAGATCCTGCTCGGCTAGCAAAGAATCTAGACGTGCTCGCTCAATGATGGAGAACGATCCGGTTTGGAAGAGTTGGGTGACAAATTCGTCGGCGGCCGCCCTACCCAGATTGTCCCCCCAATATGACCAAGTGCTATTGTTCTCAAAATTCATCACCGCGATACGTACCTGCTGAGCCATAGCCCGGACGGGCACAACCGCAACGAACAAAGCGGTAAAAAGAAGTATCGTGGTCCGGCTCATTCGTTTTCCTTTAGTCATCTCTTGCCTCCCAAAGTTATGCTGACAGCAGGCGCTCGCGAACACCAGCGGCGCCGTCAGAGATATTACATCTTCGACGGGCGTGCATCGTCAGACTTCATGCTGACTGCGCGCGCCCGCTCACTCCCAAATCCTTCACTGGACGATAATAATTTCCGTCAGGTTCCAACAACATTGTACCGACCGTGTCGGCGATACCGGTTTGACCGACGCTTCTGGACTCCCGCCGTGACGAAACTGACTCCCGATCAGTTGCGTTACCACCGCGTTGAATGGTCAGCTCGGCCAAGATAGGCGACCCCACCTCGATTCGCACTTGACGCGCAACTAACCACCAAGATTATTCAGGCTTTTCGGTCTGAGGCATCATCGACGCCGCGCTGTACCGGGGTTCAGTTTCCATTCATGGTACAAGCCAACGCTTCCGCGCGAGATGCGCGGCCCTTGATTGTCCCTGTAATGGACGGTACAAGGGGATGCTTCAAGGATAATGACGCTATGCACCTGGCGAAGGCTTGGTATTGAGCTTAAGCCCCCCCCGACTCCTTCCACCTGCTCGTCCGTCAGTGCTGCGTCGTTCTGCTTGGTCGTCATCGTCTGCGCTCCTTGCTGGTAACGTCTGCGGCTCATCCGCATTCGATGATGGCAGTGTAGGCAGTCACGACCAGGCGCACCATGACGTAGCGCACAGAGCCTCTGTGAACGTGATCACACACGGCCAGACGACCGAACCGAGGGTGGATGGAGGGGCTCACCGACGCACCCGCGCTCACCCCCGTCCCCATTGAACCGCCGGTCGGTCAGCGGTAGGCTAGGCACTTCAGCTGAGCTGACATTGACACGACAAGGAGGCGCACATGTCTGAAGAGAACGTACTAGCGTTTTACGCGAAGGCAGATACAGATGAGGAGTTGGGCAAACAGCTCGCGCACGTCGAACCGGGTGACGGTGCTCTCGACCAAGTCGTCAAGATCGCCGCAGAGGCCGGCTTTGAAGTGACCGCGAGTGAAATGATATCGGCAGAGAGAGCAGCCCTCTCTGATGAGGAGCTCGAGTCGGTCGCGGGGGGGTTAAGCAATGGGAGCCCATCTCGATCGATCCTGTCTGTAAGGAATGGCTGTCGAGCATCTGCTAGTGGTAGGGCGGTAGCGACCATAATTGAGAAGACCGTCGAAACGAGCCCACGGAGACGTCTGTAGTTCAGCATCAAGCACGCGGGAACGAATGCTCGTGCCTTCCTGGACGTGGAAGGTCGCTCCCGCTCCTACCAGGGTCGAACGACTGTGATCGCCGCCGCGACTTGAATTTTCTCTTTGGGTTTGCCGACACTCCGGTCCACCAGACTATTCGCCGCCTGGAGGCGCACTTGCTCCGAACCAGCGTGAGGACTAGTCACGGTGTTACCCATGTGTTACCCAAAAGGAAAAAGCCAAACAGACAAAGTCGATTGAGCCCTATGGTTATTGGTCGTGATGACTTGATTTAAACCAGCGACCCCCTGACCCCAAGTCAGGTGATCATCGTGTTCACCTTGTTTCATCATGCTCTAACTATCTGTAATACACCTATTATTAGTGTAGATAGTGGTTCATGGCCTTCCTTCACGTTTCATAGTATTTCGTGTATTGTGTGACCCCAGTGTGACCCCAGATGGCCCCCTGATTTAATGGGTGCTGACTCTGGACATCCACGAGGATCACGACATGGCGGTGAGACGCTTCACCGACGCCAGTCTCCGGGCACTCAAAGCCAGCGACCGACGCATCGACCACTGGGCGTCGGAGCCGTCTGGA
>Ga0310120_10003176_pt1 | contig 11769 bp, 10 predicted proteins | sample CB27_AW_983_MG_FD_203506 | JGI IMG/M metagenome (GOLD analysis project Ga0310120, IMG submission 203506) | Marine microbial communities from Western Arctic Ocean, Canada - CB27_AW_983 | ecosystem: Environmental > Aquatic > Marine > Oceanic | place: Canada: Western Arctic Ocean | collected... | reverse complement strand
ACTTATAACAACGTTCGGTTTCGGGTGATACTTGATTGGTGGCGAATAGTTCGCCCGTGATGGGCAGCGCATTCATGATGCGCTCCCGGTGTTGCGGCGTACTCTCTTGCGGGGTAAAGTAAACCGCTTACGGAGGATTGTGCATATTGCCTTATTGTTAGAGTTAATCAACACGCTATAATGTTGGCTGCTCATGATAGTCTTTTTGCTACGCGCTATGCGCCCACGCCAGTGGGTGAAGAACCTATTCATATTCGCAGCGCTAGTGTTCGACCGCAAACTGTTTTTTCCGCAATACCAGCAGCGGACGTTGATAGGATTCGTGCTTTTCTCATTGCTGGCAGGCGCTGTCTATCTGACAAATGACCTCGCCGACCTTGAGTATGATCAACACCATCCTCGCAAGCGGCAGCGGCCACTGCCGTCCGGGAACCTTTCTACGAAAATTGCATTGACAGCCGCCATTCTCATTCCACTACTCGTGCTGCCAATGGCGCTGCGGATGAACATGTGGTTCGGGCTTATACTTTCCCTGTACTGGTTACAGAACATTGCTTACTCCGTCTGGTTGAAACATGTTGTCATCGTAGACGTGCTGCTTATAGCACTTGGTTTCATGTTGCGTGTAGCTGCGGGCGCCATTCTGGTGGACGCCGAACAGGCGCCCATAGGCTCGCCCTGGATTTACATATGCGTCGGGTTGGGAGCGCTACTCATTGGACTCGGCAAACGCCGCCACGAGCTGACGACATTTGCTGGGTCCGCGACCAATCACCGCGCCGTACTCGCCGATTACAACCTGACGCTTATCGACTGGTTGATCGCCAGCGTCACCACCGGCGCAATCGTTGCCTATTCTCTTTACACTTTCAGTGCACCCAACCTGCCATCAAACCACCTGATGATGGCCACCATCCCGTTCGTTATCTACGGGATATTTCGCTATCTGTATCTCATCCACGTCAAGGGCGCTGGAGGTGCGCCGGAGCAGCTAGTATTCCACGACCGGCCATTGCTGCTGTCCATCATTCTGTGGGCAGCCTTGGCCACCGCGGTGATGTATATGGGTTAGTGCTGTGGCCACTCCGAAAAAAAACACCCGCGCCAGCGCGCCCGGAAAGTTTATCCTGTTTGGAGAACACGCAGTGGTCTATGGAGAGCCAGCCCTAGCGGCGCCATTGCAATCACTGCGCGCGCACGCAAGTATCTCACACACATCCCCGGAAAGCCCCAACAGCCTGTTTCTCACCGCAGAGGATATTTCTCTGAGCTGCCACTATAGCGACCTAATGCCCACCCATCCGCTCTCCGCAACCGTGCGAGGAGCGTTGCGAGCCGTCGGCAGTTCGGGGGCGCCACGCGCGCATTTACAGTTACGCTCTACGATCCCGATGTCTGCCGGCCTGGGTTCCAGCGCTGCCACCGCCGCCGCGGTGGCACAGGCTTTGGCTCGTTTTCTACAGCGAGAACTCTCCGTTGAGCAGTTGTCTAAATTGGTGTTTGACGTCGAGAAGCTCCAGCATGGCACCCCCTCCGGAATCGATAACACAGTCATCACGCACGAACAACCCATGTTCTTCAGCAAAGGCCAGAAGGCCGAAATCCTGACGCTGGCGCAACCCTTTTTATTCGTGCTAGCCGACAGCGGCAAGCGCAGCTCAACCAAAGACGCAGTGACAGCTGTGCGCCGGCGTTACGACAAACACCCGAACCAGTACCAAGCATGCTTTGATGAGATGGGCACCATTGCTCGGGCAGCGCGGGATGCACTTGCCAATGGCGAGAGCGACCGGTTGGGTGATTTGATGCACCGCAACCACGTACTCCTGCAAGAAATCGGCGTCTCCTCCCCATCACTTGACCGTCTTGTAAAAGCAGCGCTGCGCGCGGGCGTAGCAGGTGCAAAATTGTCCGGCGCCGGAATCGGCGGCTACATCATAGCTCATGTAAATCCAGGCCAGTCCGACCACGTGGTTTCAGCGCTAAGAGCTGCTGGAGCGAGAAGCGTGACTATGACCGAGCTAACTAACAGTACCAATGAAAACTAATCTGATATATGTAAAACTCGGCGGCTCGTTGATCACCGACAAACACAGCGAGCGCACTCCCCGGAACAAGGTAATCCGGAGACTGGCACGAGAAATCGTCGGCGGAATGGAAAAGCGCCCACAAACCAGGTTGCTCATCGGTCACGGGGCAGGCTCATTTGGGCACATCCAAGCAGCACGTTATAATACGCGCGGAGGCGTACATTCCGCACGCGATTGGCGCGGTTTCGCTAACGTCGCGGCAACAGTGGCCGAACTTAATTCCATTGTGCGCACAGAACTATTGTCTGCGGGAGTGCCAGTGTTCAATGTGCACCCCTCGGCATCCGCGCGCTGTCACGACGGAAAATTGATTGCACTGGCTGCCGGACCCATCAAGAGCGCGATCGACAACGGCTTGACTCCGGTGCTTCACGGTGACGTGGCATTCGATGAGACGCTCGGAGGAACGATAATCTCCACTGAAATGATTTTTGGATTCCTTTCACATATTATGCCGCCGGACGCAGTGCTGCTAGCAGGAATAGCTCAAGGAGTGCTGCACAAGCATCCCCTGGGAAGCGCAATTCCGGAAATTACTCCAAATACTTTTCGCGAGCACGCGGCCGGCGCAGCCTTTTCAGACGCGCCCGACGTCACGGGAGGAATGAAAAGCAAGGTGGCGGAAATGCTCACATTAGTGCAAAATATCCCTGGCGCGACTGTACGCATTTTTTCGGCGCAACCGGAGGGTGCACTTGCCCGTGCCATCTGTGGCACGGAGGCCACTGGCACTGTCATTCGCGCCGAACGACCAGAACCAACGCCCGCATGAGGGTATTGACACCCGCACCAATATCATGTCGTGAAGACCAGAGCGCCCAACGAAATCCTGCAGATACCGCGCGATGCAAATCCAGCGGAAATCGTCGCTGCCGTTACCGCACGGACCGCACATTTCCGTGAACTTTCCGCGCATGAATCGGTGCATGCCATTTCCGAAATCTATCAGGCTGCGGCATTCCTCCTCTGGGAGACAAAACACGACCCAGAATCCCGAACAGCGTCGGGGAACACTGTAGACACTACGACACCATCAGCCCGACGGAGTATTTCAACAGTTCCGCGCCGTAGCCGCCGCCGCAAGGCCACAGCGGGATGGGCACCGTTGCTAATGGTGGCACCCACCCTTGCCGCTCTAGCCGTTTTCTTACTTTATCCGGATGCAACCATGTCCGCGGCATGGAAGCTGGTTGACCAAGCCGCCGCCGCCCTTGAAGTAATATCAGGGACGCCAGAACCAACTGCACCATCGAGGCCCACACCTACCATGCCTGTCATCCCAACCGCGGGCTCCGTTGTGTTGGCGCCAGCCACCATCTCACATGCCGAACCCGCCACTACGCCCGTCAGCGCACACACTGCGGTCACCCAAAGCCAATCAATAACGCAAGTGCGCGCATGTGTCGGCATCTCATCCCTGAACGTCCGGACCGGGCCCGGGATCGCATATCCAAGCAAATCGTATTTGCTTGGAGGCGAATGCGTCAACCTGATCGCACAAAATCAAACCGGGACATGGGGTATCATCCGATCCGCCCCACGCCAGGCCGCGGATTCCGGATGGGTCTCGTTTACATATCTGGAATCCGACGGATCGCTGCGCGCGCTCCCGGTGGCTACCCCGCCTACTGTGCCCTTACCTACACCATGATCGTCACGGTGACCCGAGACTCACCGGAATTTGCTACCTCAACACTTATTGACCGGCTCATGTTTGAATTCCTACGCATCCATGCTACAAAACAAAACTTGACAGGGTCGAAAAATCTCATCATTATCGGATGCACTATGCGAGCCGGGCACAGACCAGAGGCGCGAGATATAATTACCCAATGCAGGAAATCTTCTTTTTCGAACAAGGCGACTCGCCTCTCCCGCGAGAAGAGGTTCGCATCGAGCACATCCGTGCTGAACCATATCCAGACGGACGCCGTGTGCGCGTTACAGTGGCATTGACACCGTTTTCCGAAAAGCCAAACCTGAGCCTGACAATTAGCGATGCAAACGGAGATACAGTAGCAGAGGCTGAGGTACTGGAGATCATTACGCCAGCAACGGAACTGACGATGCATCTGAGCCACGCGAGAGCAGAGGAGGATTACACCCTGCACACGGAGCTATATTACGATAACAGCGATCCGCAGGATGAACGCCGCTCGACTTTCACTTCGATCGGAGACACCTAAACATCCAGATTACGCACTTCTTTCGCGTGCGTCTGGATGAAACGTCGTCGTGGCGGTACGGCAGCGCCCATGAGCATATCGAAGGTGCGGTCAGCCCCAGCGGCATCTTCAATATCTACCTGCAACAGAATGCGATTCGCCGGATCCATAGTGGTGTCCCAAAGTTGATCCGGGTTCATTTCCCCCAAACCCTTGTAACGCTGTAACTTGGTTTTTTCCGTATTGCCCCATTCTTTCAACGTGGAGTTTTTGTCCGCTTCGTTGAACACGTATACCTGCTTCTTTCCTTTCGCCAGCAGATACAGCGGCGGTTGCGCAATAAAAAGGTGACCGCGCTCTATTAACAGCTGCATATAGCGAAAGAAAAATGTGAGCAACAGCGTGCGGATGTGGCTGCCATCAACGTCCGCATCAGTCATAATAATGACACGGTGATAGCGCAGCCCAGTCAGATCAAAACTTTCGCTGATCCCGGTGCCAAGCGCGGATATAAGTGACTTCACTTCATTTGAACCAAGGATTTTATCCAGGCGCGCGCGCTCAGTATTGAGTATTTTCCCGCGCAACGGCAGCACAGCCTGGAAGTGGCGGTCACGCCCCTGTTTCGCCGATCCACCGGCAGAATCGCCCTCAACGATGTACAGTTCGCATTTTTCCGGGTCGCGCTCAGAACAATCCGCCAGTTTGCCCGGCAACGTCAGTGATTCGAGCGCGCTCTTGCGGATGACCAAATCGCGCGCTTTGCGCGCCGCATCACGCGCCCGCGCCGAGGTCAGGCATTTCCCCACAATCGCCCTGCCAGCACGCGAATCCTTTTCCAGAAACTCTAAGAATTCCTCCCCAAGTGCTTGCTGCACCTGAGCAGACACCTCAGCGTTCATCAACTTCACTTTCGTCTGGCTCTCGAACTGCGGATCGTTGTGTTTGATGCTCACAATCGCTGTCAAACCTTCACGGATATCCTCCCCACTGAAGTTAGAATCTTTGTCCTTCAATAAGTTGGCTTTGCGCGCATAATCATTCACTGTGCGGGTAAGAGCGGAACGCAGGCCGGTCATATGTGTTCCGCCATCGACAGTGTTAATAGTATTAGCAAACGAATATGTCGATTCCGCTAGCGCATCGCTATACTGCAGCGCAACCTCCACGCCTGTGCTGTCGATTTCCTTTTCCACGTAGATCACCGGATGCAGCGTCTTGCGGTTGCGGTTCAAGTAGCGCACAAACGACTTGATGCCGCCCTCAAAATAGAACGTCATATCGCGCCCGCTGCGCTCGTCCACCAGCTGTATGGTCACACCCCGCGTCACAAAAGCCATTTCGCGGAAGCGCTGCACAAGAGTGGAAAACCTATAAACGCTCTCTGTGTCGAAAATACTTTCATCACGCAGAAATGTAATACTGGTACCGGTGTCCCCTTTTGTCGCCTTGCCGATAGTCTTCACCGCTGCCTGTGGGACACCCTGACGGTATGCCTGATACCACACTTTTCCATTCCGCGTCACCCGCGCTTCGCAACTGCTGGAGAGCGCATTTACCGCGCTAACGCCCACGCCATGTAGCCCACCCGAAACCTTGTAGCCGCCACCACCGAACTTACCCCCTGCATGCAGCTTGGTCATTACCACTTCCAGCGCCGAGACCTTTTCAACCGGATGCTTGTCCACCGGGATACCACGGCCATTGTCCACAACAGTGACGCTCTCATCAGGATGAATGGTCACACCCACGAAGTCACATGAACCGGCCAGAGCTTCATCAATAGAATTGTCCACTACTTCATAAATCAGGTGGTGCAGCGCCCGGATATCAGTGCCACCGACATACATACCTGGCCGAAGACGCACCGCCTCCAATCCTTCCAGAACCTGAATGCTGCGCGCGAGGTATGCTTTCCCCTCCGTCTTCTTGCTCTTTACCTTCCGTTTAGTCGGCTTACTTGCTTGCGCCACTATTGTTTCCCTCCGACGCCTCTGTCCGCACAGCGTTCTGCTTACGCTGCTTCCGTTCTAAAAGCACTGCCTGCATCTCATCAGACCAGCGCAATCTGTCCCGATAAAAATGAAAGGTGGCAGCCACCACACCGGTAGCCACAAATGCATGTGCCGTGATACCAGCTATGAGCAGCCAAGAATCTAACGGAGGCAGTGACCACAGGAACCCTAGGCCCCAGCTCAATACCATAATTAACATGAACATGCCCGTCACTGCCGGCATATTCCAGCGCACCAGTCGCAAGCTAATTCGAAAGGCGGGCAGCAGAGATCGGTTGTACATTACCACTCCGTGCACGGTAAAAGCCACGAAGAACAGCGCCCAGATCCATACTGCAATAGCAAGCGAGGTAACCATTCCCCCAAGAACCACATGCACCATCGAAAACAACGCGGACAACATCGCCATAATAAATCCGAGCAACAGCATGGCTAACAACAACGCACCCACAAACCCGAGCAGCCGTATCCATTGGTCCCAGAGTCGCTCCAGAATCTGTTCGTCGTCCCAGCGCTCTTCCGCCGGCAGTACCTGGCGCGCAATCATTGCAAAAAAAGCCGCACCCAAAAATATCCCTGTCACGCTTAGTCCGACAGCGAGACCAAACAGTGCCACCCCGCTTGTTACCGGAATACGCAGTACCGATCCGAGTGGGGTACCACCCGACCCGCCCGCCACCATCATGCTTGGCACGCCTATTGGCGATGTACTCAGAAAACCGAACACGTTCAGGTTTGCACCGGCTTCCAGTAGGGTGCCTTGGACAGTTTCATACATCTCGGCGGGAATGTCAGCGGACCGTAGTTGCGCCTCTAGCAGCGTTCCGACCTCCGCCATTAGTGGGGTGACGCTAAGTTGCGGACCCAGCCACAGAAAAAGGTCTAGCAGCAAGGGCAGGGATATTAGGCTAATGCGCGAGCGCACGGTTTCGAATCCGCGCCCGAAGGCATCAACCACCCCAATCGGTGCTGTCGGTGGTGTAGAAGCGTGTGCATGCACGCACCTAATTCTACCATCATATCGTAAGTAGGAACGCACCCGAACGGACCCACTTTACGATACTCTTAGGCCTAGCTGTTTGCTTACCTGGCCTTGGTTCGGTGAGTATCGGTAGGTTGACCCGTCAGCCGCGGTCGTTTACAATGTAGGGCAGCCGCCCCGCCTCACACCCTACCAGGCGCGCGCCATTTCCCTATGGATCAATTCGTGATAACAGGCGGTCTGCCGCTCCGCGGCGTCATCCGACCGGCGGGTAACAAGAACTCCGCGCTGCCATTGCTCGCCGCGTGCCTGCTCACTGACCAGCCGGTAGTCCTGCACAATTTGCCCGGCATCGGCGATGTGGTCACCATGCGCAACCTACTCGAAGAGCTCGGCGTTTTAGTAGAATCTGTGGGCGAACACAGCTGGCGCATCCAGGCGGAGAACATTACCGGATGCACACCGAACCCTGCGCTGTGTCGTCTTATTCGCGCATCCATTCTCCTGGCTGGACCTTTGCTCGTACGCCAAGGCAAGCTGCAGTTGGCTCCTCCCGGAGGGGACATTATCGGCAGACGCAGATTGGACACACACATGCTGGCACTGCAATCGCTTGGCGCACACATCCATACCAATGAGAACTTTGAAATACGCGCTGACAGGCTGCGCGGCACGGACATCCTGCTAGATGAAACCAGCGTGACAGCCACTGAGAACACAGTCATGGCGGCTGTGATGGCATCCGGAAGAACCACCCTGCGCAACGCAGCCTCTGAGCCTCACGTTCAGGAGCTCTGCCGCTTCCTGAACGCTCGCGGTGCGCGCATATCCGGCATCGGCTCCAATATGCTTAACATCGAGGGCGTCAGATCACTACACGGCGGCGAGTACACAATCGAACCGGACTACCTGGAAGTGGTCAGCTATATCGGAGCGGCCGCCGTCACTGGAGGCGAAATCCGCATTCAGCGCGCAGGATCGCAACACTTGCACATGGTCGAGCTCGCTTTCAAGCGTCTGGGCGTCCGCTGGCAAGTTGAGGGTGAAGACATCCTCGTGCCTGCCGATCAGACGCTACGCGTTACACCAGACCTCGGCGATGCTATACCCAAGATCGACGATGCGCCCTGGCCCGGATTCCCGGCAGATCTAATGAGTATCGCCATAGTTATCGCCACACAGTGCGCCGGCACTATCCTCTTCCACGAAAAACTATTCGAAAGCCGACTCTATTTTGTAGACAAACTGGTTGGCATGGGTGCGCGCATCATCGTGTGCGACCCCCACCGCTGCATCGTACAAGGCCCAAACACCCTGCAGAGTGAAACACTAGATAGCCCGGACATCCGCGCGGGAATGGCTATGCTCATTGCCGCACTGTGCGCTCGGGGCGAATCTGTCATCCGCAACATCCGCCAAATCGAACGCGGCTACGAGGATATAGAGAGAAAGCTACGTAATCTAGGCGCCCAGATTGAGCGCACCGCTGACTGAGTATGCTGATCACCAATAAACAAAAGAGGGCCGCCGCGACCGCGGGGCCTTTTTTGTTTTAACTCCGTAGGGATATTAGTCGGTGCACCAGACCAGCCCCACAGTGCCCGGCCCAACATGTGCCCCGACCACTGGGCTCAGTTCCACCACATGTTTTTCGACTGGATTAATCTGCGCGCTGGCCGTCTTCAGCAGCGCGGCCGCGTCGTCTGGTGCAGCGGCGTGAAGCGCCGCCAGGCGAATGTTCTCTTTGCCCTCAACCGCCGCAGAGACCGAATCCACAACATGCCTTATCGCCTTCTTACGCGTCCGCACCTTACCAGCCTCAGCCACCACGCCGTCTTTCACCGTGAGCACTGGCTTGACATTCAACGCGTTACCGAGAAGCTTGCTCGCCCCGCCAATCCGGCCGCCGCGATGCAAATACTCCAACGTATCCACAGTTATATAAACACCCACTTTGTCCATCGTGCCTCGAGCCACCTGAGCGCATTCCGCCAGAGATTTTCCCTGTTCCGCAACCCGTGCCGCTGCCAGCGCCACATAGCCCATCGCCATCGCCATTGTACGCGTATCCACAATCTCAATCTTTATTGCAGGTAGCAGTGCGCGTGCCTGTGTAGCTGAATTGAATGTGCCAGAAAGTTCTCCTGAAAGCACCATCACTAGCACTCCTTCTTCAGCATCAGCACCCACGCTCGTAAGCAGCTCCTCAAACTCTCGCACACTCGCCTGCGACGTGGTTGGAAACACCGGATCATCCCGCAGACGGTTATAAAACTCAGTCGGCGTAATATCCACATCATCGTAGAATGTCTCCGTGCCCCACACTAGCGTCTGCGGAATTACGTGGATGCCATATTGCTGTACCAGTTCAGCCGGTATCTGTGCAGTGCTATCTACCACAATGGCGATACGTGATTTGCTCATTTTATTTTATTCCTTTCGTAAGAGTACTTCCACACAAGAATAGAAACCCACATTCGCACTAAAAGATACGGGTGATTTTGTACACGAGCGCAAGCGTGGGAGGGGCGAAACACGTTGCGACGCAGCTGCTTCTGTCAGAACCACTTCACAGCGGTGAACAATGAAACACCAGGCGCAGACCTATTTGCAGGACCTGTAGGTTGAAAGAACATTGATAATTTTGTTGTGTCAACAGGCGATGTTGTGATGCTTGTGATTTCGCGGTGGTAAGTGATACCCCTATATAACAGACTAGCAGACCTGCGAACAGCATCTAAGCTAGCCATAAAATGAGAAAAATACAACCTAATTAATGTGCGGTGATTGTACTAATATGCAAACATTGTCCATGCTAACCTGGATACTATTCTTAGTAAACCTCCCCTCACAGTGCCATATTGCAATTTACCTAGAGATGTGCCGATGATATAATATCCCATTCTGTCGAATTGTTCTGGAGGTAGTTTATGGATCAGTCAGAGATTAAAGAGCGCTTACAAAAATTTGGTTACGTAATTGTGCCAGAAATGTTTTCAGAGGAGGAGGTAACGCATTACCGTAAGCACTTCTTCCATTTGAGAAAATCGGGAAGTTGCCTTCAATATATGCCTAAGGTTGATCCAGATGATGCAGATAAAATAAATGAGTACCCGCGTCTTATACAGATGCATCGTTATGATTCGGTTACCTTGCAATGGCTGTTGGATAAAAGATTGCGAGATTGTTTGGTCGCCTTGCTGGGACAAGAGCCTTACGCGGTCCAGAGTATGCTTTATTTTAAGCCTTCTGGATCACGAGGTCAGGCTTTGCATCAGGATCAATATTTCCTCGCCGTCCAACCTGGGACATGCATCGCTGCCTGGATGGCTCTGGACGCATGTGACGAGGTGAATGGCTGCCTGCAAGTAGTTCCAGGTAGTCACAACCTACCTACCTTGTGTACAGTAGAAGCTGACACTACTGTGAGCTTTACAGACCTTACTGTTTCCCTGCCCGAAGGAATGCATCCAGTACCAGTATTGATGAAAGCAGGAGAAGTACTTTTTTTTAATGGACAATTGATCCACGGGAGTTTTCCCAATAAGAGTAAAAAGAGCTTCCGCACTTCACTGGTCGGTCATTACGTCATGGCAGAGGCAGAAAAAATAGCTAAATTTTATCATCCAGTGCTGCGTTTTGATGGTAGCGAGATAGCCTTAAGCGTGAGTAAAACCGGAGGGCCCTGCGGCAATTGGGTTGATCTTGATGGGCATCCATTGGTGGAGATGTCAGGTGTAAATCCTAGTAGTTCATCTGACGATGCGTCATTCATGGATCTAGTCCAACAGAGACAGTCTTAGTTGTTTTGGGAGCCTTTTTGATACCAATAAAACCATTGGAGATTCTCCCCTGTCCACCTAGTGATTTTTTATCTGTGAGGCCGTCGTCCTGTTCTGTTGACTTATGACGGTTGCATTGTTCAACCGTAGTATTCCACCAATAACCAGAGTCTCATCACATAGAAAAGGTGACAGAACATCAAAGTTGAATTCATCCTAACAATATTAGAATAAGCTGCCATTTAGGTTCGGGTGCAGACCCACGGCCTGCAAACGCGGTGGCAATGTCTATTATGGTCAGTAATAGTCTCTACCTACAGTTGCTCGGTGTGCACGGCACGATCTTCCCACCAGCGCCAGATTACATCCGCGGGTGGATACCGTTAATTAGCGGATTTAGTACACAGCCAAGACCGCGGCCAAATGGCATATCATACAATTTTCTGGGAAGCATTGGCCGCTATTATTCAATCAATAGATGCTAGAATAGGAATGTAATAAACAAAGCCCTTCCCGTGAATATTCAAATGCGCCCGCAGAGTAAATAATCAAATCAGGATAATAGTGAAAACCCAGCATGGACCACAGCAGTCTTATTCCCGTGCTTAGACACACCACGCTCACCGACGTCCCCATTCTGGACGTGGTCCAGCTCGCCGCGTCGGAGCGAGGACTGATTGCAATCGCATATAACACAAGTGCAGAGATATTCCTAATGCAGCTGGTTCAGACACA
>Ga0310120_10003172_pt1 | contig 11776 bp, 10 predicted proteins | sample CB27_AW_983_MG_FD_203506 | JGI IMG/M metagenome (GOLD analysis project Ga0310120, IMG submission 203506) | Marine microbial communities from Western Arctic Ocean, Canada - CB27_AW_983 | ecosystem: Environmental > Aquatic > Marine > Oceanic | place: Canada: Western Arctic Ocean | collected... | reverse complement strand
TCGTTCGTTCCGGTATTACCGATATGTGGATACGTAAGGGTGACAATTTGTTGAGCGTAGGAAGGATCTGTGAGTATTTCCTGATATCCCATCATAGAAGTGTTGAAAACCACTTCACCCGTAGAGACTCCTTCTGCTCCTATGCCAATACCCTTAAAAATACTACCATCTTCTAAGGCCAGTAAAGCTGATCCGGTCACTCTCTCTCCTAACTAATCTGTGTATTTTGCAGGCAAAAAAAAGCAGAATGAAGGCTCTCCTCACTCCGCTATTTCGATTAGCTCTCTAAAATTTTTTAAGGTCTCAGTATCCAACATACTGAGCGGGTATTGTATAGAAATTTGTCTACACTTGTCTACGTGAAAGTGTGAAAGACTTTAGTTTAAACACTACAGCCCGAGCACTTGTCCCATGGAGTAAACACCGTTTTCTTTACCGACAATCCATTGCGCAGCTTGCACCGCTCCATTAGCAAAAGTCATTCGGCTACTAGCTCGGTGCGTAATTTCAACGCGTTCACCCAGTCCTGCAAAAGTGACTGTATGATCACCTACGATATCTCCAGCTCGAACCACAGTAAATCCTATGGCCTCGCGATCTCTTCCTTCGCTTATTCCCTCTCGCTCATAGATTGCAATCTCCTTCAGGTCTCTACCCAGGACATCCGCAATAATTTCTCCCATCTTGAGCGCAGTTCCCGAAGGGGCGTCTTTCTTAAATCGGTGATGGGCCTCGTAAATTTCTATATCCATCTGATTTCCAAGTATCTCGGCCGCCTGCTTGAGTAAACTGAAACACAGATTTACACCAATACTCATATTAGGAGCAAACACCATCGGGATCGATTCGCCTGCAGCAGATATAGCCTCAATCCCTGTGGCCGGTAAACCAGTAGTACCGATAACCATAGCCTTGCTATGCTGTTGGCAAAACTCAATATGTTTGAGGGTCGCTGCGGGAGCTGTGAAATCTATCAGCACATCAAAATCGGAAGCCGAAGTTAAATCGCTCACTGTCACCACTCCGCTTGCGACTCCCATTGCCATCGATCCGACATCAACGCCTAAACAAGGATCATCGGCAAGTACGGTCGCCGCCGTGACTTGCAAGGCCACATCACTTTGATTAACGGCCTTCACAAGACTGCGGCCCATACGTCCTGCTGCTCCGGCAATTGCCACTCTAACCATTGTGCGCCTTACCTTTTCCACCTTAATTAAATTGTAGGCTAGAACTGCTCAGCTGTCAGGCCCATTATGGACGCTGCGCCTGCAGCTATCTCTTCAACCATAGCCTTCGATTTCGGTAGCATACGGCTCAGAAAGAATTCGCCTGTTTTGATCAGACCACAGAGATAATCGTGATCTCCAGATTCTGCAGAAATCTCTTCGATGCAGGCAGCCAGAATCCTTAACCACATAAAGCAATGCAGAGTCATTCCCATTAGCTCCATGTACGCATAAGAGGCGGCTCCCACTTCATCTGGGTTTTCTGCTGCACGACCGATTATAGCGTCGGTTGTTTCGACCAGTAGCTGCCGACTTTCTGCAAATACTTCTAGGTAGGGTTGCATAGCCTTGACCGTTTGTTGAGTAGATGTAAAAGTATCCATCTGGGCAAGTAGCACTTTTAAAAGTTCCCCATTATTGCGAACCGTTTTCCTCCCCATCAGATCCAGAGCCTGGATTCCATTTGCTCCCTCGTAGATTTGCGCTATACGAGCATCCCTAACATTTTGTTCAAGCCCCCATTCTGCTACGTAACCGTGCCCACCAAGCACTTGTTGTCCCAACACGCAAGATTCAAACCCTCGATCGGTACTGTAAGCTTTCTGCACGGGTACCAGAAGCGCCACCAACTGGTCGGCCTGCTTCCGTACATTTTCATCGGGGTGAAACCGTCCGATATCGAGCTGAAGTGCCGCATACAACGATAAGGCCCGCCCAGCCACCACATTGGCACGCATGGTGAGCAGCATGCGGCGGATATCGGGGTGAACCAGGATCGGATCAGCCGCATTCTTCGCCTGTTTAGAACCTGTGGCTGCCCTGCCCTGCAACCGCTCCTTAGCGTAGCCGGAGGCAACCTGATAGGAACTCTCTGCCAACCCATTTCCCTGTAACCCCATGGATAAGCGTGCGTAATTCATCATCGTGAACATGGTAGCTAGGCCATTATTACACTCTCCAACAAGGTAGCCCTTGGAATCTTCGAAGTTCATCACACAGGTTGCTGAAGCCTTGATACCCATCTTGTGTTCAATAGAACCACATTTCACATTATTGGAGATACCGGTCACTTCTCCCTTTTTATCCACAAGTATCTTCGGCACCAAGAACATTGAAATACCACCAGAACCCGCAGGCGCATCAGGCAACTTGGCAAGTACAAGGTGAATAATATTCTCAGTTAGATCATGCTCACCGCCCGTGATAAAAATTTTAGTGCCCGTTACATGATAGCTTCCATCGGGACCGGGCACAGCTTTCGTGCTTATCATGCCCAAGTCAGTGCCCGCCTGGGGTTCGGTAAGACACATAGTTCCTGACCAATGCCCTTGATAAAGCTTGGGGAGATAAATCTGTTTTAATTCCTCACTCGCATGTTGGTTAAGGGTCAGGGTCGTCCCCGTAGACAAGATGGTATAAAGCGCAAATGAAGAATTGGCTCCGAAGATCATTTCCTCAATAAGAGCAGACAATACCTTCGGCATACCCTGCCCGCCATAATTCACGTCTCCGGTTAGACTGGACCATCCTCCGTCTGTCCAAGCTGCGTAGGCTTCTTTGAATCCGGCGGGAGTAGTCACCACTCCATTTTTGATGCTACAACCCTCTTTGTCACCTGATTGATTTAGAGGGGCAACGAGTCCCTCGATTAACTTGCCGGCCTCTTCCAGGATGGCGTCAATAAGACCATTGGTTACTTCTTTAGTACCGGGCATGGCCGAAAACACTTCTTCTGTCTTGAACACCTTCCTCAACAGAAACAGCATATCCGAAACCGGAGCACGATAATTGGTCATTCTCTTTTACCCCAAAAATTCGAAAAGCGGGGCTCGATTATATGTTAACCACTATTTAACTGGAATTTTCAGTGGGGGTTTTCACCCCAGCATTAAGCGCAGATAAGGAATCCGCCGACTACTCAGCTGTTCATGGATTGCCAAGAGTACAGGTTATCAGAACTGGTATTTGATAGAGCCGTAAGCGACACGGCCATTCTGATCTAAAATTCGAGTTGTGGAGTTCAGAATCTGGGAAGTTTTTTCATTAAAAATATTGCGGATACCAAATGAAATTATCGCGCGATCATTAGATCCCGTCTTCACGCTGTAACCATACTGAAGGTCAACGGTAGTAATATTGTCGACGAAAGCGTTAATTTCCTCAAGATCCAGCTCGCTGATATCCTTAAAGGAATCAAAGTAGTTGGTAATAGCCCGAGCGGTGTGGTTTCCAAACTGCCAGCTAAGCATCAAGCTGCTTTGTAATTCTGGGCTAACCACTCGCTCACCCATGCCTCTAATGTCGGAATCGACCAAATCCAACAAGCTACCGTTGTTCTCGAATTCCTGAACATAGGTAGTCTTAGTGGATAGCGTAAACTGACCAAATCGATTGGTCTCCCAGACATAGGAAGCCCCTAGATCGAAACCAGTTGATTTCAGATCTGAACCTATTAGCGGGTTATCGAGATTAAATTCATTAATTACTGAGTCTTCGATGTAGAGCTGCGGCAGATTGACCGACCAATCGCTACCTATGTTGCCTGCCGAGATCTCCTTAATCTGTTGTTGCCAGGCGTCGGCACGCAGATTCAAGTTTAATCCCTGGAAGGGAGCAAAATTAACGCCAAGGTTAAAGTTAAGTACATCTTCAACTACCACGCCTTGGAAATCTTTTGCCTCCAAATTGCGGGCTATACTGATTAGAGGCGTTTTATTGTTAATCTGAGAGGTAGACGCAATGCGTATGCCGGCAAAGCTGTCAGACTCTATTGGGACAAAATCCTGAGCCTTGGCCATTTGCAAACCAATACCTGCTACTAATCCTATTGAAATTTGTGAGATTGCGCTGTTCATCGCCTCTGATTCTTTACTGCGATCTTGGAGTCCTACTCGACCCCCTTGGGTCAGATAACTTTAAATATTAGTCTGCCTCTTAATTAAAGCAAACACATTTGTAATCCTATCAAATTGGTCGCCCATTTTGCATTTATTTCTATCTATAGTCTAAATGATATACAAATAGACGCCCGTTAAAGCGAGGTATACCTGCCCTTTCCTTCAGAATGGTTTGTTTTTTAGCCAACAAATCGCCTATATGAGAGATTTTATGCAGTGAATATTGGCACAACAGCTGGCTCTGGGGGAAGGGTTGCAAGGAGTTCCTGCACTGACACAGTCTGCCCAGGCAATACCAAGCTGGGAGCCAAATCAGCAATGGGTTGAAGTACGAAGCGACGCCGGAAGGCTTCTGGGTGCGGTAATTTGAGTCCAGGTTCATTAATCTGACGATCGCCGAAACAGATTAGATCTAGGTCCAGTGAGCGAGGCTCATTAACAGTCCCACCACGATTGCGACCAAATGCTACCTCGATCTGTTGAAGCTGTTGAAGTAGTTGTAATGGGGTAGATTGTGGTTCTGGGTAGATAACCTCTACGGCGTTTATGAAGACTGGGGTACCACTAGAGCAATCAACGGGGTCGGCAAAATAAAGGGTTGATAATATTGGTGGCTGGCTGCTTAAGAATCCCAGTTCAATTGCAGCGAGCCTGATAACTTCTAATGGGTTACCCACATCTGAAGCTAGATTTGAACCCAAACTGACAATTGCCGTCAGCGTGTTTTCATCGTTAAGTGTGATATTGGGCTGAAAGCTCATGTACCGTATCAACAAAAATCTTCACATTTTCTGGGCTTACCCCGGGAGATATTCCGTGGCCCAGATTGAAAACATGGCCTGACCCCTCACCATAATTCTGAATGATATTGCCAACCTCAGCCCTGATTACTGATGGTGAAGCATATAGTACAGATGGATCCATATTGCCCTGTAAAGCCACTCTATCCCCGACTCGCCGTCGCGCTTCGCCGATATTTATCGTCCAATCTAGCCCTATAGCCTGGCAACAGGAATCAGCAATCGATTCCAACCACAACCCCCCATTCTTGGTAAATAGAATTACCGGAACCCTTTGTCCTTCGTTTTCTTTGATCAGCTTAGCAACGATATTCTGCATATACTGCAGCGAGAACGAAGCGTAACAGCTGGCGCTAAGGACACCGCCCCAGGTATCAAATATCTGGACCGCCTGAGCGCCTGCCCGAATCTGCGCATTGAGATAGTCGGTGACCGCATCTGCTAATTTGCTTAGCAACAGGTGCATTGCTTCTGGATTGTCATACATGAACTGCTTTACCATCCGAAAATCCTTGCTGCTACCACCTTCGATCATATAAGTAGCCAGTGTCCAAGGGCTTCCCGAGAAACCGATAAGAGGTACCTTTCCATTCAGCTCTTTACGAATTAGAGACACTGCGTCAGTAACATAGGCCAATTCACTGGCGATATTAATTTCTGGTAGATGTTCTACATCGGACGTGGTCTTTATGATCTTACGAAATTTGGGTCCTTCTCCCTCTGAGAAATATAAGCCTTGACCAAGCGCGTCAGGAATGGTCAAGATATCGGAAAACAAGATAGCGGCGTCGAAGGAATAGCGACGCAGTGGTTGTAAGGTCACTTCGCATGCAAGCTCCGGAGTCTTGCAGAGCGCAAGAAAATCGCCGGCCTGCTTGCGAGTGGCTCGATATTCCGGTAAGTAGCGCCCCGCCTGCCGCATCATCCATACTGGTGTTACATCAACCGGCTCTCGTGACAAAGCCCTGAGAAAGCGATCGTTCTTCAGTGTCAAGCTTAATATCCTTTTATATGTGTCTTTACATTCATGGACAATTACAGTGGCTAAATTTTACTGATTTCGATTTTAAGGAACTGGAGCATTCCAGAAAAGGGGCCCAATTGTACATGAGCATTTACCAGACACAACGTCCAAGAGATTCTAGCAAGTCACCAATTGCTTCAACCGCCTCGATACGACCTTTTAAATTCGTCCATGTCACTACAAAATAGGCTTGAAAGGATTAAAAGGGAGTTTCAAAGTACCTTTTCAATGCTTCACAATTCGCCGCAGAGCCCATGACCAGCAGTCAAAGTAGATCGAAGCGTTTCGATAGCGATATTACCTTCAACGACAGCACTACCAATGTCCTTAAGAAGGATGAACCGGATCTCCCCCTGTTCCACTTTTTTATCAGATGACATCAAGTCAAGGTACTGATCTACTGATATATCAGCTGGAGGCACGACTGGCATACCAAAATTTTTCTCTAAAACAGTGCGGACCCGCTGCGCACTTGACACATCTAGCCAACCCAGCCGCCGGGAAAGATCAGCCGCCATAACAATGCCCATTGCTACGGTCTCCCCATGCAACCAAGTGCCATAGCCCGCAGCGGTTTCTATAGCATGACCGAAGGTGTGTCCCAAGTTAAGTAACGCCCGAATACCAATTTCTTTCTCATCCTGCGCCACAATGCCTGCCTTCATTTCACAGCACGTTTTAATGGCCCGCACTAGGTATGCATCATCCAACCCTGAAATCGGCTTGCTGTTCTCGGCAAGCCAATCGAAGAACTTAGCATTTCTTATAAGCCCGTATTTAACCACTTCTGCTAATCCCGCCTTAATTTCACGCTCAGGCAAACTATCCAACATACGGATATCTGCCAGTACACAACGCGGCTGATAGAAGGCTCCAATCATGTTTTTTCCCAACGAATGATTTACCCCGGTTTTACCGCCAACTGATGAATCAACTTGAGCGAGCAAGGTCGTTGGGATCTGGATGTAACCAATTCCGCGCTGATAAGTCGCGGCAGCAAACCCGGTAATATCGCCGATAACACCGCCCCCTAAAGCTAAAAGCGTAGTGTGCCTATCAAACTTATTTCGCAGTAGGTAATCATAAATTTCGCTGATCACCTCTAAGTTCTTATGTTGTTCCCCATCAGGCAATATGATCTCTCCCGCACATCGACCACCCAGCATGGATTTAACTGCCTCTAAATAAAGAGGTGCCACGACTTCATTGGTAACAACTACCAGTTTCCCTTTGCCCAAGTAGGGATTAATGAGAGAACTGTCTCCAAGCAAGTTGCTACCGATAAGGATTGGGTAACTCTGATCGCCTAGATTTACATTCACTTTATGCATCTTGAGTTAGTCTTTTTTCTTGTGTTTGCTTTTCTAAACCGGAAGTTTACTGGTTATTTCGGTAAGACGTTTGCCTATATCGCGACTAATGGACATTGGATTACTGCGTTTAGTGTCCACCAAGATATCGGCAACTTCTCGGTAGAGTGGATCGCGGATCTTCATGAGTTCGCTAATTCGTTTTTCCAGACTTGGCGTCTGTAACAAGGGCCGATTTTTATCACGGCTTGCGCGCATGACTTGTTGTTTGATTGAAGCACACAAATAAACAACTACTCCGCGACTTTTCAAGCGCTGTCGATTGTCGCTCGACAACACAGCCCCTCCCCCAGTGGCTAGCACAATGTTCTTCTTACTACTCAATTGATCGATCATGCGGATTTCTCTAGACCTGAACCCACTTTCTCCTTCTACGTCGAATATCCAAGGTATATCAGCTCCTGTCGAAGCTTCTATTTCTTGATCGGAATCGTAAAAATCGATGCCCAAATATTCTGCTAAGGCACGTCCTATTGTGGTCTTGCCCACACCCATCGGGCCAACCAAGAAAACATTGCCGTAGTAGTTCATATCTCGCTTACCCACAAAAATTCAGCTGCTGTATTGTACCCGCAAATCTGTCAAAGCTCCGAGCAGCAAAAATTCCTAGACTCAGATTTATTAACATCGACCTAATTGGAAATGCGCCTGGCTCAAAAAGACCCAGAATAACACCGATTTATTGCCATCCGGGTGTATAATAAGCGTTCAAATTTCTTTAGTTCTCCAACCGGGAAACCTGCCCCGGCCAGAGGCTTAAACTGAGTGCAATCTATACTACAAGTTTACTTTAAATGGGCAGCGCTAGTAGGAATAGTGGGGCTAGCTGGCGCTATCATGGCTGCAAGCTCGGCTTACTTGTATCTCGCTCCGTTACTTCCCTCCGCAGAGACCTATAAAGATGTTCAGCTAGAGACTCCGCTGCGAATCTATACCTCAGATAACCGCCTGATCGACGAGATAGGCAACCGCCGAAACCCGATAGAATACCAGGAGATTCCCAAAGTCCTGACTGACGCTCTCATTGCAACAGAAGATGTTCGCTTCTATTCCCACCCTGGAGTAGATGTCCAAAGCCTATTACGCGGCTTTTATGGGTTCCTACGCGGACGGCGTCTTGGCGGCGGCAGTACGATTACCATGCAGCTGGCCAACAATCTGTCGTTTGATAGTGACAACGTCTATCTTCGCAAGTTCAAGGAGATCCCCTTTGCATTGCAGATCCAAAGAGAACTGTCCAAGGAAGAAATTCTCACCCTTTATCTGAATACCATTTACTTCGGCGCCGGAGCTGACGGGATCGGTGCTGCGGCTTTTGTGTATTACGGTAAAAAAGTCAGTGAGCTCACCTTGGCAGAGTCCGCCATGATGATCTCTCTGCTTCCTTGTCCCTCAACCTGTAATCCACTAAGTGACCCGCTGCTGGCGCTTTCCCGCCGCGAAACCAGACTCAGAAACATGCTTAACGGAAATATGATTACTGAGGCCGAGTACGAAGCGGCAAACAGTACATCAGTTACCGCCCGCAGACACAATCGCAACATCGAGGTACCTGCCCCTTATGTTGCTGAAATGGTTAGACAACAGCTTTATGAGCAGTTCCGTGAAGAAACCTATTCAAGAGGCTTCGAAGTTATTACCTCAATTGATAGTCTCAAGCAAATAGCAGCAAACAAAGCAATTGTGGACGGTCTAGAAAGCTACTACGACAAACAGCACGGCTATCGCGGACCCGATGGCCATTACCCGCCTGACACTTTAGATCCTCGGGGAATTTGGCTGGAGCAACTGCAATCTGTTCCTACTTACGGTAATCAACAACCAGCTGTTGTTACCGCAATTCAGGACCGCTCTTTTTCGGCTCTACTCAAATCAGGAGAGTCCATTACCGTGCCGTGGGATGGAATAAGTTGGGCTTACGCTTTCCGATCGCGTAACGAAGCTTGGCCACCACCGCAAAACGCATCCGATGTAGTCCAGGTAGGCAATCTAGTTCGTATCAATCAAACCGAAAGCCACTGGGAACTAGGCCAGATCCCCGACATTCAGGGTGCTCTGGTTGCGATGTCCCCATCTAATGGTGAAATCCTGGCGCTGGTGGGCGGCTATAATTTTCGGCGTAGCCAAGTGAACCGTGTGATTACTCCCAGACCGCCCGGATCTAACTTTAAACCATTCCTCTACGGAGCCGCACTCGAACACGGTTACAGTGCGGCTAGTATGATCAATGATGCACCTATTACTCGCGGTGATTATCGACCGAATAACTATGAAAACAATTTCCTAGGTCCAATCACGCTGCGCTATGCTTTGAAGGAGTCTCGCAACGTGGCTGCAGTGCGGCTATACGACCAACTGGGTTCAAGCAAAGTTTTACCGTTCGCCGCCAAATTTGGATTTCAAACCCATAACTTCCCTACCAATGATTTGACAGTCGCTCTCGGTAGCCAAGATGTACAACCCCTAGAAATAGTTACGGGCTACTCAGCTATTGCTAATGGCGGATACAAGGTTGATCCGTGGCTTATCAAAGAGATCAATAGCCTGACCGATGGTCTTTTGTACCAAGCAAACCCAGTAGTGGTTTGTGAAAATTGCCCACGTACTAATAACGAAAAAGACAACGCAGTTTATTCTGCTCCGCGAATCATCGATGAACGCGTAGCATACATCCTCAACTCGATGTTGCGTTCGGTCATCGAGGAAGGTAGTGGAAATCGTGTCCAACGTGAATTAGGCCGCAGCGACCTTATGGGTAAGACCGGAACAACAAATGGCCCTCAGGAACTTTGGTTCTCAGGTTTTAATAGAGATATTGCTAGCACCGTTTTTGTTGGCTTCGACCAGCCTGAACCCCTTGGAGAGCGGGAACAAGGTGCCACAGTGGCATTGCCAATCTGGATAGATTTTATGCGTGCTGCACTTGAAGACGCGCCAGAAAACACGATGAATCGGCCAGATGGAATTGTCGACAGGCTAATCGACAGGACAACTGGAGAACTAGCTACGCCTGGCGACCCCGATACAATGTTTGAATACTTTCGAATCGAGAATGCACCAGAAGCTCCAGAGACTCAACTCCCAGGAGTAGATCTAGACGAAGAACAGGGAAAAGAACTTTCCACTGAAACTATATTTTAAGCAAGTTTGTACAAACGCAAAGCAATGGTGTAATACAAGAAGAGGCGCTTTATACGAAATTCAAGATATACCAATTTAGGAAGTTAGGGTCGATCAATGACTCGGCAAACTATTGCACACCAATAATTTTACAACTTCCTGCTACCGAACCTTTTCTTAAAGCGATCTACACGACCGCCAGAATCGAGAATTTTCTGCTTTCCTGTATAAAACGGATGGCACTCGGAGCATACCTCTATCAGGATATCTTTGCCTAGGGTGGACTTGGTCTCGATAACATTTCCGCAACTACAAGTTGCCTTGATGGACCCATAATTCGGATGGATGTCAGTTTTCATGTTATGTCCTATCGATTGCTGTCGCTGCAATGGCTGCTTGTTGAGGCGCTTAAACCCTGTTTTTACGACTGTTGCTCTAGGTGCGCACCGAGCGAGGGCGTGCATTCTAACAGAGAACAAATCAGACGCAAGCGCTAATAATAAGTGATACGCAGTAAAACAGTTATTCGTTTCGCAAGCGGCGGTGGTTGCGAACAACTTCCTCCATGATGCTGGTAAACAGTTTCGTAATGAGTTCAGGGTTAAGTTGGTGCTCCTTGCAAAGGGATCTGAGTTCCGCTAACTTTTGCGCTTCACGGTCCGCATCGAAAGCGTCAAGCTCTTTATTTGCTTTAATCAAGCCAACCTTTTGCGTTAGCGCAAAACGTATAGCCAACAATTCGACCAGTTTCCTATCTATCTGGTCGATTTTGGCTCTGACTTTTAGCAACTCCGCCGGTACGTTTCCTGTGCTCATTTCCCCTACCCAAGTATAGAGACCCACCATCTTTACAGCTCCACTAAAGTATAAACTATCACACTATTATGCACAGCCCCGCTAGGCTTTGAGTGAGCGCTAAGTTGTTTGCTATGACGATTGTATTTACACTGCAATGCAATCCAGCTTTAAAGTTTTTCTTAAAAAATCGATGCCCCTCAATGAAACTATCAAGCACCACGGTCTGATTATTAGGGTGGCGATACCCTCACCCCTGCGTCGGGTATTCGACTATTTGCCGCCGATTGTGGAACAGTTAAGCATCAAACCCGGTATGCGTGTACGTGTGCCTTTTGGTAAACGTGAAGTAGTCGGCGTGGTCGTTGAATCTGCTCAGGACTCAACTTTGCCCCCTAATCGACTAAAACCAATCGGGACCGTGCTAGACAGAGAACCATTGTTTAGCTCAGCACTATTTCGAACCCTGTTATGGGCAGCAGCCTATTACCAACATCCGATCGGTGAAGTCTTTCAAACTGCTCTGCCGGTCAAGTTGCGC
>Ga0310120_10003165_pt1 | contig 11795 bp, 7 predicted proteins | sample CB27_AW_983_MG_FD_203506 | JGI IMG/M metagenome (GOLD analysis project Ga0310120, IMG submission 203506) | Marine microbial communities from Western Arctic Ocean, Canada - CB27_AW_983 | ecosystem: Environmental > Aquatic > Marine > Oceanic | place: Canada: Western Arctic Ocean | collected... | reverse complement strand
GGCCGGTTACAGGGGCATCCGAGAGAGCCGCATCCACCAGCACGTAGGCTTTGCGCCTCAGCGCCTCGAGAGGGCCCTTCGCGTCCCCGTCAGAAAGGAAGCCGAGGGCACGTCCGATCGCGCCCTGGGAGAGCGCAGCGGCCCAAGCCGCCTCGTTCGGGTCTGCCGAAACGCCGTCGACCAGAAACGCCTCGACATCGGCCACGGGCACAGGCGTGAGATGGATGGACACGGTGCGAGACCGGATCGTCGGCAGGAGGCGGCCCGGTTCACTCGACGTGAGGATGAATCGAGACGCCCCAGGGGGTTCTTCGAGCAGCTTGAGCAGCGCGTTCGCGGCCTCCTGACTCGCTTCTTGAGAGACGAGCATCTCCGCGTCCCCGACGATGAAGATCTGGCCGTTGGCCATGGTCGGGCGTAGATAGGCGCGGCTCCGGATGTTCTGCACCACGCCGAGATAGAGTCCGCGCAACTCGTCGTCGTAGCTCGCGCGAATGGGTTCGGAGCGCCGCTCCGCCAAAGCTTTCGCTCTCGCGTCCTCGAGCGCTCCGACCAGACGCTCCCCGCTCACGCCCTTGGGTCGGGCGAGCGGGAAGTACCAGTGCAGGTCGGGGTGTTCGACGCCCAGCGCCATACGGCAGCTTGGGCACAGCGCGCACGGCCCAGCGGGGGAGGGCGCCTCACATGCCAAGAGTTGGCCCAGCCATAGCGCGACGCGCTGCTTACCCACGCCCTTCGGTCCGTGAAGCAGCAGTGTGGACGGCAATGAGCCGCGGGCGTAAGCGGCCGCGAGTGCCTGCAGCAGGTCCTGGTGTCCAACAACCGGATGAAGTTTCACTCGTTCTCTCGGGCGCTCAGCCACTGCAACGGGTCCTGCGCCTGCGGAGAGCCACCGTTCACCGGAGCGCGTACCTGGAACTCGATGTGCGGGCCCTCCGGTGTATCAGTCCCGCCCACGGTCCCCACGACCTGCCCGATCGAGACAGTGCGTCCCTCGACTACGCCGATCTCTTCCAGATATAGGTACAGGGTATAGAAGCCATCTCCATGGCTCAGCACCACCGTAGGCCCGTAGCCTTCGAACGGGCCTGCGAGAACGACCGTTCCGGCCCGTACTGCCGTGACCGGGCTCCCGGGGGAAGCGGAAATCCCGATGCCGTTCCATCGTAGCACGGTCCCGTTCGGACTTCGTTCACGGCCGAAGCGATAGATCACCTCGCCGTCGAGCGGCCAGTCAAGGGAGCCGGCGTCGTCCGCTGAGAGCGAAGCATCGGCGCGTGCTGTTGCGGTGCGCGCCTCTATCTCTCGGCGCCGGGTCTCCAGATCGCCGATGAGTTGCGTCATGCGGCCTTCATCCGCGTCGAGCTGCTCCAGCCGGCTCGCTGTCTGGCGCTCACGGCTACGAAACTCGGCCAGCGCCGTCTGACGCTCGGACTCGACCGAACGAAGCTGGGCGACCTCCGAGAGTCGATTTTGGCGGAGGCTCCCGAGCTCAGCCATGCGCTGCCTCAGGTCGTCGTTGCGCTCCACGAGCTCGTCCTCGATCGTTTCGACTCGGCTGACGAGCGAGCGGTCGAACGATGCGATTCGCTGCAGGTAGCGATACCTGTTGAGCAGATCAGTGAACGAAGATGCGCCCAAAAGAACTTCGACAGTGTGCAATGGGCCCATCTTGTAGATGTCCCTCAGGCGTCGGTTGAGCACGGCTTCATTCTCTGCGAGCTTCTCGCGTGCCTGCACCAGCTCACGAGTGGTCTCCTGGATCGACTGGGTGACCGCGTCCGACTGAAACTGAATTTCTGCCACTACTGAGCGCGACGCGGAGAGTCGGCGCTCGACATTGGCGAGATCTTCTGACGCGTCCCTCACCCGGTTGCGTACGTCGCCGATCTCGCCCTCGAGCCTGCTTTGTTCGGCCCGGATCTGTTCGAGGCGGCGTTGGCTCTCGAGGATCTCGCGGCGCAGGTCGGTCTGACCCGCGAGCGCCCCCGCCATGCATGCGAGCGCGCTGACCGCAATGAAGCCGGCTACGACCGTCCGGGTGCAGCGCATCGTTACACCTGGCGGAGGTGCCGGCCGATCGCGAGCGCGCTCGCGATGGCGCCAAAGAACGCGCCCGAGGCCAGACCAGCGAAGATCCACGTCGGGGGGATCCATGCCAGCTGGAACAGGAATGCGTACACCCCGCGGTAGGTGGCCCAGGTCATCAGCCAGGCGAGCCCACCACCGAGGAGGCCCGAGAGGGCTCCCTCGAGCAGGAACGGTCGGCGGATGAATCCGTTGGTGGCCCCAACCAGGCGCATCACATAGATCTCCTCTCGGCGGGCGAAGATCGCGATGCGCAGCGCGGTCCCGATGATGAGCGCGGCGACCACGGCGAATGCGGAGCCCATGGCGAATGTGGTCGCTGCGCCGATGCGACGCAGCGCGAACAGCCGGTCCACCCACTCGCGACCGTATCGGGCGTCCTCGACGAACGGGTAGCGCAGGGCGGCCGCTGAGATCCTCTCCACGACTTCCTGGCTGCGCTCCCCGGGGATTAGTTCCACTTCCAGCGATTGAGGCAGTGGGTTGACCTCGAGGTCGCTGAAGAGTGCGCTGAATTCCGGCAACTCCTCGCGCGCGAGCTCGAGCGCCTCTCGCTTCGAGATGAAGCGCACGGCTCGCACTTCGGGAATCTCACCCAGCTCGGCCTGAGCGAGGTCGATCTCACTCTGCCGCGTGTCATCGCGCAGATACACCGCGATCTGTACGCGGTCCTCGATCGTGCTCAGGGCCTGCTGGAGGTTGTAGGTCGCGAGGCCGAGGAGTCCTATGACGTAGAGCGCGAGCCCGACCATGGCCGACGCGAGACCCGTGAGGACGGGAGCGCGTCGAAACGCCGCCAGCGCCTCTCTTATCGCGTACACGCGGCCGCCCTACGCGGCTGCCGAGTCGTAAACGAGCCGGCCGTTGTCGAGCTCGAGCACGCGCGCCTTGGGGTAGCGACGTACGAGCTCTAGGTCATGCGTCGCCATGAGTACTGCCATGCCGTTCGCGTTGATGTCCCAGAAGAGGTCCATCACGCCGCGTGTAGCGCGGTCGTCCAAGTTCCCCGTCGGCTCATCCGCGAGCAGGACGTATGGACTGTTGGCCAAAGCCCGAGCGATCGCGACGCGTTGCTGCTCTCCACCAGAGAGCTCGTGCACGAGTGAGCCGGCCTTCGGAGTGAGGCCGACTCTTGTCAGCAGCCTCTGGGCGCGCGGCACGATGTCCTTTCGTGGGGTGCCGGTTACCTCCAGCACGAAGGAGACGTTCTCCAGGGCCGTGCGACCGGGAAGCAGGCGAAAGTCTTGGAAGACGAAGCCGACGCGGCGCCGGATCTTCCACAGGGCTCGTTGAGTGATGCGGTCCGAGGTGTATCCGGTAACCCGTACTTCCCCACTGGTGGGTCGCTCGGCCATGTGGCTAAGCCGCATCGTCGTGGACTTTCCCGACCCGGAGTGTCCTGTGAGGAACACGAACTCGCCCTTCTTCACGTGTAGCGAGACGTCGCGAAGCGCAAATCCGCCCTTCGCATACTCTTTGGATACGTTCGTGAGTTTGATCACCGGATCGTGGCGCCTCGGTGGTTTGCGGAGGAAGCGTCATTCCGGGACGAAAGGTTAGACATCGACAGAATCCGTGTCAAAGCGGGCGGACGAGAGTTGTTGCGCTAGGCGGAGTGCCTCACGCATGGACGATGCGTCTGCACGCCCCGTGCCGGCGATGTCGAAGGCGGTACCGTGGTCTGGGGAAGTGCGCACGAAGGGGAGCCCCAGCGTCACGTTGACTCCTCCCCCGAATGACACTGTCTTGAACGCTGCCATGCCCACGTCATGATACGGCGCGATGACTGCGTCGAAGTGTCCAGCCAATGCCCGCTGGAAGACGGTGTCGGCGGGATGCGGACCAGAGAGATCGATGCCGGCTGACTCAGCGCGTTGGACAGCCGGCTCGAACACTCTCGCTTCTTCGTCTCCGAATAGGCCTCCTTCGGATGCGTGGGGGTTGAGTGCGCAGAGGGCCAGCCGAGGCTCATCGATCTTCCAGTCCCGCCGGAGGGCCGCGCAAAGCAACTCAGCCTGGTCCGCAAGTAGGTCCGTTGTGACCATTTCGGGCACATCGCGCAGCGCGTAGTGGGTCGTCGCGAGCAGAACGCGAAGCGGCGGCCCCAGCCGAGTCCTTTCGGCGGCCATCAGCATTCCTACGCTCTCACACCCGGTGAGTTGTTGCAGCAGCTCGGTTTGCCCCGGCACGTCGCGCCCCGCCGCGCGCAACGCGGGCTTGGAGACCGGCGCGGTCACCAGCGCCCGATACTCTCCCCGCATAGCGCTCTCGACCGCGCGTTGGATCGCGAGTACCGACACGTTGCCGGCGTCTTGCTCACTACCGTCGAACCCGCCGACCGACACGAAGTCACAACCAGCGGGGACCTGAGGCCCGAGGGCGTCGCTTCCAAAGAACGTAAGGTCGACGCCCGGTGGCAGCTCTCCCGCCACTGCTTGGAAGGCCACTTCCGGCCCGATGCCGCGGGGATCTCCGAGTGTGACCGCGATGCGAGTCCGCATCCGCTTCGCGTTATTGTCGGATTTCGATGTGCGTTTTGGCACGTAGGGCCTTGAGGATTCCCGCGATCTGCTTCTGTTGTCGCAGTCGATCCGCAAGCTGGCCTCTGAGGTCCTCGAACGTATACGCCCCGGCTTCCCGCACGTCGGTCACCCTGACCACGGAGATCCGTTTGGTGCCCTGTCCCGTGTCGTATTCGATCGGGCCTATTACGTCGCCGGCCGATGCGGCAGCGATCGCCTCGTAACCAGGCGGAAGGGAAGGGATTCCCTCCAACTCGATCGTCACCGAATCGGGTGCCTCGGGATCGGCATACTGTTCGACCAATGGTTCGATGTCGGCTCCGCTCTGCACCTGTGCGAGCACCTCCGCCGCGATGTCACGCATGCGCTGGAGGTCGGTCTCGGTCACCTGGGGAATGAGCAGGATGTGTCGGGCCCTGCGCTCGCCGATGCGGCGGCGGTCGACCTTGATTATGTGCAGTCCGTATTGGGTCTCGACGATGTCGCTCACTTCCCCCTCGAAGAGCGCGAACGCCGCTTCTTCGAATTCCCTGACCATGCTGCCGCGGCGGAACCACCCGAGGTCACCGCCGGCCGCGGCCCCGCTGGGATCGTCAGAGTGTTCGGTGGCCAATTCGGCGAAATCGGCTCCCTCTCGGACCTGCGTAAGCAGTGCTTCGAGCTGGGTGCGCGCTGTGTCGACCGAGGCTTCGGAGGGCGTCGGCATCATCACCACTTGATCGAAGGTCACCAGCTTCGGGCGCTGCTCGAGTTGTGCTCTCGCCGCCTGGAACGAAGCGAGCAGTTCGTCTTCTGTCAGCTCGATTGGCGGCGCGTTCCGCAGCCGTGACTGCATGAACATCTGCTGGACCTGCTCCTGACGGATTTCACTGCGGCGCATGTCGCGATACTCGGCGAGCGTGAGGCCCATGCCGGTAAGCGACTGTCGCAGAGCAGTTTGCCCCCCCACCTGCTCCGTCACCTGACCGATCTGCTCGGTAACTCGTTCCTCGATCAGGACTTCGTCTACTTCGATAAGTGAATCGCGTGCCGCCTCCTGAGAAATCAGAACAGTGCTCACGAGCTGTTCTAGCATGTCGCTCATCAAGCGCTCGAGTTCGGGCCCCGGCTCCGGAAGCTGAGCGTTTTGCATGAGCATGATGCGCTGAACCCCCTCCATCACTTGTGACTGGAGGACGACCGAGTCGCCAACCACCGCGACCACGCGGTCGACGATATCGTCGTCGGTCGCCAACTGCGCGGAGGCGAGCCCCGGAAGCAGGGCCAGTCCAAAGACGAAGGGAATCAGTTTTTTCGGCATGTTACGTCGTAAACCGATGGAGAGTCAGGGTTTCCTTCAGCGTCCCGATGACGCGGTGTCGGCACTGAGGCTCACCGTGTCGGCAGCCTCCTCCAATAGGGATGGGCTGCGGTTCATGCGCAGTTGCCCGATCCGGAGGATTGCCTCGCCAACACCGCGGTCGAAGACCGCCGCGGACGAGCCCTCGGCGAGCTGGTATTGGATTCCTCCGAGCCGGACCATCTCGGTCGCACCTGTCAGCACCTTGCCCACCGCCTCTAGGACCGAGCGCGCGATGGCCTGGTCCAGATCCTCGCCGGGCGCCCGATCCAGCGACAGCAATCCCAATACTTGGGCCGCGCCACGGAGTTGTACTCGAGCGTCGGCGATCATCGAATCGACGCGTTCCACTGAGACGCCGAACCCTGCCGCATTTGCCTCCGCCGCGAGCACTTTGCGTTGCACCATGCCACGCAGGTACCCGTCGAGCCGCTCCTCGTCTCCGGAGACGACTTCGTCCCGGAGTTCGGCATTCTGGCTCTGCAGCACGAGCTGGACCTCGCGCACGGTGAGGTCTCCGCCAACGTACTCGAAGAGTGCACGGGCTCCGGCTCGTCTGCTCAGCCTGGTCCCAGGGTTGCGTGCGAGCTCTCGCAGCACCTCGAACGCCCCCGCCAATGGCTCGGCCTGCGCTCGCGTTTCGACGTCGGCGATGTATGTGGATTCGGCGCGCAGGAAGCGCTCGGTCAGGACGCGCTCACGAAAGCCCGGGGCGATCTCGTCGAAGTTTTGGATGCGCCTTTGCTCGAGTCGGATGAGGTGGAGACCGTACTGGGTCTCGACGAGGCCGCTCAGCTCACCGGGCTCGAGCGCGAGCACCGCTTGCTCGAAGGGCGCCGTCATGTCGCCACGACCGAAAAAGCCGAGATCCCCACCAAAAGCCGCCGAGCCCCGATCCTGGCTGAACTGCTCAGCGAGCGACTCGAACGATTCACCGGCCACGATCCGGTCGCGGATTCTCTGGAGTTGTATGCGGGCTCCGCCGCGTTCCGCATCGGATGCGCTGGGCGGGTACTGCATCAAAATGTGACGCGCCCGCATCTCGAGTGCGGGGTCCTCAGCCGCATAGAGTTCTTGGAGCTCGTCATCGGCGATCACCGTGTCGATCTGGACGACCGAATCGCGGAGCTCGAAGATCATTAGTTGATCCAGCTGTTGGCGGACCAGTGCCTCGAACTCGATGGAGCTGAGTGCGGTGTCCTGCCACACAGCCGCACCGAGAAGTGTGTACTGGATCCAAAGATCGGCGACTTGCCGGATGACCGTGACTTGTGCCGGAAGTCGCTCCTCGTTGACCATGAGTTCGGCGACGTCCGCTACCGTCAGTTGATAGTCTCCGACGCGCGCCACGAGCCCATCGTTCGAGCCGGCGTCGCTACATGCGACTGCGCCCGACATGAGGAGCGCCACCATACCGAGCGTCCAACGCATTTTCATAGAATCGATTCTCCTAGCACCAAATCATGCGGCAGCTGAGTGGGCTGAGCGAAGGGCCTCGAGCGCCACCATCAGCGTCTCCAGAACGGGGTCCATTCCAACTTGATGAAGCACGATCGAAAGCGGCTCCAGACGACGTATCTCGACTTCGGTCTGTCTCTGCCTTAAAGGACCCTCGAGCACCGCCATGCGGGGCACGAAGCCCGGCCTGAACGTCACTCGCGCAGAGTCCTCCCGTACAAGGATACGATCAACCCCCAAGCTCCTTCCCAACACTCGGAGCACGGCAGCGTCGAGCAGGCTCTCGACTTCAACAGGGAGCGATCCAAAACGATCCAGCAACTCGATCCGCAGCGACTCCACCTGCGTCCGCCCCTCGACGCGCGAGAGCCGTCGGTAAAGATGAAGTTTCTGACCCGGGTTGGAAACGTACCCCTCCGGTAAGTACGCGGGTCCCGCCAATGAGACGTCGGGATCGGGCCACTCCGGCTGCTGCTCACCCTTCTGAAGTCGATCGACCGTCCTCTTGACGAGCCGCATATACGCATCGAGTCCGACATGCTGCGCGAAACCTGATTGATCGGCGCCGAGCAGGTTGCCCGCCCCACGAAGCTCGAGGTCGCGCAGCGCCACCGAATAGCCCGAGCCAAGCTCGGTGTAGTGCTCGAGTACGCGCAGTCGTCGCTCTGCGTCCTCGGCTACCGGGTCCGGGACCAAGAGGTAGCAGTACGCCCGCCGGTGAGAGCGCCCAACCCTTCCACGGATCTGGTACAACTGGGAGAGGCCGAAGCGGTCCGCGCGATCGATGATGAGTGTATTGGCGTTGGGTACGTCGAGACCGTTCTCGATGATCGACGAGCAGACGAGTACGTCGATCTCTCCGTCGACGAAAGCCCGCATCACGTTGTCCAGTTCCCTTGCGCTCATCTGACCGTGCGCGACTTCCATTCGCGCCTCGGGTGCGAGCGCTCTTACGTCCTCTGCGACGGTGTAGATCGTATCGACGCGGTTGTGGAGGAAGAACGTCTGCCCCCCGCGGTCGAGCTCGCGGTGCAGCGCTTCGGACAGCAGTTGATCCGTCCAAGGAAGAACGTTGGTGAAGATCGGCATGCGATCGCGCGGCGGCGTGCGGATGAGTGACATGTCGCGGATCCCCGAGAGCGAGAGGTAGAGCGTGCGGGGAATCGGGGTGGCCGACAGCGTGAGCACGTCGATTGATGCGCGCAGTCTCTTGAGGCGCTCCTTGTGCTTGACGCCGAAGCGTTGCTCCTCGTCGATGATGAGCAGCCCGAGGTCCTTCATTACGACGTCATCAGAGAGCAAGCGATGGGTCCCGACGATGATGTCGACCTCACCAGTGGCGACTTGAGCGAGGATCTCCTTCTGTTCCTTGGGCGAGCGGAATCGGCTCAGCGCCCCGACGCGCACCGGATAGTCCGCCAGGCGCTCCTGGAAGGTGTGCCGGTGCTGCTCGACCAGGATCGTCGTGGGCGCCAGTATTGCGACCTGCTTCCCGTCCTGGATCGCTTTGAAAGCCGCCCGGATCGCGACTTCGGTCTTGCCGTAACCGACGTCTCCGCAGATGAGGCGGTCCATGGGTCGCGTGGACTCCATGTCGCGCTTCACGTCTTCGCTGGCCTGGCGTTGATCTGGAGTATCCTCGAAGAGGAACGAGGATTCCATCTCCATCTGCCAACGCGTGTCCTTCGAGAACGCGAAGCCCGTTGCGGCCTCCCGGCGCGCGTAGAGCTCGAGCAACTCCACGGTCATGGCCTCGATGACCTGCTCCGTCTTCTTCTTTTGGCTCTTCCAGCGCTTGCCGCCGATGCGGTGGATGCCCGGCGGCTTGGAGTCGTCGGATGCACCGACCCAGCGCTCGATCAGATCGAGCCGGTAGACCGGAAGCCGAAGCAGCTCGCCGCCGCCGTACTCGATGGTCAACGCCTCGATCTCCTCTCCAGCGATCTCCAGATGCTCCAGACCGACGAAGCGCCCCACGCCGTGATCCATGTGGACCACGTAGTCCCCGGGGGTCAGCTGCGAGAGGCTCTCCAGCGCTACGGCTCCTCTGAAGCGGCGGCTGCGGCGGACCCGGCGCGTTCGGCGAAAGATCTCGTGGTCGTTGAGCACTCGCAGCGGTGCGGCGCCACAGGCGAGCTCGAACCCGGTCGATAGCGACCCGAGGCCGATGCGCGTGCCCGGCGGGAGCCGCCGGGCGCCGCCGAGGATCTCCTCGAGCCGCTGGAGTTGGCCATCGTTGTCGCAGAGCAGAAGGGTATCGTGGCCGGTGGCGCTGCCCTCCCGTAGATACGCCTCCAGCTTCGCCATATCGCGGTCGATCGCCGGTGGCACTTTTGCCGGAAGGCTTGCGCCGGGTCCGGACGCCTCGTCCAGTTCGAGTCTGGGAAAGCGAGCCATCCGTTGAGCGAATTCTTCGGGTTCCAGGAAGAGTGAGGAGGGCGGCAGCGGAGTTGCGCCCGAATGGACGAGCTCTTCGTACAACGTCGAGACACGTGTCCACGTGCGTCGCACGTCCTCCGGGATCTCCCATGTGCCGAGACGAACGATGATTGCATCGGAGGGCAGCAACTCGAGCAGGGATCTGGCAACCGTGCGTTCCGAGTTCTCTTCATTTCTGCGAAAGTCGACGGGCAGTACGTGCGTCTCCGCCAGTTCTCCCGTCGAACGCTGGTCCAGGATGTCGAAGCTGCGGATCGACTCGATCTCGTCGCCCCAGAACTCGATTCGCACCGGGTCCCCTGCCGCGACTGAGAAAATGTCGAGGATGCCACCTCTCACAGCGAACTGGCCTACCGCCTCGACTAGGGCCACTTTCTCGAAACCCTGCGCCTCGAGGTACCCGGGCAGTTCCGAGAAGACCACCTGGTCACCCGCGCGAAACGTCCGCCTCAGCTCGGCGAGTCGTTCCGGAATAGGGACCCGCTCTTGGAGGGCACGCGGGGTCGTGACCAGGATCTGGGTGCGGCCGGAGAACAGCGCCTGTACCGCCTCGACCCTGAGGCCCCCGATTTCGAGATGCGGCTCCGACTCTTCGTAGGGCAGTGCTTCCTTCTGCGGATACAAGTGAGAAGCACTGCCCCCCCCCAGCACGGTCTCGAGGTCAGCCTCCGCCGCGATTGCGTCCAGAGGTGTGGGAGCCAAAGCGACGAACACGCGCTCTCGATTCGCTCGGTGGAGTACTGCGAGTACCAGAGGCCCGAGCGAACCGATGACTCCGCCGACCTGAGCTACGGTACCTGACGTCGGGAGGCCCGTGGTGAGTGCCTCGACCGTAGGGCACGAAGCGACCGCATCGAGGAGCGGGTCAGGCCGCGGCATTCGGCACCGTGCTGCGCGCGGCCTTCGATCGCGTCTTGGCAGGCATCTTTACCCGACCTGCGGCGGCCAACAGCGCTTCGATCGCCATCAGCAGGGCCGCCGCCAGAAGCAGCGGCCACCAGAGCTCGGGGCCCTGACGCGTCCGGAAGACGGTACGGGCCCAGTCCTCTTCTCGCTCGACCGAGACTACGCCAGATCCGATCAGGGCTGGGAGATCGTCCTCCGAAATACGCGCCAGGCCAGACTCGTTCACCGGTGTGTTCAGCGCGACCACCGACACCGTCGTATCCGAAGCGAGAAAAGTGTAGAAACCGGCCTTGCCAGTGCCACGGACCATGCGCGTGCCGTCGATTTCATAATCTTCGCCAGACGGGAAGCGCACTTTTGTGGCTCCCAAAGGCGCAGGCAAGTGCGCACCTGCCAGCAGCTCACCTTCCAAGCCTGCCCGACCAGCCCAGGCGCTCGCCGCCCAGTCGATGAAGCGCAGCATCCCAGTCGATACCGGCAGCGTTGTGGACGGCGCATCGAGTGACGAGGCGAGCAGTAGGTAGCGGCGGCCGAACGCTGATGTGCCCTCAACAGCCCACGGGTCGGTATTCACCTCTGCCAGGGTTCTCGTCGGCGTGGTGGGGGCGGAGGCGAGCGTCATGCGGTACCACGCCTCGACTCGGACGCCCTCGAGCGGTGCCGGAAGCGTGCGTCCTTGCAGCTCGGCGCCGCCCGAAAGCGCGCGCACCTCATATCTCCAGGGGATGCCGGCGTCCGCCAGACGGCGATTGAGCGCCGGAAGCAGCGTGGGGTCCGCTGCGGGTACGATCAGCGCCGCGCCCGTTGCGCCGAGTTGATCCAGATTGTCGCCACCGGCCGAGATGAGCAGTTCCGCGGTGGCGGCCGAGCTACGCACGACCCGATTCGCAGACGCCAGCACGGTAACGGCTTCCCTTATGAACATGCCTGCGTCACGCGTTGACGCGAGCAACGGCGCGCGGCGCGAACGATAGGCGAAGTAGCGACGATCGTCGGCCCGCAGGGCGTCGGGGTCGGTGTCTGCGTAGCCACGGACCCAGCCG
>Ga0310120_10003161_pt1:2500-11802 | contig 11802 bp, 7 predicted proteins | sample CB27_AW_983_MG_FD_203506 | JGI IMG/M metagenome (GOLD analysis project Ga0310120, IMG submission 203506) | Marine microbial communities from Western Arctic Ocean, Canada - CB27_AW_983 | ecosystem: Environmental > Aquatic > Marine > Oceanic | place: Canada: Western Arctic Ocean... | reverse complement strand
GATTTCCCCACGACCTCGACCGATCCCGAAAGCAACGGTCACTCTCATCGGCTGACGCTGTACATCGTCGCGGCCATTGGGCTGGCGATTCTCGTGTCGCTGCTGGTGCCCGCACTGGTGTCTCATGACGCAGCCCTGGAACTGTTCGGAACGATCGACGTCGGCGGCGACATCTTCTTGCGGGCACTGACGATGCTGGTCGTCCCGCTGGTCGTCCTGTCGGTGATGAACGGCATCCTGGGGCTGGGCGACGTGCGCAAGCTCGGTCGGCCTGGCGCCACCGCGATCGTCTACTACATCTCGACGACCCTGCTGGCGGTCGTCGTCGGCCTGATCGTCGTCAACGTGATCGGGCCGGGGAAACGCGTCAAGGCACCCGCTGTGGTCTTCCAGGAACTGCAACAGGACGAAGACGAGGGAACGCTCACGTCCGACGAGTTCACGCATGGCCTGGCTGGTGACAAGGTCATCGCGGCGAAGGAGGAGTTCGACAAGCTCGACAAGGACGACGACGACCTTCTGACGCTTGATGAGTTCAGAAACAGTGACCTGGTAGGACGCGGCGACAGGAAAGCGATCCTGGCGGCGATGGCCAAGGAGTCGAATCTGCCGGAGGAGAAGATTGCGAAGATCTTCCCGCAATTGGAAGACAAGGAGGAGCCGTCCCTGGGAACGATCTTCAAGGGCCTGCTGCTGATGCTGTTCACCGACAACCTCATCGAGGCCGCGGCGACCACGAACCTGCTGCCGCTGATCGTCTTCGCGATCATCTTCGCCGGCATGCTCACGACGATGGGCAGACGGGTCGACAACATCACCGAGATCATCGGCGAGGCGAACGATGCGATGATGTCGTTCGTGATGCTGTTGATGAAACTCGCTCCGATCGGGATTTTCTGCCTGATCGCCGCGAGGTTCGGAGAAGCGCAAACGGAAGGCAAGTTCGTGGAAACGATTGCCAAGACAGGTTGGTTCGTCCTGACCGTGTTGATCGGGCTGGGCATCCACGCGTTCGGGACGCTGCCGCTGGTCTACTGGCTGCTCGTGCGGCGCAATCCGTACGTCTTCATGCGGCAGATGTCGCGGGCGCTGTTGACGGCATTCTCGACCGCCAGTTCCTCGGCCACGCTGCCGGTGACGATGGAATGTGCGAATCACGAGGCCGGCGTGTCGAAACGGTCAACCGAATTCGTGCTGCCGCTCGGGGCCACGATCAACATGGACGGCACGGCGTTGTACGAGGCGGCGGCGGCGATCTTCATCGCGCAGATGTATGTGGATTCGCCCGAAGGGATCGCGGCCGGGTTCACCCTGGGAATCGGGACGATGCTGGTGATCGCGATCACCGCCACGCTCGCGGCGATCGGAGCCGCAGGGATTCCCGAGGCGGGGCTGGTGACGATGGCGATCGTCTTGAACGCCGTGGGCCTGCCGTTCGAATACGTCTCGGGCATCCTCGCCGTCGACTGGCTGCTCGACCGCTTTCGCACCGCGACGAACACTTTCGGTGACGCGGTGGGGGCGGCGATCGTCGACGAGACGTTTGATGACTCCTGACGCCAAGCCGCCGGAGGCCAGGCCGCCGGACGCCACGCCTCCGGAGCCGCCGGATCAACTCCAGCGTCGGCGACGCCGGTTGCAGATCGCCACGGCTGTGGCACTGGTCCTGCTGCCGGTGCTGGTTCACGTCGTGTACCGCTCGGTCACCTCTTTGCCCGGTCGGGTGACGTTGGCGACCGGACCCGAGGGCGGTCGCTACGAGCAGTTCATGCTGAAACTGGGCCGGGAACTCGAGCAACGAGGGGTCACGGTGATCCAGCGTCGATCGGCTGGCTCGATCGAGCACCTGGAACTGCTGCAGTCCGGCGAGGTTGACCTGGCTCTCTACCAGGCCAACCCGGTTCAACACTCGACCGACGGCGACCGTGGAGAGAACGCAGGCAGCAACCGGGTGGCTTTTGTGGCCAACGTCTATTCGGAGGTGGCTCACCTGCTGGTTCGCAGTGATGCGGGGATCGCCACCGCGGACGACCTGTTGGGCCGCCGTGTGTCGCTGGCTCCCGAAGAGAGCGGCGATCATGCCATGGCCCGGATGTTGCTGGAACATCTCGGGATATCGCAGGCGGAACTGAAGGCCGAGTTCATCGACTACCTGGAGCTCGAGGATCGCTTCGCCGCGGGGACGCTCGACGCCGCCTTCATCGTGGTCGGTCTCGATGCCCCCGTGCTCCAGTCACTGGTCGGCAGTGGCCGCTGCCGGTTGCTCTCGATTCCTCATCGCGACGCGCTGTTGAGACGGCAGCCGTTGATTGCCGTCGGCACGGTCCCCTCCGGCTATTTCGCCGCGCGTCCGTTGCCGCGGCCCGAGCAACAGGTCGAAACGGTCTCGGTGCATGCCCAGTTGCTGACCGGCAGGGAGGTTTCCGGTGTCCTGGTCGAAACCGTGACCCGGATCGTGCTCGATCCGGGTTTCCAGAAGGACCACCGGCTGGGCGAATTGCTGGCCGGGCAGATGGATTTCGCCCGGCAACAACCCGAGTTCACGATCCACCCCGCGGCGATGCGGGTCTACGATCCCAAGTTGCGGTCGCTGATCGACCCGGCATTGATCGACATCACCGAGGGGCTGCGGTCGCTGATCGCCAGCCTGTTGATTGCCGGGGTCGTGGCCTGGCGATGGTGGAGGCGACGCAGGCAGTACAACGAGGCCCACCGGTTGGAGATCTACGTCGAAAAGCTCGAGGTGATCGAACGCCGCCAACTGCAACTGGACTCGGGTCGTATGCCGGTCGAACACGACATCCCGGAGTTGCAGCGGATGCTCGACCAGGTCACCGAGTTGAGGTGGCAGGCTCTCGAGGACTTTTCGGTTCACGAACAGATGGAAGACGCAGCGGTCCGGACGTTCCTGAACGTCTGCAACGCGTTGAGCAGCAAGATCAACGCGAAGCTGTCGCGGGCCCGGCTGGACCTGCGGTTCGACGAACTGGTCAAACGCGACCAGGAGTCGTCCTGACCCGTCCGGGGTTCACCTGGCCGCCTTGACCAGCAGCTTGTGCTTGGCCAGCCGGAGACTGCGAACGTTCAGGCCGGTTTGCGAGGCGGTGGTGACCGTCAGCCGGGTTGGCAGGTCGAAGCGGCCCACCCGCGTCCAGCGGTTCTGGACGCTCTGAGTTCTCAGCAACTTGCCGCTCTTCCCGTCCCAGTACTGCACCGAGTACGACCGGGGCAGCGATTTGCCCTCGGCGTTCGGCTGGTTGTCGAGCACGGTGATCGTCATGTGCTGCGGACCGATGGCGCGATTGACCACGGTGATCTCTCCGTCACGTACCCGGTAACTCGACGCCATCGCGCCGCCGACGAATGTCAGCAGCCGCCCCAGCGGATGCTCGTCGTCTTGGTCGGCGAATCTCAGCACCGGTCGCGCTCGCTGAGGGGACGGAGCCCGGCGGTGCAGCGCCATGGATCCCAGTTGGTCCTCGACCCACTTGACGGCGTGTTTCTCGTCGATGTCCAGCGACACGTCACCGTCGGCGGCCACCCGCGCGGTGCCGCCGAACGCTCGTCCGTCGACGTTGCCGACGATCGCCGCGGTGAAGCCGGGGAACTTGGCCCAGTTGGCCCGCTTGGCCAGGGCGTTCTCGAACAGGGTGATCGCGTCCTCGTCGCCGCCGCTGGCGATCAGCGGCCAGCGGAACGCCAGGGTCGCGAAGTCCCGTGTCTCGATGTACTTCTTCCCCTTGTGGACGCCCTCGCCGGGGATCACCCGCTTGGTGTAGACGCAGAAGTGGCCCTCGGTGTCGGGCCGGAACACCACCCGGCCGTTCTTGTCGGCCTTCAGTTCCTCGTTGACCAGGTCGTCGTCGACCGTCGTGAACACGGCACCGGGCAGAGGTTTTCCGTTGGCCAGGGCGACCATCTCGATGCGGTCCTCATGGACCGTCGCGGCGATCTGCAACGGGACCTTCGGTCGTGGCTTGAGCGTGTTGAGCGTCTTGGCGTCGCCGTGGATCGCTCCGGGAAAGTACCTCAGCAGGAACGGCACGCTGCGGGTCAGTACTCCCCAGGTGCATTCGCCGCTGACGGCCACCGCACCCCCGGCCGGCAGGCGGGAACGGAGCCGGTCGGGCAGCTTGCGGACCTGCAGTGGCTGGAACTTGCCCGGGGTGGTCTGCATCCAGAGCCTGGCGTGAGCGATCCGGGGGACGAACAGGGGATCGCCGGCCCGGGCGATCTCGCTGAAGAACACGTCGACCTGGCGACCGGCCTCGGCCTGGCCGCCGATGCGGATGAACAGGAAGTGCGCCTCGGCCCGGGCCATCAGCAGCGTGGCGAGTCCGAGTGAGAGCAGCAGCAGGCGGTGGGGGTGTCTCATTGGTTTTCCTTTTCGGTCTTGACCGGTATTCTCGACCGGCCCACCGACCAGTTTACCCGCTCGCGCGAGGTTTGCGACGCCGTGAGAAGATCCGAGGACTCCGCGCCGCTGGGCCTGCTTGTCGACATGGACGGCGTGCTGGTCGACTTCGTCTCCGCGGCCCTGCGATTGCACGGTCGGCTCGAGGTGCTCGACGAGTGGCCGGCCGGCGAGTGGGACATGCCCGAGGCGATGGGGATCAGCAGCGCCGATTTCTGGGGTCCGATCAGCGAGGCCGGTGCCGATTTCTGGGCGTCGCTGGAGCCCTACCCGTGGTGTGATGAACTGCTCGAACTGGTCGAGTCGACCGGACCGTGGTGCATCCTGACCAGTCCCAGTCCGGACCCGTTCTGTGCCGCGGGCAAGATCACGTGGCTGCAGAGGCGGTGGGGTCGCGGTTTCCGAGACTTCCTGATCGGACCTCCCAAGTGGATCTGTGCCCGGACCGATCAGTTGTTGATTGACGACAACGACACCAACGTCGACAACTTCCGCGATCGTGGCGGACGCGCGATCCTGTTTCCTCAACCGTGGAACCGGAACCACCGGCTGGTCGAGGACCGGATGGGCCACCTGAGGGATGAGCTGCGGCAGGCGGTGTCGGCCGGGTGACCGCGGCTGTTCACTTCCGGGTCATTCACCCGCCTCGAGCGATTCGAGCCGATCGACGAAGTCGGCATCGAGGCCGGCTTCGAGTCGCGCGTCTCGCTGGAATGTCTCGCCACGGGCGTTCGACGGTCTCAGCGGCCAGTGCAGGTGACCGGCAAACGTGTCCCAGTCGCTGGCCCCCGGCGGCTTCAGCCGCCTCAACCACTCGATCCCGAACCGCACGTGGCGAATCTCGTCCCGGTGAATTGTCCGCAGCACCGTGGCTCCCCGCTTGTCACCACCACGATCGAACGCCTCGGCAAACGCCAGCGTGTGGTCCAGGTTGGCTCCCTCGAAGACCAGGGGCAGGCCGGCCAGGTAGTCCAGCGGGCAGGTGAAGGACTGGGCCTTCTTCCAGATGTAACCGTTGACCGGCAGGTCACCGAAAGTCAGCCCGCAGGCGGCGGCGCGTTCGATGTGCATCCGGGTGTGTCGCTGCTCGTCGGACATCACCTCGACCAGTCCGGTCCGGAATTCGGTCGGCGCGTCCGGAAATGCACACAGCACCAACCCCATCACTTCCAGGGCCTGCAGTTCGTGGTTGGCCATGATGTGGTGAGCGATCGCCCGGGATTCGATCCGTTCCATGGCGCCCGAAGCGGGCATCTGTGGAGTCGATCGGCGGGCGGCGATGACCAGCTCCGGCGGGCGTCCCGGCAGGGCCGGGAAGAGGGGCCGGCCGGGGTCGCTGTCGTCGAGCGGTTCGGGAACAGCCGCCAGTTTTTCGTCCAACGACCTGCTCAGCAGCACCCGCTCGGAGAACTCGCGAATGCTCATCCGGTGGCCTCTCGCATGACCGCGACGACTAGCCCCGACCGCCCTCGCAGCAGGTCTCGCAGATCGAGTGACACCGGCTGCAGATCAGCTTGTGCCGGACCTCGATCAACTGGCCACCACAGACCGGACAGGCGGGGACCGAGGCCTGGGGGGAAGATGTGGCTGAGCTGGACGCCGGGGTGGCCGACGAAGAGGACCTCGGGCCTGGGGTCTTCATCCGTGATGGACTCCGGCGTGTGGGTTCTGGCCAATCCGGGCGGTGACCGATGCGGGGCATCCTCGAACAAACCCCCCGGGCTGTCAAACCCGATGGCTTTCGATATGCTCGTCGACCATGACCTCCGTACTCGAGTCGATTCGCGAATGGCTGACCGAGCAGGGGGTGTCGTTTCGTGAGGTGCATCACGAGCCGACCCGGACGTCGGAGGACTCGGCACGTGTCCGTGGTGAGGAACTCCGCAACGGTGGCAAGGCACTGGTGATGAAACTCGACGACGACTTCGCCCTGTTCGTGCTTCCGGCAGACCGGCGGGCTCATTCGGGAACGATTCGTCGCACGCTGGGTGTCCGAAAGTTGAGGTTCGCCACGGCCGAGGAACTGGCCGAGTTGACCGCCGGAGACGGGAGTCCCGGACTGGTGCCTGGCAGCGTGCCCCCGTTCGGCCAACCGATCCTCTCGTTTCCGCTCTACGTCGATCAGGCGATCGAGCAGAACGAGCGAATCGCATTCAATGCCGGTTCGATGACCGATTCGATCATCCTCGACGTGCCCGATTACCTGCGGCTGGCCAGCCCGACACGGGTCTTCGAGTTCGCTCGCGGAGATTGATTTCGGCTGGAGATCGTCCTCCGAGACGAGCTGAATAACCGTCACAACCCGATTTCGTTGACGGATGCAGAACCCCTCGGGCCTGCCTGGTTGGACGTCGCCGTTGGCGTCGAGTGAATCGGGGGTTGGGGCACGTCGAATCTGCTTGACACTCGTGAAAAACCGGGAGATAACCATTGTAGCGGACTGAGATGACGGCTCTGTTCTCAACTCATCCCATCTTGCCGTTCTCAAGTCGCGTCCCGTCTTTCCGGTTTCTCAATTCAACATCTCACGTCTATTCGTACGGGTCTCACGGTGCCCTGCGGGCGGCCCAGGTGGCCGGCCGATCCAAGGTGACGCGAGCCCCCCGGTCTGCGTGTCGATGTCGAGTCGGGGCCGGTGGCAAATCCCATTCTTTGACGCTATTTTGAGATGCAGCGGGCTTGTTTCCCGGTGGCCGTCCAATCGGTTGTCGGGGACGGGTTGGGGCTGTGTGTATGGAAGGGGCTGTCGGTGGTGAGACACTCGGGCGCTAACGGAGAACCACCCCGCCATGGCGGGATGGCCGCCTGTGTGGCGGCCTGTGTCGGCTTCGTGCTGGCCGGGTTGTTTGCGGCGCCGGTTCACGCCCAGCCCGCGGCCAAGAAACCGGCAGCCAAGAAACCAGCAGCCAAGAAACCAGCAGCCAAGAAACCGGCGACCAAGAAGCCGGCGGCCAAGAAGCCGGCCGGCCCATCGGGTCCACCGTTGCCGCCCGGTTTCGTGCCTCCGCCACCCCTGCCCCAGGTGATGGGGCTCAACAATGCCCTGCTGTCGCCGAAAGACGAATTGGCGTTCCGCCGCAGGGGATACTCGACCTTCATGAAGGCGGTCCGTTCTCCCGGGCTGGGTTCCAAGGCTCAGCAGGACATCCGTGCGGGCATTCGCTGGCTGGTGTCCCGATTGACAATGCCAACCAACCGCGAGGCTCTGCCGGTTCGTCGTCGAGAAATTCGTCAGATGGTCCAGTTGCAGGTCAAGGCGGCGCCGGTCCGTGAGTTCGTATTGCGTGAACTCACCTTGGCGCTCTCCGAGTTGCTCGAGACCGCTCATTTCAAGATCACCCACAACAACGGCCAGCAGATCCAGGTCGTAGTGACCCGTCCCGATCCCAAGACCGGCAAGATCCAGGCCCAGACGTTCAAGGCCGACAGCCTGCAGGTGCTGCGTTCGGTGAAGGGAGCTGGTGAGGCGGTACGTTTCTTCGAACGCTATTCGGCCCGCACGATCTTCGGTGGCAAGGGGGGCGTGCAGAACTTCCACGTCCGCCTGAACGTCACCTACCTGCTCGGTGAACTGGTCGTCCAGAAGGGCGATCCGGCCAAGGGAATCCCCGCCGCCCGTTACACCGCCTCGGCGTTCCCGCTGTGCGACGTGGTCAACGAGCCCCGTCAGCTCGATGCGATCAAGGTCGTTGCCGTGCGTGGCCTGGTTCGGTTGATGAAGACCGGGAAGCCCGAGGCGAGTTACGACCTGAGATTGCAGGTGGCCCAGTGTCTGGCCGACCAGTTGCAGCGGCCCTACCAGCGGAGCGTGTTGCGGCAGCGAATCGACAGTCACCTGCAGCACATCTGGTACCAGGAGGTGTTGGTCGAGGGGTTGGCCGGCGTGGGGATCCTGCAGAACAAGCAGGCCCAGCCGTTCGTGGAGACGGCACTCGCAGACGTGATGGCCAACCCGAACCGCCACTTCCTGGCTCGTACCGCCGCGGCCAAGGCGATCGGACGCGCGCCACTGACAGGCGGATTCGATGGCGGATTGCGGAGCTACCAACTGGTGGAACTCGCCGGCCAGATGGCCGCCGCGTACAACAAGTCGCCGACTGCCGGGTACTGGCATCGGAGTTTCCAGCAGCTGTATTTCTCCTTCAAGGCGATCAACAAGAACGACGTGACAGTGGCCGGCAAACCGGCCGGGTTGCTTGGTCAGTTCGACACCGCCCGGCTGCAGGACGCCTATCGCCAGGTCGTTCCACTGGTGGCCCATGTCATCGTTCAGCCGACCGTCACCCCCGACGGCAAGCAACGCTACATGCTGATTTCCAGCGACACGATCAAGCCGCTGACCGACTGGCTGGCCGAGAACCGTCCGGCCAACTACAAGCCGCCGCAGCCGTCCACGACCACGACCACGGCTCCCACGTCGACGCCCACGACCAAGCCGAAGGCCACGACCAAGGCCGGTGGCGCGAGTCGTTCTTGACGTTCGAGCGGCCGTTGGACTATCGTCCGGCCGCTCTCGAGGCCCCTTCACTTCGTCGGTCTCGGTGGATCCGCTCCGGGCTCTCATCATGTGCGGCATCGTCGGTTACGTCGGGTATCGCCCCGCCGAGAACCTCCTGCTCGATGGTCTCTCGCGGCTCGAATACCGAGGGTACGACAGTGCGGGGATCGCGGTGGTCGAGGACCGCGAGATCGCCGTGCGGAAGCGGCGGGGTCGAGTGGCCAGTCTGATCGAGTTGGTCGAATCGCACCCGGTCGAGGGGTCGATCGGCATCGGTCACACCCGCTGGGCCACTCACGGTGACCCTTCCGACGTCAATTCCCATCCTCACCTCGATGAATCCGGCCGCGTGGTGCTGGTGCACAACGGGGTGATCGAGAACCACGCAAG
>Ga0310120_10003158_pt1 | contig 11808 bp, 7 predicted proteins | sample CB27_AW_983_MG_FD_203506 | JGI IMG/M metagenome (GOLD analysis project Ga0310120, IMG submission 203506) | Marine microbial communities from Western Arctic Ocean, Canada - CB27_AW_983 | ecosystem: Environmental > Aquatic > Marine > Oceanic | place: Canada: Western Arctic Ocean | collected... | reverse complement strand
CAGGTTTTTCACTCCCGCATCATTCGACCGTTGTTGCAGTTCACGCAAGTATGTAGCATCTCGCGCATGCCCGAAAAAAAAGACATTCACGTACTCAATTGCATCGATGCCGAATTCCTGACGCGCCGTCATGGCAAAATCAAGCGGAGAAAGCGTACCTTGCAATACGCGGTCAGGCTCTGTCCTAAGCAGCGCGTTGAAACTCTGCCGGTCGTCTTGGGAGGAACCGAAAATGGTTCGATGAAGCGACCATTGAGCGAGAGAAATCGTAAACAGTGGCTGAGTTCTCTCCACTTGAGCCAAGAGGTCCGACCCAGAGTGCAAAGCAACACTACTCAAGCCAAGTGCTCGAACGAAGTTTCGACGTGAAATCGACATCAGGCTCTCCTAATCACACTGATTGAACTACTCCAACCTTTCGATGTGCTACTCGCCCTGTTGCATCTTAATAAACGCGGGCGCCGCCCACGCATAGGCCCCAAAGCGGCTTCGATTCTAGCAGAAACTTGGGTTTAGGCACCTTATCGTTACAGAATCGCCCGAATGCGGTAGGATTTCTGTCATAGGACGAATCATTGGAAGTCGTTCCCTGGTGTGGTTCATCTAATCATGCGAAAAATTAAGACATCTGCACTCGTGTTAATCGCGGCCGCTCTGGTTTTAGGGGCTAGTACGTCTCAGGAGAATGACGTCGTTTTCTTATCGCTCGACACCGTATTCGACCGCGGTGCCATTTTCCAAGACCGCAACAGTGATGAAGTGATTGATTTTGTCAATGCGAGGTTCGTGTTGGGTAACGTTCCGACACCGACCGAAATCGCTGCTGCTGCCGAGGTGGCTGCTCGCCTTGGTTTTGAGACGATGGCACTCGATTTACCACTGGCTCGTAGTGCGGGGGAAGGGACCCTGATTGCCATTGGCCGAGCCGGTGTAGTCCGCGCACGGCTATCAGAGACCGACCTGAGGCTTGACACACTCTTGCCTGGAGAGGGTCTTGTTACTGTTGGTCATTTCACGAATGGCCAAGTGTTGGTTATCGCCGGAGGGGATGACCGAGGAACGCTTGCCGCCGCGAGGTTACTCGCGGGCCGACTTCCGTATGTGTGGGATCCGAAAGGCCCTACGCTGACTGAGGTCCTTGCGAACGTTCGAGACTTTCTTAGTGATGCAGGTGCTGTTCCCGATGAGATTGCGGTCGAGAATCTGCACGTAAAGGCTGAGGATAATGCTATCGATCGGTTGACGATTACGGTTCAAATGAGTTCTGCAGCTGATTCGGCGCGAGCTGAGACGGCTCTGACCCAACTCGCAGATGAACGAATTACATCGTCTAATCAGGAAGCGGTAGCCGACGATGAGTCTGAGCCAGCATTGTCATACTCGGGTGCCCGTGTCGTGCGTGTCAACCTGTTCGCAGATGCAGAAGCACTGGGATTTGTTGATGTGCCGCGGGCTGCACCCCCAGCTGACAAGCCGCTTGCGCAAAGGCCGGGTTCTGGTGTGAAGCGTAGCCTTGATCTGTCAAGCGTCTATTCCAGCGACGGATTTCTTGGGGATGCGAATAGCGATCTAATTTCAGATCGGACGGATATTGTAATCGTTCCTTCCGGTGCTGGTATTGACGGCACAATTGATCTTGCTGCTCGCATAGGGCTTGAGGTCACCGGCTTATCGATTCCGCTAGTGCGCACGGTCGATGAAATTGACACTCCAGGCTCCGAGCCTACGTTGGTGTTGGTCGGGACTCCACACCCGCTCGTCGATGAGTTAGTGGCGGACGGCAAACTAACCTTGCCTACGTTGCAATCCGGGCAAGGGCTGATCCGAGTTGTACCCAAGGCGTTTGGCAGTAAGAGTGCCGTCGTCATTACTGGAGCTGATGCGTCTGGTGTCGCGCGGGCCCTTGAGCAGGTCACAGAACGATTTCCTCACGTGTGGCAACGCGGGAAGGACCGAACGACGCTTGACCAAATTGAGAGCGATCTGCGTAATGTCTTGGCTGGTCGGTCCCCTGCAGGGCAGGCGGCCACAGCGCTGTATAAATTGGACCAGATCTTTCAAGAGTTATCGCAGCTCGATCTTGAATCGGCGGAGGTGACCATCTACGTCGACAAACCAGAATCCGGCCTTGGGGTTCTAGTGCAGGACACGGCTGTTCAACAACTGACCGTCGATCACCTCAATGTTCACGTGGAAAGTTTGGATGTTCAGGAAGCAAAACCGATTAGTGTGAATGGCACACCGATCAGCGCTGAATTTGATATTCCATCTGAGGTCGATGAATTTTGGCGAATCCTTCGCTCGCAGGTAATGCCGTCGGTGACTTGGGACGAGCCGGTTGCTGTGATGGCTCGGTTGAGTGAGCCGCCCCCGATACGATCGAAGCTTGAGCAACAAGCAGTCCAAGAACTTGTTGATGCAGGTGCCAGGCTTGAAGATGTGTCGGTCACGATAACCTCAGCCTACAAGCAGGGATTCAGCTGGCTGTACGACATTGTTCGGCCAAGATTAAGCGAGCAGGCCGTTGATAATATGCTGATTCGCTATGCAGAGATCGGCCCACCGGAGGACTGGCAACAGCAGGCCATGTTCACACCTACGCGCTGGTTGCTTGAACTATATCCAATCGACGAGATTCTCGCAAATGAGTTAAACCTCACGCTTGAAAAAATCGTTTTTGAAAAGATGCCGATTGGGTCACCAACGTACGAGGTGATTGCGCGCGATGAAAATGGCGTTGAGTTACTCCGAGAAACGTTTGAGCCGAAGTTTGTGCTGAGATCGTTTTTCGATCAATTTCCGGATTATGAAAAGGTTCGAGTTACGACCGGATGGATATCAGCGCAGGCGGGCGATCGCCAAATCGTTGACACGCGCATCGTGACCGACTTGGAACGATTTTGGGACTATTACCAAGGTACGACCTTACCAGCTATCTACGATTACGTAATGGCTTTGCACGAAGGCAAACCGCTTGCTGCTGATGCGCCCCATTTCGGTGAACTCCGCGTGCAGGTCACACTCAGCGAGTCGGATTATCAACTTGGGATAGATCAAGAACAAATCGCACCAATGGAAGCACTGCACGAAGAGATCTACTTTTCGACACTGCACTTCTTTGACGTGCTCGGCCGTTTCACGCGGGGACCGCCTTTAAATTACCCGGGGCGAGTCATTCCGATTGTGAAGGCAACGTCGGACGGTTTGCCTGGCCATGCGGCCATTAGTTTTACTGGTTTTGGGTCAAGTCGACCAGCCGTGAAAGTCGACTACCGTGAGCGCAATGGTCGGCCCGGTACCAAGCGCCGAGATATTCCCAAAGTGTCCGTCGAACGGCCACGTTCACTTTCAGCTCAGGTGAGTCTGGAAAGTAATGGGCTGGAGAAGCTTGATTTGCGCGTGAAAGTCGACACCCAGCACGACGAATGGACTGAACTTGCTTTACGAACCAGAGTAGAACGTGTTGATGCTCAGATAATGTCGGCTGAGCAAGTTATGGCCGTGTTAGCCAACCTGAATTTGTTGCGTGCAGCAGGTTTGTATCGCGATGCTCTGGCGTATCACGATGTCGGCGTTCTGCAAGTCTCAGCTGGTTGGGAACATGACATTGACGTTCTTAGTGAACCAGTGACAACACTCACTCAAAATGGACAAGCTAGCCCGTTTCCTGTTGTGACTGAACTGTTACGTGATGCGCCGGTTGTAGCTGTTGGAGAGGGACCTCTCGTGCAATGGGAGACTCCGATTCCGCCGTCGGAAGCCTACGCCCTGCTGGCGATGATGGCTGAATACCCAGAGGCGACGACCTATCAGGTTGGAAAGAGCTATTTGGGTAAGGATGTCTGGGCTATGGATTTGATGTCGCCGATCGAGGCGTCGCATTGGTCGCACACCAAAGCGACGACGTTTAAACCGACAGTGATTTACTCCGCTAGGCAGCACGCCAACGAAGTATCCTCAACGAGTCATGTGCTGAGGCTAGCGGAACTATTGCTAACGGATTCCAGTTTTCGACAGCAACTCGACAAGGTGAACGTCGTTATTCACCCAATCACAAACGCCGACGGTGCACAGTTGGCATACGACTTATCACAACAGAACCCCAACCACATGTTGCATGCTGGTTACTTGGGCGCGCTCGGGGTTGATGTTGGGGCAGGGCAATGGGAGAGCGATCCTATCTATCCGGAGTCGACAATACGGCCGGAACTGTGGCGGACTTGGCTGCCAGACATTTTTTTAAACCCGCATGGTTATCCTTCACACGAGTGGGTTCAGTTGTTTTCAGAATATGCGGGTTGGGTGCGCAACCGGGTGACACAATCCCGCAGCTGGTGGGGCATGCGTGGGTGGTTTATGCCTGGATTCGGATATTTAGACGATCCACGTTATCCGCGTCACAAGTCAGCTGCATTCGAAATTCGCGATCTCATTACTGAACACATCAACGCATTACCAGAGATTCGTGCTTTAAATGACCGTGCCTATGCTCGTTACCGTCGTTACGGCTTCGCCCACGATAATGAAAACTTTAAGCTCGATTTTTCGGACGACGTTTTGATTTACACGGCCATTAAAGGAGCACGGGTTAGTGCAGGCAGTCGAAGTTTTATGGCTCGTTACCCACGGGTGACCATTTGGAGTGGTACCACCGAGGCGCCAGATGAGACTGCCCAAGGCGACTGGATGAAGCTGGTTGCAGCTGCCGGTCTGCAGTGGGACAAGGCAATTTTAAAGTATTTGGCTGAAGGTCGGCACGTCGTCGAACGTGACGGCAGTGAGTTTTTTGGCGGCGTACGGTTAACGATGTTACGGCCAAGACCGCCGAAAGTTGATGATGTTCAGTGAGGACTGACTGTGGACATGTCAGCCCAAAGTGGGACTGTCGACTAATCTCGCTTGCAATGTGTAAGATTGTGCTTTTTGCACACGAGCAGCGTTAACGATACCAGCCTTCGTCGAGTTGCTGACGAAAAGCCAGCGTAGAGTGATCAGCCATGTTTATGACTTCAAGTACAACGTTTGAATGGTGGAACAAGTCTTCTCCGGTCGCGCGGAAGGCCCTTGTGGCTGCATCGCTGGGTTGGATGCTCGATTCGTTCGACGTCATGCTCTATGCGTTGGTGTTGGCGGTACTCATGGCGGACTTGGGCATGGACAAGGCTACCGGTGGTTCGTTGGCATCATTGACACTCGTCGCATCAGCCATCGGTGGTGTTCTGTTCGGCGTCATCGCTGACCGTTTTGGGCGTGTCCGTGCTCTCGTGATGAGTATTTTAATTTACTCAGTGTTTACCGCCGCCTGCGGGTTCGCGCAGACAGTTCGTCAACTAGCTGTCTTCAGAGTATTTTTGGGTATTGGCATGGGTGGCGAATGGGCGAGTGGGGCGGCTCTGGTGTCAGAAACTTGGCCGTCAGAACACCGGGGAAAAGCACTCGGCTTAATGCAGAGTTCTTGGGCGATTGGCTATGCGGTCGCTGCGGCGGTAACCGCCATCGTGTTACCCATTTGGGGTTGGCGTGCCGTGTTTTTTGTTGGGATTTTGCCAGCGTTGTTCACGTTATGGATTCGGCGTGATGTCGCCGAGCCTGAAATTTGGCGTGCGAGGGTAGAGTCTGGGAAACCGCGAGGCAGCTTAAGTCATATTTTTCGAGGTTCGCTGCTGCCCTTAACAATTGCCCTGACACTGATGAATGCCTGCATCATGTTTGCGTGGTGGGGTTTCAATCTTTGGATTCCAGCTTACCTGTCACTCCCGATCAACCAGGGCGGCATTGGGCTGAGTGCCTACGCGATGTCTGGATTCGTCATTGCGATGCAGGTGGGCATGTGGTGTGGTTACGTGACTTTTGGCTTTGCGAGTGACATTTTCGGCCGGAAGCGCACCTATGTCATCTATGTGCTCACCGCTGCGCTACTGATTTTGGCGTATACCTCTACTCGGTCTCCATCCGCACTTTTGGTACTGGGGCCACTTGTCGCATTTTTTGGAACCGGTTCGTTCAGTGGCTTCGGTGCAGTGACCGCAGAAATCTACCAAACAGATATCAGGGCAACCGCTCAAGGCTTTACCTATAATATTGGACGACTTGCGAGTGCCCTTGCACCATTCGTTGTCGGATCGCTTGCCGATACGCATGGATTTGAGGTGGCACTCTCGATTTCCTCAATAGCATTTGTTCTGGCTGGGGTGTCATGGATCTGGATTCCGGAGACGAAGGGAAGGAAATTATGCTGAACGGTCGACCAATGAGATCTAGGTTGTTGACCGGGTCCCGAATGTCTACAAGTTTAGTCATTGCCTTGCTTGTCCCGTTGGTGGTGACATCGTTTGGTAGTGCCCAAACGGAAGGTGGCCAGCCCCGTGGATTCGAAAGCAAGGATCTGCACCTGTTGCAGTCGGTTGGCGATGTGCAGTTAGCTCCAGCAGGGCATGCAGTGGCATACAGCGTACGGAAAAGCGATCGACCGGGACGTCCATATTCCGAAGTATGGGTTATGGATATATCCACTGGTCGGCGAGTGCGTCTGGCTGGTCCAGAGGGGTATGCATCGAATCCTCGGTGGTCGCCAGATGGGCGTGAGATTGCATACTTTGGTAGGACGGAGGGGCAGAGAGGCCTCGTTGTATCACGCGCCGACGGTTCCAATGCCACATTTCTCGCGCCAGTCTTGGGTACGAATCACCCATTACCGTCAGCTGGTGAACAAATCGCATGGTCGCCTGACGGCAACAAAATCGCTTATATTTCGTCCATGCCAGGACCCGAGTCTGACGAAATGAATGGTGATCCCAGAGTAGTCAGGCGCTATCTCTATAAGCCCACTGCGGCTGAAGGCGCAACCCGATTTAATGACAACCGGCGTGTTCACATTTTTGTGTTCGACCGTCTAACGAATCGCAACTTTCAGTTAACGCAGGGGAACCATTACGAACATTCGATTCATTGGTCGCCTGTTCGAGACGAGATCCTCTTCATCTCGAATCGCGAAGCCGACCCGGATCGCGTTTTTAATTACGACATCTTTGTCGTGCAAGTTGACACCGCCGAAGTGCAGCGTCTCACCGATACACCGAATGCCGAATATCAACCAAGGTGGTCACCGGATGGAAAGAGTATTGCGTATTTAGCAACACGACGGTTACTCACTTCCTCGGAGACGACGATGGAGGATACTCATGTTTGGCTAATGAATGCTGATGGCGCCAATCGCCGCGAGTTGGGTGGTAATGTTGATAACCGACAACGTGCGGTGGAATGGACTCCAGATGGCCAGTCGCTGTGTTTTACCGTTCAGGCACGAGGAAACGCACATTTGTTCTGTCTGCCGGCTGCGGGCGGGTCGCCAAATATGTTAGTGATAGACCGCGGCAGAGTCGGTGCATGGTCGAGATCTCGTGACGGCAAGGCAGCCTTTGCATTTACCTCGACGGTCGCGCCAGCCGAGTTATTCGTAAAGCAGGATAATCAGTCTCGGATGTTGACGTCTCTAAATACTGAGTTGATCAGTCAGCGTACCGTTGCCGAAGTCGAGTCGTTCTCATTTGCTAGTTTCGATGGGCGAAGAATTGAAGCATTTCTTACTAAACCAGTCATCCTAGACACGATTAACCGACACCCACTCATCGTGCAGATTCACGGCGGGCCGCATGGACAACAGGGCGCGGCCTTTAACGCGACAGCTCAGGTGTATGCGAGTCGTGGTTGGGCGACGTTAATGGTTAATTACCGAGGATCAACCGGGTACGGTCAGGAACTGACTGATGCAATCTTTAAGGACCAAAATGGAGGAGAAGCGAAAGATGTTTTGGCGGGTCTCGATGCCGCGCTTGAACGCTATAGATGGATCGATTCTGAGCGTCTTGGTATCGAGGGGGGTAGTTATGGTGGGCAACTCACAAACTGGATTATCACCCAGACCGACCGCTTTCAAGCTGCCATTCCTCGATCGAGCATTTCAAATCTAGTCAGTTTCAACTACATGGCCTACTATCATGATTATTTAGCGGTCGAATTTGGTGCATATCCTCACCAGGATGGTGTTATGGATCTGCTGTGGGAGCGGTCCCCAATCCGATACGTTGCCAACGTGCGAACACCAACGATGCTAGTTCATGGTGAAAATGACAATGATGTGCCGATCGCTGAAGCAGAGCAATTCTTTATTGCCCTCAAAGATGTTGGCGTAGAAACGGTTATGGTGCGCTACCCCCGCGAGGGCCATGGCATCCGGGAAACGGCGCATCGGGTCGATTTCCTCGATCGTAGTATGAATTGGTACGAACACTATTTCGCCCGATCCACGACCACCACGAGCTCACGCTGATAGTAATGCCGAGAGTGTAGTGAATTTTGGCGAATTTTGGCGAATTTTGCCAAGTTTTGCCTTTTCTTTCAGTATGGTCACAGCCTAAGTCTCTGCGTCCTTGCTTGTCAAATCACTGGGGAGTAGACTTGCTGGCATTACGCAAGGAAATTTAGAGTGATTCCGGCGACGGCGGGTCAGTGACGTCTGGAAGGGGGCGATCGTGACAATGCAATCACGGATTCTGTCAGTGTCCATTTCGGCGATTATTTTCGCGATGACATTGACAGCGACGGGCTGTGGTGGTTCTTCAGAGAATACTTCTTTAGGTGGTCCCATTGAGATAGAAGTCTCTCAACTTTTCATTACCGTTACCAATAAAAGCGGCATGGCGATCACTGATATCAAGTTGGAAGTGATTCCTGTGGGTGCGCAGACTAGATTTGGGGCATCGCATTATCGTCTTGAAAATGCTAACAAGAAGGATTTTTCGCTAGGAGAGCTTCGAGGCAGTGATGGGACGCCGTTTAATTTACGGGTGCATAAGCCTGACCGCGTGCGAGTGACTGCGACGGATATTGATTCAACGGCTTACGATATTGAGATACCGTGGAGTTAGGCTGACTGACGTTTTTAAGCTTAACTAGGTATTTCCAGGCTGTCTTGCAACGTACAGGTAACTTCGATTTTCATCTTACATCACGGGTATCTCGGGTCATATTCGTCACTGACGCCATGATCAGGATAGAGTAGGCTTGCAGAGCGTACCCGTGAACATCGACTCCATCCTCAACCTAGTTGCCCTTTTATTCACGCTGGCTGCCGCGTTTGGCTATGTGAACCACCGGTGGTTGAAGCTACCGCATTCCATTGGCTTAGTCGTCGTGGCGTTGTCCGCGCGATCGATGCAGTGTTTCCCGCTCTTGAGTTTCGGTCTGTGGTGCGCGAAATGCTGTCCAGAATCAATTTTTACGATGTCCTAATGAAGGGCATGTTGAGCTTTCTATTATTTGCTGGGGCGCTTCATGTTGACCTAGATGATTTGTACAAGGTTAAAGCGCCCATTTCGATGTTGGCCACAGTTGGCATCCTTATTTCTACTGCTCTTGTAGGCGGCATGATGTTTCTTGGTTGGCGTGCGCTCGGGATAAATGTGCCCTTCCTGTATTGCTTAATATTCGGAGCTCTGATTTCACCCACTGACCCGATTGCGGTGCTAAGTATTTTGAAATCTGTTGCCGTACCTAAAAATCTTAAAACCAAAATTACTGGCGAGAGTCTCTTCAATGACGGTGTTGGCGTGGTTGTGTTTACGATCCTGGTAGGATTCGCCTTGGGACAGGCTGAGATTACTGCGTTAAACGTCGCCAAGTTATTCATTATGGAGGCGCTCGGCGGGGTATTACTCGGTTTACTGATTGGCTATGTCGCTTATCGTGCGATGAAAACAATTGACGAGTACAATCTTGAAATCCTTATAACACTCTCACTCGTCATGGTGACCCATGGAATCGCTGTTCAACTTCATGTGTCAGGACCGATTGCTGTGGTGGTTGCTGGTTTATTTATTGGCAACCATGGTGCACGGTTTGCGATGAGTGAAAAGACGAGGACCCACATCAAGATGTTTTGGTCTTTGCTGGACGAAATTCTCAACTCAGTGCTGTTTCTGATTATCGGCTTTGAAGTAATCGCACTGATGTTTAGCTATCAGGTCCTCCTAGCGCTAATTCTTGCTATTCCTGTCGTCCTACTCGCAAGATTTTGTAGCGTAGCGGTGCCGATTAGTCTATTAAGTCTGCGTAGGACATTCACGCCTGGATCAATTCAAATCTTAACTTGGGGTGGATTACGTGGTGGGATTTCGGTGGCACTTGCGCTGTCGTTGCCACCATCAGACCTAAAAGAACTTATTCTGGCGACGACCTACGGTGTTGTCGTGTTCTCGATTATTGTTCAGGGCCTCACACTTGAAAAAGTGGTTAAAAAAACCATGCTAAGGCAAACAGCAGAATAACGACAAAGGCGACGAAGATGGTTGCTGGACCGGCTCTGCCTCAAACATTTCAAAAACCCTGAAGATTACGATTTCCGTGCCGAGGCTTGCTAGGTTGCAGAGAAAAGTCGGTGTCGTCCGATTATCAAAATAGGTAGAAAGCTGAACACTGTTCCAACAAGACTCAGGACTGAGAAGTTCCAAGTTGCTAAGAGAACGCCTGAGCTAAGGCCAGCTCCAGCAGCTGTTGTCCAGACTAACGAATCTGCAAGACCTTGTAATCGAATTCGATCAGAGTCCTGAACACTATCTGTTAGCAGTGCGCTCCCGGCTACGAAACCAAAATTCCAGCCAAGGCCAAGGATAAACAACGCTACGGTTAAGCGGGTCGTTTCCAAGCCTTCGGCGTTTGCGGCTAGGTATGTTGAGATGATTAGTAGCGCAACGCCAGACAAAATAATTGGAATGCGTCCTAGTCGATCGGCCAAGTAACCGGTTAGTGGGGAAAGCGCGTACATGCCAAAGGCATGCGCCGCTATAACGAGTCCAATGGCACCGAAGTTATTACTTGCGGTTCGGATGTAGACAGGCGTCATCGTCATGAGCAAGACCATGACACCTTGTGAAATCGCAAGTGCGACGAGCGCAATTTGGACGTTAGGTAACGCAAGTATCTCAATCACCGATTTCCGGGTGCTTGGTGCATCAGATGCATCGAGAGTAGCTGTGTGGGCTGGAAGGCGTGGCATCATGGCACGCAGAACCAACGCTGCACTAGCTGCTCCGGCGATAGTTACAAAGAATGGACCTGCTGAGTCCACAATTCCGATTCTTGCAGCTAGGTTGCGCATGGGTTCGAGTAAGGCCGGTCCAAGTACAGATCCGATTGTGCCAGCCCAAATAATCCAGCTGATTGCTGAGGCTCGTTTGGTTGGGGAGTAAAGGTCAGCAGCTGCGTACCGTGTCAAACGGTTCGCGCTGTGCCCAACACCGATTGCAAACATTCCAAGCGTGAACAGCCAGAACGCCCCAACAGATGTAGCAAGTGCTGCTATCGCCGCCGCTGCCATCACAACGCCATATCCCAAAAGAAGTCCGGCTCGACGTCCATGTAGGACCATAAAATTTGACAGGTTGGTTGCACCGAAGGCCATCCCAATGACACCCATAGCGAAAGGCAAGCCACTCCACTTCGGAGACCCCAGCATGTCTTCTGCAACCAGCGGCGCGATAATGATGGCTGCAATGTATCCACTCGACGACAGTCCGGCACTTACGAACAATCCGATCATCATCGATCGTCGAGCAGAAGGTGCAATAGTGAGCGTCATTGGAAACACTGATACAGATTCTTGTCTGTCTTAATGCGGGTCTCAGTTAACGGATGACATCGCGGCTATAGCTTTTTTTGACGATGATGGCATAAACACAGTTTTATGAATGCTCGATGGCGAGCGGCACGGAGCGATAGCAAACCTCGCAGTGCAGCCCCTAGTGCACAGTG
>Ga0310120_10003156_pt1 | contig 11809 bp, 10 predicted proteins | sample CB27_AW_983_MG_FD_203506 | JGI IMG/M metagenome (GOLD analysis project Ga0310120, IMG submission 203506) | Marine microbial communities from Western Arctic Ocean, Canada - CB27_AW_983 | ecosystem: Environmental > Aquatic > Marine > Oceanic | place: Canada: Western Arctic Ocean | collected... | reverse complement strand
GGTTTTATTGAATAATAGAAGGAAAATGAAAATAACTATGGATGATCATAATTCAATAATATTATTCGATTCTTTTTGTAATGTTGATGATCTCACTAATGATAAGATTGAAAATTCATTAATAATTACCTTTGATTACAATTCTCATAAAAATCTAGAAAAATTGGGCATTAACCATGTAATATCAGATTCTTATCTAGATCAGCATTTTTTATCCTCAATTGGAAAAATTTGTTATGGTTTATCACAGTGGTATACCCAAAAATCAATTGAAAAAATTGTAGAATATGATGGATTAAACTTAGGAGAATTTTTCTACGTTGAACTTTACGAGATTTTAATACCTTTCCTGAAAATATTCTTTGAGATTTCTAAAATATTTGAGGAAAATAAACAATCTTCTTTTTTGACTTCTAACAATTTGTATGATATAATACATTCATTTTCAGATAATACCAAAATATTACGACAGGTAAATACTATAAAATCAGAATTTGATTATACACATATTGATTTACCTCTTAAATTGGGCTCAAAAAATTCACATATACGCATAAGCAAATCAAAATATCTTAAATTACTGAATATTTCTGAAAAATTTCTCAATTTAAGAGTGAAAAAACAATCTCACAAACCAGTAATACTTCTATCAGATTTTTCTGCTCAATACCATAAGGAATTTTTTCTCTCTATACCACAATCAAAAAATACTTTTGTAAAATTTGATAGAATGTCACCATCATTTTGGAATTATGATACATATTCTACGGTAAAAAAATCTGGCTGCATCATTGAAAATTTTTCATCATTAATTGATGATAATATGAAAAAATCAATTACTAATTCTAAAATGTTAATTAATGAAAAATTAGATTTGTTAGATAATTCAGATGAAATAAAGCAGTTCTTTTCATTAAATGAAATATCATTTTGGAATACATTTAAAAAAACTTTTTTTGAACTATTACGGAACAAGTTTTTAGAAGCAATTACAGAAATTGAAATTTTAAAAAAACTTTTTTCAAAATATAAATTTTTATGCGTTCTTGTACATACTGAAACACGTTTACGTGATCTTATTATGATTAAATTGGCAAAAAGACAAAATATATCAACAATTTTACTTCAACATGGCTTAACACCATTGAGCAAGAATATTTTAGAAATTCAAAAATTTTATAGGTGTATTCCCGTTTATTCCAACAAATATTTAGTGTGGGGAGATATAGATATGAAATCTTATACAGAAAATGGATTTCCAGATAGTAAAATTGAAGTCCTAGGGGTCCCTTTTTATGATAAAATCTTTCAGAATAAAATTCCGTCATATACGGAATCAGATAATTTTATTTTATTTGCAACTGATTTTAAAGCACTTCATACAATTGAAAGTATAACTGTTGAATCAATGAAAAAATATGAAATGATTATTAATTCTGTATATAATGCAGTTATGAAACACAGTAAGAAATTAGTGATAAGACCACACCCCCAGAAAGATATTGGTGAGAAGCAGATTGCCAAGGAACTTGATCCAAAAATAAAAGTAGTTACTGGGGGAAGTATTCTACCACTTATCAAATCCTCTAGTTTAGTTGTTGTAACAGATGCCTCATCTGTAATGGTAGAAGCTATGGCATTAAACAAACCGGTTATTTCTCTTAGAGTGGATCCAGATTATGATGATGAATTTTGTAATCCTAATGCTTGTTTAAGGACAAGCATTGAAGATTTTGAAAACAATTTGTCAAAGATTTTAGAAAATGATCAGTTTAGAAATTTGTTACTGAAGAGGCAAAAAATTTTTCTCGATGAAAGTGTTGCTAATCAAGGTTCTGCGTCGATTAATTTGATAAAATTTCTTGATAATTTGTAGAATAATTGAGTAACTATAGTTATTAATTATTTTTTAAAAAAAATAAATCAATGTTGCTAAAAATCATAATTTCAGTGTCAATCATTTGTTTTCTTTTAATATTTGGCTCTGTTCTTTGGTACTATTGGTATATCTTCCCTCCAAGTTTTATTGATGTAGTAAGAGACATACGTGACATGGTGTGGAGTTTAGCAGTAGATCCTAATGCACCAGTAAAATATAGTATAAATGATACTGATTTTAGAATCGAAGAATATGCTTTAATATTTAGTCAACCTACAACCATGGCATTTTTAGGAGATGATAAGCAAATAGTTCTTGAGAAAAATAGTGGACAGGTATGGTTGATACAAAATGGCTTCACTCACAGTCCACCCATTCTTGATTTCAATGTTAATTCGTATTGGGAATCTGGTTTGTTAGGTGTTACAGTAAATGGTAACGATGTTTATTTTTACCTGACTGAGGCTGATGAAGCGGATGGAGGTGAAAGAATTGGGAATAATATTTATCGCTTTCATTGGGATGGAGAGAATCTAATCAATAAAGAATTGGTAAATTCATTGGAGATGTACTCACCTGGACACAATGCAGGTGTAATGGCAACTGGTCTTGATGGTCAAGTTTATGCTATGACTGGTGATCAAGGAGCTGGACAAGACAATACTGTAATTGCAGAATTAAAGGGTCCAGTAACACTACTTCAAAATAATAATGAAGGAGAATTTGATGATACTGGAGTTATTATCCGAGTTGGATTAGACAAAGATGTTATCACGCCAAAATATGCAGAGAATCCTTTGGACCATTATTATGCAATAGGAATTAGGAATGGGTTTGGGTTAGCTGTAGATCCTGTTACTGGTAATCTTTGGGACACTGAAAATGGTGAAATATTCTTTGATGAGATTAATCTAGTTTCAGAAAATTTCAATAGTGGTTGGGCAGTAACTATGGGTCATGGTTTTGAAACCAATGGTGCTGAAGGAGATCTTGCTAACTTAGAAGGTCAGATTGAAGACCTTCTGAATTTTAATAAATATACATATGCTGAGCCAAAATTCAGTTGGGAAAAAACTGTTACTCCTACAGGCTTGACATTTCCTAATTCTGAAGCTTTTGATAAGTATAGAAATGAATTATTTGTAGGAGACTGTAATGGCAAAATTTGGAACTTCAAATTAAATGACGAGCGCACTGATTTTATTTTTGATTCTATTCATTTACAAGATTTAGCGGCAAATATAGTCACAAATGAATCGGGAGAAAATATTGTAGAGCCATTGGACGAAATAGAATTTGGTAGTGGTTTTGGCTGCATTACGGATATACAATTCGGTCCTGATGGTAATTTATACATAGTATCACTATCTGATGGCATAATTTATCGAATTATTCCAGTTGATTAAGTGTGGGTCAGTAACTTCACTTTTCAAATGTATATTGAATTAATTTAAAACCATTATTTTTAAAAAAAGATATTGATTTTTTATTTTTTGGATTAACGTTCGCCAAAAAACGTTTACGTGGATTTTTTTTCATCAGTTCATTTAGTGCATAAATTCCAATATTTTTTCCTTGAAATTTTTTTAAGATGAATATACCTATTTCATCATTTTTGGATAAATAAATTGAACCAATTTTTTGTTTTGATTTAAAAATTATATACCATTTCGAATATGGTTTTGATTTTATAAATTTACTATGCTCTTCATACGTAGGCATTTTTTTGTGTGATATATTTGTGCGGGGATCTCTATCTTTTAGTAAATCAAATAAGAAGTTAGCATCAGTGTTAGTTACTAATTTTAAACTCAATAACGATTCTGTTCTTTTCATTATAATAATACAATTGTAATAAACGATTAAATCTTGCTCTGAATTTATTATACTGTTGAAAGCTTTTATCGTTGCTGAGATTGCATCAAATTGGGAAGGCAGTTTTACTAAAGCAGAGAAATTAATGCAAAAATCAAAAAATGCAGGAGCTAATGCTGTAAAATTTCAAATATGGCGTGCTCATGATCTCTACAATAACAAACACCCTGACTGGAAATTTATTAAAAAATCTGAAATTACATTAGAAAAAGCTATAAAATTAAAAAAAATTGCGGATAAGATTGATATAGAATTTTTTTGTAGTGCATTCTATCCTGAGGCTATAGATATTCTAGAAAAACTAAAAGTTAAACGATACAAAATTGCATCTAGAACCTGTTTACTAAAAGATCCTCATTCATTGGAAACCTTAAAAAAAATTGCGCTGACTAAAAAGCCTGTTATTGTCAGCATGGGAATGGGTGGGAATATTAATTTGATTAGAAATATTTTTTCTAGAAATAAAACACTATTTTGTTATTGTATATCTGAATATCCAACTGATTTTAAAAAAATAAATTGGAAAAAAGCTTTGTCATTTAATGGTTTTTCTGATCATACTTTAGGTATTAATGCAGCAATTATTTTTGCTGTATTAAAACATCAGACAAAAACAAAAAGCTGTTTTATTGAAAAACATGTAAAATTAAAAAATTCTAAGGGACCAGATGCTAATACATCAATAGATACAAATCAACTTTCTGATTTAGTTAACTATGTAAGAATACTTCAAAATAATTTTACAAAGATTTAGCAAATTTCATTAATTGTTTTAACAATTTTATCAGTATCATTATCTGAAAGATTTTGATGTACTGGAATTGACACAATCTCCTTTGATATTTTATCTGTTGATTCTAATTTTTGTTTTTTTGAGTACATAGACATTTGATGAATTGGTTTATAATGAATCCCAGTTTCTATGCCTGCAGTTAACATTTTTTTCATAAACTTATTACGATTTTTTACACAAATCCAGTAAAGATGATATGAACATGAATCATTATATTCCATTTTTGCGTCAAGGTTGATCTCATTTGAGTATTTTCTTGCAATTCTTTTTTTAATTTTTAACATTCTATCTAAATTCTTTAATTGTATTCTTCCAATCGCAGCAGAAAAATCATTCATATAATAATTCCAGCCTAATTCCTTGATATCATAAAAGTAGTCCTTTCTATCAGTAATCCCACACCACCTTCTTGCTTGCAAAATTTTTCTGAATCTTTCATGATTTTTATCATTAATTGAAATCAAGCCACCTGTTGGCATTGCTAAATTTTTTACTGGATGGAAACTAAAACATACAGCTGTTCCATGTGTACCTATTTTTTTATTCTTATATGTAGTTCCTATCGCATGAGCCGCATCCTCGACCACAGTCAGATTGAATTTTTTAGATAATGAGACAATTTTATCGAGATCACATGCCATTCCACCAAAATGCACGGGTAAAATTACCTTAGTTTTTTTTGTGATCGAATCTTCAATTTTATCAGTATCTATACACAAAGATTTAGAATCAATATCAACAAACTTTGGAATGCCTCCATTAATTATTACAGCATGGGCTGTTGAAACAAAGGTAAGAGATGGAAGAATAACCTCCTTATTTTTTATATCAATTAAAGAAAGAGCCAAATTTAATGCGGCTGTTCCACTATTAACAGCAATACAATCTTTTGACTTTACGTATTTTTTTACATCTTTTTCAAAATACTCCACATTTCCTAACCCTGAACCAGATGTCCAGTAGCCACTTTTCAAAACTTTGAGTATAGCCTTTTCTTCCGCTTTTCCATAATGTGGATCAAACAGCTTAATTCTTTTCTTCATGATTTTTCATTGTTCAGATATTTTTGATCTTCTTTTAAAGATTTTACAAATCCTTCGTTTTGTACATAATCTTGATTAATTTTTTTTAAATTTGGATCCTTTTTATTTAATTCTAAAATTTCTTTCATTGTTATAGGTCTAGTTTTGATCTGTTTTACTATACATTTTACTAATTTTAAATCATTGATTCTATCTACCGTCCATCGTAAATGAGATATATTTTCATTGTATTTTATGTTCAAAACTTTGAATTTATTTTCAGAATTTTTCATATATGGCGTTACATGTTCTCTTTCAGATGGAAGTACAGCTTTCTTCCAAGCCTTTTCAAGAGCATTCATAGAAAAAACTTCTGTTTCAGTTCCATAAGGATATGTTCTCATCAATGCATTAGTGACATAATCATATTCTGTATTCTTGTATTTTTCAATCACCATATCAACAATTTTTGGGTCAATTAGTGGATTATCACTAGTAATTCTAACAATGTGTTCTAAATTATTTTTTTGAGCACATTGATAATATCTATCTAATAGATCATGTGAGTTACCACAAAATACTTCAAAATTACGTTTTTGTACATGATTTACAATTATTTCATCTTCTTGTAGTTTGGTTGTTGCAACGATTATCTTATCTATTAATTTCGAATAGCTAAGTTGATTTAAAACATAATCTAACAAGCAATTCTTTCCGTCCAAATCCATCATTACTTTTCCAGGTAATCTAGATGAACCCATTCTGGCTTGAATAATACATCCAATCAATAATCATCTTTGTTTATTATTGCTAATTGAAGTTTACGTACTTTAATTCTGTATGGCAGTTTTAGGTTTATGATTTTATAGGAGACTAGATTTTGATAAAATATCTTTTAGTTCGTTAATTGGAATTTTTTCAACTGTATTTGATGAATATGGTTCTGTCAAAGTTATTCTTCTAAATCCAGGATATTGTTCATTTATTTCTTGATCTGAAATTTCTCTTTGTAGAATCATATACTTTGATTCTGATTCAAGGGCAGTTCTCATTTCATCAGTATTAATAAGTGTCTCATGGAATTTTTCACCTTGTCTAACGGGAATTTTTTCTTCACCAGTATTACTAATCAATTCTTGTAATGCAACTTTGACATCATCAATTTTATATGCACGCAATTTTGGCACAAAAACTTCTGACCCCTTACCTGACATCGTAGAATCTAAAATGAAATCTAGAGCTTCATCCATAGTTATGCTGAATCTAGTCATCTCTGGATCAGTAATTGTAATTTTCTCATTTGCTTTTATTTGTTGAATAAATTTTGGAATTACAGAACCACTACTTCCTAACACATTTCCATATCGCAGAGAAACAAACTTTGTTTTGTGCTTATCCTTATCTAAATAATTACTGGCTGTTGTAAATAATTTTTCCATTAATAATTTTGTAGCACCATATGTGTTTAATGGTGAAACAGCTTTATCTGTTCCTATCCCAATTACTGTACCAATATTTTCAGATAAGCAAGCTTCAACCACATTTCGAGATCCAATTACATTAGTATTAATTGCCTCAAATGGATTATATTCAATAATTGGTACATGTTTCAGTGCAGCAGCATGAAATACTATATCTATTCCTTCTAATGCCCTTTCAAGACGTGGCAAATCTCTAACATCACCAATTAAAAATCTAAGACGATCATCATTAAATTCAGATTGCATGGTAACTTGTTTATTTTCATTCCTGCTGAAAATTCTGATAACATCAACTTTTTCGGCTAGAAGTCTTTTTGTAAGGGCTCTTCCTAACGAACCAGTACCGCCAGTTATCAGAATTTTTTTATTCTCCAGCATAATGATTTGCAAATTTGATGATACAATAACTTTACTTTGAAATCATCATTAAAAAGAGGAGCAACCTTTAATTTCATTCTAACAAAAATCAGCATTATTGAAAAAATTTAAAGAAGTAGAACTCACTCGTAAAAAATATCATAGAGATCCGAGCCTAAATTCTGTACATAGATCATCTTTGATGGTTCCTGAATTAGATGACTGTATTGCTGAAATAAGCTTCCTTAATCATTTTCTTATCAAACGAAATCATAAAAAAATTGCATGTATTATCACCGCCATTGGGAAAGATGGAAAAAAGATTGAATCCAGGCTACATCATATTGATCAGCCCAAAGTTTATGTATTTACTTTAACTGGAATAGTGAAAGAGCCAGTATCGAATTATATGATTGAGTTCTTTTCACCAGATAATTTATTCATACCATTTCCTGCCGTTATGGTCAACCATCGAAATAACAAATTTTTGAATCAAGTCCATTCCTTTAATCGAGTTTTGAATGATATTTTTGAAGATGATGACATCAACAAAAATCCTGTGAAAGAATCTTCAGTAGATTTACTCTTGAATGAAAATACGGATACATGCCTACTTTTTACCGCTGGCCCTATGCATTGTAAAGGTTCACTTGAAATTGAAATTGGGACTACATCTAAGACTTATAGAACTGTAAAAGCATTAGATGTTCCAAGATTTGGTTATCAAAAAATCAGTTTACGTGAAAATTTTAAAGAATTACCAGATGGAGTCAAAGGAATAATTAAAGCAAAACAACCAAATCAATTACTTTTCTATGGACGATTAATATCTGGACAATGGCTTAATGATAAAACATTTAGTGCAAATCATAGTTATTATGATTCATCAACCACGGAAGAATATTGGGATGATACCAAACCATCAGATAGACAGTATCCATTTTTCCCTAATTTCAAAAACGGAATGAAAATTTATCCTATTTTATCTCCCTCTAAACTTGAAATAATTCTATATGCTAATTCAAACCATGGCGAAGAAATTTTTTCACAGAAAGTTGGTACACTTACCAGTCCAAGTAACGAGTTCGTTGATACAGATATTAACATAATTTTTGAAAATGCAGAAATAGATATTTCAGATATATCATCTTTTGGTATAAGAGCACAAGTAATCGATGATAGTAAAATGCCTACTCGTGTAGGACATCAATTAATTTATGGTGCAGGCAGTTTGAATTCATCTATTAATGTTGTATTAAGGAATCCAAATGTTTTTGCTGCAAAGGGGAAAAAAAGTATGAAGTGGGGGCAGATTGTAATTGGTGGTGGATTTGATACCTTTTTTGCAATAACTGCTGACTCTAAGGAAAATAAAGAAGTTACAAGACATGTGGCAAATATAACATTTTATGATAAAAATGGAAAACTCGAGGAAAGGAAAGTTGATGTATTAAATGGAACATCTGTAAAATTTGAAGCGTCGAATGAATTTAAAGAATTCATAGATCATGAAAAACCTGAGTATATTTGGTGTAGTATAGATAGCGAAAACCACGGATTGAATTTTTTTGCTTCTACATATAATACAAAAACTAAACACTGTTCAGGGGATCATGGATTCTAAGACATATAAGATCAAGAATAGTGAAGATTAAAAACAACTAGAAAATATTTTTACATGTGATATTATCAAAAGAAATAAAATTTTTTGTAAAAGCATGTATTATTTTTTCAGTTCTGTCTTTTGGTTTTTCACTAACTGGATTACTTTTTCCGGATGATGATAGTTTTTTCTATGCTGGGAACCCCCTTATAGTTAGTCATCCATCATTTGAACATATTTTTGGGCATCTGATGTTTGGAATGATTGCAGGAGCAATTAGTTTAAGTTTAAGATATGTATTTTTGAGTGGAGCTTTTGCATTGCTGGTTGATGCTGATCATTTAATGCAATTTTTCAATATAGAAATGGTTTCACGTATGTCTCATTCAATCCCATTTGCAATAATAATAGCTGTTGTAATGCTATGTGTTTTTGGAAAAAAAGATTATCGCTTGGCAGCTATCGCATTTTTTGCCATTATATCACATATTGCTTTTGATATTTTGTTGATTGGACAAATTTATCCAGATGGTATAGGCAGATTTCCGTTGTTTGCTCCCTTCACACTTGAATTTTTCCAATTTCAAGGATTAGATTGGTTATATTTAGAAATCTTGGCAGTTGGAATTGTCGGAATTATAGCTATACTTGACCGTAAAATTTCTATAAAGAATTATATTAAAAAATAGTTAATCGAGCATGAAAAATATCACTCTACATAATTTTAATAGGTATATTATCTGAATTGGTTGAGGCGTAACATGATAAAATATTGTCGTCATTGTGTATATCCAGAAACAAAACCTGATTTATCATTGGATGAAAATGGTATATGTGATGCATGTAGATTTGTAGATGTTAAGGATACAACAAATTGGGATTTACGTCGAAAAGAACTAGCAGAAATTTTTGAGAAATTTAAAAACAAAGATGGTTCAAATTATGATTGTGTAATACCGGTAAGCGGAGGAAAGGATTCAACGTTTCAAGCCTACGTGGTAAAAGAAGAATTCGGTTTAAACCCATTATGTGTTAGTTATCATCTACCGGAATTTACTGATCTAGGCAGAAAGAATCTTGAAAACTTAAAAAAATTAGGAGTTGATTGTTTAGAATTTACCCCAAATCCTGAGATTTGTAAAAAAATGCAAAAAATTGCTTTGATTGAATTTGGTGATGCGCAATGGCCAGAGCATTTTGGAATTTTTACAGTTCCAGTCCAAGTAGCTGTACGCTATAACATTCCACTAATAGTTTGGGGAGAGAATTCTCAAGCTGAATATGGTGGTCCATTAAAGGACATGGAAAATAAATACTTGGATAGTAAATGGTGTGAACAGTATGGAACAAGAGTTGGCGGACAATCTAATTCTTTTGCGGGTCCAGAAGTAATGTTGAAACATGGAATAGATCGGAAATTTCTTAATCCATACATCTATCCGTCTGATGAAGAAATTAAACAGGTTGGAGTAACAGGTATTTTTCTTGGATCTTTTATTAGATGGAATATTAAAGAGCAATTAAAAAAAGTGCGTGATCTAGGCTTTACATTACATGATGGTCCATCAGAAGGTACATTCACTAATTATGAAAATCTTGATAATAAGATTCAAGGAATACATGATTACTTTAAATGGTTAAAATTCGGATATGGAAGAGCAACAGATAATGCGTCTGTTCAAATTAGATTGAATTGGATAAACAGAGAGGAGGCTATGAAATTAGTTAAGGAACATGAAGGAAAATTACCAGAGAGATATCTAGATGAATTTTTGAAACAGTGGGATATGAGTAGAGACGAATTCCTTCAGATTACTGAAAAATTTACAAATAAAGAACTTTTTAAGAAAGATGAAAATGGAAATTTGATACGAAATGAATTTGGTAATATTGAAAAGATTAACTATGATAATTAATTTTTTATTCTAATTTTTTTTTGCATCAAAATTTTCTAATGTTTTTTTGAATGTCTTTAACCAACTTCCGTTGCTAAACACACCAAACTTCCAAGTCTTTTCACCGTCTTCCATTTTTGCAGTGAAACAAACTTTTTTCATTAATAATCCTTCTTTCCAAACTTTTGTAATATTTTCTAATGGTACATCTAATACAGTATCTCCCATAGTTGCTGAAAAATCCATAACCCTACTTTGCTTTTTATCAAAGGCAGCACGCTTGTTTGTAAGAGTTAAAATTCCAATACCAATTGTATCTTCATTACAGTCTTCTTGCATAATTCTGTGTTCATCGGGATCCATGATAGATTTTAATCTGTTAACCATAGAATATAATATTAATGAAATTAATTAGGAAAGGGGCCGAAGGAGACCTTTTTTTTACTATGTGGAATGGTCAAGAATCTGTTTTAAAATCAAGAAAGAAGAAGGATTATAGAGATTCATCTCTTGATAATCGTCTTCGAAAACAAAGAACCGTTAGAGAGTCGGAAATCATGCATGAAGTAAAAAAATTTGGAATTCATGTACCATTAATCTATTTCGTTGATATCAAAAATTGTAATATTATAATGCAAAAAATTGATGGTATTTTGGCACATGATTTATCCAATTCCAAGTTGGTAAATACATGTAAAAAAATTGGTAAATTGGTTGGTACTATGCATAAAAATGGAATAATGCACGGTGATCTAACCACTTCCAATTTTATACAATCAAAGGACCAAATCTTCATAATAGATTTTGGTCTTGCAAGTAGAACTTTCAAATCAGATGATCATGCAGTTGATTTAAGACTATTCAAAGAAATTCTTAACAGTGCACATGCTGAAATTTTCGAAAA
>Ga0310120_10003153_pt1 | contig 11816 bp, 10 predicted proteins | sample CB27_AW_983_MG_FD_203506 | JGI IMG/M metagenome (GOLD analysis project Ga0310120, IMG submission 203506) | Marine microbial communities from Western Arctic Ocean, Canada - CB27_AW_983 | ecosystem: Environmental > Aquatic > Marine > Oceanic | place: Canada: Western Arctic Ocean | collected... | reverse complement strand
ACGGTCACCCCTCGCGCATCATTTCGTTCCGCATTGTGCCGTGTGATCGACACCGCATTGGGATCAAAGTCCAGCGCTTCGCATTCCTCCGCTCCGAGCAGATTGGCTGCGATTGCCAATACGCCGCATCCACAACCGAGATCCAACATGCGCCAGCGTGACCCCTTGCGGGCCTTAGCCTCATCGGCGAGGAATCGGAGGCAACTCGCCGTCGTGGGATGGTCTCCGGTGCCAAAGGCCATCTCCGGCGGAATGCTCACCACCGTCCGCCCCTTGTTCAAGCGCTGCAAATCCCGCAGCCCCGAGGCCTTCACCTCCTCGGTGATCAGAAGACTTTCCCGAATCTTGATCGGCGGACCGGGGGTCGCCGAAATCGCGACCCAGTTTTTATCCGCCAAACGCTTCACCGAGCCCCCAAACTGCTCCGCAATGCCCTCCGCAGCCTCTTCATCCTCACAATAGACATCCACCCGGACCGACTTCCCCCCTTTGATTCGAGTTAAGACCGCATTGGGGTTCCCATGGAAGCGCTCTTCCCATGCGTCCTCCCACTTTGTGGCTGAGAGTTTGGACCAGACCCACATCTAATCATGGAAGCACAAAGTGGCCCGAATCCGACATAAAAAGGTTCCATTTTTTGCGCTCTGGCCTCCCACGATCCCCCCAAATATTTTCAGGATCTGTTAAGCAATATCCGCAATCGGCGCACCGGATCAAGATCTTCTCTCCAATTCGGAAGCAGGGATCCCTCCTTGATCGGACTCCTCGCGCAGGACCCAGCGACTGGGATCTTCAAAGGCACCCGCCGGAATAATCGAAGCTTCCCGTAACAGTTCGCAGTGCTTGCCGACTTCTCAAGCGAGGGCCTGCTGAAAGATTGTCGCGAGGTTCCGTTCATGGAATCCTCCTGCGAAACTTCTTGGCCCGGGCCACAGCTCTGATGGTTCGCTCCACCGCTTGAAAACGCCTCGTGAGCGGTGCTCTTCCCGACATTTTGAAGGGGTCACGATTCTCCTTCAGGGGATCTGATTCGGCTTGCGCGTTGCCTCACCATGCGGCCCCTCCGCCACCCCGCGGAATGGTGAGCAAGCCATCCATAAAGTCTCGTTGGTCCTGCGCAAGGTCCCGGCCCCGATCCGCGAGCTCCGCCTCGCGTAGATACTTCGGTTCCGCATCGGCAGAAGGGACTCCAACATCGTGCGCAATTCGCGCAAACGCCTCTTCACGATTCGTTGCCCCCGTTCCACGAGCAAGGTTGCGACCATCGAAAACGACAGCATCGTCAACGCCATCGCGAGATAGGATTCGAGCAACGGCATGGGCCTTTACGGTAGGTCGTCGGGCCAGCCCACCGAGGGATGGCGCTCGCCCGGCTCAAGGACGATTGGGAGGCCTCGTCAGCACACCGTTGCTCTTTGCTTGCCCGCACTCGCCCTCACAGAGGGCCTCTCTTCCGCGATCAGGAGCTCCGCTTCCGGCGGAGAGTGGGATCCGGAGCCGAACGGAATTGTCACAAAGGGAAAATGGTCAAGGGCTTACGGTTTCCCGTAAGCCCTTGCTGAAATGGAGCGGGTGATGAGATTCGAACTCACGACATTCACCTTGGCAAGGTGACGCTCTACCACTGAGCTACACCCGCATCCGTTGGGGCGTTAGGTACACCCCCGCACCGGTCCCGCAAGCCATTTTTCGAGCTCAAACCACGGCCTCGGGAGCGTTTTACTCCCATCGTTTTGCGTATTTTGCGCATTTCGTGGTCTCTCCTCCTGGAAAATTCTGCGTGCATCTGCCTCCATCTAAGGTTCAAAAGCTCTGCGCTACATGGACAAACTCGCCGAAATCACCGCGCACAAACGCATCGAAGTGGAGCCCCTGCACGCTGTCGTCGACAAGCTGAAGACTGCCGCCCTGCTCCGCAATGACTTCGCCGGTTTCCGGGCCGCCCTCGATCGCGGATCGAATCAACTCGGCGTCATCGCCGAAGTCAAAAAGGCCTCCCCCTCCGCGGGCATCATCGATCCCAATTTCGATCCTCTCAAACAGGCCAATATGTACATCGAAGGGAAGGCCTCTTGCATGTCCATCCTCACCGATCAAAAATATTTCCAGGGCTCGCTCAGTGATCTCACCTCAATCTCGAAGGAGTCGCCCATCCCCCTCCTTCGCAAGGACTTCACGGTCCACGAGGCGCAAATCTACGAATCGGTCATCTCAGGCGCCGATGCGATTCTCCTCATCGTGGCCTGCCTGAGCGCCGAAGAGCTCCACAAGTTCTACCAGATTGCCCGCGACCTGCAGCTCGATGTCCTCGTGGAAGTACACGACCTACCCGAGATGGAGCGTGCCATCGATCTCGGTGCCGATCTCATCGGAATCAACAACCGTAACCTGAAAACTTTCAAAACCGATCTCGCCACCACCGAGAAACTGGCTGAAGAAGCGCCCGACCACGTCATCCTCGTTTCGGAGTCCGGCATCAAAAACGTCGAAGATGCTCAGCGCGTTCTCAACGCCGGTGCCAATGCCCTCCTCGTAGGCGAGGCCCTCATGCGGGCCAATGTTCCCGGCGACGAGGTCCAGGCCTTTCTCGATCTCACGGCCGTGGATCCCTCCGAAGACCCTCCCTCCGAGCCTTGACCCGCGGCAGCTGGCACCTGATAACCAACCCCTCCCTACTGTGAAACCACACGAGCTCTTCAAACTACTCGATCCCGTCATCGTCGCGGAACTCTTCACCACCTTCCGCGAGGAAGAACGCGAGATCTACAAGAGCGCGGTGGCCAGCTTGGCTCAGGCGCGGAAATTGCGCCCCGTCTTTGTGCAAAAGAAACCGGTGACCGAACAAATCGCCTGGATGCACAAGACCCTCGGGCTCCGCGGCAGCGACATGATCGCCGAACACCTCCTCCAAGTCTGGTTCATGAAATTCCAGCAGCCTCTCCTGATCAATTTCTGCGACGGAATGGACATTGCCCACAACGGTGAGGGCTCCGTGGAAGGGGAGCTTCCCAAGCAACTCGATGCCGAGAAGCTGAGGGCCACCGTCGCGTCACTCTTTGGTGACTTCAATCCGAAGATCGTCTCGCTCTACCTGCACGTCTTTAATCTGCAAACTCCCGGAGGTTGGGAAAGCCTCACCGCTGCACTCGAATCTGACGATCGAATCAAGCTCGGCAATGAGCCCGCACCCGAGCCCAATTCGGAGTCAGAAAATTCGGAAGAAGAGTGATCCAAGCCGGGATCACCCGGATTTAGCCAACTGGTTCCGCGGACAGGATTCGATCAGGAACCGGCACTGCCTTGGGCGGCTCCTCTTCCAATGGAATGGCGCGCGGAGGAACATCGCCCCCGGGCTGAATGGGGATTGCGCGTGGCGGCTGGGCCGCGTCTTCAGGCACAAGCTGCGCCTTGGGAGGGGCTGGTGGGGGTACATTGGGCTTCACCAGCACGGGAATCACCTCTTCCGGTGGAATCTTCTTCCGCATGAGAATGTCAACCCGGCGATTGATGGCCTGCTGATCCTGATCACCTTCCAGGGCCTTGGCCTTGGACTTGCCATACGCGCGCACGACGATGTGCGCTCCGTCGAGTTGTAGCGACTTCATCAGCCAGTCCTTCACGGCCTGCGCCCGCCTGCGGGAGAGCTCCAGGTTGTAGGCGTCTCCCCCGAAGAGATCGCTGTGTCCCTCGAGCACGCAGTACATCTCAGGATTACGATCAATGAGCATGCCCAGCTTCATCAATCCCAACTTGGCACTCTGTCGAAGCTCTGACTTGTTGAAATCAAAGAGCAGGTCACTCGGAAGAGCAGCCCTCCCTTTGTCCAACTGATCGACGTCAAAATTCAAATAGCGGCCCAACTCGGTGTAACCGTCGAGCACTCCGTTTTCTTCCAATCCTCCCGCACCGCGCATGGCGGCGTCCTTGAGAAACGAATCTGGATCCGGAACGTCGCCAGAGACGCTGCCTTCATCGATCACCACTCGACTCTCGGGCACTTCTTGAAAGAGCGGTTCCCCCTGGCCCAGTTCCGCAAGGTTTACTTCCACCTCGGGAGCCTTGAGCGGCACCAACAACTCGCCGCTCTCCTCGCCAATCGCCGCCGGCTTGAGGGGCTCAAGAGAAACTTGGGGTTTCGCGATGTCCGGTACGATGTCGATCTCGGTGTCATCAAGCTCGGGCAGGAGTTCGATGATCTCAGTCAGCAACTCTTCAGCATCCGCGGGAGGATCGATGACTTCCCTCTCCTTGGGCGGGGCCACCGCCGACTCCGGAAGTTGATCGATCTCGCCGACGTGGAAGGTCTTCGACTTCCACTCATACTCCGCGTTGTCCATCCAGAGGTTGAGGCGACCAAGAGCCCAGAGCACAACCACGTGGAGGACCACCGCCACGCTCACCGCCACCAGCACCCACCAGCCAAATCGGCTGCGGCGCGAGCCCTGGTATTGGGCGCCACCCCGAGCGGCATCCAAAGTGTAGCCCGAATCGATCCTCATGCGTCTTCAGGATTATAACGCCACCAGCAGCAATCACAATTCAGACAATCCCGGATATCCTCTCTCTCAGGGCCCTTTCCCCCTGAAATCGCGCTCTTGCCCCCATCTTTCCTTCCTTTCGTTCCAAATTTCCAGAAATCCCCCAAGCAATTTCGTTCCGGCTTGGCCTCGATTTTGGCCCTCAAGAGAAGCTGAGTAAGGGTATTCTTGGCTCCTCTTAATTTGGTCAGCGACGCCACGGCCGGAACGTGGGCCCCTCTAAATCACCCCTCCTCGGTGTGGTCTGCCTGGTGATCGACAGCGCCACCAAAAGGCCGGGCCTTTTGCACGCCGGCCACGTGATCGCACTCCGAAGCAAGATGCTCAAATTGTCAGAATTTAGAATTCCGCGGCTCATCGTACCGCCCTACCTTCGCCCCGTGAACTGCGGCAGCATCGGCATTGGCCTGGTCGGATTCGGAACCGTCGGTTCCGGCGTCTGGGACATTTTGGAACGCAATGGAGGTCTCATCACCGAGCGCACCAAAGGCACGGTGAGGTTCGAGATCCGAAAAATCGCGGTGCGAGATCCAGGCAAGACCCGCTCTGCCAAAGCACCCACCGATCTTTTCACCACTGATTGGAACGAGGTCGTCCACGATCCCGCCGTCGAGGTCGTGGTCGAGCTCATTGGCGGCACGGACACCGCCTACGATCTCGTGGCCGCCGCCCTCAAGGCCGGCAAACCAGTCGTCACCGGCAACAAGGCTCTCCTCGCCGAGCGTGGCCGCGAACTCTTCGCACTCTCCCGGGAACACGACGCTCCGATCCATTTTGAAGCTGCGGTGGCCGGGGGCATCCCGATCATCAAGGCGGTCCAGGAATCGCTGATCGGCAATCGCATTGAGTCCATCACCGGCATCATCAATGGGACCTCGAACTACATCCTCATGCGCATGACCGATGCGGGACTCGACTATCCTACCGCCCTCAAGGAAGCCAAGGATCTCGGTTATGCCGAAGCCGACGAGACCCTCGACGTCAATGGCTGGGACGCCGCCCACAAGGCCATCCTCCTCGGCACCCTCTCCTACGGATTCATCATCGATTCCAAGCAAGTCTACGTCCGCGGAATCGAGTTTGTCCGGCCCCTCGATATCCAGTTTGCAAAAGACCTCGGCTACGTCGTGAAGCTGCTTTGCATCGTACGCGAACACAAGGACGGTTCCATCGAGATTCGCACCCAGCCCTCCTTCATTCCGCAGTCCCACATTCTCGCCGCCGTCAACGATGTCTTCAACGCCATCGCGGTGCGCGGGGACGGAATCGGCGATGCCCTCTTCTACGGTCGCGGTGCCGGGAAAGGCCCCACGGCCTCCTCCGTGGTTGCTGACCTCGTGGAAGCGGCCCGGCTGCTTGGGCAACGCTCTGGTCACCGCGGCTTTCTGCCCTACCAGGAAAGCGGTGTCCTCAAGCCCATCGATGACACCGAGACCGCCTACTACGTCCGTTTTCCGGTCACCGACCGCCCCGGCGTGGTCGCCGAAATCGCCACCATCCTCGCCAACGCCGGGATCGGCATCAGCGGCACGCACTCACCCGTCAAGCCCGACCAGCCCGACGCCGAGTTCATTGACATGGTCTTCCTCCTCCACACCAGCCCCTTCGGCGAACTCAAGGACGCCCTCAAGCAGATCGAAACCCTCGACTGCGTCACCGATCGGCCCGTGGTCTTCCGGATCGAGACTCTCTAGGGTCTGTTCGAAAACCCGACTGCCGGCGGGGCTGGAATCAATTCGGATGAAACAACCAGGCGCTGCTCGCAGCGCCGCGAAAGGGATCCGCGGCCCTTTTCCCGTCTCGCTGCGTTCTCGTCACGGCTGGGTGGGCTCGCCCATCACCACCGGGCGACGCCTTGCCAATCGGAAAAATTGCTCGCGCCGCCACTCACCCGGGTTTTCGAAGGCACTCTAGTTGCAATTGGCAGCTCCTAGTTGGGATTCTTCTCCGGATTGGGCGTCCAGATGAGATTCTCCTGCGGGAAGATGGTGCGCCCCGTATTGTCCACAAGTTCGGAAAAGGCATACGCTCTGACGCTTCCATCCAGGAACAGGATGAGCCCCTTCTGATTGTGGCGCGCCGCGAAGTTTTTCGCATTGGCCTTCGGTGCGCCATCAAAGCCACCCTGAAGTTTGGAGGTCTGTTCCTTCTTGGTGACTCCGCGTTCCTGGAAGGCGACGGTCCGGGATGGTTCCAGGACTGAGGCGATCGTTCCCTGTTGCTTGGAACCATCCTCCGCTTTGCGCTGGAGGCGGCTGTTCATCCCGAAAGCGAAGTAGGGCTTCTTAAGTTTCTTGTCGCTCTTGGGATAGGGAGCTCCCGGGATGTAGAGGGGATAACTGTTCTTGTAAAAATCAGCCGGATTGTCCAAGAGTTCGGAGACCGCGCTGGCCCCCATTCGCTTGGGCAGGACATTGTACCAAACCTCCGCAGCTTCAGGCTTGCCGGCCGTCAACCAGTTGTCCGTTCCCGGCACGTCCTCGAGAGGCAGGAGCCCGCCGCTATCATCGATGTAGCCTCGCAACGCAACTCCAATCGCCTCCATCCTCCTGGTGGCCTCCGCCAATTCCTTCTTCTCCCGCGAGGACTTCATGAACGCCGACGCAATAAAGATCAGGACCACGAGAACTGCGGCCGCGACAAGAATTTCCATCAGGTTAATTTTTCCGGGCCTCGCGGCCAGATTGGATCTGCGAAGGTGTTTCATAGGAGCTTGGGGATAGGTCACTCGTGACGAGGAGCTAACCCAGCTGGTGTAAAACCGTCTTGCAAGCCTTCAATTTGGCCAATCAATACCCCAATTGACTTAGGAGTGCTGATCAGGTCCTTCCAGCCCTTGAATTTCGAGTGCCGGTCAGGGCTGCGAGTCATCCCAGAAATCATCTCCGATCCCGTTTCGCATCTCCCATGGGGAGGCGGGGCCCACACCCCCTCCGTCGATTTCATCGGATCCGATCGCCCAAACCAAGGACCGGCGAGCAGATCTCCTTCGGTAACGCATCAGTGTCCCATCGACTGAATCGGGAGGGATCTCCTCCAGAAATTCGGGAACCAGCTCGTCCAAGCGCTCCGGCAGAGCGTGCTTCCGCACTTCGTAGCGCCGCAAGGCGATCACGATCCGTGCTTGGGAAAGCTCGGCCTCTTTCCGCACAAACACCCCAAGGGAATCTGTCCAGAGGGGAAGAACCCGCGCGGCCAGAAACCCCACCTCAGCCTGCACCGCGATCTCTTTGCCGACTCCGCAGCGCAACTCCGGCGCCGGATTCGTCGGCGCCAGCACCGCCTTGCGGCTTTGGGATCCTTGAGCGCCCTTGCCGTCATCGCCGCCCTCACCCTGCAGCCCGATCCTCGGCCCGACCTCTCGAGCGCCATCCCGACTCCGGCCCTTCCCGCGAAACCGGCCGCCCTCTACGAGACCCTCACCACCGATGAGGAACGCCTCGCCGACCAAGGGCCCATGCTCATCATTCACTCGGACGGCCGCAGGCAATTGCTCCTCACCAGACCCCGCTAGCGGCCAGTCCGGGAGGAACGCGCACTCCTGGATCGTCGAAGATGGGGATCCTGGCCTGATCCCCGAGGGCCCCCGGGACCGCAATTGCCGGATGCCTGGAAGCCCATTCCCTCCTCATTGCCCTTACTTCTCCCCCTTCGGCCCGGTCAGAAATGCGAGCGCCTGGCCCAGAAAGCTTGCCCTCCTGCTCGAGTCCCGCTACCCAAGCCGCCCCAAGCCGAGGGCGAACCCTTGACTTCGGACCACCACACATTCAACCCGCGAAGAGATCCGTGCTCATCGTTCAGAAATATGGCGGCACCTCGGTCGGCTCCTTCGACCGCATCCGCAACGTCGCCAATCGCGTCAAGGCCCTCCGCGATGAAGGCCACGATGTCGCCGTCGTTGTCTCTGCCATGGGCGGCGTCACGGACCAACTCATCGGGATGGCGGACCTGCTTTGCAGCAATCCGCCTGCCCGCGAGATGGACGTCCTGCTCTCCACCGGCGAGCAACAATCCATTGCGCTTGTCACCATGGCGCTCCACGCCGTGGGAGTCGATGCCGTGTCCGTCACCGGGCGCCAAGCCGGCATGACGACGAGCGGATCTCACACCCGGGCTCGCATCCATAAGATCGATTCCTCCCTCAGCCGTCGCTACCTCTCCGAAGGAAAAGTGGTCATCGCCGCCGGGTTCCAGGGAGTGAACGAGGAGGGACTGATCCAAACCCTCGGGCGCGGTGGATCGGATTTGTCTGCGATCGCTTTCGCCTCTTCGGTGGGCGCTGACCTCTGCCAGATCCTCACCGATGTCGATGGCGTCTACAGCGCCGATCCCCGCGTGGTTCCTGATGCCCGCAAACTCCCCGAAATTTCCTACGACGAACTCCTCGAACTCGCTTCCGTAGGGACCAGAGTCATGCAATCGCGCTCCGTCGAATTCGCGAAAAAATATGGCGTCAAATTTGAAGTCCGTTCATCCCTGAACAACAACCCCGGCACAATTGTAACCGAAGAACACGAAGCCATGGAAGCTGCCGTCATTCGCGGAGTCTCAATCGAACGCTCCCAAGCCCGCGTCACCATCACCGGCATTCCCGATGAACCGGGCATGTCTGCCCAGATCCTCAGTGCCCTCGGTGAAGATGAGATCAACATCGACATGATCGTGTCGAACATCGCCCACGATGGCTACGCCCGCCATTCCTTCACGATGCATACCAACGATCTCGGACGGGCGCAGGCCTCCCTCAAACCGGTCCTCGCCAATCTCGGTCCCGAGGCCAAGCTCGAAACCGAAGCTGCCATCGCCAAGCTTTCCGTGGTCGGCATCGGCATGCGTTCCCACTCCGGGGTGGCCGCGCAAATGTTCAAGGCCCTCGGGCAAGCCGGCATCAATATCGGGATGATCAGCACCTCCGAGATCAAGATTTCGGTCACGGTCGACGAGACCAGCATCGAGGATGCCGCCCGCGTGGTCCATGGGGCCTTTGACCTGGATAGCGCCCCGACAGAGCCCTGATTTTCCGTCCCCTCGGACACCGCTGGGACCCGCGCGGGAGCGCAAGCGTTCCGGACTCCATCAGCAGGGGTGGGAATCCGCGTCCGGTTTATGAAGGGATCTCTTCCCCCTTCCTTCTGGCCGACCGCGTCCCGCCCACTCAGGGTGCTTGGTGATCTTCAATTGGGATCCCCTCCGAATCGATCCTCTCCGCCATGTCCGAACATAGCCTGAAACCTGCCTGGGACGCCGAACCGGATCAACCACTTGCGGAGGATTCCCGAGAGGGCGACCTTGACGCAACGGTAGGCATCAGCAACCTCCGCGGCGCCACCCGATTCACCATCGCGGGGCTCGTGTTTTAGATCATCCTCAGGATCTTCGGTCTTTTCGGATCCCCGGTTGAGCCTGGCACCCACTACGAGTCCGGGGTGACCAGCGGCGGCACCTCCCTCTTCGGCTTGGCCGGCCTCCTGGGCTAGGGGGATCGGATTGCTGCTCATGTTCTTTCTCATTCCAGGATTCCTCATGTGGCTGGTAGGCGCCGCCAACAACTCCCCATCCATTTCCAATTCTCGCCTCGGGATCTCTCCCGGCTGGCAGGCCGCGATCTCCTTTGCCTCGTTTTTTCATCTCATTGTGTTTACCGTCGGCATGCACCAGATCCTCTCCCGTCTTCCCCATCCCGATCGTGCATTTCTCTACCTCCTCCTGTGGTGGTTCAGCTGGACCCTCGGAACGTTTGGAATCTATCTGGCCCGCCTCCAAGGCAACCCTGAGATCGACGGGACCGGGGACACTCCCTACCTGATCACTTTGGATGTCACCGCTGCAGTCCTGACCAGCACCTCGGCCCTCTTCTTGATCGCCCTCATTCACATCGTCACCAAGAGCCCAGTGACTTTTGCCCGGACCAACCCCCTCTCTGATCACAAAGAGATCGAGGACGATCAGGGATCCGCCTGAGCGAAACTCAACCACCACCATGAAATCGGCCCTCAAATACCTCCTCCTGCTGGCCACCTCCTTCAGCCTCGCTTCCTGCGTCACCACCCCCAACGGGACCGGGAGCGTCGAGAACCTGAAGCGCCAACCCGGATTCACACCCCTCCCCAATACGAGCGCAGGAGATTTTTCCCGCGCCGCCGCCCACTACCCGACCGGCCGTCACTCCACTCGTTACGGCCGGCGGGGAATGAGCGGCTATTAATCCGCGACTTCCTTCCGCTAGGCTGCGGCGATGAAGGATCTCCTGCCCGCGGGAGCGGTCTGAGTTTCGTGAATCCATCCCTCCACACCATCTGATCCCAAAATTTCGCGTCGATTCGCAGGGATTCGCGGTTTAAACCACCTGCGTGTTTTCGGGCCACTTCCAATCTCAGCTTGCCGAGACCCTCGGCGAGATCGACCGCGCGGGTCTTTACAAGCGCGAGCGCACAATTGCTTCGACGCAAAATGCGACCATTCGTCTCGAGGACGGGCGCGAAGTTCTCAACATGTGCGCCAACAATTATCTTGGACTCGCCGATCACCCCGAAGTTGTCGGCGCAGCGCGCGAGGCCCTGGAACGTTGGGGCTTCGGCATGGCCTCGGTGCGGTTCATTTGCGGAACGCAGGCACCGCATCGCCAACTCGAAGAGACCATCACCGAGTTCCTCGGTACCGAAGACACCATCCTCTACCCGTCCTGCTTTGATGCCAATGGAGGGCTCTTCGAAACCCTGCTCACCGCCGAAGACGCCATCATTTCCGACTCCCTGAACCACGCTTCGATCATCGACGGGGTGCGGCTCTGCAAGGCCCAGCGCTATCGCTACGCCAACAACGATATGGCTGATCTCGAAACCAAGCTCCAGGCCGCAGACCGTGCCGGGGCCCGGCACAAGCTCATCACAACCGATGGAGTGTTTTCGATGGACGGCGTCATCGCGCAGTTGGACAAGGTCCATGAACTGGCTGGCAAATATGGGGCCCTCGTCCACTTCGACGACGCTCACGCCACCGGCTTTCTCGGCCACCGCGGTCGCGGCACGCACGAGCACTGCGGACTCTTCGGAAAGATCGATCTCACCACTTCCACCTTGGGCAAAGCACTCGGTGGCGCCTCCGGCGGCTACACTTCAGGTCGTCAGGAAATCATCGATCTTCTCCGCCAACGCTCACGTCCCTATCTCTTCTCCAACAGCGTCGCACCCCCAATCGTGGCCGCTTCCCTCAAAGTCCTCGAACTGCTCACCTCCTCCACCGAGCTCGCGGACCGCGTGAAGGAGAACACGGCCTACT
>Ga0310120_10003150_pt1 | contig 11820 bp, 10 predicted proteins | sample CB27_AW_983_MG_FD_203506 | JGI IMG/M metagenome (GOLD analysis project Ga0310120, IMG submission 203506) | Marine microbial communities from Western Arctic Ocean, Canada - CB27_AW_983 | ecosystem: Environmental > Aquatic > Marine > Oceanic | place: Canada: Western Arctic Ocean | collected... | reverse complement strand
AGCCTCAGAACGCCCCATCTGGACTCAGGTTCCAGACGGCAACCAAGCGTTCGCTTCTCCCTTGATCCGGATCGGAGGGAAAGTCGGACCACTGTTTTTGAAAAAAAATCCGGTTCGAGAGGATGTGCTGTAAAACAGTGCCAGAACCGAGGAGGAAACCGTGATCAAGGTTCAGGATCTGAGGAAAATCTTCAAAGTTCACCGTAAGCAGCCTGGGTTCGCCGCATCGGTGAAGTCATTGTTCCGCCGTGACTGGATCGACAAGGTGGCGGTCACAGGATCGACCTTCGAGGTCAATGAAGGCGAAATCGTCGGGCTCATCGGTGCCAACGGAGCGGGCAAGACCACCCTGGTGAAGATGCTATCTGGCATCATCCATCCCACATCCGGGCAAGCCGAGGTGCTCGGTCATGTTCCGTGGAAGCGTGAAGATGCTTTCCGGCGTCAGATTGCGCTGATCATGGGTCAAAAAGCCCAGTTGTGGTGGGATCTGCCGGGAGCGGATTGCTTCGAGTTACTGAGGGAGATCTACCAGATTCCTCCAGAGCAGTACCGCAAGACACTCGATAAACTCTCAGAAATGCTCCAGGTCGGCGATGAGATGAACATCCAGCTGCGCCGGCTATCGCTGGGTGAACGGATGAAGATGGAGTTGATCGCCGCCCTGCTCCACTCTCCAAGGGTGGTGTATCTCGATGAACCGACGATTGGCCTCGACATCACCACGCAAAGGGCTGTGCGCGATTTCCTGCTCGACTACAGACAAAAAAATGCACCGGCAATGATCCTGACGAGCCATTACATGGAGGACATCGAACGGCTCTGCGAGCGGATCATCATCATTCGCGAGGGTGAAATCGTCTATGACGGAAGCCTGGACCGGGTGATGCGAGAGTACGCCCCCTACAAACAGCTCCGGTTGAATGTACATCGCAGCTCGACGAATCCTCTGGACGCCGCGTCACTGGAAGTGATGGGCAAGGTGATCGAATGTGACCCTGGCTCGTTATGCTTGCGCGTTGACCGAGATAAGGTCCCAGAAGTCGCTGCGGAGTTACTTCGGAAATACTCGGTCATCGACCTTTCTATCGAGGATCCAGAGATCGGAGACACCATCGAGAGAATCATGGCTGGCAAGGCGGATGAAACTCGATGAGCCCCTCTCTCTTCTTCCACCTGGTTATCGTCGAAGCCAAGAAGTTGATGAGTTATCGAGTCGATTTCTGGATCACCATGGTGGTAGCCCTGGTGGTGAATCTGGTGATTCTCTGGGCACTGTGGGAAGCCATCTTTGCCGAATCGGGCAAGGAACTGATCGGTGGCTGGGATCTGAATGGGATCCTCGCCTACGGAGTGATGGTTTTCTTGACCGGGCGCATCGTTCGCGGCGGCGACCTGCAGATGACCGTTGCGACCGACATCTATGACGGGGCGTTGAGCCGTTACTTGCTCTATCCTCGACACTACCCCTTCATCAAGTACGCCCAGCAGGTCGGCAACATCCTGCCAGATCTGTTTCAGTCACTGATGATGGGACTGGTGGCCATTCCACTGCTGGGAATCTCCACCACCGCAGAGGTCACACCGATGAGCCTGCTGATGGCGATACCCTCGATCCTTGTGGCTCACCTGCTGTTCTTCCTGATGAGCCTCACTCCCCAGTACATCGCTTTCTGGGCCGACAATGTCTGGAGCCTGTCAGTGATGTTGCGTTTCGTGACGATGCTACTGGGTGGAGCAATGCTGCCACTGACTCTGTTTCCGGAGTCGATCCAGGTCGGTCTCCACTGGCTGCCGTTTTCATATCTGTTTGAATTTCCGACCCTGGTAGCCCTGGGAAAGATCGACCTCGTCACATGGTTCCAGGGCATCTGTTACTGCTTGCTCTGGAGTTTGCTGATCGGTTTGATCTCTATTCCCGTCTGGCGAAGAGGTGATCTTCGATACACAGGGGTGGGGATCTGATGAGTCGATACTTACGTCTCTATCTCCAGTTCTTGAAGTTCTCATTCAGCCGCTCGCTCGAATACAGGATGGATTTCTGGTTCCGCATCGTCATGGATTGCATGTTCTACCTGGTGGAGTTGGCCTTCTTCACGATCCTTTACCAGCACACCGATATGCTTGGGGGCTGGAATTACGATCAGATCCTCATCTTCGTCTCTGGATTCCTGGTCATCGATGCCATCCACATGACCGTATTCAGCAACAACATGTGGTGGATGCCAATCCTGGTGAACAAAGGTGATCTCGACTACTACGTGGTGAGACCGGTCTCTTCGCTCTTCTTCCTCAGTTTGCGAGACTTTGCCGCCAACTCTTTCCTGAATCTGCTCATCGCGTCAGGAATCCTCTGCTGGTCGATCCTTCGCTATCCCGGCGAACTGGGAACTTCAAACTTGATCTGGTTCCTGTTCCTGATCATCAATGGAGCATTCCTACATTACATCTTGCAGATGTTCTTTCAGATTCCGGTCTTCTGGACTCACACCAACCGTGGCCTGGTGACCGCCTTCTTCTCTGCAACAAAATTGATGGAGCGTCCCGATAAGATCTATTCCCTCTGGACTCGCAGAATCTTGATGACGGTCTTTCCTGCGCTACTGGTCATCGCTTTGCCCGCGAGAATACTATTCGAAGGCCCCGACCCGTTATTGATCTCCTGGGTTCTCGGCGTGACCGCCTGCACATTCCTGGGAATGCGAGCCTTCTGGAACCTCGCTTTGCGCCACTACTCGAGCGCCTCTTCCTAGTGGCCCGAACTGGAGGTCAACGACAATGCCTTGTCGATCGCTTCGACGACCTTCTTCGCCAGTTCCTTGCGCCCCTCAGGTTTGAAATGAACATCACCCGGGGCTCTGAATAATTCCGGATCAAATTCGCTACTGAATAAATGAAGATCATTGATGGGAATCTTGTACTTCTTCATCAACTTCTGGGCGACCCGATTGTAGCGGATATCGTCACCCACGAATCTCCCCTTCTCCCCCTCTGGAACCCGCGTGGTGCTGGCCCAGATCAGACGAGCCTTGGTCTTCTTGAGACGCAAGATCAACTTCTCGAGGTTGATCCCGTATTGTTCGGAGGACAGGGTGACCTTGCCCTTCTCCTTACCCTGCTTGCGGCTCCCCGGAGGATCACGATAACAGAGATCCCATAGACCCCAGTTGAAGTGAATCACGTCCCAGCTTTCATCTCCCAACCACTGATCGATCAGCTTCAATCCGGTGCCTGTGTGCTGAGCATTGCCTGGGTTGTGAATCACTATCGCCTGGTCGCGCAGGGCCTTCTTTACAAATGGTGTGTATCCGATGGAGATGGAGTCCCCGATGATCAGAACCCTGGGGAGCTCTTGTTTCTCGATGGGATCCTGCGGAGTCTCCGGTTCATCATGAAGAGGAGAGACCACACTGAAGCCGAACAAGATCAAGAACGATAACAGTTTCATCCACTTCTCCTGATCCAGGGCGATTCCGGTCGTGCCAGATGCCACTCATTTCTTCCACCCTACAATTCGGATGCGGATGAAAATAGCCCTCGCAACCAAGGTCACGAGGGCTACGCGGATCACGGTGCGCCCGGAGGCACACCGCCTGATGCCTGAAAAATAGTTAACTGAACTTGGTGGTTCCAGGCCTGGCGATTTCAACCGCCGGAGCTGGACCAAATTCATAGGCCACCGGGGTCAGATCCAGTTCACTGCCGGACATCTCATCCCAGGTGATGGTCTTTCCGGTATAGGCTGCAGTCCTTCCGAGGATCGCCGCCAGTGTACTGTTGCACATGTACTCGCCATTGTTAATCCGGTCGCGTTCACCCTTGACCGATCGAAACAACTCGACCCATTCGGCGTCGTACATATCGTTGGGGGATCCGGAAAAGTTCCAGTTGACCTCTCCATCGACACGATGACGCTGGATTGCGGCGGTTCCTCGGGTTCCATAAACATAATCACTCACGTCACCATCTGCGCCACTCCACTGGCGGCAGGAGTGGAACAACTTGGTGCCATTCTCCCACTCGAACACGCAATTGAAGTGGTCGTAGATGTCTCCCCACTTCTCTTCGGTCCGGCACGTCCTGCCTCCACTGGCGGTACATTTCGCCGGAGGAGCGTCCTTCATCGCCCACATCATCTTGTCGATGCTATGGATGCTTTGCTCGGTGATGTGATCACCGCTGAGCCAGTTGAAGTAGTACCAGTTTCGCACCTGGTACTCCATCTCACTCCACTCGTCCTTGCGACCCCTGTGCCAGAGACCGCCAGTGTTGTAGGTACACTGAAGGGTGACGATGTCTCCGATCGATCCGTCGTGGATACGATCGATGGTCTGTTGCTTCGCATCCTGGTAGCGATAGCAGAGGCCGCTGACCAGGGTGAGTCCCTTCTCGTCGGCGATCCGTGCCGCTTCCCTGACCCTCGCCACTCCCGGTGCATCGGTGGCCACCGGCTTCTCGGCAAAGATGTGCTTCCCTGCAGCCACTGCCTTCTCGATCTGCTCCGGTCGGAAGTGCGGAGTGGTCGCCAGAATGACCAGATCACAGTTATCGATCACCTTTTCGAAACTGTCCCAACCAGAGAATTGCATCTCTTCCGAAACATCGATTCGATCGGCATGCTCCTCGTCGAGCAAGTTCTTCAGTGAACTATCGAGGCGATCCTTGAAGATGTCTCCCATCGCAACCAGTTTCGCCCTCGGTTCCACGTTGAGCGCATTGATCACCGCTCCGGTACCTCGTCCCCCACAACCGACCAGTCCGACACGAATCGTCTCATCGACTGAGTTATGGATCATCGAGGGAAACGCCTGGAGTGCGCTCGAACTCAATGCCGCAGCCGCCAGTGCTCCGCCAGATGCGCTGAGAAAGACACGACGATCGATTCCGCTCGATGCTGGACTGGTTTGGTCTTCATGCTGTGGATCTTCATGCTGTGGATCTTCATCGTGCTGATAATCATCGTGCTGATTCATCGAATCCTCATTTCATGTTCATTGGCCGACCGAGCCCGGCGGACTTACTCATAATACAGAGCAGAAGCGCCCTTCTCCAGAACCGATCCATCACTGTTCGGTGGCCAAAGGCATCTCCCCGAGCACCCGATGAGACCCATCGCTGGGATCGACCAGCAGTGCAGCACTTCCGGGAAATCGTCGTAGAAGATCGGCTGCAGCCTGCGGCTCCAGCACCGAGATTGCGGTGGCGAGGGCGTCTGCGATGGCACCGTCGGTCGAGATGACGGTGACCTGATGGGGTCCTTCGATTCCCAAGCCGCTGCTCGGATCGAGAATATGGCTGTATCTACGCCCTTCGATCTCGGTGAACCCAGTGGCATCTCCGCTGGTCGCCACCGCTGCCCGCCCGGCAATCAGCAGTTTCAGGGGAGTGGCGTTTGACGAGGCCTGCTGGTTCGATGCCTGCTGGTTCGATGCTCCGATGGCTATGCGCCATCCTCGACGTCCTGGAGGAGGATCCCCCAGCACCAGATCGCCCCCTCCATCGATGATCAGATGACGGATTCCCTGCCGCTCCAGTAGTTGAAAGACTTGCTGAACAGCGTGACCCTTGGCAATCCCACCCAGGTCGATGGCTACACCTTCTCGTAGGAGTTGGATGGTACTGGCGGCCTCATCGATGATGATTCCATCGATTCCCATTCCCTTGCGAGCTTTTTCTACCTCATGATCTCGTGGCAATCGACCGGCACGGTGACATCGTCTCCACAACCGCACCAGCCCACCGACTGTCGGATCAAACGCTCCTTCGCTGGCTTGCGCGATCTCCAGTGCCTTTTGCATCACCTGAAGGAGGTCAGCACTCACCACCACGGGTTTCAGATGGGGCGCAGAGCGGCACAGTTGGCGCAACTCACTCGATTCCTTCCAGTCAGAACAGACTTGATCGATCTGATCAATTCGATTCCACGCCTGACGGACCCACGCCGTCGCATGATCTCGATCGGAGTGGAACACGGTGATCTGAAACCGAGTTCCCATCGAGGGATGATCGAGGTGAACCCTGTGAAGTGGCGATTGACAGCCACACATCAGCAGCAGAAGTGCTGACAGGAGCAACGGTGCCCACCGAGCCCGATTCCGCAGCGAATCCACCGAGATGGCCAGCGGAGCCAAGCGGGCCAGCGGAGCGATGTGGGACATCTGGACTGGAGGGAGGAAGTACGACATCATGACTGCCTTGTACCCGCCCGCGGCTACCGGGGGCACCACCCTGCCGAAAACTGCTGGGACCCAGCAAGGCAGAGCCTGGAAGGACACCCTTGAAGAGACCTCTGACGCTGAGACCTCTGACGCTGAGACCTCTGACGCCAAGACCTCTGACGCCAAGACCTCTGACGCCAAGACCTCTGACGCTGAGACCTCTGACGCCCATCGGGCTCGGTGTCATCCTCCTGTTCGCCGGAATGACTGCGAACGCGGATGAACCGGAGATCCAGAGCCAGGAGATTCCCGGATCGAAGCATACGATCCACTGGGTCTCGATACCGGTCGGCAGTGAAGGATATCCAGAGACCATCACCATCGGTTCACCCACCACCGAAAAGGGCCGGTCTCCCGACGAAGGGCCGACCTGGACCGTCAAGGTGAATCCCTTCTCCATCATGAAGCACGAGTTGACCTGGGATGTCTACGATCTGTTCCGCCAGGAGTACGGCATCCTTCAGGACACGAGGATTTCGGGTGACCAGGCGGATCAACCGGAGTGGGCCGATGCGGTCAGCATTCCCACGCCTCTGTGGGAACAGGATTCCCGACCCATCCTCGAGGGGCTAGGAACTGCTGGGGGCTATCCGGTCGCCGATGTGACCCAGTTCGCAGCGATGCAATTTTCCAAGTGGCTATCAAAGAAGACGGGCCAGTTCCTGCGTCTGCCGACCGAAGCGGAATGGGAATACGCCGCTCGATGCGGCCAACAAACGGCATTCTCTTTCGGTGAAGATGCGACTCGACTGGAGGAATACGCCTGGTTCTTCGACAGCAGCGAGTATGACGATCCCGATTCTGGATACCCAGGCCTCGGCTCGGGCTACCGCAAGGTGGGAACCCTGAAGGCGAATCGCTGGGGAGTCCACGATCTCTACGGAAATGTCGCCGAGTGGACCCTCGATGGATACCTCGCTGATGGCTATGCAGCCCACGGCGAAAAGGTGGTCTCCGCTACCGCTGCGGTGCGCTGGCCAGAAAAGATCTGGCCAGCAGTGGTTCGAGGAGGCTCCTGGCAGGATGATCCGGAGCGCTGTCGTTCCGCTGCTCGCGCCGCCTCGACCCGCAAGTGGCAAAAACGAGATCCTCAGATACCGAAAAGCATCTGGTGGTGTACCGATGCATTTCATGTCGGTTTTCGGTTGGTTCGCCCCACACACCCGCCCCCTCCCGAGCAGTGGGATCGATGGTGGGATTCACAGGTCGAATCGATCCAGCGGCAGATCCAAGAGGGTTACAAGGAGTTGAGAACCCCGGTCGTGAAAGCAACCTCCAGCACCGATGAATAATCTTCCAGCGATTCTATTACTGATGACCACCTTGCTGAGCGGATCGACCGGCACCGCACAGGACTCGGTCTGGAAGCGCACCGACTCCGATGATCCTTACCTGCACCGGATCCCCTTGAGAGACTCCCGCGGAGGAGTCATCGATCCCAGTGCCGACAATGGTAGTCTTCCGCATCTCGGCAAGAGTTGTGCCCCCTGCCATGATGTCGAAGCGGCCAGCGGGGGGCTTCATGCTGGACAAGGACCGGATGGTCGTGCCGGCGAGCCATGGATACTGGTGGATCCTCGCAGTGCCACTCGCATGCCACTTCACCGAAGGAAGTGGCCTGGATTACTCTCTCCCCAATCGATGGACCTCGACCAGCAAAAGTGGAGTCAAGAGTTTGGCCGCCATGAAACCGGAGCCGGAGAAGACTCCGATTGCCTTGTCTGTCACCTGGCCAGTGGCTACGACTTCGCCAAACGCATCGAGCAGATCGACTCGGGGAATACCGCTCTGGCACCTTTTGTCGCTGCAGGGCTGGTCGACACTTCCGGCCAGCTCGATCCCCGTCGCTTCGATTCCAGTGCTCATGTGGAATTGAATTTACTCGGGGATGCGGGCAGTCAGACGTGCCTTCGCTGCCACACGGTTCGAAATCTGGATGAACAGAACGATCGTCGATGGCTGCACCAGGATGATGTCCATCTCGCCGCCGGACTCTCTTGTGTCGATTGCCACCGATCGGGAATCGATCACCACATGGTGCGGGGCTACGAGGGTGAAGTTCATCCCTCGGGTACCGATGTGACCACCCTCAGCTGTCGAGGATGCCACCTCGACGAGGATGGAGGCTTGTTCGGCGCGCCACTGGCGGAACACCGCGGACTCCCCCCCTTCCACCTGGAAGAGATCAGTTGTACCGCCTGTCACGCAGGGCCGGGTCCGGGGCGATCCCAGGTCGCCCAGTGGACCTCTCGTGCCCACCGACTCGGAGAATCGAGTCAGGATCGGCTGCCCGGAATCCCACCTCGCATCATCAGCGCATTCCTCCAGCGAGATGACCAGCAGCGGATCAGTCCGGTCCGTCTCACATGGCCCGACGGCTGGGGTGTTCTGGAGACAAACGGCAGCATCACACTACTGACCCCGGCACAACTTCGACCCGTTCTGCGCCGTGCTCTGAGGGTTCGATCGGACCTGGTCGAGGAACTGTCGGGCCAAATCGAGAATATGAACGCCTCGTCGGTCCTGGTGAAGGCATTGAAGAAGTTACAGGAACCGCTGGAGGCTGGCAGGGAGGCGATCCTCATCACCGGCGGTCGTCTGTGGAAGGTCAGTGATGTGGATGAACTACAATCATCGGCGATTCCCGCTGCTGAAGCCGTGTCCTGGGCCCTCTCCCATCCGGTTCGACCTGCACGAACGGCACTGGGAGCCGGGGGCTGCAACGATTGCCACTCCTCCACCAGCAGCTGGTTGCAGGGTAAAGTCGGTCCATCGTCATTGCTTCCCCTGCCTGACCATCCCGAAATCGAAGGATCCTCCTCTCCGCTGGAGAGTGGAATCATCGATTCGGGTCGCTGGAAGATCTGGTCATGGCTCTTCCTCGGAAGGGAAGCGGGGAAGATCTACTTCAGTATCTGTGCCTTGCTAGCGATCTCCGGCGGATTGCTGGGGCTGTGGAAGATGATTCAGGAGGAATCCCGGTGATCCAGAGACTCTCTCGCTGGACGGTGCTTCTGGCATTTCTCTGCACCATCTCCTCGATTGCCGGCGTGCCGGTCGGGGAGGAGTTAAGAGGGTACTGGCTCCAGCTGCATCTACTGGTCGCGAGCCCCCTGGCTGCACTGCTGGTGATTCGGTGCTGGTGGCCAGCAGTCGATACGACGATTCTCGGGCAGCTTTCCTGGTGGCTGATGGCGATCGCCATGGGACTGGTACTGATCCCCATGCTCGGATGGACCTCATCGCAAAACTCGATGGTGTGGATCGAGGGACACGGCTGGCTTTCACTCATTGCAGTGGCGATTCTCGGCTGGTCAGTGAGAAGGAAATCTACCTGATCACATGTTGCGGCGGTATCTTCCACCGACCTGATAGAGCGCATGTGTGATCTGTCCGAGACTTGCGACTCGCACCGTTTCAATCAACTCACGGAAGATGTTTCCATCAGAAAGGGCCACCTGCTGCAATCTCTGCAGTGCAGTGTCCACTTCACTTCGATGGTCATCATGGAACTGCCCCAGATCCACCATCCGTTGCTTCTTCTCATCCGCAGTCGCACGGCGCAGTTCGATATGACTCGGTTGCGGGCTTCCGCCGGGACGCAAGAAGGTGTTGATGCCGACGATGGGAAGCTCGCCAGTGTACTTTCTGTGCTCGTAGAGGAGTGATTCCTCCTGAATCTTCGAGCGCTGGTACTGTCTTTCCATCGCTCCCAACACGCCGCCCCGTTCATGCAAGCGTCGGAATTCTTCCAGCACAGCATCTTCTACCAGTTCGGTCAGTTCGTCGGTGATGAAGGCACCCTGAATCGGATTGTCGTTTCGGGCCAGCCCCAGTTCCTCGGCAACGATTAACTGGATGGCCATCGCTCTGCGTACTGAATCCTGGGTCGGAGTGGTAATCGCCTCATCGAAGGCATTGGTATGAAGTGAATTACACTGGTCGTAGTAGGCCATCAACGCTTGAAGCGTTGTTCGAATATCGTTGAAATCAATCTCCATCGCATGGAGGGATCGCCCTGAAGTCTGGACGTGATACTTCAACTTCTGGCTGCGCTCATTTGCGCCGTACACATCACGCATGGCGATGGCCCAGATCCTCCGGGCGACTCTCCCCAGAACGGAGTACTCTGCATCGAGACCGTTGGAAAAGAAGAAGGAGAGGTTGCGGGCGAAGTCATCGACCGACATTCCTCGGGAGAGGTAGTTCTCAACGTAGGTGAAACCGTTTGCCAGGGTGAAAGCCAATTGCGTGATGGGATTGGCACCCGCTTCGGCGATGTGATATCCACTGATCGATACCGAGTAGTAGTTCCTGACCTGTTCATCGATGAAGAACTGCTGGATATCCCCCATCATCCGCAGCGCAAAATCGGTGCTGAAGATGCATGTGTTCTGCGCCTGGTCCTCCTTGAGGATGTCCGCCTGCACCGTTCCCCGGACGCTGCGAAGAACAAGAGATCTGATCTCCTCCAACTGAGCAGGAGATGGATCAGATGCCGTTTTCTCACGATGGAGTTCGACCTGCTGGTCAAAGGCCGCATTGAAGAACATCGCCAGGATCATCGGCGCTGGACCATTGATGGTCATCGAGACCGAGGTACTCGCAGCACACAGGTCGAAACCTGCGTACAACTTCTTCATGTCATCCAGATTGCAGATGCTGACGCCGCTTTCCCCGACCTTTCCGTAGATGTCGGGACGTGGATCTGGATCCTCGCCATACAGCGTGACTGAATCGAAAGCAGTGGAGAGCCGATGGACGTCTTCTCCTTCGCACAGATAGTGGAACCTCTGATTGGTCTTCTCGGGAGGTCCTTCACCCGCGAACATCCTCTTGGGGTGCTCATCTCTTCGGCGAAATGGGAAGACACCTGCAGTGAAGGGGAAGTGCCCTGGCAGGTTCTCTTTCATCAACCAGCGGGTCAGATCTCCATGCCCCTTGAAGGTGGGGAGAGAGACTCTCGAGATGTGACTTCCCGAGAGAGATTCGAACTGAAGGGGCTCCCGGACTTCCCGATCTCGAACCTGGAAAACCAATTCCTCCTGCCGGTAGGACTCCGCCAGCGCTGGCCATTGCGAGATCAACTGGAGGACTCGAGGATCCATGGATCCCTGCAATGTCATCGCCATCTCGCTCAATCGAGCGCTCGCATCCGGGTTTTCCGCCTCGATCAATTCCGAACTTCTTTCCAGAGATTCGGCATCGCCAGATAACTGTGCTGAACTTTCGACGCATTGATGGTAGTCGCGAATCGAGTTGGCGATTTCAAGCAAGTATCCCACTCGTTCCTGTGGGATCGTCGAAGGCCTGCTGGCACCATCTACCGAGATGCGATCATGAGAGATTTTCCATCGATCTGGTTCTGACGAGGTGAGGCTAGAGAGAAGATGAGTGTAGAACTTTTCCACCCCCTCATCATTGAAGTGACTGGCGGTAGTTCCGAATACCGGTAGATCCTCATCACGGATGTCGGGATTGAAAATCCCGCGGCTTCTCCGGTATTGTTTGCGAACATCTCGAATCGCATCACGAGCACCGGGACGATCGAACTTGTTGAGGACGACGATGTCGGCAAAATCGAGCATGTCGATCTTTTCAA
>Ga0310120_10003144_pt1 | contig 11829 bp, 25 predicted proteins | sample CB27_AW_983_MG_FD_203506 | JGI IMG/M metagenome (GOLD analysis project Ga0310120, IMG submission 203506) | Marine microbial communities from Western Arctic Ocean, Canada - CB27_AW_983 | ecosystem: Environmental > Aquatic > Marine > Oceanic | place: Canada: Western Arctic Ocean | collected... | reverse complement strand
AGGCAGCGAGCTTGGCAGTTAATGAACTCGGCAGGGGTCGCCAAGATTCTCGACCAGGAGAACCCAGCCACCGACGAGCGGCCCGCGAGTGAAGCGCAGGCGCGGGTGCTGTGCAAGATCAAGCAACCCACCCTGATGGCGGACGTGTGGACCCACTCCGTGGAAACCGCACCCACCGATCCTCGTGGGCAGTTGTTGATCACGGCACCACACATCGAGCGGTGTCGGGCCGAGATGCTGGGCGAGACGCCGGGCAACGGCGAGCCGGTCATCACGGTCGCCGAACCCACCGCCAAGCTCAAGGACAAGCTGGGTCGGTTCGTGGAGCCGAAGCTGGGCGAGGCGGCGGTGCAGGGCAAGCAACTGGCGCAACTGCGCCTGGGGGTACTGGCTCAATTCAGCTCGGAGGTGGAAGGGCTGGCCGATAAGCCGGGCGGCGCGTACCTGGATCAGCCCGAGATCAGCCGACTGGTCGAACTGCTGGAGAGCGTGGTGCGGTTCGCCGAATTCTACACCACGTGCCCAGACTGCCGGGGCGACGTGGGCAACAAGGACTGCGAGACGTGCGGCGGCTCCGGCTTCATCAACCGGGCCACCTACACTCGCCTGACCGACGAGCAGAACGAATGGCTGGCGAGCTAGACCTGTTTCCGCCCGAGCCTGAAGTGGCCGTCTCTCCCGGTCGGGAGCCGTTCACGCTGCGACCGTACCAGGAGGACAGTGCTGACGCCGTGTTCGCCTCGTGGGAGCAGCACGACTCGGTGCTGATGGTGAAGGCGACGGGACTGGGCAAGACGGTGACGTTCGCCGAGGTGATCGCCCGGTGGCCCGAGGAGCAGGGCCGCGTGCTGGTGGTGGTGCATCGTGAAGAACTGATGCAGCAGGCGTGCGACAGTCTGGCGGCGCACCTGGACGCGAGGCCGCAGGTGGAGATGGGGTTCCGACGAGCCGACAGCAAGGGGCTGATGACTTCGAGCAACGTGGTGGTCACCAGCGTCCAGACGATGAGCAGGCCGAATCGGTCACAGTGGTTCGACCCCGAGGACTTCGGGATGATGATTATCGACGAGGCCCACCACGCCCCGGCGAACAGCTACCGCCGGGTCATCGAGCATTTCAAACCGGGCGGCCTGAAGCTGTTGGGCGTCACCGCGACACCCAAGCGGAAGGACAAGCTGGCACTGGCGACCGTCTTTGAAACCTGTTGCTACAACATGGGCATTGTCGAGGGGATTGACGAGGGCTGGCTGGTCAACGTCCGGCAGAAGTACGTCACGGTCGAGGGGCTGGACTTCTCGTGGATCAAGACCACGGCGGGCGACCTGAACCAGAAGCAACTGGCCCAGGAGATGGGGGCCATCGAGGTCGTGCCAGAGGACGAGCTGTCCGAAGGTCAGGTCGATCAGCTTGCCAAGCAGGAGCGGATGCTGCACGCGGTGGTCGCGCCGTCAGTGAAGGAGGCCGCAGGGCGTCCCACGCTGGTCTTCGCCGTGACGAAGGAACACGCCCGCCGACTGGCCGAGGTGTTCAACCGTTACCCCGGCGTAACGGCCCAGTGCGTGATCGCGGAAACGAACCGCGAGGATCGAGCGGTGGCCGTGCGTCAGTTCCAAAGCGCCGACCTCCAGGTGTTGGTCGGCGTCGGTTGTTTCCTTGAGGGATTCGACGCGCCAGCGACGGCGTGCGTTGTGATGGCGGCACCGACGAAGTCAGAGCTGCGGTACACCCAGGCCGTGGGACGTGGAACGAGGCCGCTCGCTGGGATCGTGGACGGGCTGGAGACGGCCAGCGAGCGGCGTGCGGCCATCGCCGCCAGCGATAAGCCATTCGTGACGGTGCTGGACTTCGTGGGCAACAGCGGGCGGCACCGGCTGATGTCAGCGGTGGACGTGCTGGCTGGCGATGCTGATGCCGCCGACATTGCTGCGGCTGTCGAAGACCTGCGCGAGCGTGGTGATGCCGAGGAAGTGCAGGCGGTGATCGACCGGGCCAAGGATGTCCGTGAGCTACGCGAGGCCCAGGAAGCCCAACGACGGGCCGAGGCCGAGGCACGTCGGGCACGCCTGAGAGCGAGCGCACAATACAACGCCCGCGTGGTCAATCCGTTCGGGCCGCAAGGCTCACCAGAACATGCAGAGCCAGCTTTCCAGGGCGGTGCCAGCGGCAAGCAGGTGGCGTATCTGGTCCGGCTCGGCGTCGCCGAGGAGACGGCCAGCGGCTACACCCGCCGACAGGCCGGGGCAGTCATCGACAAGCTGGCCTCGTCGTCGGGATCCGATTACATTATGCGGTTCGGAAAACACGGTGGGCGGCGGCTGCGGGACATCCCGGCCACCTACCTCCAGTGGATGCGGACCAACATCGACAACCCAGAATTGAGGAGCCATATAGACGAGACACTGGGCGGCTGAAGCAGCCGCAGCACTCAGTGCGACCCAGGCCCGCACGCAACCAACCACCTGAACACCCCTGGCCTGGGGTGGCGATGTGCTGGCGACCGCATGACGGTCGGGCCTCGTTGGGAATAATACAGTAACCAGTCTGCGACGTGAGGCAAGCGAGGCAGCGTCAATAAATAAATGCGGTGGGGAGAAGCAATGGAGATGTGTGAGAAGCTGGCGCGAGTGCTGGATCGGTTCGATGTGGTAAAGGACGACGGTGACCAGTGGCAGATCAAGTGCCCGGCGCATGAGGATCGGTCGCCGAGCATGGTGGCCAAGCTGGGAGACGACGGCAAGAAGCTGCTGCTCCATTGCCGAGCCGGGTGCAGCGTGGACGACATCTGCGACGCGGTCGGGATCCGCAAGTCGGATCTGTTTGCGTCTTCGTCGTCCCCTGCACCCAGGGCACGGGTGGCTCAGACCTACCCGTACCACGACGCCAGCGGTGCGCTGGTGTTCGAGGTGGTTCGTATGGAGCCGAAGTCGTTTCGACAGCGGCACAAGGTGGACGGCGAGTGGGTCTGGAACATGAAGGGCGTGCAGCGGGTGCTGTTCAACCTGGGCGGCATCGCCGAGAAACCCGACTGGCCGGTGGCCGTGGTCGAAGGTGAGAAAGATTGCCTTCGTCTGATCTCCAGCGGTGTGTCTCTGGTCCCGACGACCTGCGCCGGTGGTGCCGGGAAGTGGCGCGACGAGTACAGCGCGGCCCTCGCCGGGCGACGGGTGGCGATCATCCCAGACAATGACGAGAAGGGACAGCAGCACGCGCGGGACGTGGCCGGGTCGCTGCTGCTGTGGGGAGCGGCGAGCATCAGGGTGGTGCAGTTGCCGTTGAAGCAGGGAGGTGATGTCAGCGATTATCTACAAGGGCACGACGCCGGGGATCTGGTGGCCGAGTTGAAGGCCGCGCAGGAATGGAGGCCGATCAATGGGTAAGGCGAGGACGTACTACATCGAGAACCGGGTGGCCAGGATCGAGTGGCGTCTGTCGGTATCCGATGCGTGTATGCTGTGCCAGTGGTCCGAGGAGCGGTGCGGGTTCCGCTGGCTGGAGACTCACGAAATAGAACGCCGAAGCCACGCCGCTGGCAGATGGGCACACCCGTGCAACTATCTGCTGGTGTGCAATGCCTGCCACGCCGAGACGATCCCGACGATGAGCCACGCGATGCAGTTGGCAGTCAAGTGGGTGAACGACCCTGACAACTTCGACCTTGATGCGTGGCTGCGGCTTCGAGATCCAGAACTGCGTGCGCCAGATCGGGTCACGATGGAAGACGTGGAGGCGTGTTTCTGATGCCGTGGATCAAGACCCGCAGCGGCGGCGCGAGGTGGGGGGAACCTGACACCCTGACGGTCACGCTGTCGCTGCCGCCGAAGGCACTCAGCCCCAACGCCCGCGCGCACTGGGCGGCGAAGGCCAAGGCGGTCCAGGCGTACCGTGGTGAGGCGAAGCTGCTGGCCCGTGTTGCGATCAGCGAGGCGGGGCTGGATGTGCCGGCGGGCTGGGGCGACGAGATCATGGTGCGGGCCACGTTCTGGTTCAGGGTGGAGCGGCGGCGCGACCGAGACAACGCCCAGGCATCGCTCAAGTCTGCGCTGGACGGGATCGCCGAGGCAATGGGGGTGGACGACAGCCGGTTCATCATGGCCCCCGCCACGCTCCTGGTGGACGCCACCGACCCGCGTGTGGAGGTCGTGTTGCACCCGACCACAACCCCGGCCCCACCAATCGAAACGCCTTAGACGCCAAATGCGGGCGTCGTGGCTGGTGCTGCGTGGTCATCCTGGGCGGTATGGATACCCGAAGCCCTGTACGCCCGTGTGTGGGGTCGGCTCATTCGTCCCCACCTCACCGGATCCCCACGAAGGTCGCTCGCTTCATCTGGTGCGGTGCCGGGTCGGGAAGTAAGATGGGGGCGGCACATCCGTGCGCCGCCCCGACACGTCACCCGGTCCATCGGGTGGTTCGTGCTGTGGGAATTATCAGCCGACCCCGGTGCTGGATCAACGGCCTGAACCGAAGGCGAATAATGGTCACGTCTGAATGGCTGGCGGTGGTGGCGATAGGCATCGGCCTGATCGGTGGAGCCATCGGCTGGATGATGCGGATCAGTCGAGGGTTGACGAAGCTGGAGTCGATGGTGTTCCGTATCGAGAAGAACGAGACACGTCTGCAACGACACAGCGACCGGCTCGACGAACACGGCACCCGGCTCACTGTCATCGAGACTCAGGAAGGCTGACGGGTGCTTGTGGTTTCCGAATAGCTGGGATACCCTCTGGGCATGGTGAGAGCGGCGTTGATCTGGCTGCTGATGACCGCGACGGCGATGGCCCAGGGCTACGTCGACGCCTCGGTCAACCTGCACGGTGGCAGCGGCACGATCATCGTCCGAGGGCCACGGCACGCCTACGGTCTGTCGGCTGCTCACGTTTGCTCCAAGGTGGGGCGGGAGTTCCGGTTCACCTGCTCAGACGGAAAGCGGTGGGGCAACGGTCGCTGGCTGGCGAAAGACAAACTCACAGACCTCGCCCTGTTCACCTGCTGGACGAAGGACACGCTGGCGGCTGCACCTGTTCGCAGGTCGCGACCGCCTGGAGACGTGACCGGATGCGGGTTCCCCGGCGGCAAGGGGCCAGAGCGATTGACGCTGTCGGCGAAGGATGCCGAGAAGATCATCGACGACGACGGCGACGAGATCAAGGTGGCGAAACGCGACGCCTTTGCAATCAGCAAGGGGCATTTCGCTGGCGGCAATTCCGGCGGCGGCGTGTTTGCGGACGGCTCGCTGATCTCAGTGATGAGCCACGGGCGCGACGACGAGATGGTGTACGGCGCGAGCCATGCCGATCTGATGTCGTTCCTGGCTGAGTCGCAACCGCTGGCGAAGGAGCCTCTGGTCGCGCAGGCGAAGGGATGGGGAGACAGAGACAGGACCGGCCAGATACTCTCACTCTGGGAAGCACTCAAGAAGCTGAAGCCGGTCGCAGGGCCAGCCGGGCCGCAAGGCCCAGCGGGGCCACCGGGGGCTACTGGCACGGAGGCCGACCCGGTGGTGATTCAGAAGATGCAGGCCCAGATCGACGAGCAGCAGAAGCTGATCGACAAACTGATGGCGACGCCGGTGCGTGTCCAGGTGTTGGACCCGACGACCGGCAAGGTGATCGCCGAGCAATCCTACCCGTTCGGCACACCGATCAAACTAATCCTTCCAACGAAAGCGAGGGCGACCCGATGAATGAACAGATCAAGATCCAGATGGAGCAGGATTTCGCTCAGACCGGCAACGTGCTGTCGCAGGTCCAGACACGGTTCAACGCGAACATCGCCCACGTGTCTGAGGAGTCAGCAAAATTGTGGCAGCTCAAATTGCAACTGATCGGCGCGACCGCCCAGAACCTGCTGGAGCAGCACGGGCAGGCGAACCTCCAGACGCAACTGAAGTCGAGCGGTATGTTCCCCGGCATCCAGCAGTTGCCAGCCGCACCAGCCGCATCGGGTAGCTGATGTGGGTCAGTCGATTGCTGAGTGGTGGCGTAGCGAAACTGACAGGTGGACGGGAGACCACAGCGAGTGGCACTCCGTCTTCTGGTCAGGGGACCGTGAACGGATCGCCACCTACCTCCGCCGAGATCGACGGGATGGCGAACCTGATGGGCCTGGAGGAGATGACCCGCCAGAACCGTCACTCGATGTCGATGGCTCAGGCTCAACTGCGTGAGCAACTCGGGAAGAACTGGCAGGAGCCAGACGACGTGGCGATCAACTGGAACTCCCCGACGACGGTGAACCAGTCAGCACCGGGGACGGGAACAGTCGTCAGGCTCGCGATGGCGGCTGGGCTGTTTGGCGGCGGTATATGTTTGGGGTCGGCAATCACTTGGCTGGCTGGTAACCTGTCGGCTGCTGGTGCTGCGCCCGTGGTCGTGCCGTCGACAGATATCGACACGCAGTACCGCCTCCGACTGGGCGAGCCTGATGCCGGATGAAGTACCCCGACGCCCGTGACCTTATCCAAGACGGCGACGTGCTGGCGTTCCGTGGCACTCGCCTGTTCTCCCGGCTCATAAAGTTGTGGACCCGTAGCCGGGTAAGCCACGTCGGTGTCGCCTGCTGGATGCACGGTCGCCTCACCGTGGTCGAAGCACTGGAGGGCGTCGGCGTGCGGGTGTACCCGCTCAGTCGGTACGTCAGCCGGGGCTGCGACGTTGACTGGTATCAGGTCGACCAGCCGACCACGGACGTGATGGCTCACGGGGCACTGGACCGCCAGAAGATCGTTGAGTTCGCGTTGTCGAAATGGGGGCTGCGGTATGCCAGCCCGTGGCAGTTCCTCCGGTCATGGGGCTGGCTGTCGCGCAGGGTGTCCGAGCGTCGCGGCCTGCCGGTCGACACGAACCCCGACCGGTTCTTCTGTTCGGAGCTGGCACTGGATGCCCTGCGTGCAGGTGGCTACCGGGGCGAGGGGTTCGACAAGCCAGCCGCCGAGACATCGCCAGCCGACGTGATCGAGCTGCCATGCCTGCGCCGACGAGGGAGGCTTGAACCGTGAGACCGCCCCCGAAGAATTCCCAGGTGTGGCCGTTCCTGTATTGGGTCAGCGGGCTGGCCGCGTTGACGACGATCCTCTGGCTGACCGCCAGCGACTTCGACCAGACCGAGGGCCGGGCGATTGCCGGGACCGGGGCGGCGACGGCTGCCACCATGTTCATCATCGAGACGCTGCGCCGGAAGGTGGGCCGCGATGACTCGTGACCAATACATTCGGCGGGCCAGGATTGTCCGGTTGATTGACGGCGATACCTGCGTGATTGATGTCGATATGGGGATGGCGATAACGGTGCGGGCGACCGTCCGCTTGTACGGGATCAACACGCCGGAAGTGCGAGGCCCAGAGAAGGTGGCCGGGCACGCGGCGACCCAGCACCTCGCCGATCTGCTGGTGCAGTTCAAGCACGAGGGCGAATGGGATATCGTCGTGAAGACGTACAAGGACAGGCGCGGAAAGTTCGGGAGGTATCTCGCTTCCCTGATCGGGGCAGACCAGGACGGGAACCCCGTTGACCTCAATATGAGGATGGTGGCGGATGGCCACGCCGTAGTCGCGATGTACTAGCGGAGGGAGCCGCAATGTCACGCGAGAGGTACATTCCAACTCCCGAGGAGATCGCCCGCGTCTGTGCCGAGATACGCGAGGGCTGGAGTGACGAGCGCTGGGAACGGCAACGGACCAACGCCGACCGGGGATGGATGCCACCGGTCATCGGCACGCGTGATCTGACAGGGATGGGGGAGAACCGTGGAAACGATTGACGATGACCTGCGGCAACGCCTGTTCGACCATATGGCCGAGACGGGGATCAGCCTGAACCGGCTGGCCCGGCGTGCTGGCGTGACTCAGTCGAGCCTCTACCGCTTCATGTTCTCGTTCAGCCGGAAGCGTCCATCGAAGCAGGCGAAGCTGGCCCGCTACTTGGGGCTGGGGTTGAGTGAGTCAGCCGGGCAGAAGCACAGCCCGAAATAGTCGGCGAGTCGCGTGGCCGTCTTCAGTCGCAGGTCTCGCTTCTCGTTCATGAACAGGTTAAGGCTGGCCTGATTTACGCCCGAGTCGCGGGCGATCTGGTTCTGGCTGTCGCCCGATGCTCGCACCCGCTCGCGTAGCGTCTCGCTGAGTTCCATAGTGCGGCGTCCGTTTCTCCCTGCAATTGTACCCCCCGAGTCTACGCCCAAGCGGTGGACTCGTCAAGAATCAGGGGGCCAGCGGGCCGAAACCGGCCCCGATTACTTTCTAGAAACTTTCCAGATTGACCCTCTGGGGCTGGTGTTTCGTTCTGCAATAGACGATACTGCTTACATGAGGAACACGGAAACCAAAACTGAAACCCAGACCACGGAAAAAAACAATGGCCACGACAATCACTCTGATCGCCTTCGCAACCTTCTTCGGATGGATGGCCGCTCCGATCTTCCAGTCCAACTGACCACCGACCCAAGGAACGAAACCATGAACGACCTGACCACGATCACAAACCTGTTCACCTTCGTTGAAGCCACCGACTGGCAGCTTGAGGATGACAGATTTGAACTGACCAGCAATCCCGAAATCGGAATACAGTGCTGCAACACTGGTGGCTTTATGGTGAGCGAATGGGATGCGGACAATGGCGTGGTGCATTACCACGACCACGGCTTCTTTGCCAGTCTGGAAGATGCCTGTGCTGCCGCTCTGAACTGGCAGCGATCATGTTGCCAGTCCTGACGCGACTGGGCTACTAGGACAACCACACCCGCCGGGGGCGACCTGCTCCCCGGCCCAACACGAGGAACGAAACCATGCGGATCAACTACCACCCAGGGCTGACAGTGGCGAGGAAAGTGGGGGCGGCGATGAGCCACCTGACGCTGCCCGAAGGCGTCTCTGACGTGAGTGCCACGACCTACCACAACTGTCGAGAGAACGGCTTGTGCTTCACCTTCTGGCTGACCGGGCGTGAAGATACGCCGTGCGGTATCGAGCCGGTCAGGGTCATCGTGGCCGAGTACCGGAACAGCGACGACATCGTGCTGTACCTTGGCGAAGCCGGTGAGCGTCCCCGCAACGACATGGGACTGACCGACCGGATGTACGAGTCTCTGGTGTTCGCCGGTTCCGTATCTGCGGCTGCGTTGCGGATCGTCGAACACGTCACGGCCCAGGCCAAGCCGAAGACCGAGCGCGTCCGCGACGGCATCAAGGCACTTCTAAACTAACGGGGAGAGAAACGATGGCAGACATGGACATCCACGCGGGCCGCGAGCGGCGCAACAAGCTGGCGCAAGCCGTCGAGTTCGAGTGGCAGAAGAACGACAGCACGGTGATGTCGTTCTTCGTGTGGTACGAGATCGACCCGGCTGACCCCGAAGTCGGGATCACCTCCCGTGAGATCAGGGTGACCGAGGCCGAGTGCTTCAAGATCACCAACGACGATGGGCCGTCCGAGGTGCTGGAGATCGCGTGGGAGTCGGACGGCTCGCCGGGCGACATCCTGGTGGGTGAGATTCTGGGCGAGTACCTGCCGACCGGATCGCACACCGACGAGCATGACGAGATCGCGCGGCTGTGCTGGGATCAGCAGGAAGCCTTCGCCGATCATTACGACGAGGAGGAAGAACGATGAGCGAGCCGGGATGGGAACTCGACGGCATCTGCGACAGCAACCACCACGACCCGACGCTGGACGAGACACGCGACGCACTCGCGCCGCTGCTCGCGCTGGGGCTGGTCGAGATGGTGATGATCGACGGTGTCGAGTCGTACCAGATCACAACCAGTGGGAAAGGTGTTGTTGGCATGGCCCGCGAGATGGGCGTGATACCGCCGAAGGGGGACGAGTGATGATGGGCGAGGCATGGGAGTCGCTGGTGTCGAGGTACGGGACCGCGTGGGCGGTGGTGGTGCTGACCATCGCGGTGGTGGTCCCTGGCGGGACCGTGGCCGCTCCAGCGTTGTGCTGGACATTGAGAAAGGTGAAGGGGGTGGCGTCATGAGCGAGTCAAGATGGCCCACCGTTGTCGGTGCCCTGCTCGCCGTGTTGCTGGTGCCGGGTGTGACAGTGGTGGCGTTGTTTGTCTGGGTGTGGAACGTGGTGAAGAGGACGAGATGATGATGGGTGATGGCTGGGAGTGGATACATCTGGCATCGGTGGGCGTGGTGTTCGCCGGGTACTTCGTGTGGCTGAGTTACCAGGAGCGAAAGCGATGAGCGAATTGACGTTGAGCAACCAAGCCGACCGGCGGTTGCAGATCATCCGCAACGGGGTGATGGGGATGGTGAGGCTGTCGGACTTCCTGCGAGACACGCACGACTTCGCGGCAGCGGACGTGGTGTTGCAGCAAGGGGTCGCGGCCTGCTACGAGCATCTTACCACGCTGCAAGAGGCGCAGGTTGAGGTGATGGCGGCTGGGCTGGCCCAGCGTAATAACGAGAAGGGGGTGGGCTGATGGCTGACCGACAATTCGATCTGGGTGAGATCAAAGCGCACCTGGAAGGTCCGACGACCTCGCCGCTGTTTCTCCTCGACGCCTGTCGCTGGTTGGTGGACGAGGTCGAGAAGCAGATTTATTTCAACTTCGCTTCGCGGCGCGAACTCGAACGCCGCGACAACGGACCGGACCTCAAGCGGGTGTTGATGGAACTGGGCAACCGGCTCGTCACCGATCACGGCTGGGAACCAGTGGCTGGTGCAGGGGCGAGAACCTGCGGACAGACGCGAGACCATACGGGACTGGTCGCTGGCCTGACACAGCAAATCAACGACAGTCCAGCGATGCGCGAGGTGCTGACCGCTCTCGGATTCGACTGGCCCATTATCGAGGAGGAGGTGAGCTGATGTACGACCGACAATTCGATCTGGATGAAATCAGAGCGCACCTGGAAGGAACGACGACCTCGCCGCTGTTCCTGCTCGACGCCTGTCGGTGGTTGGTTGACGAGGTCGAGCGGTTGGGGACCGTGGGGTCGCGTCTCGATCCCGAGCTACTCCCTTGGATGGGAGCGCGGATCAGGAAGGGGCTGATGAAGCTGGGGGTGGAGACCTACGGCAAGCTGGCGGCCCTGACATCGAGCGAGGTCTTGGCGACCAAGTTCCTAGGCCAGACCTCGCTGGTGAGGATGCGGAATGTGCTGGCGACCCGTGGGCTGTGCTTCCGAGACGAGTCAGTGATGAGTGGCCGACTGACAAGGATCGGCGAGATGGCGCACGGCACGGTCAGGCATGATGATGAGTGACCGCCACGGCCTGAACCGGCCCCGGTTACTTTCCAGAAACTTTCTCGATTGCCAGTCTGGGGCTGGTGTTTCGTTCTGCAATAGACCATACTTTGGTTATGAGAAACACAGCAACCACACACGAACACGGGAACGAAACCATGACGACAACAACGATCACCGCCGCCGCCCGCAAAGTCGCCGAGCAGATGGACGCCAAGATCACCGCAGGCGAACTGATCATCACGCGGGGCGGACGCACCGGCAAGAAGGTTCACACCGCCCGGCCCGGCAGCAGTTGCCTGAGTTGTGGCCGCTGGACAAAGGCCAACGCGAGCTACTGGCAGATCCACACGACAGTCGTCGAGCTGCTGGAGTCGGGCCGCACCGACAACCTCTGCCAGAAGTGCTTCGCCGAGTTGCTGGAAGCACTGAACAACTAGAACCACCAACCCGCCGGGCGGCGACCTGCCGCCCGGCCTGACCGGGAGAGAAACGATGACGAGCAAGCCGCAGACGTACATCGGCGAGGTCGGCGAGCGTCGCCGGGCCTCAGACTGGTTTGATGAACTGAAGGCCGTGATTGATGACTATGTGGTGCATGGTGAGAACCCGGACGAATTCCTGAGGGCCGTCAT
>Ga0310120_10003142_pt1 | contig 11833 bp, 12 predicted proteins | sample CB27_AW_983_MG_FD_203506 | JGI IMG/M metagenome (GOLD analysis project Ga0310120, IMG submission 203506) | Marine microbial communities from Western Arctic Ocean, Canada - CB27_AW_983 | ecosystem: Environmental > Aquatic > Marine > Oceanic | place: Canada: Western Arctic Ocean | collected... | reverse complement strand
GTCACCAGCGGACCCTCTTCGAGCTTTACCAGACCAACAGTATACGGAGTAGTACCCTCATATCCCGCCGGAGCATCGAAAACCGTAGCATACGAAAATACCTCGCCTTTCCCGGAAAAACGGTACAACTCCTTCGCTTCTTGGGCACATTCCGGGCAAACATCTCGGGGCGGAAATAGCTTCATACCACAGTGATTACACTGTTCGCCTACCAGCCCATACCGCTGTTGCTGTAATCTCCAGTGCCGTGCAATCTCCATAATTATTCGCTATCTATATCGTACACCCTACGATTTTCGCGTGCAAGAGCTATCAATAACTCTCCGATTAGCCTCTAATTGCTCTCAACTCCTTGCAAGATGTGAGTAACAGCAGTGGCTCCGCTGCTGCCAAGGCATTGCGCGAGACCCCATTTAGCCCCAACCACCTGATTAGCCTCCGCAGTTCCTGCGAGCTGCCGGGTGACTTCCACCAGCTGATAGACGCCAGTCGCACCGCCAGGATTGCCACGCGCTTTTAAGCCACCAAAGGTGGAAATCGGCAGTCGGCCGGAGCGGCCAATCGCACCGTTTGCGGCAAGCCGCCAACCCTCTCCACGCTGTGCAAACCCGCATGCTTCCAGGCTAAGAGCGGCGAATACGCTGAATCGATCGTAAAGCTCAGCCAGGTCAATCTGATCGGGCGCGAGGCCGGCCTGTTGCAGAGCACGTTGTGCCGAAAGTTTGGCAGCGGCAAACACAAGCACATCCCGGCGGTCATGCACGGCAAGGGTATCGGTGGCCAGGCTTGACGCCGCCACGCGCACGCGTAAGCCGGGCCGCAGCTGTCCCGTCCCGGCTGTGAGCACCAGCGCAGCAGCACCGTCAGCGTCCGGTGCGCTGTCCAACACATTCACAGGAGAGGCAACCATACCAGCCTGTGCGTACCGTGTTGCATCAAGCACGTTGCGAAACATCGCGTCCGCGTTAACGCATGCATTAGCGTGGGAATTAACCGCGAACCCGGCGAACTGCTCCAGATGCACTCCGTGCTCATGCATATAGCGTCGCATTATGAGCGCGGCGATGGCCGGAGCGGTCGCACCCTGCGCAAGTTCCCAGTCGCTATCCGCGCCGGCAGCAACCGCGCTGGTTACATCAGCGCCGACTTTGTCGGTCGTCTTCTCCACGCCGACGACTAGTGCCGTGCGGATTTCGCCACTGCGTAGTGCCAGCAGTGCTTGGCGCATCGCCGCCCCACCCGATGCACCAGCTGCCTCCACCGTGACAGCCTCGGTGCCGCGCAGGCCACAAAAGTCAGCAAGCAGCGCGCCCAGATTCTGCTGTTCCGAAATACGCGCCGCGAGCATATTTCCAACGAAAATAGCGTCAGGTTTTTTCAACTGCGCTGCCTGCAGCGCCGGCCCAATCGCCTCCCAGGCTAGATGCCTCAGCGAAATCCCCCAGTGCTCCCCAACCGCGGTATGACCGGTACCAGCGATAAAGACCTCAATCACCGCGCTCATTCCAGCGTCAGCTTCCCACGATAGCGAGAGTAAGTCGCGTAATCTATCTCGGTGCGACGCTGCACATAATCCTGGGTGCTGGGCGCAGATTCTCGGCAGGCGGAGATGCGTTCACCGACACGTAACTGGAAGGCATCGGATCCCGCGCCCGATCCGAAAGAGACCAGCAGCACTCGGTCTCCCGGTTGGGCTACATCCAATACGGCAGTCAGCCCTATCAGTGCAGAGCCTGCGTAAACGTTGCCTATGAGCGGTGCCAACAATCCTGTCTCGAGCTGCGCCACCGTGAAGCCTAGCTGCTTTCCCACACGCAGCGGAAATTTGGTGTTCGGCTGATGAAACACTGCGTAAGCGTAATCCTGCGGAGATATATCCATCGCCTCCATCAGCCGCTCGGCCGCAGCGGTGATGTGCCGAAAATAGGCCGGCTCGCCGGTGAAGCGCTGCCCGTGCTGCGGATATTTCGCGTATTGCCGCCGCCAGAAATCAGGGGTGTCGGTGACGAAGGAATGTGTGCCCTCGATGACAGCGACGGCATCATCGGCCGGACCGAGTAGAAACGCGGCCCCACCCGCGCCAGCAGTGTATTCTAGCGCATCACCCGGACGCGCCTGAGCGATGTCCATTCCAATGGCAAAAGCGTAGTCTGCCATACCAGATCCGACAAACCCAATAGCGGCCTGCATGGCCTCAGTGCCGGCCTTGCAGGCAAATTGCCAGTCAGCCGCCTGCGTGTGCGGCACCGCCCCAATGGCTTCTGCAACAATTGTTGAAGTTGGTTTTACGGCGTACGGGTGGGATTCAGAGCCAACCCACACCGCGCCAATGCGCTCCGATTCTATCCCGGCGCGCGCCACGGCGTTGCGCGCAGCCTCAATAGACATTGTGGCCACATCCTCGTCAAGACCGGCGACCGCTTTTTCCTGCACCGGTAACCCAGCGCTGCCCTCAGCCCACACGCGCGAAACCTCGGCCGCCGGAAGGCGGAAACGCGGCAGATACGCACCATACCCCACAATGCCCACCCCACGCGCCGGCCGCATCACGCCTGTATCTAATTGGATATCAGTCATCATTGCTCCCCTTCGCATCTTTACGTTCCTGCCTCGTTCCATGATTGCAGCATCTCTCGGGCGAGGTCCAACCGTACTTTTCCCTCGGCGACCAGCTGGCACGCCAGACGCTCTATTTCAGCGCCCTGCGCGCCGGCCGCAATCGCCACCTGGCGCGCATGAAGCCCCATATGTCCGCGCTGGATACCTTCAGTGGAGAGCACCCGCAGCGCCGCCAGGTTCTGCGCTAGCCCGACGGACACAATGATTTCGGCCAGTTCTGCAGCCGACCCCACCCCCAACAGCTGCAGAGCCGCCTGTGCCCCAGGATGCACCCTGGTGGAGCCACCAACCGTCCCAACAGCCATAGGCATCTCGAGCGCGCCCAGCAGGTTCCCGTGCTCATCCATGCGCCACTCCGAAAGGCTGCCATAGTGCCCTGAACGGGCGGCGAAGGCGTGTGCGCCAGCCTCAACAGCACGCCAGTCATTTCCAGTCGCAATCACCACGGCATCTACGCCGTTCATAATACCTTTGTTATGAGTGGCCGCCCGATAAGGATCCGCCGCCGCAAACGCCCAAGCCTCGATTATCCCATCGCGTACCCGCTCTCCACTGTAACCGTCAAATGCCAGTTCCGAAGTTGGAATGGACACCTGCACGCGTGCCAGCCTGCGGTCCGCCAGATTGGAAAGAATGCGCAGGTGCACCCTGCCGCCGGTGATTTTCTCCAACAGAGGCGCCAACGCCTCGGTAGCCGTGTTGATCGCGTTTGCGCCCATGGCATCGCGGGTGTCGTAAATCAGGTGCGCCACCAGGAAAGGTCCGATGGGCGAATTCTCAATGACCCGCACTTCAATATCCTGCGCTCCGCCGCCCAAATTGGAAATAACCGGGTCGATTCCCTCTACTGCCGCGAGCACGTGTACCTTCTGCGCCACAATGGCCTCTTTTGCCGCCTCGACATCCTCCAGATCCAGAATCTGCAGCTGGCCAATCATCTCCGGCTGCGAGCACTCAGCGTGAAAACCTCCGCCAGAGCGAGCAAGCTTAGCCATGAAACTGGCGCCCGCAACCACCGATGGCTCCTCAATTACCATCGGCACCAGCATCTCCCGGCCATTCACCACAAAATTAACCGCCACCCCGAGCGGCATCCCGTAGATACCCACCACATTTTCGATCATGTGATCGGCTTGCTCGAGCGTCAGACCAGATGCTCCATGCAGAGCTTCCAGTTGGTCGGCAGGCAGGTCGGTGTACTCAACCAGTGCCTGCAGCCGCTGCTGGGTCCCCAGATCACAAAAGCCCGGCAGCCGCGAGGTGGTTTGCAATGCATTCACTCCAGCATCAGTAGTCAACTGAAAAACACCTAAGCATTTTCCGCGTGCGCACCAAAAGAATATGCGGAAACCCTTTCAAAATCTATCATGTTTTCGCACTAAACATCCCCAGAGTAACCTCGTAACGTCAGTACGATATGTCCTCGCCAAGGTATTTGGTCAGATCAATCAAGGATCCTCGCCCTGGAACGCGTACGCGCTGCCAGGTAAGTGCACCGGCCAGGTCATGTTCGACCCCGTACTCAGTGGTCACAGCACCCCAAAAACCAAGCGCCAGCAGGTAATCTATTACCTGCTGGTCATATCGCCCGCTCGGGTAACTGAAAAAACGTGGCTGCATGCCAATGTGCGCCTGCAATGTCTGCATGGAACCTAGCACCTGATACTCCACCAGTTTAATGGGTCGATCGGAAAGCTGCACGTGCGTCTTGCTGTGGGGCTCGAGTTTCCATCCGTCCGTGAACAGTTCTAGCGCCATATCCCATGTCAGATAGGCTGGTTGGCGCTCATCCATCAGGCCGGTGACCAGAAACACAGTACCAGAGTATCCGAACGCCTGCATGTGAGGAAAAGCATATTTATACAATCCACGATAACCGTCATCGAAAGTGAAGACGATTGGCTTTTCCGGCAGCGCTTTCCCATGCGCAAGGTGATAGAGTAAATCATACAGACTGATCGAGCGATAGCCTCGCGCATGCAAATAAGCGAGTTGCTGTCTAAAGATTCCCGGCTGCACGGTCAGACCTATGCGTAGCTCATCCGCATCTTCCGGGAGAGGTTCAACATAGTGGTACATCAGAATTGGCACATGCGCCGCACGCCCAGAGGCCGCTAAGTCCGGTGTCGGCCACGGGGTAGGCACAGGCGTAGGTGGGATATTAGTCGGCATGGGGCTAGCTGTTGCCGTGTACGTGGCTTGCACAGTGGCAGTTGAGGTGCTAGAGGGTGTTTCGGTGGCTGTTGGCGGCACCGACGTGTGTGTACTGGTGGCTATGGCCGTATACGTCACCGAGGGAGAGACCGGCGCAGATGGAGTAACCAACGGCAAAGGCGTCGGCACAGTTGGCAGCACGACTTCCGCGGTTGCAGCCACGGCCACCGGCGGGTCAGATGTCACGCGTTGTGCCGACTGCACAACGCAGCCAGTCATCCCAAGACAAAAAATGAGCAGCGCGCCCGTGTTCAACTCGCTAATGCTCGAACGGATGCTTGTATCACTTTTGCGTATTCTCAGAATGAATAAATGAAAATCCCCGTCTGTGCGGGGATTCGTTTGACACCAACCACCACGACTGTTATTCGGGTAGCATATCCGTGCCAAAAAAGACATCAAGCCAGATCCAGACAAGGGAGACATAAGCTAGGCACAAAAAAGCAAAATTGTTTAGGATGATGTCCAGCACACCGAAGTTTAAATCGACCCCATAACGCTCCACGCTAGTACCAAACGCAGCGACAGTGGCGTAGCCCGCCGCCACTCCAATTAAGATGGATAAAATCCATACTGCCACACGCTTTGCCACCATGCTATCCTCCAATGAACCGGTTTACAAACGCTCGAAATTGTAGTGTAAACAACGTTCGCCGTCAAGCAATCCGCACACACGGAACTCAGAGAGTGACTTCAACGACGCAACCTCGCTGGCCCCGGCACAACAAGATCTCCCGCTGGCTTAGAGCGCCGTGCCGTCTGTGCCACACGGCGTGATTCGAAGAGTCCGAGCACTGCCACTGATAGAAAACCGAGTGCGAACAACAGCAGAAACAGAGCTAAACCAGGCAGCCGTTGCCACGCGAGAGTAGCGGCTGCTAGGGCATACCCCGCCAGCGCAAACTCTACCCATGTTGACCAATCCGTTCTCAGGACATATTCGAGCCCTCCCGAGCTGCCCCATCCTGCATCCGTTTTCGGGGTGCGTAAGAATTCGGCTGGCCGGTGTCCCACCAGAGCCTCTAGGACTGCGCGGGTGTTGTTTAGCGCAGCTCCCACCCCCAGAAGTAGAAGCGCCGGAAACCAGAATGCGCGCTTGATACCTCGCGGATATGCGCTAATCTGGGACACAGCGTAAAGAGCTGGAGGGCCTAGACCGGCAAGGCCGAGCAACCCCGGCATCATATTACCGGCTCCACCGAGCAACACGACCGGCATACTGCAGAGCAAGAGACATAGCATCATGGGATGCATCAGGTATCCGCCCAGATGCAGCAAACCCTGGACGCGCTTCCACAGCGAAAATCGAGACCGAACCAAGCCGTAGGAATGCTTGCGCAGGCACTGCACCGATCCCTTCACCCAGCGGAATTGCTGCCGTTTGTAGGCTAGCATCCCTGGGGGCACTTCCGCAGGCACGACCACGTCCGACAGATAGCGGAATTCCCAGCCGCGCAGCTGCGCCCGATAGGACAGATCGAGGTCTTCAGCTAGTGTGTCCGCCTGCCAACCACCCGAACTTTCGATGCACTCCCGACGCCACACTCCTGCAGAACCATTGAAGTTGAACAGAAGCCCATTGGCACTGCGCGCCACTTGCTCAACCACCATGTGGCCATCTAGAGCCAACGCCTGTGCGCGCGTGAGAACACTCCGGGTAGCATTCAGGTGACCCCAGCGCGTCTGCACCATACCCACTCGCGATGAGGAAAAATGTGGCATAACTCGCTTGAGGAAATGCATCGGGGGCACGAAGTCAGCATCGAAAACCGCTACGAAATCCCCAGCAGCGTGTGCCAAGCCAGCTGCCAGAGCCCCCGCCTTGTTACCTGTTCTATGGCTGCGATGCAAGCAGGTAATATCCAGACCGCGCGCGCGATAAAAAGCCACCTGCCGTCGCGCGAGCCGTGTCGTCTCATCCGTAGAATCATCCAAAACTTGTATCAAAAGTCGCTGCGGCGGATAATCCAGTTCCGCGACAGCGTCGATAAGACGCTCCACCACCAGGCACTCATTGAACAATGGAAGTTGGACGGTCACATATGGCCAATCGCGCAATGGTAGAGGGACTGATCTTGGCCGCCGACTGCGCAAGAAAAGCATCGTAAGTACAAACATATTGAATCCATACAACGCCAGCGCAGAAGCAGAAAACACATATAGGACCTGAGCGAACAGCGCTAACGACATTCCGTGTACACATCTACGACGGCGAGCGCCAACGGATGTATGAAATAAACCATAACAGCGCCGAATTATAGGCCCACTGCCAGCGCCTGCCAAATTGACGGTCACCCTGCGCGCTGCTATTATGCGCGCGATAACCGGATAATCTCTGCGTAGCGCGGGCGGCTTCCCGAGGATCAGTAGACGACATGGCAAATCCCGCCGAACCAGACCGTAGGCAGCGGCTACACAGATTCCTAATTACGGTCACATTATTGACCGTCCCTTTCTACGTAGCCGGATTCGTCGCGCTGCGATTTCTGCCTGACCCGACAGCCGGCGCGGGCATCCTCACGCCCATCCCCAGTGCCACCACCGTACCTCCCAAGGTCAGCACCATTCTGCCGCGAACCACGCCCACAAACCCGCTATTACCCAGCGCCACGCTTCCATCACCTGCCATCGCCACTGCCACAGAAACACGCCCCGTGCCCAGCGCGACAGCTACCGCGACCAGCACAGCACCACCAACCGCAACGCCGACCTTGACGCCCTCGGCGACCATTACTACTACCAGCACGGCAATCCCGAGCGCCACCCCCACCAACACATCCTCGCCGACAGTGACTGACACCGCAACTCACAATGCAACTAATACGCCCACCAGCACGAGCACGCCCACGGATACTCCGACTTCCACCCCCATAGCTACGGCAACAACAACCGCGACTATCACTTCCACCGCAATCCCGAGCGCCACCCCCACCAACACATCCTCGCCGACAGTGACTGACACCGCAACTCACAATGCAACTAATACGCCCACCAGCACAGAAACTCCTACCCCGACCCCAACGCCATAGCAATTCGGCATCAGTCAAATATGCGACAGACTCAATTGGACATTGACGCCCGCTAGTTTATTGTCAGTTTGTCTGCGTTACGGTACCATCCAGTGCAGAGTGCAGCGAGATGCAGTCTGCATACTCAGGCGGCCGAGTCCGTGGCAACACCCGTCTGAACACGCTAACTTCCATGCACGCGCCGAATCCGAAGCAAATCACGGAACATTCGATACACACCAGGCAAAAAGCGTACAGTGCTGCCAGGAGAATCCGCCCAGCGAACCGGCAGCTCCTCCATACTCAATCCAGCATTCTCAGCGAGGTAAAGAATCTCAACATCAAACATGAAGCGTTCAATCACCGCGCGCTCATACAGTGGTCGTACCGCTGCGCCACGAGCGGCTTTGAAGCCACACTGCGTATCGGAAAACTGGTGCAGGCCCACAATGAGGTTACGCACCCGGTCGAACACCACTGACGCCACACGACGAAAATAGGATGATTTCCGCTCGATATGCGCATCCGGATGCGCGCGCGAACCAACCACTATGTCGACGCCCGTCTGCAGACGCGAGAGCGCACATTCGATTTCCTCTACCGGTGTGGAAAGATCGGCGTCGATAAAAACAATCCACATCCCACTGGCTGCCAGCACCCCGGTGCGCACCGCGAAGCCTTTGCCTCGGTTGGGTAGATATTGAATAAGGCGTGCGCGCGGTTCCTCGGCAATAGCCCGTTGCACCTTGACCGCCGTCTCATCCACACTACCGTCATCAACCACAATCAACTCCCACGACCACCCTCCATTGCGCAGATAAGCCAAGATCACCTGCACGCCGGAATCGATTCGCGCGGCTTCATTAAATACAGGCACTATAACGGAAAGCTCAACTGATGCTGTATCGGAAGAGTTCATTCGAGCTCGCGCAATCTCTCCGCCAACCCGTTAGACACGGCATGATTGACTATCAGGTGCCCGTCTTCCTGGTGCCCGATGTGGTCACTGGGAATGCGCACCACCAGATCGGCTCCGGCAGCCAGCCGGCCGCCATCGCTGCCGGTAATACCAATCACCGTGCCGGAAAACTCATTGTGTGCGCACTTCATTGCCTTTATCAAGTTGGGAGATTCTCCGCTGGTAGAAATGACGATGAGAACATCCCCCGAGCGCATCAGGTTGCGCAGCGGCTCCACGAACAAATCCGCAAAGGAAGCGTCGTTACCCCACGCTGTGAGCAAAGGCACATTGTCAGTCAACGCAATCGCTCGGAAGCGCTGTTTTCCCGGCACAATGGTCAATTTGCACAAGTCGTTCATCATGTGTGCCGCGGTCGCCGCGCTGCCACCATTGCCTATGATAAAAGTCTGACGATCCTCTCTCCAAGCAACCAGCAACGCATCGACGACAGCCTGAACATCAGCGCGGGACAAATCTCGGATCGCCCTTTCCAGACCAGTTAGGTATTGGTCAACATAACCCATTAATCACCTCTCCAAGTAGATTACTAGCTACCCTCCGCCACGCACCGTTCCAAGTTGGCGCATATTGTCGCGCGCCTGTGTCGCGTAATCACCAAAATCATCCTGCTGCTGTGCCCATTCCAGATACTCGGCCACGCTCCTTTCTACAGACCCGAGCGGCTGCCAGCCTAGCTCACCCAGCTGCCCGATATCTGAGCTGATGTGACGGGTATCTCCAAAGCGATATTCGCTCCGGAAAATCGGTGTTGCCTCCGGCCGTCCGCACGCTTTCGCCATTATGCGTGCAAATTGATTCACCGTCACTCGCCGGCCGCCGCCCACATTAAACGCACGAAAGTCGGCGCGTGCATCTTCCAGAGCCAGCAGATTCGCACGCGCTACATCGCCCACATAAACATAGTCGCGGATTTGCTCACCATCCTCGTAAACCGTCGGGCGCTCAGCGGCGAGCAGCTGCATAGCGAAAATGCGCAGCGCACCGGAATAGGCATTCCGAAACGATTGACGAGCACCTTGCACGATTGAATAACGCAACGCTACGGACGGAACCTCGTAGCGGCGGCCAAGTACAAACGCTATCATCTCTTGCGTATGTTTGCTAATCGCATAGGAGTTGTGCGGATTAACCCGCGCCTCGTCGCTCTCGACCATCTCCAGCGGTGCACTACACTGTGGACAGCGCGGCTCCCAATCCTGCCGCTCCAGTTGCTCTGTCGACCGCGGCGGCGGGTATTGCGTTCCATCCTCGCTACAAGAGTATTTTCCCTCACCATATGCAGCCTGCGAGGAGGCAAACACTACTTTCTGAATGGGAAAACCATGTTCAACAATGACTTCATACAGCATTGCCATGCCAACCGTATTCACATGGAAGAACTTGGAAAAATCGGGCAAATAGTCCTGATAAGCCGCAAGATGGAAAACGGCGTCAATGTTCTCTAGCGCCCGCTCCCAATCCGCCTTCTCACGTACATCACCGAACATGAATTCCGCTTGCCCCGAGAAATAATCGGGGGGCTGTCCGTTGCGATGCACGGGCGGTGAGAGATTGTCGAGCACGCGCACCTCATACCCACTGCTCAACAGCAAATCCACTGTATGCGACCCGATGAAGCCTGCCCCGCCCGTGACTAGTATGTGTTTCATCTCCGTGTGTTAGAATCCTGCCGGCATGTCAACCGATCCATTTCCAACTGACCGTATCCGCAGCGCAGTATTTCTTGACCGAGACGGAGTAATCAACCAGAATAGGAATGATTACGTCCGCAGCACCGAGCAGCTGGACATATTCCCTTCTGCCCTGCCGGCACTTGCGCAGCTGGCGCAATCCGAACATGCGATCGTGATCATCACTAATCAATCTGCAATCGGGCGCGGATTGGTATCTGCCGAAACCGTTACCAAGATAAATCATTATTTGATCAAACGAATCCGCGCGGCCGGTGGCCGCATCGACGGAATCTACCACTGTCCGCACACCCCGGACGCCGCCTGTGAATGCCGCAAGCCCAGGCCCGGCATGCTGCTACAAGCTGCCAGCGAACTGAAGCTGGAACTGATACGTTCGTGGCTTATCGGCGACTCTCTCACTGATCTACAGGCCGCAATCGCGGCGGGCGTGCGCCCGATTCTCGTTGCATCCGGGCGTGGCCAAGAGACATACCGCCAGTTGGAATCAGCTCGTCTAGGACACACACCGTTTCTGCCGGATCTTCCCGCGATAGTCGAGCATGTGCTAGCTTCCGATGGAGGCTGTCATCTCAACGCGCAACCTCTACACTGTACAACGTAACGTGGTCTCGAATAGTGGTAGCGCTGGCGTCGCTGACCGGCAGCCGGACACCATCCATCGGAGAATACATCACGGTCCAAAGCTCATAATGTCCCGGATGCAAATCATCAGGGAGCGCGAAGGAAACGTTGTGGCGCACCAGATCCCCCGTACGCCAGCTACTTGTCGGCCATAATCCACCCACCGGGCGGCTGTCGTTCTGCAGTGCGATAGCTCCCTTCGGGTTTATCAGGAACGTGCCGATAGTGTAGCTCTGCTGTATATCTCGCAGTGCCTGCCACTGCATCGAAAGGTTCAATAGGCTTCCTGGATTTACAAGACCCGGAAGCGGCTGCGGGTCATATCCGCGCAGCGCAATCCCATCGCCAAGAAAAACATCCAAACGGAACTCGGGTTTCGCCTCACGCGGTGGAGCGGGTACGCTGGAAAAGCTGATTGCATGTACATCGTCAGCGTAATGGCGCGTCCGAATGCGATGGAACTCAGTGTTCATCCACCATTCCATCGGCCTGACGACATTGCGATGATAGATGCCGGTCTCCATCACCAAAACCACGGTCTGATGCTGGCGACCGAAGTAATCCACCGGGCTCCATGCATCCGGGTTGAGCAAGTCGAAGGGATCAGTGCTGGGGTCAGGCATGCTGCCACCGGCGGGGATCAGCTCATTTGGGTTCAGTTCCAGCGTGTACCAGATCGCATCGCCCTTATAGTA
>Ga0310120_10003140_pt1 | contig 11833 bp, 10 predicted proteins | sample CB27_AW_983_MG_FD_203506 | JGI IMG/M metagenome (GOLD analysis project Ga0310120, IMG submission 203506) | Marine microbial communities from Western Arctic Ocean, Canada - CB27_AW_983 | ecosystem: Environmental > Aquatic > Marine > Oceanic | place: Canada: Western Arctic Ocean | collected... | reverse complement strand
CATCGGTGGTCCCCACGGCGGGGCCATCACGGCCGGCCTGATCCTCGGCGAGTTCGTGGCCGACGGGATCCCGTGGGCCCACCTGGACATCGCCGGTCCGGCCTTCGCCGATGGCGACGACTGCGAGGTCACCCGGGGCGGTACGGGCTTCGGCGTCCGCCTCCTGGTGGACCTGGTCTGCTCCTTCACCCCCGGGGGCTGAACGACGCGTTGACGCGACGATGCCGACGCCCGGAGGCGTCGGCATCGTGCCGCCCGGTGGTCGGCCCGAGGGAGGGGTCGGGTATCGGTCCGGGCGGTGCCGTCGGACCAGTTTCCGGGGGGTGCCGGTAACGGGTCGCGGCGACCGTGGGTTCAGGCGGCGCCGTCCAGCACCGGGCGTTCCTCCGGGCCCCGGTTGGCCGATGGCCCGGTCGTGCCCGATGGTGGGGCGGCGAGGCGGTGCCGGATGTTCCACGCCCAGCCGGCGGCGGTATCGGACAGCCCGGTGTCGAACCGCCATTCCCGGAGCTGTCTGGCCGTTGCGTCACGGTCCTCGCCGAGCTGCACGAGGGTCAGGGCCAGGCGCCGGATCCGACGTGTCGGGTCGTCGGTGGTGATCTTCCGCTGGCCCTGCTCGGCGACGCGGGCACGGTGGCGGTCCCGCAGCCCGACGGGTAGGCGGTCGACCTGGGCGAGGGTGAGTGGCGGCAACCTGCGGCGAACCTCGAGGACGTCCGGACCGCACTGCCGCGCCATACGGAACTGGCAGAGCCTGCCGAGCGTCCTCAGGAACGGGGCGTGGCGCCCGCCGTTCAGCCGGAGGCCGATCGCCGCAGCGGTATCCGAGAGGTCCATGTCGAAGCCGTCGGGGTCGGCGTCGAGGCCGTCGGCCATGCGGCGCAGCAGCCAGCAGGCGCTGGGCCCGAGGATGCCCAGCCAGTAGGTCTCCACGTAGGTGGATCGGGGGTCGTGGCCGAGCCGATCAACGATGGGATCGTCCCACGCCTCGATGCGGAGCTGGCTGGTCGGGAAGACGGGTTGGGTGGGCACGGTGGCTCCTCCTGGTCTGGGTTTCATGGCCGAGGCCTGCGGACCCGGGGAAGCCGTGGTGGATATTGACAGAGACTTTCAGCCCCTGTCAACCCCTATGGGTCCGATATCGACTGTGGTGGTGGAAGCCGTGTCCTGCGAGGCTCAGACGATGCAGGATCGGGGGGAGCGACCAGCCGAGGCGCTCGAGGCGGCGGTCCTCGTAGCGGCGGACCTGGTGGCCGGTGCGACCTCTGTCACGGTGCTGACCGGGGCTGGGATATCGACCGACAGTGGAATCCCCGACTTCCGTGGGCCCGAAGGGGTGTGGACGAAGAATCCCGAGGCCGAGAAGGCCTCCGACATCCGTTACTTCATGGCCGATCCGGGCGTTCGCCGTGCCCGCTGGGAGGTCCTCGCCCATGGCGGCATGTGGGACGGAGTCGAACCCAACGAGGGGCACAGGGCCCTGTGCCCGCTGGAGGTCGGCGGCCGCCTCCATACCCTCGTGACCCAGAACGTGGACGGCCTGCACGTGCTGGCCGGAACCGACCCCGCCCTCGTCGTCGAGGTCCACGGCACGGTCCGCCGGGCGATGTGCCTCGGCTGTGACTGGCGTGCCGACATCGACGTGGTCCTGGACCGGGTGCGCTCTGGTGACCTGGACCCCCACTGCGACGCCTGCGGTGGCCTCCTCAAGTCGGCCACCGTGAGCTTCGGCCAGGGCCTGTTCGAGGGCGACATGGAACGCTCGTTGGCGGCGGCCCGGGAATGCGACGTCCTGCTCGCCGTTGGCTCCACGCTGGGCGTCTACCCGGTGGCCCTGATGGTCCCGGAGGCGGTCGACAACGGGGCGGCAGTCGTGGTGGTGAACGGCTCGCCGACCGAGATGGACCACCTGGCCACCGTCAACGTGCGGGGGTCGATAAGCGAGGTCCTGCCACGGATAGTCGGCCGGCCCCAGCACGTGGTGGATGAATCCCGACCTACTTGGTAGGCTTTCCCGTATGGCGACATTCAGAGACCTCTTGGCCGATGCCCGTTCGCGCATCACCGAGACCGATCCGGCCGGGGCCGAGGCCCTGCTGGCCGACGGCCACCTGCTCCTCGACGTGCGGGAGCCGGACGAGTTCGAGCAGGGGGCGATTCCCGACTCGATGCACATTCCCCGGGGCAACCTTGAGTCCGGAATCGAGAACCGGGTGACCGACCGCGATCACGCGATCGTCGTGATGTGCGCCGGCGGCGTCCGTTCGGCCTTCGCCGCAGACACGCTCCAGCAGCTCGGCTACTCCAACGTGGTGTCGATGGACGGCGGCTTCAACCGCTGGAAGGACGAGGGCCGCGAGTGGCGTACGCCGCGCACCCTCACCTCCGAGCAGCGCAACCGCTACCAGCGCCACCTGCTCCTCCCCGAGGTTGGGGAGGAGGGCCAGCTCAAGTTGCTGGACGCCAGCGTCCTCCTGCTGGGTGCCGGCGGCCTCGGTTCGCCCGCCGCCATGTACCTGGCGGCCGCCGGTGTCGGCAGGCTGGGCATCGTCGACATGGACGTCGTGGACGAGTCGAACCTGCAGCGGCAGATCCTCCACAACCTGGATCGGGTCGGCGACCGAAAGGTCGACTCGGCCAAGAAGACCCTCACCGCACTCAACCCGGACGTGGACGTCGTCACCTACGACGTCCGACTGGGTGCCGACAACATCATGGAGATCCTCGACGGGTACGACGTCGTGGTGGATGGCGCCGACAACTTCCCCAGCCGCTACCTGCTCAACGACGCCACGGTGAAGCTGGGCATCCCCGTGGTCCACGGCTCGATCTTCCGGTTCGAGGGCCAGGTCACGGTGTTCGACCCCCGCAACGGCGTCACCTACCGGGACATGCTCCCGGAGGCGCCCCCCGCCGAGTTCGCACCCAGCTGCGCCGAGGCCGGCGTCCTCGGCGTGCTGCCCGGGATCGTGGGCTCCATCCAGGCCCTCGAGGCGATCAAGCTCATCCTGGGCCTGGGCAACGGCCTCTCGGGCCGCCTCGTGGCCTTCGACGCCATGGACATGTCGTTCCGCGAGTACCGGTTGCAGCGCGACCCGTCGCTCGAGGTGACGTGGGAGAACCGCGACCGCATCCAGATCACCGAGTTGGACGGCCTCTGCATGCCGAAGGTGACCGCACCGCCCGAAGGCTGAGCCGGCTGCGACCGGAGGGTCGCCCGATCGGCGAACCGGTGGGGCGTCGGGGATTGGGTCGCACCATGCGAGACTCGCCACCATGGCCCGACTGGCGATAATCGGTACCGGCTACGTCGGCCTGACCACCGGCGCCTGCCTGGCCCACCTGGGCCACGACGTGCTCTGCGCCGACGTGGACGTCGACAAGGTCGAACGCCTGAAGGCGGGCCAGGTGCCGATAGTGGAGGCCGGCCTGCCCGAGCTCGTGCTCGAGGGGCTGGCCGCCGACCGCCTGGGGTTCACGGCCGACGTGGCCGGTTCGGTCGTCGACCGCCAGGTGGTGTTCCTGTGCCTGCCCACCCCGCACGCCCCGGACGGTTCCGTGGACCTCTCGTACGTGGAGGCCGCCGCCGCATCCATCGGTGCGTCGCTGGCCGCAGGGGCGGTCGTCGTGAACAAGTCCACGGTGCCGGTCGGGACCACCGCCGTCGTTTCCGGGATCATCGATCGCGACGACGTGTCCGTGGCGTCGAACCCGGAGTTCCTGCGTGAGGGCACCGCTGTGGCCGACTTCCTGGGACCCGACCGGATCGTCATCGGCAGCGACGAGAATCGCGCCACCGAGATCGTGCGGGCCCTCTACGACGGGATCGATGCCCCGATGGTCCTCACCGACCCGGCGTCGGCCGAGACCATCAAGTACGCCGCCAACGCCTTCCTGGTGACCAAGCTCTCGTTCGCCAACGCCATAGCCGCCGTCTGCGAGGGCGTCGGCGCCGACATCGACGACGTCGTGCTGGCCCTCGGCTACGACCAGCGCATCGGCGCCAGCCACCTCCGGCCGGGCCCGGGTTGGGGAGGGAGCTGCTTCCCGAAGGACTCCCGGGCACTCATCCACCAGGCGGGACAGGCCGGGTACGACTTCGAGTTCCTGGACAGTGCCATCAAGGTGAACCGCCAGCAGTTCGACCGGATAGTGGACAAGGTCCGTCGGGCCGTCGGCGGTGACCTGGCCGGTCGGTCGGTGGCCGTCTGGGGCCTCACCTTCAAGGCGGGAACCGACGACCTGCGGGATTCCCCTGCACTCGAGATCGTGGAGCGCCTCCTGGCCGCTGGAGCCTTGGTCACCGCACACGACCCGACGGTGCCGGTCCGGCGAGGTCCGGTGCCCGACGACGTCGTCGTGGCCGAAGGCCCGTTGGACGCCTGCGCCGGGGCCGACGTCCTGCTGGTCCTGACGGAGTGGCCCGAGTACACCGAGGTGGTTCCGTCCGACGCAGTGGCGGCCATGGCCGGCCGGGCGGTGGTCGACGCCCGGAACCTGCTGGACCCGGGACCCTGGCGTGACCTGGGCGTCGGTTTCGTGGGCATCGGTCGCTGACCGCCCGACCGGATGCCGGAAGCGCCCGACAGATGCTGATGCGGATCCTGGACAGGCTGCCCGAGGGCACGGTCACCGTCGGAGGCGGCCTGGTGGTCAACGGCCTGGCCGCCTACACCTTCATCACGCTGGCTTCCCGGGACCTCGGCGCCGAGGCCTACACGCCGGTCGGCCTGCTCTGGGCGCTCAGCTTCCTGCTGGGGCCCGGGTTCTTCCAGCCGCTCGAGCAGGAGACGGCGCGCGTCATCGCCGGGAGGTCCGCCAACGGGCTGCGGTCCGTGGTCCGCCCGGCGGCCATCCTGGGCGGTTCCCTGGCCCTGGCCCTGGCGGTGGTCGCGGTGGTGGCCGCACCGTGGATCGTGGACAGCCTCTTCGCAGGCCAGGGCATCCTGTTCGTCGCGCTGCTCCTTGTCCTTGTCGGGCTGGGGGCCGGTCACCTGGTGCGCGGGGTGCTTGCCGGCCTCGGCCGGTTCGGCGGCTACGGCCGCTACTTCATCGGCGACGGCATCGGTCGCCTGCTCCTCGTCGGGATCGGCTCGCTGGTGCTCACCGACGATGTGGCGGTGTACGGGCTGGCCGTGGGTGGCGCTCCGTTCCTGGGGGTGGCCGCCGCCCTGACCGGCCGACGCTCCGCGGCCCGTGGGCCGGAGGCATCCCCGCCGGAGCCGGACATCGTTGCTCCGGGCCGTCGCGCCGAGCTGGCTGCACTGGCCCCGGCCATGGGGTTCCTGCTGGTGGCGTCGGTATCCACGGCGATCGTGCTGAACGTCAGCCCGCTGGCCGTGGAGCTCCTGGCCGGGCCGACGCAGCGTGACGAGGCCGGACGATTCCTGAACGCCCTGCTTGTCGCCCGGGTGCCGTTGTTCTTCTTCCAGGCGGTGCAGGCGTCGCTGCTACCCAAGCTCTCGTCCCTGGCTGCCGCCGGGCGCCTAGAGGAGTTCCGCCAGGTCCTCGGCCGATTGCTGGCCCTCGTCGGGGCGCTGGGCGTGGCGGCTGTCGCGACGTGCGCCGTGGTCGGACACCTGGTGGTCGAGATGGCCTTCGGCGCCGAGTTCGCCGTCGGACGTCGCGACATGGTCCTCCTGGCGGCTTCCAGTGCTGTCCTGATGATCGTCCTGTCCCTCGCCCAGGCGCTCATCGCCCAGCGTTGCCAGGGTCGGATGGCCCTTGCCTGGCTTGCCGGCCTCTCTGCATTCCCGGTCGTGCTGGCTTTCGGTGGCGACCTCTTCCTGCGTGTGGAGCTGGCGCTGCTGGCCACGGTGGTCACCGCCATGGTGGTGATGGCGGTGCTCCTCGCCCGGCGGTCCGGACTCCTACACTGACCGGCGGGCGGAGCGGGGCCTTCCGGCACGTCCGTCGAGTCCGTGGACGGAACCAATTTGGACCCTCAACTGAGCCGTAGAACGCGCCGCCGGACGTCGTCGCTGCGCGCCGATGCCGTCAGGTCGGTCCTTCTGGCGGTGGCCCTCGTGGCGACGCTGCTGGTCACGGCGGCGCCGGCCGGTGCCCAGACGGTCGTCACCGTCGAGGCGGGCGACAGCCTCTCGGCGATCGCCATCGAGCACGGGACCACGGTCAACGCCCTCATGGCCGCCAACGGGATCACCGACCCGGACCGGGTCTACATGGGCCAGCGGCTGGTCATACCCGGGGTCGGGGCCACGCCCACCACCCTGCCCACGATGGTCGTGGTGGTCCAGAGGGGCGACAGCCTCTCGGCCATCGCCGCCGAGTACGGGGTCACGCTCTCGGCACTCATCGAGGCCAACAACATCACCGATCCGGACACCGTCCACGTGGGCCAGGAGCTCCTGGTGCCGGGAGCGACGCGTCCGATCACCCCCACCGGTCCGGTCGTCGTCACGGTGCGATCCGGTGACAGCCTCTCGAAGATCGCCGCCGAGCACGGCGTGTCGGTCTCGGCGCTGATGCTCCTGAATGGGATAACGGACCCGGACCGTCTCTCGATCGGCCAGCAGCTCACGATCCCCGGTTCGATGCCACCGACCTCCACGCTTCCGCCGCTCATCGTGACGGTGAAGTCCGGTGACAGCCTGTCAAAGATCGCGATCGGCTACGGCGTGACGGTTTCGGCGCTGATGGACGAGAACGGGATCACCAACCCGGACCTCCTGTCGATAGGCCAGCAGCTGCGGATTCCCGGCCGATTCGCCCCGCCCGTCTACTCGATCGACTACGGGCCGGTCGTCGTCGAGGGCCGGGGTTGGGGACACGGTCGGGGGATGGGCCAGTACGGGGCGCTGGGATACGCCATCGACGAGGGCTGGGGACGCGACCAGATACTCGACCACTACTACGGCGGGACGACGCCGATGGTGGTCCCGGACGTGGAGATCGGCGTCCGTCTCCTGTCCCATGACAGCAAGGCCACAACCGTCTACCTGTCCGACGGCGTCCTGCTGGTGGGTGGCCTGCAGGGTCCGTGGACCGTGGTGGACGCCAGGGTCGTGCGCCTCCTGCTGGACGGCGACGTCGACCGGTACCACGTCTACTCGGGCTCCTCGTGCGGGGGAGACTTCACCGACACGGGGGTTGTGATCGACAGCCCGGTGGCCCGTATCGCCCCAGCCTGGCCGATCGGGTCCACGCCGTATTCCACCGGTGGGGTGGCGTCCACCGCCGACGGGATGGCGTTCGACCTGGTGGACCAGGCGACGGCCGGCCTTGACCAGGCCCTGCAGCTCTGCGAGGGCGCCACATCGGCCACCTGGTACCGGGGCGAGATCCGGGCGGCGCGTTACGGGGCCCGACAGCGGACCGTGAACTGGGTAGCCGTCGAGCAGTACCTGCGCTCGGTGGTGCCCAGCGAGATGCCGTCGGTCTGGGCGGCCATGGGCGATGGAGCCGGCCAGCAGGCGCTCGAGGTGCAGGCGGTGGCCGCACGCTCCTATGCCCTGGCCGAGGTCCGCTACGGGTACGCCAAGACCTGCGACACCATCCGCTGTCAGGTCTATTCGGGGCGGCGCAGCCGCAGGGGGAGCAGCGGATGGGACCACGAGACCGCTGGGACCGACGCAGCGATTGCCGCCACGGCCGGCATGGTCCGGCTCATGGACGGCGTCGTGTCCAGGACGGAGTTCTCGGCGTCCACCGGTGGCCACACCATCACCGCTGACTTCGTGGGTGTAGTGGACGCCGGGGACGACGTGTCCATCAACCCGGTGCACCGCTGGACCGACGAGGTGGATGCGACCCGTGTGGCCGACGCGTTCGGCCTGGGACCGCTCTACGAGATCCAGGTGGTGGAGCGTGACGGCTTCGGCGACGACGGCGGTCGTGCCGTCGAGGTGGAGTTGCGTGCCCGCGACGGCAACAGGTTCGTGGTCTCCGGCGACAGGTTCCGCAGGGAGTTCGGCCTGCGCTCCAACTGGTTCGGGGTGGCCTACGGGCCGCCCGACGCCGGGTCCTCCTTCCCGGACCCCCAGGTGGACGAGTACCGCGTCACCTCCAGCTACTCCGTCGAGGACCTTGCATCCATCGAGGCCGCAGCGGACCACCTGCAGATGACCACGGCGGAGTTCCAGCGCGCTGCCGTATGGGTCGTGGCGTTCCTGGTGAACCTCTCCGGTGATGCCACCAGCCCGATCGACGCACCTGACGTGACGGGTTCCCGGGAGGTGACCACCGCCTACTTCGCCGCCGACGGCGACCAGCAGACCCTGGAACAGGTGGCGGCGGGTTTCGCCCTGGACGGCGCCGCGGCGCAGGCCGTGGCGGTCACCCTGCTGGTCTTCCTGGTGGGCCTGGCCTCGGCCGCCGGGCGTTGAACGTGGCGTTACGGGTCGTCGCGTCGGATCCGGCCCGGGGACGCCCGGTACCCTCGACGGCGTGAAGGGTCTGATCCTGTCGGGGGGGAGTGGACGGCGCCTGCGCCCGCTCACCCATACCAGCGCCAAGCAGCTGGTTCCGATCGCCAACGTTCCGATCCTCCACTACGTGGTCGCCGACCTCGTGGGCGTGGGCATCACCGACATCGGCATCGTGGTAGGCGACACCGGCGACGAGGTCCGGGCGTCCGTGGGCGACGGCAGCCGGTGGGGGGCGTCGGTCACCTACATCGACCAGGCGGCGCCGCTGGGCCTGGCCCACGCAGTGAGGGTGGCCGGGGAGTTCCTCGGCGACGAGCCGTTCGCCATGTACCTGGGCGACAACATGTTCGAGGACTCCCTGGACGAGGTGGTCGACGGGTTCGATGGTTCGGTCGCCGCCCGCCTGCTGCTGGCACGAGTTGACGACCCGTCATCGTTCGGCGTGGCGGAGCTGGCCTCTGACGGCTCGATCGCCGCCCTGTTCGAGAAGCCGGCGAATCCTCCGTCGGACCTGGCGCTGGTCGGCGTGTACCTGTTCGGACCCCGCATCCACGAGGCGGTGCGTGCCATAGAGCCATCCGCCCGGGGCGAGTTGGAGATCACCGACGCCATCCAGTGGCTGCTGGACTCCGGCGAGACAGTCGAGCACCGGGTCCTGGACGGCTGGTGGATCGACACCGGTAAGAAGGATCCCCTGCTGGCCTGCAACCGTCTCGTCCTGGACCGCCTGGACGGAGACGGCGTGGTGGTGGATGACGGGGCCGAGGTGGTGGGCTCCACGCTCGTCGGCCCGGTGGTGGTGGCTGCCGGGGCCAGGATCCTGCACAGTACGGTCGGTCCCTACGTCGCGGTGGGTGGGGACTGCAGCATCCTGCGGTCCACCGTGGAGCACTCTGTGCTGATGGAGGGGGCCTCGGTCACCGACCTGGACCGCCTGACCGCCTCGGTGCTTGGCCGCGAGGTGGAGGTTTCCGGGATGCCGGGGGAGACGGTTGAGCTCTCTCTGCTGCTGGGCGACCATTCGGTGGTGGACGTGGCCGTGGACGGGTCGGGAGGCTGCACGGGTGGCTGAGGTGAACGGATCGGCGGTGATCCACGGCGTCGTGCTGGTCGACCCGGTGGTGCACGGCGACGAGCGGGGCCTGTTCGTCGAGACATGGCGGCAGGAGTGGCTGGGTGACGTTCCCCGGATGGTCCAGTCCAACCGCGCCGATCGGATCGCGGGCGCCGTGGTGGGCCTCCACTACCACCGGCACCAGGCGGACTACTGGTACGTGGTGGCGGGGTGTGCCCGGGTGGTCCTCCACGACCTACGGGTTGGTTCGCCGACCAGCGGAGCGACGCTGGAACTGGACCTGGGTGGCGACGGTCCGCAGCGTCACCGGGGCGTCTACATCCCGCCCGGGGTGGCTCACGGCTTCGCAGCGGTCACCGACCTGACGCTCACCTACCTGGTGGACGGCTACTACGACCCGGACGACGAGCTGGGGGTGGCCTGGGACGATCCGGCCATCGGTGCCGACTGGGGGGTGGCCGAGCCGGCCCTGTCGGCACGCGACCTGGCCAACCCGGCCTGCGCCGACCTCGCTGACGACCTCCGCCCGGTGTTCGGGGAGCGCTGACGTGCGCCTGCTCGTGACCGGTGGTGCCGGCTTCATCGGCGCCAACTTCGTCCATCGCGCGGTCGGGCGTGGTGACGAGGTCACCGTCTACGACGCCCTCACGTATGCGGGCAACCCTGCCAACCTGGCCGGCCTGGAGGGGAGTCCCGGCTACCGCTTCGTGCATGCCGACGTCTGCGACGGCTCCGCCCTGGCCGATGCCATGGCGGGCCACGACGCGGTGGTCCACTTCGCGGCCGAGAGCCACGTGGACCGATCCATCTCCGACGCCGCCCGGTTCGTGACCACCAACTGCGCCGGCACTGCGACCGTGTGCCAGGTGGCCCTGGACGTGGGCATCGACCGGTTGCTGCACGTGTCCACCGACGAGGTGTACGGCTCGATTCCGGACGGTTCGTCCGACGAGGCCGACCCGCTGGCCCCCAGCTCGCCCTATTCGGCATCCAAGGCCGCTTCCGACCTGATCGCCCTGTCGTACCACCGGACGCACGGGTTGCCGGTGGTGGTGACCCGGTCCACCAACAACTACGGCCGGTTCCAGTACCCGGAGAAGGTCATTCCGCTGTTCGTGACCAGGCTGCTACGGGGCGGGCAGGTTCCGCTCTACGGCGACGGCGGCAACGTCCGCGACTGGTGCCACGTGGACGACAACTGCGCGGCCCTGGAGCTGGTGCTGGCCGATGGTGTGGACGGCACGGTCTACAACGTGGGCGCCGGCAACGAGATCGACAACTTGGACCTCACCCGCCGCTTGCTAGGCCTCTGCGGTGCTGACGAGTCCAGCATCGAGTACGTCGCCGACCGCCCCGGCCACGACCGTCGCTACTCGGTGGACACCCGGCGGATCCGTGCCCTGGGATGGACGCCGGTCCACGACCTGGACGACGGGCTGGCGGCGACCGTGGCCTGGTACCGGGACAACGCCGACTGGTGGGAGCCGTTGCTCGGGGACCGGGCGTGAGGGTCCTGGTGACCGGCGCCGCCGGTCGTCTGGGCCGCGAGGTCGTCCGGGCGTTCACCGATGACGGACCGGTGTTCGGCCTGTCGCGTGTTGCCCTGAACGTGGCCGACCGCAACGCGGTCCATGCCGCGGTCGGGTCCTGCAGGCCATCGCTGGTCGTGAACTGTGCCGCCTGGACCGATGTGGACGGCTGTGAGGGGGACCCCCAGCGGGCGCAGCGGATCAACGCCGCGGCGGTCGGCTACCTGAGCGAGGCCGCCGAGGAGGTTGGCGCCCACCTGGTGCAGGTGTCCACCGACTTCGTCTTTGACGGGAAGGCCGACGTGCCGTACCGGGAGGACCACCCGACCGACCCGTTGAGCGTCTACGGGGCCGTCAAGCTGGCCGGCGAGGTGGCGGCCGGACCCTCGGCCACCGTGGTGCGCACCAGCTGGCTGCAGCCCGCCGACGCCCCCGGAATGGTCGAGCGCCTCATCGTGGCCCTGGCCTCCGGCGGTCCGGTGAGGATGGGCGACGAGCGTGTGGCCTGCCCCACCTTCATCGCCGACCTCGTGCCCGTGCTGAGGTACCTGGGCGAAGAACGGGTGGCCGGGGTGGTGCATGCCACCAACGGCGGCTCCACCAGCTGGTTCGACTTCGCCCGTGGGGTGGCGACGGCGGCCGGCCTGGATCCTGGCTGTGTGGTTCGTACTTCCGATCCGGGTCTGGACGGCACCCTGCCGGCGCGACGACCGCTCTTCTCCGCGCTGGACAACGGCGTGCTCCGGGCCCTCGGTCGCCCTGCGATCCGCCACCACGGCGATGCCATTGCCGAGGCGGTCGCACGGGCGGTGGGCTGATCGTGCGCGTCGACGCAGGCGACC
>Ga0310120_10003139_pt1 | contig 11834 bp, 11 predicted proteins | sample CB27_AW_983_MG_FD_203506 | JGI IMG/M metagenome (GOLD analysis project Ga0310120, IMG submission 203506) | Marine microbial communities from Western Arctic Ocean, Canada - CB27_AW_983 | ecosystem: Environmental > Aquatic > Marine > Oceanic | place: Canada: Western Arctic Ocean | collected... | reverse complement strand
CCCTACTTGACACTATCGCATTGGGAAAAGCAAGAGTCAATTGGTCAGAAAGCGAAAAAAGCTCAAACCCTGTCGAGACCGCTGCTGCAGCTCGCGTCACGCATGACCCAGCCGCCGGCGGCTAGAGTTCCAGGTAGCCTTGGGATTCCAGGAACTCGACCACCTCGGCCGCCAGCTCCTCGATCCCCTTCGCGTCGGCATCCAGTTCCAACTCGGCCTTCTCGGGAGCCTCGTACGGGTCATCAATCCCGGTAAAGCCCTTGATCTCGCCGGCTCGTGCCTTGGCATACAAGCCCTTGGGGTCCCGATCCTCACACGTCGCCAATGATGCGTTGACATACACCTCGACAAACTCACGCTCGGCCATCAGTTCCCGTGCCTGGTCGCGATCCGCGGAGTAGGGTGAAATGAACGCGGTCAGGGCGACGGTGCCCGAGTCGACAAACAGCTTGGCGACCTCGCCGATCCGCCGGATATTTTCGGCCCGGTCCTCGGCGCTGAACCCCAGGTTCTTGTTCAACCCGTGACGGACATTGTCACCATCCAGCACATAGCTGCTCTTGCCCTGGGCATGCAGCAGGTGATCCACCTCGTTGGCCACGGTACTCTTGCCCGAAGCACTCAGCCCGGTGAACCAGACCACCACCCCACGATGACCTGAGAGTTCTTCACGAGCCGATCGTTCGACTCGAGCCTCGTGCCACGTGATATTTGTCGCCTTCTGCTCGCTCATCGTCACAACAGCTCCCGTCTCAGCCTGAAAACCGCCCGGCCACACCAGGCCTCCCTACTCGGGCGCCGCATCGGTCACGGGCCCAGCACAGCCCGATACTAGGGCACGCCCCTCTGCAAACAAAGTCGACCGCCCCGCCCCAATCCGCGACCACCCACCTCGCATCGCCCCGGACACTCCACTGGTGAACACCCGATCAAGCTGCTAGTTTGGATTTCTTCGCATTCTCGAGCCGTCCCGGGCCCGTCTCTTCCAGTCCATCCCGCGGCCTCACATCTCCACGATGGGAAACCCGAATCTCGTGAGCGGCCCCGATTTCAGCAAGTCCGACCTGATCCCGGTCATCGCCCAGGACGCCGAAGACGGCTGCGTGCTGATGCTGGCCTACATGAACCAGGACGCCTGGCAGGAGACCTGCTCCACGGGCAGGGTCTGCTATTACAGCCGCAGCCGCGACAAGCTGTGGCGCAAGGGCGAGGAGAGCGGGAACTTCCAGGAGGTCAAGTCGATCTACTACGACTGCGACGCCGACACGCTGCTGGTCAAGGTGACCCAGCACGGCGGAGCAGCCTGCCACGAGGGCTACCGCAGCTGCTTCTTCCGAGAAGTCGATACCGACAGCGGCGAGTCTCGCGTGATTGCCGAGCGAGTGTTCAATCCGGACGACGTTTACAAATCGAACAGCTGAGACCATGACCGACACCAACATCCTCAAGCTGGGCATCCCCGCCGGAAGCCTGCAGGACGCGACCGCCGACCTGTTCCGCCAGGCCGGCTACAACATCCGCTTCTCCTCGCGATCCTACTACCCCTCGATCGACGACCCCGAGATCGAGTGCCTGTTGATCCGCGCCCAGGAGATGGCTCGCTACGTCGAACAGGGAGTCCTGGACGCCGGTATCACCGGCCACGACTGGGTGGTCGAGACCCAGGCCGACGTGGTCGAGATCTGCGAGATGGTGTTTTCCAAGGTCAGCCGCCGCAAGGTCCGCTGGGTGCTGGCCGTCCCCGAAGACTCGTCGATCCAGTCGGTCGCCGACCTGGCCGGCAAGAGGATCGCCACCGAGGCGGTGGGACTGACCCGCACCTTCCTGGCCGAGCACGGCGTCGAGGCGATCGTGGAGTTCTCGTGGGGCGCCACGGAGGTCAAGCCGCCGCAACTGGCCGACGCGATTGTCGAGGTGACCGAGACGGGCAGTTCGCTGCGAGCCAACAACCTCAGGATCCTGGACACCGTCCTGGAGAGTTCCACCCGACTGATCGCCAACTCCGATGCCGCCGCCGACACCTGGAAGCGAAGCAAGCTCGACAACATCGCCCTGATGCTTCAGTCGTGCCTGGACGCCGAGGGTAAGGCGGGGCTGATGATGAACGTCCGCCGGGCCGACCTGCCCACGATCCTCGACCAACTGCCCGCACTCCAACAACCCACCATCTCGTCGCTCTCGGACCCCGACTGGGTGGCCGTCAACACGATCCTCGATGAACCCACCGTGCGGACACTCATCCCCCTGCTCAAGGCCTCCGGAGCCCGCGGCATCGTCGAGTATCCGATCAACAAGATCATCGACTGAACCCTCCCCGAGCCGCAGATGCCGGCCAACTCCTCCGAGGTTCAGGTGGTCAAGCTCGGCGGCAGCCTGCTGGGCTGGCCCGAAACCCCCGGCCGGCTCGCCCAACTCCTCTCACACGACTCCTGCCCACGGCCACTGCTGATCGTCGGAGGCGGACTCACCGCCGATATCGTCCGCGACTGGCACACGCTGCACAGCCTCGACGAGACCACCGCCCACGACCTCGCCGTCGCAACCATGACACTCAATTCCCGGCTGCTGGCAGCGCTGCTGCCTCAAGCAACGCTCGTCGGCAACCGCGACGAAGCCGCCACGGCCTGGATCGACCACCGCTGGCCGATCCTCGACTGTGCCGCCTTCCTGCCCCGCGAAGAACCCGCTCAACCGCTCGAACTGCCGCACACCTGGCAGGCCACCAGCGACGCGATCGCCGCCTGGATCACCCTCGCATGGCCCGCCTCACACCTGGTGCTGCTCAAGTCCACCGACCTCCACGACCAGCCCCCCCCACATCAACTCGCCGCGGACGGGCTGATTGATCACTGCCTGGCCGGCTGGCTCGAACAACTCCCGACCGTCGACTGGGTCAACCTGCGTGCCGCCACGCCCCAACCGGCACGCTGGCACACCCCAGCCGATCAGCCAGTTCCCTGACCCGAGCCGCCTCGATCTCCAGCTCCCGTCGCCCATCCCGGCACGCCGCAGACCGAACGGCCACCAGGTCGGGCTGCACCCGGGTCACGTCGGGCAGGTCCTCCAACGACACCTTCCCGGCCAGGGCCAACAGCAGCCCCGCCGCCCTGGTCGACTCGCGGACCGATTCGAGTCGGTCCGGCGACACGTGATCTCTCAAACCGCCAGCGGTCTTGTCCCACGTGTCGATCAACACTCCGGCGCAGCCGGTCTCGATCGCAGCGGCCACCACAAGCTCCAGCTCCGGAGCGCCGCAGCGCTCCGCGTCGGCATACGCCACCGCAATCCACTCGCTCGGACCGCCCAACCGTTCCCGCAGGCTCTGCCAGTCCCCTGGCCAGTCCGGTGGCCCATCACGCGGACCGTCATCGCGGGCCAAGCCCGAGAGCCCCAACTTGGCAAAGTCGACACTCAGCGATTCCCAACCCGCCACCCTCGAGTCGCTCCAATCGACCACCTCGCCCATCGCCATGCTGGTGGCCACTCCGCGACCGCTGCCCCACTCGGACACCTCCCGTATCACCTCCCGTATCACCTCCGGATCGGCCATCCCCAACGGCCCTCGCTCTGGCTCCTTGACATCGAGCACTGTGCAGCCGCCCTCGAGTGCCGCACGGGCCTCCTCGAGTGACCTCACGCTCACCAGCAACCCCACCCCCGCGGCACTCACTTCGTCGGCTCCCGACCATGCACGACTGCCCGGCCGGCCAGTGCCCCGGTCGGCTTGCCCCGAAAGACGGCCGGGCGGCCGTTGACCAGGACATAGCGAAACCCCTCGGAGTACTGGTGAGGATCCTCGAACGTGGCCGCATCCCGAATCGCCTTGGGGTCGAAGACCGCCACATCGGCCACCGTTCCGGCCCGCAGCACACCCCGGTCCGTCAGTCCCAGGATCTCAGCCGGCAACCCGGTCATGCTCCGCACTGCCGCGGCCAGCCCCAGCACCTGCTCACGAATCGCATAATGACCCAGCTTGCGGGCAAAGGTGCCGTAACTGCGAGGATGCGGCCGATCGGCGCCGGGCAGGTAGGCCCGCCCGTCCGAAGCGGTCGCCACCCAGGGCACCTGCATGATGTGCCGCACGTCGTCCTCGCTCATGCTGAAATTCACAATTGCCGCTCCACCACTCCGGGCCACCTCAACAGCCACCTCGACCGTCGTCAGCTTCTCCGATTCGGCGATCTCGGCAACGCTCTGGCCGACCCAATCGGGCCGAGGTGCATAGCGGGCGATCTTGAGCACCTGGCCGTTCTCCTTGCGGCTGAGATTCTCAGCAATCGCAGTCCTCAGCTTCAATCCGATCTGCTTGTCATCCAGTCGCCGGATCAGCTCCTTGCGGCCACCGGCCCGGGCCCAGGTCGGGATCACCGTCGCGTCCAGCGAGGTACTCGAAGCGATGTACGGATACTGGTCGGCGGTCACTTTCTGGCCCAGCTTCCTCGCCGCGGCGATCATCTCCGCTGCGCGTCGGACCAGGCCCCACGAGCCGCGGCCGCTGGACTTGAAGTGAGACACGTGGACCGGCAGACCGGCCCGCCGACCGATCTCCATCGCCTCGTCAACCGCCGCCAGCAACCGCACGTTCTCGTTGCGGATGTGGCTGGCGTAGATCCCCTTGTAGCGGGCCACGACCTTGGCCAGCGTGACCAGTTCGTTCGTATCGGCATAGGTGCCGGGCACATAGATCAACCCGGTCGACATCCCCCAGGCCCCCTCGGCCATCGCCTTCTCGGCCAGGCCCTGCATCTCCTTTAGCTCCCCGGCCGTCGCCGCCCGGCTCTCACTGCCGACCACGGCTCGACGCAGTGACCCATGAGGCAGCAGGTGGATCACGTTGGTGCCGGCACCGGCCTGGTTGATCTTTCCGTAATAGTCTCCGACGTCGACCGGTCCGGATCCGCAGTTCCCCGTGACCATCGTCGTGCAGCCCTGCATCAGGTAATTGATGCTGGCACGTGTCCTGGGATCGACCACCTGGCGATCGCTGTGATTGTGCAGATCGATGGCCCCGGGCATCACCACCAGGCCCGTGCAGTCCAGTCGCCACTCGGCCGACTTCGTCTTGAACTCTCCCACGGCGACAATCCGATCACCCTTGATCGCCACGTCGCCCACAACGGGCTTGGCCCCGGTGCCGTCGTGGATCGTGCCGCCCACAAGCAGAATGTCGGCCTCAACCGGCTCGGCCGCGGTCGCAAAACCGCCCGAACCCAGCAGCAGCACGATCACCAGGAATCCCATTGGTCGCATCGGCTCTCCCCCGAACACGTTCGCACACGCTTGACCTTGGCCTCGCCCCCGGCTGCAATGCCCGACGACGTCGCCATTGTATCGCCGCCTGTCGTCCGCGATAGCGACTCGCGCCCACCCGCCTCAGTCACCAGGGACCGGCTCTCGTGCCACTTCCCAGCAGCAGCCGCCGCGAGCTCGGCGACGACTTCACCATCTGCTCACTCCCGGTCGGCCTCTGGCAACTCTCGGGCGGACACGGCCCGATCGACCGCGAAACGGCCACCGAGTCGCTGTTTGACTATCTCGACCAGGGCTACACCACGCTCGACATGGCCGACCATTACGGCCCGGCCGAGGAGATCTACGGCGAATTCCGTCGCCGGCTCCGCCAGCGGCGTGGCGAGGCGGCCCTGGAGGGAGTTCAGGCAATGACCAAGTGGTGCCCTTCCTCAGGGCAGATGACTCGTGAGGTGGTCGAGTCGGCCGTCGGAGTCTCGCTGCAGCGAATGGACGTCCCGCGGCTGGACGTCCTGCAGTTTCACTGGTGGGACTACGACGACTCTCGCTACCTCGACGCACTCGGCCACATGGCCGACCTGCAGCAGGAAGGCCGCATCGGCCACCTCGCGCTGACCAACTTCGATTCGGTTCACCTGGCCCGCATCGCCGAAGCGGGGATCCGGGTCATCTCCAACCAGGTCCAGTACAGCCTGGTCGACCGCCGGCCCGCACAAGAACAACTCGCCGTCTGCCGCGAACACGACATCCGCTTCCTGACCTACGGGACGCTCTGCGGAGGCCTGATCTCCGAACAGTACCTCGACGCCGACGAACCTCCTCCAGCCACTCTCGAAACCACCTCCAAGAAGAAGTACAAGCGGATGATCGATGCCTGGGGGGGGTGGGACCTGTTTCAGCGGCTGCTGAGAGGCCTGGCCGACGTCGCCGCGAAACACGGGGTTGGCATGGCCAACGTGGCCACCCGAGCGATCCTCGACCAGGAACGCGTGGCCGGAGTCATCGTCGGTTGCCGACTGGGGCTCAGCGAACACCGCACCGACAACGCCCGCGTGTTCGACTTGTCTCTCGACGAGTCCGACTGGGCCGTGCTCGACGAAGCCGTCGATGGTCACCAGGACCTGATGAGCAGCATCGGAGACTGCGGCGACGAGTACCGGGACTAGTTGGCCTTCGCCGGCAGCAATTCCACCAGCGCAAGCGTCGCCCAGCAGGTGCCGCAGATCGAGATGAACTGGGACTTCTCGTAGGGGAACCCCGACTCGAAATACGTCTGGATCGCCTTGCTGCGGGTCGTGACCAGCCACGACCCGTCCGGCTGGACCGTCTTCAGCAGAAACCGGCATCCGTCCTGGTACGACCGATGCCCGACCTTGATGCCGGCGGTCTTCAGAGCGAACAGCGCCTGGCCGGTCGCGTACGAATCGCTCGTCCCCTCGGCCAACTGCGTCCACCCGCCATCGGGCCGCTGCTGCTTGATCAACTGCTTGGCAAGCCGCTCGAGGTCATCCGACTTCCCCCCGGCCCACACCAGGCCCACCAGCCGAAACACCCGATCCTCGTTCGTCTTCGCTTCGGTCTTCAACAACCAGTTCTGCGTCCGAGGAATCCGCTCGGCCAGGTCCTTGGCCCCCTCCTTGCCCGCATACAGCTGCAAGCCTCGAAGGCTCAACGCCGTCGCCGTGAAATTGCTGTCTTCCAGCGGAGGCCGATGTGTGCGGATCCGCCAACTGCCATCGCGGCGGTGCTTCGTCTTCAGATAGGCCACCAGGTCATTGGTGACCGAATCGGGCTTGTGTCCCTCGGCGTGCAAGCCCCACAGCGCGTAGCCGGCGTTGTAGGGCCCGCCCGGGACACCCTCGCCGACTCGCACCCGCTTGGCTCGTCCGAGGAAGTACTCGTGAGTGAAATCCGACTGTTCGCCGGTCAACTCCGCATCCACACTCAAACCGACCCGTTTCGCCCGCGACACGGCGATCGCCGGCAGCGCCTGGTGGTGACAGCTGAAGCAGTCCTTCTTTTCGATGTAGGTCGCCGCACTCTTCTGCAACAGCGGCAGCGTCCGCTTCAGGACGTCGCGAACACACCGAGCATCGACCAGAGCCTCACCGGCCCGCGCGACGCCTACCGCCAGGACGAAAATCATCCCGAGACAAAACACCGGGCGCACCAGGCGGGGCAGACACAGCAGAGATCTTCTCGAGGCGCTCATCCGGGGCCACTCCTTCTCGACCGCCTACTTGCTGCCACATCCCCCGCTGCCGCATCCCCCGCCGCCGCTGCCGCATCCGCCCGGTTCGGGGTCGAACATCGGCTGCAACCTGACATCACAACCGGACTGCTTGGAAAACTCGACCGCCAGACGCTCTGACTCCGGACCCACGTCGCCCAGGCAATACACCACCGCGGTATGCCCATCGACCAGCAGCTCGGCGTCGACCGGCTCGAGCTCGGACTCCCGTTCGCGGATCGTCCCGATCAACTCGTCCAGATCCACAGCATTGGCTGAGGCCACCCTGGTGTCGTCGGCATCGGCCCGCCGCAACACTTCGCCGGCGGAGGTGACATCACCGATGAGGTGTTCGGCGACGTTGGAAAGCAATTCGCCGAGTTCCTCGCCCCGCTCGGTCTGGATCACCACGCGATCACCACGCTCGACACCCATCTCCTGGGCGACCGAAAACAGCGCCACCCATCCCAATCGTCCGTAGCGGACCAGGCACGCGGTCCGTGTCAGCACTGCGTTGTCGGTGTGACTTATCATGCCTCAGAGTATACCGCTGGAGAGGCCGCCGTGGGTGCTTGAGCCGGACTGATCGACAATCACGATTCGTCCGGCGCAATCTCAACCGGGAACATCTCGGGGCGTCTCTTCTGAAACACCAGGTCCGCAAACCGGTGCGTGTGAATTCCCGCGGCATCGATGTTGTGAATCGAACCGGCGATCGGTTCGAAGGCGGCACGAAAGTGAGCCGCAGACTTCACACAGATGTACTTCATCGTGCTGCAGTCAATGCCCAGTGTGCGACTGAACGCCATGTCGTAGGGCTGTTCCCGAGACGTCACCACGACGACATTCACTCCCTGGATCCTGAGCCAGGCCGAGAGTCCCATGGTGCCGGTCAGTCCCTGCAGCATCGGCCCGTCATAGGCAAACTCGCCGGTCGTCACGGCAACGACCTCGGCGGTGCATTCGACCGCCGGCCCCTGGACCGGATCGGATTTCCCACCCAGCGACACGTCGATCGATTCCCCCACACCCGCCTCGTGGGCCTGGGCTGCCACATCGGGATCGACCATGTAGAGGATCAAGGCGTCTTCGAGCCCGAGTTCCAGGAAGGTCTGCAGGACCTCGGTCGAATCCCCGGGTGACCCACCCCCGGTGTTGTCGCAATGATCGGCCAGCATGATCGGAAACTGCCCGATCGCGTGGCCGGCGTCGAGGCCCTCTTGCACCGAAACCGGATCCGCATACCAGGTCTGGCGGTTCTCCCAGACCCAGTCCCCGAACTCATCGGCGGTGTCGGATGCCAGTTGCTCATCACCGTCGGCCACCACGAGCACCGAAGAACCGACGTCAGCCACATCCGACCAGGCAAACCCGGTGGCGATCGTCACGCACACGATCCCCGGCCGCTGTTCCAGCTCATGAACCCGCCGCATCACATCATCCATCGGAGGATGAGCCGTCACCTGCTTTCGAGTCGCCCAGAACAGAGGCAGGCTGCGGATGGCCCCCACCGGAGCCAGTTCGCCCCGTATGGTCGCCAGCACGATCTCGGCCGCTTCCCGGCCGCGTTCGGACATGTCGACATGAGGAAATGTGTCGAACCCCACAACCGCCGTTGCCGACTTGACTCGCAACGAGGTGTGGTTGCCATGCAGGTCGTAGGTCACCACGATCGGGCGATCCGGACCGATCGCCTGCCGCACTGCCGCGGTCATGTCCCCATCGGCATCGTCGATCCCATCGACGACCATCGCGCCGTGCAGGTCCAGCAGCACACCATCCACCGGTCCGCCGTCCCGCTCGGCTTCGGCCAATCGCCCCAGCAGGTCGTGCTTGATTCCCGCATAGTCCCCGGCATCGATCAGGCCGCCGGGAAAGGCACTGGCCCTCAGCAGCGGAACAATCTCGACTCCTTCCTCCTCCTCAAGACGATCGATGAACCCTCCCGAGCAGACATTGGTCCCACGAAACCGTTCGATCATCTCACCGCCGCGGGCGATCCCCGAAGCATGCTCAAAGTCAGCCAGCGTGGTCCGGGTCTCCACGAACGTGCTGGTCTCGTGAAGAAGGCCGCCAATCGCAATTCGCATCGTGTCCTGGCTCCTGGTGTCTCTAGCGAGGAACGCCTTTCCGCTTCTTCTTGCCCGAAGCGGGACCGGCCATCGGGGGTGTTTCGAAGAACCTGCCGTTGTCCTTCAACCGCGGGTCATTCGTTCGCCGCAGTTCCGTCATCAGACGTTCGACCAATTGACCGCGAATCTTCGCGTAGGCCTTCTCACCGGCAACGTTTTTCATCTGATGAGGATCCCGCTTCAGGTCGAACAATTCATGACGAGGCCGCTTGCCGTAGGCATGCTCGAAATACGGCTTCCACTTCGCGTCGTTGCGCCGCTCGACCAGCCAGGCCTTGGTGGGACCGGCGTCTTCGTCGGGCAGTGTGACAAATGTGGACTGTTCCAATTGCTGCACGGTGGGCGGGTTGTCACCGGTAAGCCGGTAGGGGTCGCCCAGCGGAAAGCGGTCCGGGCGGAAGTTGACGACCAGCAGATGGTCCGCCGTGCGAATCGAACGTTGGGGATAGGGCAGGTTGCCTGCCCGCGCGATGCGAACATGACGCTCTCGACCAGTAAAGACCTGGGTCCGGGCCGGATCGACCAGGCCTTCCCGCTTCGACTTCAGCACGCTCCAGAGACTTCGCGCGGTCATCCCCGCGGGGACCTTCACATCGCCCGCCTCCAGGAATGTCGGGCCCAGATCGGGCAGCATGGTGAAGTCATCGACGACTCGGCCGCCGGAGATTCCCGGCCCCGCCACAACCAGTGGCACCCGCGTTCCAAAATCGTAGAGATTGCACTTTCCATGAGGGAACCCGGGCGGTCCGTGGTCGCCGCTGATCACGATGATCGTGTTCTCTCTTTCACCGAATCTCTCGAGCTCCTTGACCAGGACCCCCAGCGCCGCGTCGAACGCGGCAATCTCGCCAAAGTAGTCGGCGAGATCTTCGCGGACTTCCGGGACGTCCGGCAGGTACGGCGGCAGCTTCCCCTTCAGCGAGTCGGGGTCGATGTTCCACAATCGCTTGCCCGAACCCTTCGTCCACTTCCGGTGGACATTCGTCGGACCGAACCAGTAACAAAACGGCTGATGCTCATCTCGCTCGGCCAGGAAGGAAACGAAGTTCCCTCGTACATCTGCCATCAGCAGCTCCTTGGCTTGCTCGATCGACTTGTTCCCGGCGATCAACTGCGTCACCGTTTGCGAAAAACGATTGAAGCGGCCGCCGGACTTCTCAAACGCATGAGCCCGTCCGCCAAACGGTGCGTCCCTGGGCGTGCCCGGACTCCAGACCTTCCACGTCTTGCCGATGTGATAGCCCGAGTCCCTCAACAGCAGTGGCCAACTCGGGATTTTCGAATCCCACACGGCGCCCTGCAGAATCGCGCCTCGACCGGTTTGCCAGAAATACCTCCCCGACAACAGCGAACTGCGGCAAGGGGTGCAAGAGGGGGCATTGACGAAGGCGTTGTTGAACAGCACACCGCTCTGAGCGATCCGATCGAAGTTCGGCGTGCGGACCACATCATTGATCCCGCCCGGCCCGTCGCTTCTCGCATACGCACCCGCACAGCGTCCCCAATCGTCTGCGAACGCAAAGAGAATGTTGGGCCGAGTCGCCGGGGGTCGCCCCTCAGCCGGACGCACCACACTCAACACCAGCACCGCTACGCATGTCGTCGTGAAGATCATTCGGATCATGGATGGACATCCTTCTTGCCAGGTCACAGATCTCAAGCGGAACCAGAAACTCTTCGGTCTGTTGGGTTACGACACAACACCCGCCCGACAGTATCGCTCGCAGTGCGAAGAATTTCGAACGCAGTGGCAACGATTCCAGCCAATCTCTCAAGGCACATTGGACCTGACCTGCTGCCTCGCCCGAGCTATATTGCCGGCTGAAGACAGGTACGACCACGGAGAGACTCATGCCGACGCCGCTTGAATCACTTGTTGCCAGCGGAACCCAGTTGTGGCTCGACAGCCTCGACCCCGAGCTGATCGAGGCATCTGTCGGCTGGGGTGTCAGCGGAGCCACCTCGAACCCACTCATCATCGCCAACCTGATCCGCACGGGCCGCTTCGACGCCCAGCTCACCGAACTTCTCGATCGTGACCTCGACGATCACCAGCTCGCCTGGCAATTGGCCGACCGCATCGTCACGCAAGCCGAGGCGGCCTATCTCGACGTGTTCCAGCGGACCGCCGGCGACGACGGCTACGTCAGCTTCGAACTCGACCCGCTGCTCGAAGAGCCCGACGCAGGCATGTCACTCGATGAGATCGCCGGTCGCTACGT
>Ga0310120_10003138_pt1 | contig 11836 bp, 8 predicted proteins | sample CB27_AW_983_MG_FD_203506 | JGI IMG/M metagenome (GOLD analysis project Ga0310120, IMG submission 203506) | Marine microbial communities from Western Arctic Ocean, Canada - CB27_AW_983 | ecosystem: Environmental > Aquatic > Marine > Oceanic | place: Canada: Western Arctic Ocean | collected... | reverse complement strand
TGTCGTACTTGGGTGTTTCGTACTTCGGACTTTCGTACTTGGGGGTTGTGTAGGAGTCCGACTGGTACTTGGAGGAACTGAATTTCGAGCTGCTGGCACCGGGTTCGTACTTTGACGACGAGTAGGACTTCGTTTGTCCCGGGCCGTGGCGGTCATCTTCGGGCGGCTGTTCGTCTGCCTGTGGTTCGGCTGCGGGGGTCTCGGCCGCTTCCTCGGCCTCGGCCTCCAGTTCGACCTTCAACGCTTCGACATCCTCGACCTTGAAGGTCCAGTTGCCGTAGTCGGCGTGGTCGCGGATACGTCCGTCGGCCCGCAGATCACGGAGTTGGTCGACGGTCAGCCCCAACTGTTGGGCGGCCTCTTGGTAACTCAGGTTCTTGCCGCCGTCTGCCATGCTGCGATGTTTCTACTTCTTGTTGTTGGACTCGCGGTTGGCTTGCCGGCTGAGCCATGGGACAAAGCCACGGCTCGTGGCGCGGATGCTCCAGAGCGTGTGGCCGGCTGTGATGTAGAGCGTCTTGAGGTCCTTGCCGCCGAAGGTGCAGTTGGTTACCGAGTCCTCGTGGATCGGGATGAAGCCGACCTGCTTGCCGCGGGGCGAGATGACGTAGACTCCTCCGGCGACTTCGGTCGTCTCATTGGGCGGGCTGGCCACGGTCCGTCCGGCGGCGACATAAAGACGTCCGTCGACGTCCAGGGCCATTCCGTCACCGCCCCGTCCCTGTCCGAAATCGTGCATCTTCTTACGGCTCCTGGCGACAACGTTTCCATCGGCCGTCAGGTCAAATCGCCAGACGGCGCGGGGGACCCCCAGGTTGTTGTTGTTGTTGTCGACGACGTAGAGGTGGCGATCGTCGGCGGTGATGTGGATGCCGTTGGGTCGATCGACTTCGTGAGTGATGACCTGGGTGACGGTCCCGTCGGGATCGATGCGGTAGACACCCTCGACGGCCCGTCCCTGTTTGTCGAGGATCTCCATCCCCTTCCGCGGACCGTAGCGGGGGTCGGTGAAGTAGATACGTCCCCTGGAGTCGATGGTCAGGTCGTTGGGTCCGGCGTACTTCTTTCCGCGGTAGTTGTCGGTCAGGACGGTGATCGTGCCATCGGGTTCGGTCCGTGTCACGCGGCGGTGCCCGTTGGCACCGGGGCCTTCGCAGGCGAGCAGTCGGCCTTTGAAGTCGAACAACAGTCCGTTGGCGGCTCCGGAGGGCTTCCGGAAGACGTGCATCGCCCCGGTGCGATCACGCCGCATGATCCGGTTGTTGCCCCCATCGCTGAAGTAGACGTTGCCGGTTGGATGCCACGCCGGGCCCTCGACAAACGCGACGATGCCGATCGGGCGTGGAGCGGGGGTTTCGAAGATCTTGTCCTTGGCGAGCGAATTGCACGGCGTCGTGCCGACGACACAGGCGGCCAGGATCACCAGCAGGGCAGGTGGCAGGTTCTGTCGTTTCACGATGGTGTGTCTCTCACGGGCTGTTTGAGTCAGAGCAGCCTACCGCGTTCCTCGCCTGATGCAATCATCCCGGGGCCACACCAGTCCCAACGGAATCGAGTCGACGGAGATCAATCGAATCGGATCGATTCCCGAAGAATGCCGAGGTCGGGTGCAGTGCCCGGCCCGGCTATTTCTCAGCGGCCGCTGCCGGCAGGTACCTGACGCGGCTCTCGGTGATCGCCTCGGTGCCGTCGGGCATCCGCCCGGTGGCCCGAAAGACCAGTGTGACGGGCTTCGAGGCTGCCTTGCCGGTTGGCAGGCGGACCACCGCGGTGGTCGAGAGCTTGCCCGGGGCGAAGTGAACCGGTTCGGCCTGGAAGCCCGTGGCACCCTCGACCGCCTGCAACCGGACGGTCATCTCGCCGGGGAAGTTGGTCGTGCGTTCCAGCCGCAGGCGGCAGGGAACGGCCGATCCCGGGACTCCGGAAATCGCCGGGTCGACGGCGAACATCTTCACCACCACCGGTCGGGTGCGGATCATGTTCCGTTTTTCCGAGAGCACCAGCACGGCCTGGCGGCGTCCGGTCTTGTCGGTGAAGTGGGCGAAGGCCTGCGAGTAGAGTTGAGATTGGGACTGGATGTTGATGTGCATTGTCTCGGGCAGGTAGATCGGCAGGAAGCCCTCGGTCCGGCCCGGCGGGATCACAAAGGGGATCATCTGGATCCCGTCGAGGTCGCGGTTCTGCCGGTCTCCGATCTGGACGGTGATGGGCTGGTCGAACCCGTCGAGCCGTTCGACCTCCATCGCGTACTGGTAGACGGTTCCGCGGTGGGCATACATGTAGGCCTCGTTGCAGAACAACCGGAAGACCGGCTTGTGACAGACGGTCAGGTGGAAGCGTTTGGAGTCGGGCGAGTCGGCCGAGAGTCCCTCGCTGTCGACACCCATGTGACGAGATGCCAGGCGGTTGCTGACGGTCTTGCCGTCGATGTCGGCGGTGCCGGAGATCGACAGGGGGTAACCCCGCGAGGGGGCGTCGGCGGTCGCCTTGAAGACCAGTTTGGCCGAGTTGGCCTTGGCGGCGATCTGCTTGGGAGTGAAGGTGACGCCCTTGGGCAGTCCCTCGAGTGCGAGATCGATCGGTCCCTGGAAGCCGCCGGTTCGCTTGACCCTCAACGTGAGGCCGGCGTCCTTCTCCTGCATCAGGTTGATGGCGTCGGAGCCGGCATGCAGGCTGAAGCCGGGAGCGGCCTCGTTGAGCGTGAGTTGATAGAGAAAATCGCTGCCACCTCGCGAGCCGAACCTCAGGTCACGGAGTTCGATCTCACACTTCCCGTCTGCCGTTGCAGACCACTCGATTCTCGCCTCACCGTCGGGGTTGCCCACCGCGGTTGCCCGCCCCAGTCGTTTTCCCTGGGCGTCGCTGAGAGTCAGCACCGGCAGGGTCGGCGCTCCGGGAATCGCAGCCCGCGCGGCCAGGGAGTAACGGCGGCCCTTGGTGGCGGTGAAGGTGAACCGATCGAGGTCGCGGGCGTCGGCCAGGCGGCCGTACATGGTGGTGCCCGGTGCCGTCTTTCCGGCCGATTCGGATCCGTTGTTGGGTTCGGTTTCGGTCGCGTGGTGGTTGCCGTTGACCGACAGCGAAGGGCCTCGCGCCCCCCACGGCTGTATCACACCCCCGGCGGCCGGAAACGTGATCTGTTGCTGATCGACGGCCAGCGGGCCCGGCCGCCCGGTCATCGTGTGGAATTCGACGATCGACTTCGTGCCCGCTTTCCCGCCGGCGGGAAAGGCCGAGACGACCAGGGGGCGAGTCGAGAGCGTGATGCGGTAGACGCAGGCGGCGTTGCCGTGGAAGGTGATGTTGGCGACTCGCAGCAGGTAGTCGCCGTCACGCGGAGCCTCGAGAGCGATCACGGGGTCGCGTCCGATTCGGATCTGCTGGGCATCGAGCAAACGGCCGTCGGCATCGAGCAACTGGACCATCGGATCGAGCCGGCTGCCGATGCGGCCGGCCAGGACGTCGCAGACCAGCACCTGGCCTTTTTTGAGCTTCAGTCGGTAGAAATCGATGTCCCGTTCGCCGTAGACCTGGCCGTTGAGCGTGACGGGGAGGCTGAGCAGTTCGGCGCGGGCGGGGGTCGAGTTCGATTCGGTTTCGATGTGTTCGGGCAGATCTCCGACCAGGAACGGACGGGTGCCGGTACCGCCTTGGGCACAGCTGATTCGCCACAGAGCCTGTCCCAGCGGGGCGTCACTGGCGATCGTGATCTGCTGGCCCCATTCGCGGGGATAGGTGATCGGGACTTCGGTCGGCTTCCGCCTGAGATCCGGTTCGCCGAGGCTGCGGGGGAGTCGCTTGTTGAGTTGTTTTCCGGAGGTGACACCCCGGCCGTAGACCAGGAAGTCGGTGTCCCGGGGAGTGCACTCGGCCCCGATTCGCACCCGAACGGTGGTCCCGCGGCGGCCTCCGGCGGGAAAGATATGGGTGCTCGAGGGGCTGTAGCCGGGCTTGGGCTGAGCCGACACGGGAGCGGGAACCAGCAGCACGGCGAGCAGCACGGCCGCGGCGACACCGGAACCGGTAGGAGCAAGTCGGCTGATCACGGGGTGAGGACTCCAGGGGCCGCTAGGTCAGCTCGGTGATCGGACGTCCGTCGTCGACCAGTGGGATCGGGCGTCCGAGCGGGGTGTGCAGGATCTGGTGAGGGTCGATGCCCATCAGGTCGAGCACCGTGGCGGTCATGTCACCGGGGGTGATCGGTCGATCGGCCACGCCGGCGGCCCGCCGGTCACTGGCCCCGATCACCTGTCCCCCCTTGACACCACCACCGGCCATCGCGATCGAGAAGACGTTGGGCCAGTGGTCACGGCCGGCCAACTGGTTGATCTGCGGGGTGCGACCGAATTCGGTCGAGATAATCACCAGCGTGTCGTCGAGCATGCCCCGCTGCTCGAGGTCGTTGAGCAGTGCCGGGACGGCACGGTCGAACGACGGACAGAGCAGGTCCTTGAGGCTGTAGGTGTTCTTGCGGTGGGTGTCCCAGTGACCGTTCTCGATGGCCACGAACCGGCACCCGGCCTCGACCAGTCGCCGGGACAGCAGGCAGCACTGACCGACCGAAGTCATGCCGTATTCGGCCCGCGTCTTGTCGGTCTCGCGATGGATGTCGAACGCCTCCTTGGCCTTCTTCGAGGTCATCAGCCCGGCGGCCTTCTGGTAGAAGGTGTCCAACGACCGGACACTCCGGCCGACCGTCTCGGCCTGCCGCTCGAAGCGGTTGATCTCGCGCAGCACCGCCTGGCGGCGGGCGTTGCGGTTGGTCGAGACGGTCGTGGGCAGGGTGATGTCGCGGACCGAGAAGTCGGGGGCGGCCGGGTCGGCCTCGATCACGAATGGACCGTAGCTGGGGCCCAGGAACGAGGGGCCGCCGCTGTTGAGGAAGTTGGGGACGCTGATGTAGGGGGGCAGTTCGCCGGAGGTTCCCAGGCGAGAGACCATCGAGCCCAGGCAGGGGTGATGGTTGTTGTTCTGGTTGCCGTTGAAATCACCCGCACCGGGACGCTTGCCGGTCATCATCACGTGGTAGCCGCGGCCGTGGTCACTGTCGACGTGAGTGACACTCCGCATGATCGCCAGCTTGTCGGTGACGGTGGCGATGCCGGGGAGGACGTCGGAGATCTGGATACCGGGGGTTTTCGTCGAGATCGGGTTGAAGTCGCCGCGGATCTCCGAGGGCGCCTCGGGTTTGACGTCCCACATGTCCTGGTGAGGTTGGCCGCCGAGAGCGAACAGGAAGATGCAGTTGATGTCGCGGACCGGCTTGCCCTTCGCCTTGGCGAACGACTCCTGCATCCACAGCAACTCGGCCAGGCCCAGGCCGCCCAGGCTGCCGACGGAGAGCATTTCACGCCGGTTCAAACCGTCGCAGTAGGACGAGAGCCCGGGGGGAGTTCGTGGGGAGGAATTGGTCATCGCCTGGATCCTCTTGGAACAAACGTGCCGGTCGGCGGCCGTGTCGAAATTGTACAGGTTGGAGAGGGAATTGCGGTGCCCGGTTCAGTGGACGAACAGGAAGTCGTAGGAGTTCAACAGCGCCCATAGGAAGTCTTCGGCAGCCTGGCGTGGTGGACTCCCGGCAAACAGCTTTTCGGCGGCGCGGACCTCGCGGAGATTGGGTTGTCGGCCCAGTGCCGAGAGGCAGAGCTCATCGACGATCTGACGCGGGGTGGCCTTGCGGGTGATCAACCGGTCAACCCGGCTGCCGGCGGCGGTGATCTTGGCGTCGATCTCGGGAGCATTCATCAGGTGCAGTGTCTGGGCCATCGTCGGCTCGGTGGAACTGCCGCACTCGCACGGAGATTGACGCTCGGATCGGCCGAAGGTGTCCAGGAAATAACTCGGCAGGCGATTGTCCCACAGCTGGATCGCGCGGGTGCCCCGGGGCATCCCGGTGAACGACTCGGGGGTGCCGGTCACCTCGCTGATCGCATCCAGCAGCACCGCCGCCGGGAGCCTCTTGACCAGGTGGTGCGAATAACTCTGTTCGTCCTTGGCGTTGGTCCGGTTGGGAACGCTCGAGAGCTGGTAGACCCGTGAGGAGAGGATGTGCCGCATCAGCTTCCTGAGGTCGAAGCGGTCGGCGACGAGTTGCTCGGCAAGGTGGTCCAGCAGCGCGGGGTTGGTCGGGGGATTGGTCGACCGGAAGTCGTCCTCGGGCTCGACCAGCCCGCGGCCGAGAAACTGCTTCCAGATCCGGTTGGCCACCAGGCGGGCGAAGTACGGGTTGTCCGGACGGGTGATCCATTCGGCCAACTGCACCCGGGGATCCGATTCCCCGAAGTCCTCGATTCCCCGTCCTCCCGGCGGACGGGGCAGGACCAGCTGGTTGACCAGCGGGATCCGCGTCGGTTGGTAGCCGGCGTGGTAGACCAGTTCGCGACCGGGTCCGAGCGAGGTGTGCTTTAGCCCGTTGAAGAAACCGGCCATGCCGTAGAAATCGTCCTGACCCCACTTCTCGAACGGGTGGTGATGGCATTGGGCACATTCCATGCGGATACCCAGAAATGCCTGGCTGACACTGCGGGTCAGTTCGTTGGGTGTCCGTGCCGCCCGGAAGAAGTTGACCGGTCCGTAGCGGCCCGAGTTGCCCGTGGCGGTCAGCAGTTCGCGGACCCATTCGTCGAAGGGGCGGTTGGTCTGGAGCTGCACCCGGAGCCAGCGGTGGAATTCGAACGCCCCCCGCTCACCCAGCACCCCACGGTCGGCCAGCAGCACGTCGCCCCACTTCTGGGTCCAGTAGTCGACCAGTTCGGGCCGCCCCAACACGTCGACGATGGCACGCTGACGCCGATCGGGGCGGTTGTCGGCGGCGAAGGCTTGGGCCTCGGCCGGCGACGGCAGTCCGCCGAGCGTGTCGAGATGGAGCCGCCGCAGGAAGACCGAATCGGGGGCGAGGCCGGAGGGCAGGATGCCCATCCGTTGGAGCTTGGCCCAGACCAACTCGTCGATGCGGTTGTTGGTCGGCAGCTTGGGGTAGTTCTCGGGTCCGCCGGCACGCGGCACGGTGACCCGCGAGGCGGTGACGTGACCCATGTAGTTGATCGTGATGGCCGCTTCACCGGGCACCAGCCCGGTGTGCACGTGGCCGGTCTCCTCGATGTCGGCCACCAGCGTCGCATTGCTGGTGTATTCCGATGCGTCGGTGACGTCACGGGTCGAGCCGTCCGAGTAAACGGCGGTGACCAGAAGTTGTTGATCATCGGTGGCCTGGAGCACTCGCTGGGCCGGGGACACCCGGATCGAGGCGACGTACGGGGCACCGTCTTCGCCCCAGGGAGCCCCCTGGGCGACCCATTGGGACAGCAGAAAGTGGTCCGACGATCCGGAACTGGTGCGGACTCCACCGCCGTGCGCGATGGTGTTGCTGGCCTTGGCCACCAGCAGGCTGCCGCCGGGAGCGGCCAGGAACACGCGACGGCCACGGGCTTCCTTGACCAGTGCATTGAAGTCCGCCTGGGGGTCGAATCCGAAGACGCTCAGCTTGAACCCGTTCTGGCCGCTCTGTTTGCCGTGGCAACCGCCGCTGTTGCAGCCGAGCTTCGAGAGGATCGGCATGATGTCGTTCTTGAAGTGCACCGGCGGGAAGGTGTTCCTGTCGCGGACGATGACGGGCACCTCGATCGTCCGGCCACCGTAGGCGACTTTCAGCGTGGCGGGACCGTCGGAGACGCCTCGGAGAGAGCTGCCCTGGACGGTCGCGTGGTCGGTGTCGGTGATCTCCAGAGTGGCCCGGTGGGTGACGTCGAACTGGCGGCCGTCGGGACCGTTGGCGGTGACCTGCATCTGTTGCACGCGGTTGGCGCCGCCGAGCACGATCGGGCTGGGGGCCACTTCCAGCGAGCGGACCGGCCGCGGGGGGTCGGCGGCCCGGACGGCCGAGACGAGCAGCAGTCCGATCAGGATGGTCGGTAGGACTCGCACGACTTGGTCCTTGGACGGTTTGAGGTGGGGCCGGTGAGCCGCGGGCACCCGGCGTCGACTCCACTATATCGCCCCCCGCATGGAGCACTCAACTGTGGATTGGAATCGGCCAGGGGCCAAAGGCCCGGGAACCGCTTGAGTGAGGTCGATCGGTGTGAGAGACTGGCTGTCATGATCAACGTGGGTCAATTCCGATCCCGCACCTGTGGCGGTCCCACCCGGCGTTCGTTCCTGAAACTGGGCGCGTCGCTGCCGTTGGTGATGGGACGACCGGACCTGTCGGTCGGAGCCGAGACGGGCCAGGGTCCGCGTGCCAAGACGGTGCTGCTGGTCTGGCTGTGGGGGGCCCCGTCGCACCTGGACACCTTCGACCCCAAGCCCGATGCTCCCAGCGAGTACCGCGGCCCGTTTTCGACGATCGCCACCCGGACTCCCGGCGTCCGTTTCACCGACCTGCTGCCGCGGATCGCCTCGATCAGCGACCGCTTCGCGCTGGCCCGGACGCACGTGAGTTCGCAGCCGGGCCATCCGGATGCGGGCACCGTGGCGCTGACCGGGTTCCACGAAAAGCCCGGGCCGGTGCAGCCCAATTTCGGAGCGATCGTTGCCCGGCACCGGGGCCGTGGGGGCGACCTGCCGCCGTTTCTCTCGGTCGGTCGCGGGGTCATCCAGGACAGCGTGAGGATCGTCGAGGGTTACGGGGGCGGGACTTTCGGGAAAGCGTGGGACCCGTTCCAGGTGGTCGTCAAGAACGACGGCTCGGTCGACCTGCCGGCGCTGGACCTGCTGGAGGGGATCACGCCCGGTCGGATCTCCGACCGCCGCAAACTGCTGGGGCAGCTGGACGTCGCCCGCCGGCGGCTGGAGGCGGCCGGCATCGACGATTGGGAACGGGCCTACCAGATGGCCTACGGGCTGCTGTCGAACCCGTCGGCGAGGGAGGCGTTTGACGTGACCCGCGAGTCGGAGGCGACTCGACAGAGGTACGGGTACACGCACTTCGGCCAGAGTGCCCTGGTGGCCCGACGGTTGGTCGAGGCCCGGGTGCCCTACGTGCAGTTGAACTGGAGCCAGACGGTCGAGGCGATCACGCCGAATTTCGATTTCGGCTGGGACACCCACATCTACAACTTCGAGATGCTGATGGACCGGCACTGCCCGCTGCTGGATCGGGTGTTGCCCGAGTTGATGAATGACCTCGAGGACCGCGGGCTGCTCAAGGACACGCTGGTGGTGGTGATCAGCGAATTCGGGCGGACTCCCAAGATCAACCCCAGGGCCGCCCGGGACCACTGGCCGCAGTGTTACTTTTCGCTGTGGTCGGGTGCGGGTGTGCCGACCGGGGGGACAATCGGCCAGAGTGACAAGCTGGGTGAGCACCCGTTGACGACACCGATCACGCCCTTGATGGTCGGGACGACGATCACCGAGTTGGCCGGGTTGACCACCCAGGATCGGGCCGGGTTGAACGTGTTGTCGGGCGGGACGGTGATCGATGAACTGGTTTAGCCGGGCGGGCTGTTGCCGGTGGGTGGTGGTCGGCCTGGTGTGGGCCGTGGCCGGCGGGGGCATGACATCGGCCGCCGAACGCCAGTTGACCGACGACCACCGGTACAAGCGGGACCCGGTCTTCGTTGATGCCGGGACGCTGATCTACGTGTTGCAGGCGCGACCGGAGCAGTTGCAACTAGTGAGACTCAAGTTGGCTGGCGGGAAACAGCAGCCGGTTCACAAGGACGAGACCCGTTCGGAGCTGGAACCGGCCGTCTCGCGAGACGGTCGCTTCCTGGCGTTCCTGCAGAGTCGCACGGCGGCCAGTGTGGGGATGGTGATCGAGGACACCCGCGAGCAGAAGACCGCCGAGATTCCGCCGGCATCGGGGTTTTCCGGGATGCGGAGTCCGGCCTTCACGCCCGACGGGAAACGGGTGCTGTATGTCTTTGCCGAAGGCGGCCGCCAGAAGGTTTTCTCGTGCAACATCCAGGCCGGTGACCGGAAGGTGCTGGTCGATGTCACCGGGATCTGCAACTGGCCGAGCGTTTCCGCCGATGGACGGATGCTGCTGTTCGGCTCGACTCGCGACGGCAACTACGAGATCTACCGTGCGGCGGCCGCTGACGGAAGCGGGATTCGACGACTGACTCGGCACCGGGCCCAGGACGTGCGGCCGAGGTTCTCGCCCGACGGTCGACGGGTGGTGTTCGTCTCCAATCGTGACGGCAACCGCGAGATCTATGTGATGGACGCCGACGGAACGAACGTGAAGCGGGTCACCGAACATCCCGAACGGGACGACTACCCGGCGTGGCATCCTGACGGGAAGCGGATCGTCTACGTGTCCGAGCGCAAGGGGCGGTTTGACCTGTGGTTGCGGGATCTGCCCTGAGACCAAGAAAAGATGCGACAACGCCCAATAATTGAGGTGGTGGGCGCATCAAAGAGGTACAGCGCGACGGGAGCGGGGTGAGGTCGTTTGACGTCGGAAGATGGTGAACGGATTGACCCCTCGGAAGTCGAGCGGTGGTTCCACCAGTACGGTGGGCCTTTGAGGTCGTTTCTGCTGGGTGTCACATCCGATCCGGAAGCGGTTGACGAGGCGTTTCAGGCGACTTTTACGCGGGCGATGGAGGCTGGACACACGGCTCGGACCGAGACGCTCAAGGGGTGGCTCTTCCGGGTGGCATATAACGAGGCGATGCTGGCGGGGCGAAAGAGGCAGTTGCGGGATCGCAGCCTGAAGCGCCTGGCCGAGAGACCTCAAGCCGAGACCGCCACACCGGAAGAACTGGCCAGCCTGGACGAATCGATTCGGGGCGTGCGGGAGTTGATCGGAGAGTTGCCTGTCGAACAGCAGGCCGTCCTCCGCAAGCGGATCTACGAAGACAAGACCTTCAAGGTGATTGCCGAGGAACTGGGTGCTCCGCTTGGGACCGTGCTGACGCGAATGCGATCGGCCCTGGCCAAACTGCACCGGCGGCTGGCCGAGAAGGACGAGGTGGATGGAAGATGACCCTCACACACGACAATCCGACGGGTGATTTCGGCGACGCCGACTGGTCGGCGTTTGCCTACGTGGCCGGCGAACTGGCCGAAGCCGAGTCGGCCGCGTGGGAGGCCCGGCTGGCCGAAGGTGACGTCGAGGCCTGCGAGGCGGTGGCGCGTGCCGTCGAACTGGTCCGGGTGGTTGCGGCGTCGGGCGTGTCCGAAACGGTGGTCGAGACGGCTGCCGAGGAATCGTACGATGCGGGCCGCTGGAGATCGGTGGTCGTGGCGGCAGCGGCAGTCTGCCTGGCGCTGGTTGTCGGCCTGTCGTGGCGGACGAGTGATCCCAACCCCGTGGCGGTCGTGCGGCCGGATCCGGATGTCGACGTGCTGCTCTCGACCTGGGCCGATGGAATCGATGACGAGCATGCCGGCGAGCGAGCGACCGAGATGGAAGCCGAAGCGGTCGAGTCCGAGTTGGTGGTGCCGGATTGGATGATCGCGGCGGTGGCGTTGCCGGTGGAGATGGACGGGGGGGACGACGAATGATTCGGCTGGCTCTGTGTGTCTGCCTGGTGATCACGCTGGCCGATGTTGGCTGGGCGCAGTCCGATTCGTCGAAGGCCGAGTCGAAGGCGGGGCGGAAGGCGGGACGGAAGGCGGGACGAAAGGCCAAGCCGAGGTCATCTCGACCGACCCCGTCCAAGCAACGGACTCGTCGGTTGAACAAGCGAGAGGTCAAACAGTCGCTGGCGTTTGCACGGGCCCATCATCCGGAACTCGCCAAGTTGGTCTCGCGGCTCAAGGATGCCGGCAATCGGTCGGCCTACGACAAGGCGGTTCTGGAGTTGTTTCGGACCGCCGAGCGTCTGGAGCGGGTCAAAGTGGCCAACCCGAAGCGGCACGAGTTGTTGCTCGAGTTGTGGAAACT
>Ga0310120_10003137_pt1 | contig 11837 bp, 10 predicted proteins | sample CB27_AW_983_MG_FD_203506 | JGI IMG/M metagenome (GOLD analysis project Ga0310120, IMG submission 203506) | Marine microbial communities from Western Arctic Ocean, Canada - CB27_AW_983 | ecosystem: Environmental > Aquatic > Marine > Oceanic | place: Canada: Western Arctic Ocean | collected... | reverse complement strand
TAGGAGGGCGGCCGGGAGGATCGGAGGCTCAGCTAGTCTATTCCAGACGAATTGGAAGGGCACCTCAGGGATTGGTACCGGACGACGCCGAGTACTCAGAAGTCCCTGGGGCGACTACCATTCTAGGCGCGATGAAACTATCCGGAAAAACGGCAGGCGGCTGGTCCTTGGGGATCCTGAATGCCACAACCGATCGCATCCAGGCACCCTGGGTCGATGCGGACGGCATAATGGCTAGGACGGAAGTCGAACCTCTGGCAAATTATCTCACGGGCAGACTAAGAAAAGATGTCCGTCAGGGGACGGGATCGTTCGGAGTGCTTGTGACGAGCGTTCACAGGGATCTCCAAGCCGAGGCTCTCGCGGCACGACTGCGGTCGGCAGCGTATTCCATCGGTTTCGACGGCCGTATCGAATGGAACTCCCAGGAATGGATGCTGGCAGGAAAGTTGTCGGGGAGTCGAGCACGTGGGAGCACAGATGCAATTGCCCGCGTGCAGAAGAGCTCGGCACGCTATATGGACCGGCCTGATGCGGGCCATCTCGAGTTCGATCCTACTGCCACCTCACTGGCCGGCTTCTATGGGAAGCTTGACCTAGTGAAGCAGGCAGGAAGCTGGCAGGGAGGCCTGGGAGTCACAGCAATCAGTCCGGGCTATGAGGTAAATGACTTAGGTTTTCAGAGTTGGGCTGATCGAGTTGATGTGACTTCTAGATTCGGGTACGAGCAGCCCACGGCTGGGCGGCACTTTCGGACCCTGAACATCATCACCGGCTGGACCAGCACATTCAATTTCGAAGGCCAGGCTGTGGCCGCCGAGACGAGTCTGTCCGTCCGTGCACAACACGTGAGCTTCAATGGCTTCAACGCACGCATTGCGCGTCAATTCGAGACCTGGAATGACAGGCTGACCCGAGGTGGCCCGCTCACCCTCCAGCCAGGTGGTTACTCTGGGCGAATCGGATTCAACACCGATCAACGGAAGGTCTGGCGGGTTAGAGCCGGATTCGAATTCCTGGAGGGCGAGGAAAGCGGATGGAGACGAGGTGGAGATCTGCTCTTGGGATTTCGATTCTACGAGATCTTCGATTTCCAAGTTGGGCCGAATGTGACTCGGACTCACTCGGCAGCTCAGTATGTGACGGCTGTCTCGGATCCTACAGCCAGTCACACATTCGACCGACGCTACGTATTCGCGCCCCTGGATCAAACAACCGTCGGTGTTGAGACGAGGTTGAACGTGACGTTCAGCCCAGACCTCACCTTCGAGCTTTACGCGCAGCCATTCGTTTCAAATGGGGATTACCTCGGACTGATGGAACTTGCCAGGGCACGCAGCTTCGATTTCCTCAACTACGGACAGGACCTGGGTACCGTGACCCGCAGCGATGATGGTAAACTCAGGGTTGATCCCAACGACACCGGCCAAAATGTCTTTCAGGTGGGCACTCTCGACTTTAATTTCCTGTCACTACTCGGGAACGCGGTGCTCCGATGGGAGTGGCGCTCTGGAAGCACACTCTTCCTAGTCTGGCAGCAAACTCGCGCACAGCAGATGGTAGGCACGGAAGGGGGGAGGATGGAAGGTGACGTCGGTGAGTTCGCGCTCGGACGGGACACGCGTGCTCTATTTGGTCTGAAACCCAACAACTTCTTCATGCTCAAGCTCACCTACTGGCTGAATCCCTGAGATTCGATGACACTCTCAGATAACATCACCAAATCATTCCACCCCATACTCTCCCGATCAGAGAACTGAAAGTGAAGAATATCACTCTATTCCTAGTCCTTCTTGTTTTCGCATTTGTGCCAGAGTCCGCTCAGGCCCAGGACGGATATGAACTCGAAACGCTTATCGTGAGCTCAGGTTCTGACCCAATCACCAGCGGAGTCTCTGGTATCGCCAGATTCAGGAAAAGCAATGGACGCTTTGCAGAGGTCGCCGCTCAAAGCGAACAAGCCTGGCTTGCCTACGGACAGTACTTTGAGAAGGATAATCTGACTTTCTTGGCGGGTGGTGCCGTAGGTCATGTCCAGAGTGCCCCAGTAGCCGGCCTGAGGCTTGATTTCAGCGTTCGGTTAAATGAACTGGCAAACCTGGATATTCTCTACTGGCCTGGTGTCCTCTTCGAGGAACCCAACGCCTGGAAGACAGAAAACGATGGAGTGGAAAATCTGGAGAGCATCTTGCACGCACAGTTTGGTGGTGCACGTCTTAGCATCGGTTCAGTACAATTGAGCTATTTCATGCTGAATTTCCTGGACGAACCGTGGAACGAGTTGCCTGGGATCAGTTATACTCGGGCCCTCCAAGATGACCTGGTGGTTTCCCTGAGTGCCACCTGGAATAATAACGAGCAGGATTGGATGCCTTGGATCGGACTGATCTGGAGCCCTTAAGGCGGCCTTGACTTCTCCGTCATCAACAACCACCTCCCCGCCGCGGCAAAGACAAGAAGGGGTGTACTCCGCTAGGAGGTCCCTATCCCACCAATTTCTTTCCCTCGGTGCCAGGTACAGCCGCGCACAACTAGAACGATATCCGGTACATTAGCTGCTTCCGACAATCCAAGATCAGGGTTTCGCACTGGAGCGTATCAAGGAGTTCTTACGAGAGCACCCTGACGCTCTGGCGAGGGTGATGATCGTATATCCTACGGCAACGCCGGCCACGTCTGCCAGCCAGTCTGCGATGTCTGGAGTTCGCCCGGGCACAAAGCTCTGATGCCACTCGTCCAACGCACCGTAGGCCCACCCAACTGCTAGCAGCACCGTGTGTCGCACCTCGATCCCGCTAGCCCATCTTCCCCTGGCCAGGAGCCCGCCCAGCGCAAGGTAAAGGACGAAGTGGCCGAGCTTGTCCGAATAGTAGGTGGACTCGTCGAGGAGTCGCTGGAACCCAGGCAGGGCAAACCAGGGCTCACTCAACAAAAAAAGGGCCAGAGCCCAGAGAACCACCGGTCCCCACGCGATCGCCTTGCGGGTCACCGACTGTTCACTCATCAGGACCCCATTCCATCGGTTGGAACGACGAAATTGTAGACATCTCTAGAATTTCCTCTCTACCGGCCATCTTTCCGGTCAATGGGTGGGACAGGCGTGGTGAGGCTAAGGTCCGGCCTCCGCGTATGCCATTCCGTGGCCTTCTCATAGGCGTTCGCAAGGGCTAACACTCTACCTTCTGAGAAGCGCGGCCCCGCGATCATGAGCCCGATGGGGAGCCCGTCGGCCGAGAAGCCGCATGGGATTGAGGCCGCGGGAATGCCGAAACTGTTGAAGGGTGAGCAGTTCGACGTGACCATCGGCTCCGTCGGCTCTCCCCCGTTCTCTTCCCGCTCGAGCGCCTCGTTGATGGTAGGCTGCATCACGCGCCATGTAGGAAGCACGACGAGGTCGTGGTCGACGAAGGCGTCGTCAATGGTCTTCCGCATTCTCTGCAACTCCCACTGGGCGTTGATGTAGTCCACAACCCTTGTCGAGCACTGCGTCGTCGCCACATCGTTGAGCCTCGTGTGGACGGCCTCGATCGTCCGCCTCTGGTTGAGCGAATAGCGGCCGGCACCCCGCTGGTACAACTCCCAGTGGAACGCCTCGATCTCCCCGGAGAGATATGATCTCGAGTATCTCCCCTGGGGCGGAAGGCGCATGTCGCTAACGCTCCGGGTCAGTTCTGTCAGGACGCCGATGGCCTCCTCCACGGCACTCGCAATCTCCGTATCGAGGAAGTCGAAGAAAGGCTCTCTCGGGATTCCCAAGCGGAGCCCACTCACGTCCTGACTCAGGACCGCCCCATAGTCTTCGAGAGGATGCTGGACGCTGGCCACGTCGTGCTTGTCGTACCCCACCATGCCGGACAGGAGCAAAGCACTATCCTCGGCCGTTTTTGTCATCGGACCACAGTGGTCTAGCGAGTATGTACGCGGGATGATATCCCCGATGGAGACCAGACCATACGTGGGTTTGAGGCCTACGATGCCGCAATACGCAGCAGGCATACGGACCGAGCCACCCGTGTCGGTGCCCAGCGCTCCGAGGGTCATATCTGTGATCACCGCCGCCGCCGAGCCCCCAGAAGAGCCGCCCGAGATACGGTCAAGTGCCCAAGGGTTGCGGACAGGAAGGAAGTACGTGGAGACGTTACTCGCGCCCATTGCGAACTCCTGGAGATTTGCCTTGGCCATGATCACGGCACCGGACTCCTTCAGGCACTTGACCACGAAGGCGTCCTCTTCAGGAACGTTCTCCTCGAACACCAGGCTGCCTCCCGTCGTTCGCGTTCCCGCCGTGTTTATGTTGTCCTTGAGCCCGATGGGGATGCCGTGCAGAGGGCCGCGGAAGTTGCCCGCACTCGCCTCAGCGTCGAGTTCCCGGGCTTGCACGAGAGCTTCCTCGTACATGATCGTGATGAAAGCGTTGACTGTGGGGTTATACGCCTCGGCACGGGCCAGACAGGCCTGCGTGAGCTCCGTGCAACTAATCTCTCTCTCCCGGATCATCCGCGATGCCTGAGCAATCGTCAGCCGCGGCAGCTCATCGGACTGAATTGCGGTGGGAGTCTCGGCTTCGGCGTGCGAGTATTTGGGTAGAGCGGGGAGGGCCGCGGCACCTGCAGCAGCACTAGCGGTCACCCGGACGAAGTCTCGGCGGTTCCAGTCATGTTGCAGCTTCATAGGAAAGTTCTCCCCGGGGTTAGGTTGATCGTTTCCTGCCACCCTACTCTCAGCTCCTGAAGGGCTGTTCGATCCAGCCGCTACTGCTGCCGACGCGGACACCCTTGGAGGTGATACCCACCACTAGAATCAAGCATTCAAGCTGCTTCTCCATGCCCTGATTCTGCCCTGCCCCACTCGGAGCCGCAACTTCGCCGGGAGCATGCCATCAACTACATAAAAGCCTGTTCATAGATCCGCTAAGAATCCCACTCCGGCCCCGATAATCGTTCGGTTATTGCCAACCCGTCCCACTCGCTCGCCTCTGGCGCCTCATTCGACACGTCCCTATAGTGGGCGAGCCAGCATGAGCAGACTTGGATGGCCAACCATCGTGGGGCTAGCCCTTACATGCATGGTAGAGCACTCGTTCGAATTCTCTCGTGTCTACGAAGGGGGCGGTATGGCCTCGGGAAAAATAGATGTTCTTCTGCAAGACGCCCGCCCCGGCTTTGCTTCAAGAGGAGGTTCTAACATGTCGAAGAGAGTGAAAGGCCTATCTACGATTCTGCTGGGAGCAGTTGTGACAATCACTGTGCTTCACGTAGAGGCACAGGCCCAGATGGGACCAAATCCGTACCGCCCGATGGACGGTTTTCAGGCGGGCAACGGCATCGGGCTTATGGGAGACGCGTGGGTGCAAATGCCGGCCGGGAGGGAGATGGGGTCCCCCGGTGGAGTCGAGATGGATGTGGACGGGGAGCACCTTTGGGCAATCGTGAGATGCGGTAACGACGGCACACCTAAAGGAAGTCAGACGCGCTGTACCAGCTCTGATCTGGACCCAATCATCAAGTTCGATCCGGACGGCAACGTGGTAACTAGTTTTGGCAGCCTCATGTTCGAGTGGCCGCATGGAATCCATGTGGATCGGGATGGAAACATTTGGGTGACGGAAGCGGGAGGCGGAGAATCAACGCTGGTGCCAGGACGAGTCTATGGACACCAGGTCTTCAAGTTTTCCCCACAGGGTGAGGTCCTTATGACCCTGGGCGAGGCCGGGGTTGCGGGAGATGGGCCCTATCACTTCGACTCACCGAGTGACGTCGTCACAGGTCCCAACGGCGATATCTTCGTTGTGGACGGTCATAACCAGAACGCTAACAACCGAATCGTCCATTATTCGGCAGATGGAACGTTCATCAAGGATTTCGGAGAAACCGGGCACGGTCCCGGTCAGCTCTATGGCCCGCACGCCATTGCCATGGACGCAATGGGAAGACTCTTCGTCGCCGACCGGCAAAACATGCGGATCGTCATCTTCGATCAGGACGGTAACTATATAAATCGATGGACACAGTTTGGAATGCCAAGCGATATCGCGATCGATGATAATGGAAAAATCTATGTGGCAGACTCAGAGTCGGATATGACTCAGAATCCAGGCTGGGAAAAGGGAATCAGGATCGGGGACGTGGCAACCGGTTGGGTCGAGCATTTCATCCTCGACCCGGGCGACAATCCGCCGATAACCGCTGGGGGGAGTGGGGCTGAGTCCCTTACCGTGGATCGGAACGGAAGCATTTTTTCTGGCGAGCCGCGTCCACAGCGCTTACGCAAGTATGTGAAGGTGCGGTAGTTCAGAGGTAGCTAGGAACGTTCACGTCGTCTGTCTGGGGCGGGGGGGGGGGCCGTAGGGTTCACTCACAGCCCAACTAACATCCCAGCTGGTAGACTTATGGCAGCAGCGAAACAGCATGTCCCACTAACACCGGGCAGAGTCAAAGCCTTCAGGTACAACAGTAGCAGTCGGGACATCAGATGGGATACATCACCCAAGGCGCCCGGCAGTGGATTCGGCCTCAGAATCTATCCCAGCGGCAAGAAAGCTTATGTCCTCCAGTACAGACCCAGGCAGCTTGTAGAGGAATCTACGTCTCAACTGAAAGATGTACGGCGTAAGGTGCGCCTCGTGGTTATTGGGGCCGTAGACAAGATGGATCTTTCAACGGCCCGAACTAAAGGGCTTGAACTTTTATTGGAGATTCAGGAAGGCATCAATCCCAAGTATGACGCTCCCGTCGAGAATCAGACATTAGGTGAGTTTGTGCCCACTTATCTCAAGATCAAGACAGAACAGGGAGTCTCTGAGACATGGCTCTATGACATTGAGCGTAGAATCACGAAGCACTTGTTGCCACGGTTTGGGAACGAACATCTCACAGCCATTAAACGATCTGAGGTTTTCAAGCTCTTCATGGAGATCGGTTCCGGTGGAGCTTCAGGTGACCCTTCGCCAATTGAAGCCAATAAGGTCTTAACCCGCGTAAGCAACATCTACCGAGAAGCAGAAATCTGCGGAGCTGTACCTAAAGGCACATCCAACCCCACACGACTCATCAAGAGATTTGAGAGAATATCCCGCAAGAGATTTCTGACCGACAAAGAGACTAAGCGTCTCTACCCTGCCCTGGCCACTGAGAAGTCATGGCACACACCTGTTGTCATCCAGATCCTGCTTCACCAAGGCATGAGGAAACAAGAAGTCCTTGGCCTGCGGTGGCAGGACGTAAACCTTGATCGGGTATCCGGTCGTGACTGCGCACCCCCCCATCTCTTCGTAGGCCAGACGAAGAATGGCACCCCGCTTCATTCGGTGTTGTCTCCACAGATGATCGACCTCTTCACCCACCTAACTGAATTCAGGACGAGCGAGTGGGTCTTCCCTTCCCCAAAGAAGCCGGGATGCCGTATAGCAGACATTAAAGACGAATGGAGAGGCATCCGTGAAGAAGCCGGAATCAGTGATGTGAACATCCGCGATTTGCGGCACTGTGTCGGAACTTGGTTAGGCAGACTCAACCATACGGAGTTAATGGTTGGGAGAATCCTGAACCACCGCACCCAGTCAGTTACTGAACGGCATTCCCTGCTCCCGAACGAGACAAAAGAGGAGGCCGTGGCACAGTTGGCGGACTGGATTCAGCATCTCGTTGGACCTCCGATTCTACGGAGTCCGGCTACCGCATAACCATCCGACGCTCCGCGGAAGTTGCCGTGACTCGGGAGCGGGATGAAGGTCAAGCACCCACCCGGACCGAAAACCCCAAGGCGAGGACGATATCATCCGCGCCGTCCGTGAGGGGAAGCGATACGCCCATGTCCATCTGGTGATCAGGGCTGAGGAGCAACGTGGCTCCCGTGTCGAAGGTAGCGAGCACGCCCCCGTACTCGTCGGAGGCAATCTGTGGCAATGCCACCTCGGCGAAGGAGCGTAGATCGTCGGTCCACCTCCAGCCGACCACGACGCCCAGGATCCCGGACGCGAAGCGCTGTTCTCCGTCGTGGTCCATCGCCACACCCGGCATAACGCTGAAGGAGAAATCGGCGGGCAGCTCCCACTCGGCAGTGACCCGAAGCGAGGGGCGTGCACCCTTGCCACGGTAGACGGCGGAACCTGTGGGAAGTGCCACATGCAAGAGGAGACCTGAGGAAGGCCGCCCCCCTGAAGCGTCCTGAAGATGGACCTTTGCTCCCAAGGCGATGTCGGACACTCCGATTTTTCCCTCACCCCTGGACACGGACTTGTAGGAGAGAAGCATCGACTCCGCCCTGAATTCCAAGCGGGAACTAAGCCCGAATCGCACCAGCGTTGGAGTGGTCCAAACCTCCAGCCCGGGTTCCACATCGGTAAAGGTTCCGCCCATCTCCAACTGGACGACGCCGACCCCGACTACTGTACTAGACTCGACGAAGTCAGGCCGGTCAGTGACAAGCTGGGCGTGTGCGCCAGGGGACACAATGACAAAACCGACAACAAACAAGAACAAGCGAATCATATCCAGATCCTCAGCTTGCTAGAGCCATAATTAAGCGATCAGAGCAAGAAGCAGGATCTGGATAAAGCCAGACCATTAACCAAAACCAGTGCCCTCCAACCACATTTCAAAATCTTCCAGAGGCCCCTACGCTCGCATTCGGCCAAGGGGTTGAATGTGCGAGAGCACATCCATTCGCTCTCGAGACGACGACCAGGATAGTCTTGGTTGATTCTTATTAGTTCTCGTTGTAGCGGACAAAGTCTCTCGGGCCTACCTCGGCCCCATAGACAACCGCTCCACCCATGATCGCGGCGACACCTTCCGAATGGCTACTGCCACCTTGGGGATCGGGATCGGGAATGAAGTACCTCACGGAGCCATCTTGAGTGCTGCCGATCCGGATGCCACGTTCCCATCCAGGGTGAGAAAGGTCCAGGCCATTATCGGGTCCATCCCTCGACTCGGAGTCGGCAACAAACATGTTGTCGTCGGCATCGATATAGATCCCGGACGGTCGGCTGAACTGGTACCAGCAATCCAGGTAGTTGCCATCCTGATCGTAGATCTGAATGCGGTTGTTATCACGATCTCCGATGAACAGCCGACCCTGTGAATCGATGTCCAGCGCGTGCAGGCTGGAGAACTCACCCGTTCCACACGCGCCGTTGCCCGGCCTGCCCCACTCCATGATGAACCTTCCATTCCTGTCGAACTTCATGACACGCTCGTTCGTCCCCTCTGCATGGCCGTCAGCCACGAAGATATCGCCATTTCTTCCCACGACAACGTCGGACGGGGAGCTGAACTCGTTGGGGCCGTTTCCGGTCACCTTGAGTGTCCCGAGCTGCAGGAGAATCTCCCCATCGGGGCTAAGCTTTGTCACCTGTTGTCCAACGTTACCACCATCCCCGCGGCCGTCAGGTGGCAGCGGATCAGTCACCCAGACGTTGCCCTCTTGGTCCACGTGTATGCCATGCGGGAACGCAAACAAATCGGCCCCCATTTGGCCGATCAGGTTCCCATCTGCGTCGTAGTGCAGGATGGGATCGGCGTGCGAGCCCACGCAGGTATTGCTCCCACACCGGTCGATGGCCCAGATGTCGTCGTGTCCCTTAGCGGCATCAACCCCCGCTGTAGAACCCCACTCACGGCCGTCGGGTAGCGGCATCCCCGGATTTCTCGCGACAACCGAGTAGGGATTGGGGAGATCGTTGGTCGGCGTCATGTTCGGATTGCTATAGTCGTCGTTCTGCGCACTCGCTGGCGTCGCCCACACAGTTAGTGCCGCAACCAGGAGTGGGAGAAGGGCCCAACTCATCCTTGCGTGCGTCATCTGATCCTCCCGTTTTGGTGATAGTCAAAAACGTCCTGACAAAGAAAAGGGCTCCAGTCACTTCCTCTGCCGTCCGATCCCGGGATACCCCTCGTTTACAACTGAACCGGATGATCTTGGAGCCGCAACTCAGGACGTGCAAAAGACTGTTATTGGTACTAGGAATACTAGTTACTGAGAGGGGGATGCTAGGGAGCTAGTTGCCACCCGGGAGGTGCTCCTCTATCCACTCGCGGGACAGTCGTTCGGCTTCCGCTATTTGTTCGCGAGTCATCTCCTCCTCGGTTATGTCTTTGAGTCTTTGCGCACCCTCTTCTCCTTGGGACGCAGCGACATCCCACCACATATAGGCACGCACAATATCCAACGGGACGCCTTCGCCACTGGCATACATAACCCCAAGGTTGTACTGGGCACTGACATGCCCCTGCTCAGCTGCTAACCGATACCAACGTTCCGCCTCCACGAGTTCCTTCGACACGCCTCTGCCAGTGGCAAACATAAACCCGAGGTTGGTCTGGGCACGCGCATCCCCCTGCACAGCTGCTAACCGATACCAACGAACCGCCTCCGCATGGTCTTCTGGCATGCCTCTGCCAAAATCGTAAATAACCCCGAGATTGTACTGGGCACCGGCATGCCTCTGCTCGGCACAGGCACGCAGATCCTCGAACGCCGATCCAACTGTTAGATCCGCACAAGAAGCCGATGGAGCAACCTGCGCCGAAACGTCGGATGGAGTCTCCGATTGCTCTGCGTCAATGCATCCGACCGTGATCTGAGCCAATGCGAATAGCAGGATTCTTTTTATTCGGACCATCCTCCACCAGAAGTACTCGCACAACGTGTTAGGCTCATCGAAAGAAAAAATTCTGTTCTATAACCTCAGTAACGGCCCTGGTGGAATAGGGGGTGTGAGGCCAGGGGTCTAGCCCGATCAGAAAACAGGGAGACAGCTCTCCCCTTGAACACCATTCCGAGAATCAATCACCCATATGATTCAGTTCAGACTCTTATCGCCGCACCGAGACCCATAGCCCGACGCCAGACGGCAATCTGCCCCAAATGGGCCCTCTCGTGCGACGTCATCATGAAGATGATCTGGTCCCCGCGCGTGGGGAAGTACTTCCGCATCCCTTCGTCCGGGTGAGGGTCCGCGAACCGTGAGGTATCGAAGTTCTTCACCGCCTCGGTGTTCCTGGTGTGCTGCTGTTTGAGTTCTTCGAGAATCTCTTCTTTACTCGGATAGTCCGCAGAGTCGCCCGACGGCTCCCCGCCCGCTTTGAAGGTCTCGCTCCAACCGTCCGGCACGTTCGACTCGAGTCCCAACAGCTCCCCGAGATCGCCGGAGTAGACCGCGAGATGCCCAAGCGACCAGGCCGGATGATTGATCACGCCACCGGGCTGTGCGACCATTTGCTCGGCAGACAGGTCCTTCACGAGCATCTCCGCGAACCCGAGGTTGAATTGGTAGAGATAGGTCAAGTGGTTGAGCATTGAGGTCTCCGATAGTGAGCGGGTTTATGTCTATCTACGGAACCATCTACTTACGGCACGATCTCCCGGACCACTGTTACTGACTCACACCCCTGAAGCCCTTATAGGTCATGGGAAGCTGATAGACCGTGGTGAACGTTCGGGACGAAGATAAGGCGACTTTGCTATCCCATATTTCCTGGGAACCAGACTTCATACACCCGGGTCACCGCCGCTCCTCGGCAAGTTGCTCTAGATAGATGAGCTCCAGACGCTCCACAGCAGCGAGGAAACCCTGTGGATCGACGAACGTGTCGGGACTATAGGGCTGTCCCGGCTCGTACTTTTCATGCAGGCCATACTGACCGCCGTGAGCCGAAACCCACACATCAACATCCATTGCCTTCTGGCTTCTGTACGTCCTGGCAAAGTCGTCAGCGACGCCGGGGTAGGTGGGATCGACCACTAATCTCTTTCCGGCGTTGATCGTACCCATGTTGGCGATCACCACGTGATAGTCACGACCGTTCTCACTCACCTGCATGGAGTAACTCGAG
>Ga0310120_10003136_pt1 | contig 11837 bp, 8 predicted proteins | sample CB27_AW_983_MG_FD_203506 | JGI IMG/M metagenome (GOLD analysis project Ga0310120, IMG submission 203506) | Marine microbial communities from Western Arctic Ocean, Canada - CB27_AW_983 | ecosystem: Environmental > Aquatic > Marine > Oceanic | place: Canada: Western Arctic Ocean | collected... | reverse complement strand
CGGCCCCCGGCTCCAACGGCCAAGTATTGCCGACCGTTAACCTCAAACGTCACTGGCGCACCTGAAATATCTCCGTTGAGGCGCGTCTCCCACAACCGGTCTCCTGAGTCGGCATCAAGTGCGAACAACCGCCGATCAGCCGTCCCGCCAAACACAACACCACCACCAGTAGCGAGCGCCGAGGCAGTCATCGCGACCCCTCCCGGAGAACGATATTCCCACGCACGGCGTCCGCTCACCGGATCGAAAGCCACGAACTCACCGATGTAGTCGTATCCAGGCACCTGTTTCGTGCGACTAGCCATACCTCGAAAAACACGTCCAGGCTCGAATTCTTCAGACACAAACGTTACATCCATGCAGCTATTATTGATGCCGAGATAATAGAGGCCTGTCTCCGGGCTATAGCTCGGAGCGTTCAAATTTCTTGTTCCGTGAAAGTGGGGACAAACCTCAAACACTTTCTCCGAGTCGACATCGTCCATTGTAGGAATCAACGCCGGGTTAATAATGGGACTCCCCGAATCGGTCCAACCCGTAACGATGTTGTCATAGCCGGTTCGAAACGCACGCAAGAAACGGCCGGTCTCGCGGTCCAACACAATGCCCCATCCGATTTTGCTCGTTTCAATCAATGCCTTGTGGCTGCGGCCTCCGATCTCAAGATCGACGAGCATACTCTCATGAGTCGCATCGAGGTCCCAGTTGTCTGCTGGCACAACCTGAAAATGCCACTCGATCTCTCCCGTATCGATATCGAGCGCCAGAATCGTGTTCGTGTACAACGCATCACCTGGTCCCCGCAGTGTCGACGCCCAAGGTGTGGGCTGACCTGTCCCAAGGTAAATGAAACCCAACTCAGGGTCGTAACTAATCGTCCCCCACGTAAGTCCACCCATTGGCGGGACTTCACGTTCTCCCCACGTCTCGTACTCCGCGTCGCCAGGTTCCGGAACGGTATACGTCGTCCAGAGATGCTCACCCGTCTCAACGTCGTGCGCCACGACAAGCCCACGGGCACTCTTATCGCCCCCGGCGAAACCGAGCACTACTTTGCCATCGGCAATTAACGCGGGATGCGCGTGCCCCAGCCCATCGCTGTAGTCACCAGTGCTCACCTCCCACTGCTGCTCACCCGTTCGTTGATCAAGGACAACCAATGACGTATCTGCAGTCGCCCAATAGACGCGGTCGCGATAGATCGATACGCCGCGGGACCGTCCCAACGCCTGAGACTTCTGGATATCATCAGGAAAACTCCGCTGGTGGACCCACGCCACATCGCCGGTCTCCACCTCGAATGCTGTGACCCGGTCACTTTCGGCAACAAACATTAAGCCGTTCGATACGAGGGGCGTCGGAACCCACCGACTACCATCGCCCATCGAATGAGCCCACACGAGGCGCAACTCATCTACATTATTGCGATTGATCTGGCTAAGTGGACTAAACCCTGTAACGTCGTAGGTGCGACGATAGTTCATCCAATCTCCGTCTTCCGGGTTCAGAAGACGCGCCTCTTCAATAGGCTCCCACTCGGGTGGCGTTGACTGCGCAAGCCCAGCAGTAACGACAGCGAACTGGATCGACAACACCATCAAGAAGACACGGCGTATCCGTTTCATCATCATTCCTCCACCGGCAAACGTAATGCCGCCAACGAGCCTGGCAAATTCCGACCTGCGACTTGCACCACGATGTATTGCCGACCATCGTGCAGATACCCCATCATGCCGTACTGACCTGACGCTGGCAGCGTTACGGTCCCGAGTCGTTCTCCTGTTTGTTTATCTAGAGCATGTAACCGCGGCGTGCCCGCCCTACCCTCGGCGGTCACTACAAGCGTTTTCGTCACCATCGTTATCGGATGCGACGTACGACCCGTGTTCGGTACATCAACCTGCTCGAGCGCCGGGTGATTCCGAATACGATCGGGCGTATTCCCATTTCGCGTTTCCCACAAATGCTCGCCCGTGTTCATGTCAATCGCGACAACACGACTGTACGGCGGCTTGAAAATAGGCAACCCCTGCGGTCCGCGGAAATCTCCCCGATTGAGTACGGCAAACTCCGCAATGGTTCGCCCCGTCGTCTTGATGTTCTCCGGCTCGTCAATCGCCTCACCTGGAACGATGTTCTCCGAGCGACATCCTCGCAACGTCGACACATAAAGAATGCCAGTTTCGGGATCGGCGGACGTCGGCCCAAAAATATTCGAGGCGCCACTTGGGCAACTCACAAACGAGCGCAGGCCTGACGGGTGGCCACGCTCGATCGGCGGATTAAAAATCGGCCCCAAGCGATAGTTCTCGACGATCTGCAAAGCCTCGCTGCGTAATTCGCGGGTAAAGTCGATCAGGTCGTCCTCGGTCAACCCTTGCATCTCAAACGCCGCAGGCCGGGTCGGAAAGGGCTGCGTTGGGGACAATCGTTCACCGGGAACTTCTGATTGGGGAACCGACCGCTCCTCAATCGGCCAGATGGGTTCGCCTGTCTCTCGATCAAACGTAAACGCCCAACCCTGTTTCGTGGTTTGGACAACGATTTCTCGGGGACGTCCGTCGACCATCACATCCATCACAACAGGTGCCGTTGGATTATCAAAATTCCAGATGTCATGGTGCACAGTCTGAAAGTGCCAGGCTCGCTCCCCCGTCTGCACGTCGAGCGCGATGACACTCGTCCCAAATAATCCGTCACCGGGCCTAAACCCGCCATAAAAATCGATCGTCGGTGGATTGGTCGGAACATACACAAGGCCGCGCTCTGGGTCCGCCGAAATAGGAGCCCACGATGAAACATCGCCTGTCCACTGCCATGCATCACTTTCCCAAGTTTCGTGTCCGAACTCTCCGGGACGCGGGATTACATGGAACTTCCACAGATGTTCCCCCGTACGCGCGTCGTACCCCATGATGTCACCAGGAACATTTTCGATGCGCGTCTGGTTGTAACCTTGTTCGGCCGAATTACCAACAACGACAACACCATTCACAACGATGGGCGGTGAAGAACTCGTAATATGCCCCAGTTCTCGAGGAATCCCAAAGTCCGCGTTGTAGGCACCATCCCAACTCTGCCACGGACCCCAATCCGCGATGAGGTCCGGCAAGAGGTCCACCACCCCGGTCGTTGGAAAGCCAGGAAGTGCAACTGTCTGTCCCCAGTCCTCTAATGGTCGGCCAGTCTTCGCATCAAGCGCGTGCAGAAAAAACGCGGGGCTAATGACGTAGATCACACCGCGACCATCAATCTCACCGTAGGCCACGCCCTTCCCGTAGCCGTTCCGCATTCCGCGGTCAACTCGGCGAGTATGCGGCTCGCGGTAGGTCCATAGGGTTTCTCCCGTGGCCGGGTCAATCGCGACCACCGTGCGCCGCTCTCCCGCAACGGTATACAGCACGCCATCCACATATATCGGCGTCGCACGAGACACACCCAGCGGACTGAGTCCGTAGTTGTCACCTCTCCATAACCAGGCTAACTCCAATTCTTCAAAGTTGCTTTCTGTTATCTGGTCGAGAGCTGAATAGCGGGTATGCGCGCTGTCTCCCCCAATGTAACGCCACTCTTCATTGGGCTCCGCACGATCCTGAGCCTGAAGCGATGACGAGGGCATCAGTACGCCTACAGACAGGATCGCAATCCACCGTATAGACGAGTTAATCATTCTCCGAAGTAGTGCCGACACATTGTTCATTTCAGCAACCCCATCCGATATTCCCTCTGCCACAGACCTGACAGCGAGGCATCAGGACTCATTCCTGCGCCACGATGTCTATTAATCGGAGTGTATCTACGCTTGCGGGTAATTCTGATTGTCCTGCCGGATACCCATTCAACTGTAACAAGTACGCCACAAGCGAAACATATACGTCTGGACTAAGACTCCCTGGGTCACCTTCTGGCATCAGCGTCGATACCGTGTCAAACAGCTCTCCAACACTCCGCCCGACCCAACTCAAGCGAAATCGACCGCCAGAAAACTCAGCTACATCATGACAGGCCGTGCACACGCGCTTGAATGTACTTTCACCCACCGAGGCTTGCCGAGCTGTAAAAGCCCCATCTAATAACTCCCCCCCGACGCTGGTTGGCAGCGGCGAACCGACCTGTCCTGCTGCTCTCGCAACTCGAAAAGTATTGACAGAACCAACCAGGGTAAAAAGTAATCCGATACTTGCTGCTAACCTCAGCCACCCAGATCGGCGGCGGCTACATCGCCTGGCCGTCACAAGTTGTTCGGCACCAAAAACATTTTGGCCCCGCGCCATAGCAGACGTTCTACTGGCCTTCATCGGCACGTGAACCGGCCATCATATTCGTCATGCCGTAATTACCCTCATGACAGGCGAACTCAAACATCGGACCTTCAGCACGTGCCCACGGCAGCGACCCACTCCACGGAGTGGTCCAAGTTTCAAGGTCGGTCACCGTAAACTCATAATCCAGTACGTCACCAACGCGTCGAAAACGTTCCAACACGTGAACCGACTCGCTTAGGTCTCCTCGCGATAGCGAATGTTCGGGACGATTCCAGCGCCGGATAAAAGGGCTCCTCAAATTCGTCGTTTCAACGACAAGGGTATCCCCCTCCCAATGCCCCACCGAGCTACCTGCAAACTGACGGACATTCGGTGGTAAATGCGCTCGCCCATCGAGCGTAATCACCCGCAGGTCGTGAATATGCTCCTGAAGTATCACGACAAAGTGTTCATTCTGAAAGATGTGGTAGTTATTGTTGTAACCCGTTGGAAACGTCGGAATACCCCGGTACCAGAGACATCTCTCACTTAACCCCATATCTTCCGGTCCGTGTGCCGGAACCGCGCCATCTCTAGCGGCCGCAACTCTCTTGTTTTCGTCCGAGGTAAGTCGAGTAAGCGCTTCTGGGGTTAACTCCGGCAATCGTCCATTTGGTGGATCTGTAATAAGAGATGTCCGTCCCGTCGGAACAATGTTTGTCCCCTGCTCAGTCCAATAGCTGTTATAGGCACCGACATTTCCTCCGGCCGGCAACGGTTGCGTTCTCACTTCACTCGGCGCGTTCTGTTCTTCCACGCGGATTGCCGCTGCTCGCTCAAGGCCAGCGACTTCTTCGGGAGTGAGAAATTCCTGATCCTCCAAGGAAGCTGGTCTTTCTAAAGGTGTAATCGTGCCGTTATTCCAGAGTCCCTGTAAATCCGGATCACCCCATGCCGTCCTCGGTGACGCATCTTCAGCAGTCTGGCTCTGCGCCACTACCGATACCGGTAGCATCACAGCCAACACCGCGGTGATCGACATTACGCATCCGAACAGTAAACCGAATCGTCTTTGCCTCATTAGTGAGCTCCTAACCCCTCATCCCCTGCTGGTACGACACACGTTGCATACTATTGCTGTATCTCAAACTCGCTCAAGTGAAGGACGTCTTCATTCGCAGTCGCCTCTATGGGTACCGTGCCCCGAACAACCACCTGTTGACCTAACGCCTTCGACAAACGCTCTGCACGTATGGTCTCGCCCGCTACGACCATTACGACGGCATCTTCCGACAACGTAATCCCAATACCGCCGTCGAGTCCGACGACAAACCCAACCACGGTTACGTGCAGACTCGACGGAACAAACCCCGCATTCCGTATAACATCTCGAACCTCCTGCAAATCGACCGTCGTCCCAGATGTCGCCCCAAGTACAACCCGCTGCTCGTCAGGTTGTATATCGACCACTGCAACGTTATCGAGCCGTCCGAGCCGTCTCTCTAGACCACTGGCACAAGATGGACATGACAACTCAACACCAACGGTCACCGTAAATGCACCCAATTTATCTGAAGCGGCTACGAATTGCCCAAGGCACACCGCGACAGCCGTGACGGAAAGTACACAGGTGAATTGAGACCGCAACCACATCACGCCCGTCCCCCGCTACCAGAGTGAATCATTTCCGTTCTGCTGCAATTTGTTCAAGATACAAGCGTTCAAGACGCTCGACTTCGGCAAGAAAGCCGTCCGGATCAACAAATGTGTCCGGGTCGTAAGCCTGCCCGGCTTCAAATTTGTCGTGCAGGTTGTACTGAGGACCATGAGCCGCCACCCAAACATCGATATCAAGAGCCTTCTGTTTTCGGAATGTCTCGGCAAAATCTTCAGCAACCCCTGCATACGTTGCTTCCACGACAAGTTTTTTCCCAGGGTTAATGGTTGCCATGTTCGCTATAGCGACGCTGTAGTCGCGACCGCCTTCACGTACTTCCATGAGATAACTAGAGCTCCCTTCGGTATGCCCGGGCGTCTCAAGTACTGTCAGCCGCGTCTTGCCCAGTGCTATCACCTCTCCATCATCAATAATTTTGTCGACTTTGACTGGCTTAAATGATTCTTCCCCTCCGAAATGCGGATCGCTCACCCCGCCATCTTCAAGAACACGAGCATCCCCAGCTGTCGCCCACATCTCAGCTCCAATCAGTTCCTTGATCTCAGCTAGGGCCGCCGTATGGTCCCAATGCGCCTGCATCGTAAGGAGAATTTTCACGTCTGCCATTTGAAAACCCAAAGACTCGATATTTGACCGAATTGGTCCGACAGAGCTGTCAACGCCGGTGTTGATCAGGATGTGCCCTTCACTCGACGTCACCAAAAATACTCCGAGGTCGTACGTGCCAACGGCATACAAATTACCGACGACCCGGTGCCCTGGAAATGGCCTTGTATACCGATCAGATTGGGCAGTCAGAAGCACTGAGACAAAGAGCAAGAAACACGAAGTAGCTACTATTCGACGTGCCGTCATAGTCATGAGCAAAATCACTTTCTGTACTTGGTTACCAAACCCACGGCCTTTGCACCCCGCCAGCAACCCTAAAGACTCCATCCAGCATCGCCATTCTATGCGCACGCACGGAAAACCTCTAGGCGTAAACCACATTCACAACCCAACAACAGGAGACCTCCAACAACTCGCACAGGTCACGTCCTAGCACCATGTCAGTGCGTAGACTCACCAGACGGGTCCATTTCAGCCGATCAGATTCAATAATCGGCGCACTCCTTCCCCGGCTGGTCCTATCACCGGAACGCTTCTGAGCGCCTTGGATTGTCCAAGAACCCGCTCCATGGAAAACTGCGCAAAAAGGATAATCGCATCAGAGTCCGTCTTTTCGACCTGCTCCAGCACCAGCTGATCGTGCCGTGTCGCATCGCCTTCAACCAATGCATCCATTGCGTTGGGTACTGCGCAACCTGAAATCTGTAGCTTTTTTTTTCGCCGCACCGCTTCAGCCTCCAACTCAGCCACCAGCAGCCGAACAGAGTCGGGAGCCGTGGCGATGACTTCCAGTGGGGCATCCAACGTACACGCACGCGCAATCAACCCATCGAAAGAGGCGAGAACAGGAATATCAATTTCCTCTCTCGCTTGTCGGACAGCATCACCGAAAAACGATCCCGTAAACAGAATGCCATCAACGCCGGTCGACGCACTGTATCGAATCAGACGCCCAATTCTGGCACTAAGTTCGGCCTCGGTCGCGGTCCCACGGCTACGGTCGAGATACAACGACCCATCAAGTAAATGCGCAACGTCAGCCGTGGCCCAGTGCTGCTCGAACGCGGTCTGTGTGGGTTGAATAGAGTCAAGGAGGGCGTGGACGGCTCCTAGCCTTGTTGGTTTATTCTCATTGGTCAAATTAATCCCCTAAGTAAACTCGGTAGAGGCACACACCTCCCTGAAGGGGGTTTCAGTAAACCTCAACACGGCCTCGGAAATCAACAAGGCGAAAGTGTCTCTCGGCCGCGTTACCAGTTACTCATTGGTGGCACTTAGTGATGGTTTATACGTCAGAGAGGTTCGGCAGCTTCCCCGTACTATCTCCAATTTGCTCCACCGGGACACCCATGCGGTCCAAGAGAGTCAAATACAGATTGGTTAACGGCGTTTCAGCGGCATAGCGAATATGACGGCCGCCGCGTAGCTGACCAGCGCCTCCACCTGCGACCAGAAGGGGCAAATTCTGCGTGTTATGGAGATTGCTGTTACTCATGCCACTGCCATACAGAATCATCATTTGATCGAGTAGTGTTCCGTCGCCATCTGGTGTAGCGCGGAGTTTGTCGAGGTAATAAGCGAACAGTTGGCTGTGATAGTTCGCTACTTTTACCAGCTTCACCAAACTGTCTGGATTGTTCTCATGGTGAGACAGCGCATGATGCGGATCCGGCACACCGATTTCGGGATACGTTTGCGCCGTAAGCTCTGGTGTCATCAGGAAACTAATCACGCGCGTGAGATCGGTTTGATACGCCAACACTTGCAGATCAAACATCACCTTCACATACTCATCAAAAGTTGCAGGTGTGCCGCCAGCTGGCCGTTCCACGAACGGCAATTCTTTATCGACATCAGCTTCAGCGCGCTGGATGCGGCGTTCAACATCCCGTACAGAGGTGAGGTAATCATCCAACTTAGCAACGTCACGAACGCCAAGATTGTTCTTCATCCGAGACACTTTGTCCGTCACGGCGTCCAGAATGCTTCGGTCCTGGTCCATCCGCAAACGTCGTGCCTCTGGGTCGGTACTAGTGCCATCACCAAACAGCCGTTCAAAGACTGCTCGAGGCTGACTTTCCATCGGCAACGGCGTGGTCGGTGTACTCCACGACAGCGTACTGATATACGCACAGCTATAGCCGGCATCACAGGCGCCACCGAACTCTGGCAGCCCAATGCCGAGTTCGAGTGAACCAAGCTGCGTTTGGTCGCCGAGATGAGTGGCAGCGATTTGGTCTACCGATGTGCCTGCCTCAAAATCAGCCCCCTCCGTTGGCTTCGCATGAACGCCTGTGAGGAACGCGCCGGTAATTCGTCCATGCCCTCCCGCTGGATCCCCAGGCAGTTGTGCAGCAGGCTTATGGTCAAGCCCCGTCAATACCGTGAGCTGTTCACGATGCGACTCCAAAGGTTTAAGAATTTCTGTAAATTCGAACCCGCGCCCCTCAGTGGACGGAGTCCACTTATTCATCACAGCACCATGGGGCTTATAGACAAAGCCAAGCCGCGGTTTAGGTGCCGCTGCAGTTCTACCCAAGGCTGTGAGCGCCGGGACCATTCCATCTAACAAAGGCAGCGCCAATGCAGCACCGAAACCGCGCAACACTGTCCGTCTTGGAAGAGATTTCTTCGTAATAATCATGGGTCAACGCTCCTCATTTGAAACGGTGTACTCTTTGCTACCCCGGCAACAATAGACGACCATCGATAATCCTGACTCTCACTTTCGCGCACAATGCGCCTTATCGCCGGCCGATCGTAGTGTTCAACACCACGCCCAAGAGCATATGTAAGCAATTTCTCAGTAACCGTCGTTACGAATTCTTCAGAACGCAAGAGTAACAGGTCTCGCAACTCTGACAGTCCGTCGAATCTACGACCGTCAGGCAAGGCTCCAGATGCATCAATAACGGCCCCGCCTTCCTCGTCGCGCCATTTTCCAATTGCGTCAAAGTTTTGCATCGCGAACCCAAGTGGGTCCATCCTCGAGTGGCAGCTTGCACACACCGGATTGGCTCGGTGTTCCTCCATACGTTCCCGCATGGACCGCATTGTTCCATCATCCGCACGGTCCGGAAGTTCTGGGACATCTGGCGGCGGGGGCGGGGGGGGCGCTCCTAGAATATTCTCCAGCACCCATTTGCCTCGTATTACCGGTGAGGTTCGTGTTGCCAACGAAGTGACCGTGTGAATGCTTCCGTGCCCAAGCAACCCGCGCCGATTTTCTTCGTGCACCGCAACTCGACGAAACCGTGGTCCATAGATATTCGGTATTCCATAGTGTCTGGCTAGTCGTTCATTGACAAACGTATAGTCAGAGGTCAGCAGCTCAACCACGCTCCGATCAGCTCTCAGTTGGCTCTGAAAAAACAGTTCCGTTTCCCGAATAAATGCGTCACGAAGATTTTCATCAAACTCTGGAAATGCGTTTGCATCCGGCGCCACTGACCGCATACGCCGGAGGTGAAGCCATTGCGATGCGAAACTTTCCACTAACGAACTCGCCCGCTCATCCTGCAACATCCGGTCAACCTGCTCTTCAAGGACGGATGTCTGACTCAGACGCCCCTCTTCCGCCAGTTCAAGTAGTTCGTCGTCCGGAATGCTGCTCCATAAGAAAAATGACAGCCGTGAGGCGAGTTCCACATCGCTGAGTTGATACACCTTTTGCGTTGTCGTGTCGTCCGGGTCCCGCTCTAAACGAAAAAGAAACTCCGGGTCCACCAAAAGTCTTTCCAACGCGCGTTGCACGCCTGTTTCAAATCCACCCGCCTGCCGCCCTTCGTGAAAGAAATATCGTAGCGCTTCAACATCACGTGCCTCCACCGGTCGACGAAACGCGCGCCGCGCGAGAGTGCGAAGAATCTCATTCGCACAGGGCTCCTCTTCCTCGACCGTATTCGGCCGGCACACAAATATTTTCCGACGTGTCACCGTATCAGCTTCCGTACCGGACCCGCCGCCAAATGTGTCAGGATTGTACGGGCCTTCGACCTCGATATTCTCGATCGCCATCTTCTCGACGTAGCCGCGACCACTACCAAATGTCCACAACGGTAACCGCTGGGGCTGCACCCCCTCAGCCACGCCGTTCCGCTGTACGAGCGACACACTCACCAACCGCCGACCCGCTCGCACGGGAACTCGTACCGCTAAGCCAGAACCCGCGGCCGCCCGACCAGCGACGGTACGCCGGCCAGCCGGCACGTTATCTCCTTCGAGTGCTTCGCTCTCCTCAGGCCATCGCCCAACTGTCAGCAGCCCGACGCGAGCGCCATCCACCCGGACGTCGACCTCCTGAGGTTCATTTCGGCCACCATTTTGCTGTAACTTCAGTCTAATTAGATATTCACCATCGAGCGGAAAATGGTGCTCTATCGCTGTGCCGCCTCGTGACCCAAACGGCGACTCTTCACTCATCCGATCACTTTGATTCAGCAGCGAAGATAACGGATACCGCACAACATCCACATCAATGCCCGGATCGCCAATCGCAAGACGACTTATCTTCCGCGCGGCCGACATGTACCGCTCCAACAATCCCGGTGCAACCGTTAAAAGATCGGCGTTGTTATCAAAACCAAATGCCAAGTCATCCGCCGGAAGCAACAGCGCCCCGTCCACCTCAAGCCCGATTAAGTCGCGAATCGCGTTCGTGTACTCCAACCGATTAAGCCTATGGATAGTCGGCCTTCCTGGATTCGGCGCGACTTCAGCTAGCTGATCAAGGCCCGCCTCAAGAAACGATGAGACGCCCTCATATGCGTTTTCGTCAGGCCTCGGTCGTCCGGGTGGCGGCATCGCTCGAGTCTGCAATTTCTGTAGTACTTTTTCCCAAACTTCAGTAGCGTCCTGAAGACTTCCAAGTTCGACACCTTCCAAAGTCAAACTACCAGTCTGCATCCGATCGTTGTGGCAGGTCAGGCAGTATCGATCGAGCACAGCTTGGTGGGCACCGGCACCTTCACTCTCACCGGCCTGGGACTGGCGCTCAGACGCCTCTGCTCTCTCGGCAACACCCCAAACAAAAACGACAACGACCGCAAAAACCATTGTCGTCGCTCGCGCCAAATGCACACCACTGTTCCCGGTTAAACACCTAGTCATAAAACGCTTCCACATTTTGACCGCGAACATCACAGCTACCGCCTTCGGCGCGTCTGCCCCTCAGTAAAATTCTCGATAAAACTAGAGGGAGCGGTCCTATCGCTGCCTAACTCGCGCAAAAGGTCGGCCGTGCTACCCCCTCCAAGACCAGGAAGAAAGATATGTCCACCACCCTCTGCAATCATTAACGGCGTCAC
>Ga0310120_10003135_pt1 | contig 11844 bp, 7 predicted proteins | sample CB27_AW_983_MG_FD_203506 | JGI IMG/M metagenome (GOLD analysis project Ga0310120, IMG submission 203506) | Marine microbial communities from Western Arctic Ocean, Canada - CB27_AW_983 | ecosystem: Environmental > Aquatic > Marine > Oceanic | place: Canada: Western Arctic Ocean | collected... | reverse complement strand
CAGGTGTCGTAGCGTCGAGCCTTGATCGTGCAGGTCGTGCAGGTCGTGCAGGTCGTGCAGGTCATCGAGTGGTCTCATCGCGAGTGAACAGTGTGTGGCAGTCGAGGAGCCTGGTGCCTGCTTCGTCGGTCACGGCGTAGGGGGTGGGTCCCCAGAGACTGACTCCGGCGTGGCGTCCGTCGGCGGCGAGTGCGTAGAAGGTGAGGTTGTAGCTGGGTCGCTGCTGGTCATCGAGCAGTCGTTGTGGCGTGTGTTCGATGATCCGCTCGAGGACCCCGGCGGCGGCCTCGCGGGGCGATTGCCCGTTCCTCATGGCCTCGACCACCGCAAAGCTGCCCAGGTCGGCGAGATTCGCCTCGCCCCGCCCCGTGCTGCCGCAGGACCCGACCTGGTTGTCGACGTAGAGTCCGGCTCCGATGATCGGCGAATCGCCGACCCGACCGGGTCTCTTGAAGGCCAGCCCGCTGGTGGAGGTGGTGCAGGAGATCTCGCCCTGTGCGTTCCCCGCCGCACAGTGAATGGTCCCGGTCGGGCGGTGGTAGTCGGGCCCGAATCTGCCGACATCCGGCTTTGAGGTTTCGGCGGCGGTTTGATGAGTCGTGTCGTCGGGGGGTGAGTCGGCGGAGCGTGTCGAGCGTGTCGAGGGGATCTCGATCTTGAAGAATTTGACCACGTCCGGATGGAGCTGGTCATCGGGAGCGGGCAGCCAGTCCTGTCGTTCCGAGAGTGTTTCTTTCCAGTGCAGCCAGATGCGGCGTGCCTTCTTGGTGAGCAGGTCTTCGGTTGGGAAGCCGTGGTCACGAGCGAATCGCGTGGCTCCGTCGCCGGCGAGCAGGACGTGGTCGGAGCGTTTGAGGACGTGCAGAGCGACACGAGCGGCGTGTCGGACTCCCTTGAGTGCCGCGACGCCTCCGGCGGCGTGCGTGGGTCCGTGCATCACGGCCGCGTCGAGTTCGACTTCACCGTCTTCGTTGGGCAGGCCTCCGTAGCCGACGGAGGTCTCGTCGGGGTCGTCTTCGACGAGTTGGACTCCGGCGACAACCGCTTCGAGTGTATCGGTGCCGCTGGAGATCTGATCGAAGGCGAGCCGGGTGGCCGGGAGACCGTTCTTGGAGGCGATGGCGACCGGGAGTGGTTTCATCGAGTGGTCCCGCCTGGGTTCCTTGTGCGGGTGGGATCAGAGGTCGGGGTGTTCTTCGTGCCAGTCGGTCCGGTCCTGGTATTCGGCTGCGATGCTCAGCAGCGAGGTTTCGCTCCAGGCTGGCCCGACCAGTTGCAGCCCGGTCGGCAGCTTGTCTTCTCCGAACCCGTTGGGGACGGTAATCCCGGGGATGCCCGCGGCGTTGCCGGCTCCGCCGATCCGGCTGGCGTGATGTCCGCGGCGGTATTCGGAAAACGACTGGTCGTTGGGGTAGGCGACGGTGGCGAGCGTGGGGGACACGAGTGCATCGGTGCCGTCGAAGAGTTGATCGAGTGCCGCCTGGATCTTCGGCCGGATTCTCATGGCATTGATGTAATCCCGGGCCGGGATCATCATCGCGGCGTGTGCTCCCCAGCGGTCCTCCGGGGCGGTCATCTGCCAGACGTCACCGCTGGAGACCAGTCCCTCGAACGCGGCGGCCATCTCGCAGGAGATCAGTGTCCCGGCGACATCCTCGTACGGCAGGTCCGGCAGAGTCACCTCGCCGATCCGGCAGAACTTCTCGAGCTTGTCGAGAGACTTGCGGAAATTTTTCCTGACGGCTTTCTGCACGTGCGTGTCGCAGCCGGTGATGACGGCGAGATTGGGCTTGGGCCTGGGCTTTTTGGGTTTGGTCCATTCGAGCTGTTTGTCGACGCTGGTGGCGTCGGCGGGGTCGTGTCCCGAGATGGCTGCCAGGACGAGTCCACAGTCGTCGGCGGTGCGGCCCATCGGTCCCAGTTTGTCCATGGTCCACGAGAGTGCCATCGCCCCGTGCCGGCTGACTCGCCCGTAGGTCGGTCTCATACCGGTGATCCCGCAGAACCCGGCCGGTGTCATGATCGAGCCCCAGGTCTCGCTGCCGATGGCAAAGGGGCAAAGCCCCGCTCCGACAGCCGATCCCGGTCCACTCGAGGAGCCTCCCGACCAGCGACCGGTGTCCCAGGGATTGAGTCCTGCTCCGGTGAAACTGGCCCGCGACTGCTTGTATCCGAGTCCACCGGCGATCTCGACCATCGCCAGCTTGGCCACCAGCACGGCGCCGGCTTCCCTGAGCTTGAGGATCACGGTGGCATCGGCATCGATGACGCGGTCCTTCATGGGAGCTGCGCCCCAGCTGGTGGGGATGCCCCGGGTGGCCAGCAGGTCCTTGGCCCCGTAGGGGATGCCGTGCAGCGGGCCTCGGTCTCGACCCGCGGACAGCTCGCTGTCGGCACGCCGAGCCTCTGTGCGAGCCAATTCGCCGGTGACGGTCGCCACGGCGTTGAAGCGGGGTCCGAGGCGTTGGAGTCGATCGAGAAAGAACTCGGTCAGCTCCAACGACGTGTAATCGCCTCGACGGAGGCCTCGGCCAAGGCGGCGGATCGAGGCGAAGGCGTGTTTGTCTTTCAGAGTCATGATGAGAGGAGAGAGGGGGGGAGTGTGGAGGGGCGGGGTGGGGGTCGGGATCAGGGGTCAATTCGCAAGGCGGCAAAGAGGAACCCGGGTTCGTCGGCGTTTTCCAGTGGGAAGCTGCTGAGTCGTCGTGAGCGGGCGAGGTCGCCTCGGAGCTCGTTGTAGATGCCCTGCAGGACGTCCTGCTTGTCGAGTCTCGCGTCGGGGTACCGCTGGCGGAGGGTTTCCAGCAGGAGTGCTGCTGGTGGAGGCGGCTCGGGTTGAGGTTTCTCGCCAGGTTTCTCACCGGTCTTCTTCGGCTTCTTGTCCTGGGCGTGAGTTTCCAGAGCGGTGGCTGCTGTGGCGGCTGTGGCTGCGGCGAGGGTGCGTGCGAAGTCGCGTCGGTTGACCGGTTCGGGGGTGGAGTGTGAGGTCATGGTGAGCCGGGTCATTTGCGAGTTGAGGAGTGCGAGTCGCGATTATAGCCTGCGTGGTGGATGGGTGAGAGTGGTGGATGGTCGAGTTTCGTTGTACGGGGCGTTAGGATCGACGCTGAGCGGTCGTGTAGTAGATGGGTGTGATCGATGTATTTGAAAATGGCCAAGCGGTTTTTTCTGGAGACGGACAAGCGGCTGGCTTGGAAGTTCTTCCGCAACATGGGCGTGGGCGGAGTCCGTTCGGTTGTGAAGTACCGCCGTCGTCTGAAGCGGGGCGAGTTCTTTCCTCCCTTCCTTTATGTCTCGATCATCAACAGCTGCAACCTGCGTTGCCAGGGATGCTGGGTGGACGTATCGGCCAAGCAGGAGCGGATTGACATCGAGGCGATGTCGAAGTTGATCAGCGAGGCCCAGGCGATGGGCAACGTCTTCTTCGGGATTGTCGGAGGCGAGCCGTTCATGCATCCGGAGATCCTTGAGATCTTCAGGCGACATCCGAAGTGTTACTTCCAGGTCTTCACCAACGGCCATTTCATTGACGGCGAGGTGGCCGCGGAGTTGCGTCGTCTGGGCAACGTGACGCCGTTGATCAGTGTCGAGGGGACCGAGATCATCAGTGACGAGCGTCGTGGCCGCGAGGGGGTCCTGAGCCAGACTCTTGCGGGCATCCAGAATTGCCTGGACCACAAGTTGTTCACCGGCGTGTGCACCAGCCTGTGCCGCACAAACATCGACGACCTGTTGACTGACAAGTGGATCGATCGGCTGATCGAGATGGGGGTGCTCTACACCTGGTTCCACGTCTATCGTCCGATGGGCCCGGATGCCAGTCCCGATTTGTGCCTGACTCCCGAGCAGCAGGTGCGGGTCAGGAAGTTCGTGGTCGAGACTCGTGTGAAGAAGCCGATCGTGGTGATCGACGCCTACCACGACGGGGCGGGCAAGTCGTTGTGCCCGGCGGCCACCGGCATCAGCCACCACATCAATCCCTGGGGAGGGATCGAGCCGTGTCCGATCATCCAGTTCGCAACCGAGTCGATCTACGACGACCCTCAGCTGGCCGACACCGAGCAGCGGACCCTGGGCGAAAAGATGGTGCAGTCTGAGTTCCTCTCGGACTTCCGCCAACTGGCTCAGCAAACCACTCGCGGCTGCATCGTGCTCGAGCGTCCCGACCTGCTTCGCGACCTGGTCGTACGGCACGGGTCCCGGGACACGACGGCGCGTCAGACTGCCTTGGCCGAGTTGGATGCGATGGAGGTACGGACGTCGCAGTACCATCCGGGGCAGGAGATCCCCGAGAAGAGCTGGGCGTACCGCTTGGTGAAGAAGTTCTTCTACAACGACTTTGGCGTTTATGACGGTCATGACCACAGTACCAGTTCGGCTCCGGCGGTGCTCGAGTTGCCGACGGTTGTGGTCGAGGACGAACCGGTTGGCGTCTAGCGTGCTGTGGGCGTGCTAGAGTGGCTATGAACGGAACGGAACGGGGATGAACGGAACGGGGCGGAGTGTCCTGTTGGGTTTCCCACGAGTTTCCGAGTGGTCCGCGGAGCCTCATGATGCGACACGCCAGCTGGTTATCACCGATCGTGCTGCTGGTGCTGGCCGGGACGGCCTCGGCGCGAGACATCCTGATCTACGGGGCCCCGGTCCGCCGGGGTGACTTCGTGGCCGGGACGGTTGAGTATGTCCGAGGCCGCAGCGTGGCGATCGACATGGGATATGTCGACGGAGTGGTCTCGGGTCATCGATTCCGAGTCTACCGCCGGGTGGGCGGGGACCTGAGGATTTCGGGTGTTGCGATCGTGGGGTTGGTCGGGCGGCGTCAGTCGATCGTGACGGCGCGGACGAGGGTCCGGATCCGAGCCGGCGACGCGGTGGTGATTGCCGCCTCGGAACTGGCCATCTGGGCCGAATCCCGCAGCCGCCAGGCTGACGAGCGTTTGCGGCGTCGAGTGGCCAAACCCAGGTCACTCGGCTACGACACACGGGAGACCGAGATCGATGCGGTGGACTTGCTGGAGACGCGTCGCAGGAACAGGTTGAAGCTGCTCGAGTGGAGCCGCCGGGTGAAGGAGGCTCGGCCGTCGACGACGGCCCTGTGGGACCTGACCAATCTGAAGACTCGTCGGAGAGATTTCCTCGAGAAACTCGAGTCGTTTGGGAACTCGTTTCGCTACAGCAATCGGGAAGAGCGTGAAAACGCGTCGTTCACGACGACGGTGCAGCCGATCGGTCCTTCGGTGCCGCGGGCCGGTCAGCCGTACGAGGCGACTGTGGTTGCGCCGGTCGAGACGAAAACGAGCGTGGCGAAGACCTATTCCGAGCCACCGCGGCGGATTCCTCGAGTGGTTCCGCTGGCTCGTCGGGTGTCGCAGTATCTGGGACGTGGGAACAGTCGGTAGGGTGGGGGACGGTGGGGGGGCTAGAGGTGTTGTTTCCACCAGTTGAGGATTTCGCCGAGCCGGTGGATCCTGAGGTCGGTCGGTCCGCAGCGGCTCATGCCGTGGCTGGATTCCTGGGGGTAGCGCACGAAGCGGGTGGGGACTCCGAGCATTTTCAGTGCGGCGAAGACCTGTTCACCCTGCTCGATGTTGCACCTCAGGTCTCCTTCGCTGTGGATCACCAGGGTGGGTGTGGAGGCGTTTCGGATCGAGCGGATCGGGCTTTGTCGCCAGATCTCCTGGTTGTCGTCCCAGGAATTCCCGGGCCAGTATTCGCCGGGGACCAGCGGATAGTCGCTTGAGCCGGTCATGCTGACCAGGTTGGAGACACAGCGGTCGGTGATGGCGGCGGCGAATCGGTCGGAGTGCGTGATGGCCCAGTTGGTCATGTAGCCTCCATAGCTGCCTCCGGCGATCCCGATCCGTCTCGGGTCGATATTCTGCTGGTGTTCCATGAACCCGGCGACGGCCTGCACGTCGACCCAGTCGGCTTCGCCCCATCGTCCCTGGATGGCGGTACAGTGTTCTTCTCCGTAGCCCTTGCTGCCTCGAGGATTGCTGAACACGACAACATGTCCGGCGGCGGCCAGCACCTGGAACTCGTGAAAGAAGGTCGTACCGTAGAGTGCATGGGGTCCTCCGTGGACCTGGAGCACAGCGGGTCGCCGCCGGGGTCCTTTGGAGCGTCCCGGCGGGTTCATCACCCAGGCGTGGACCCGGGTGCCGTCCTCGGCGGTGATCCACGTCTCGATCGGCTTGGAGAGTTCGAGTTGTTCGAGCAGCGGTTGGTTGAAGCGGGTCAGAGTCCGTGTCGAGAGTTCTCGCAGCTGGGCACCGCCGCGGATCTCGGCCACGGCGACTTCCGGCAGCGTCAGCGCATCGCTGGTGCACACGGCCATCAGCCGTCCGTCGGCGGCGAGGTTTCCCATCACGGTCGAGGCGGGTCCCGAGCTCAGCAGTCGCACTTTTCCTCCTGAGACGGGCACGGTGGCCACGACGGAGGCTCCGTGCCAGCCGAAGCCCATCAGCACGTGTCGTCCATCGGCGGTGAATTCGTAGTGGACGCCGAAGGCGGCTTCGGAGGTATCGGAGATGACGGTTGCCGAGAGGCAGAAGTCGGTGTGGCCGGTGAGGTTCTTGAGATCGGAGCCGTCGAGTTGGCAGGAATAGAGGTGCGTGTTGCGGACTCCCCACGTCTCGCGGCCCTCGCGTCCGGCAAACAGCACTCGTTTGCCGTCGGGGCTGTAGCGGGCGACGGATTTCCAACCCTCGGGCAGCCCGCTGATCCGGCTGACCCGTCCCGTCTGGGCATCGACGCGGAACAGCGCGTCCTTCCAGGGAGTCAGCAAGGGCTCGCGGCTGACGTTGGTTGCGAGCAGCAGTTCGCTGGAGTCGTGGGACCAGTCGAAGGAGAACGAGGGTGCGGAGCCTCGAGCGAACAGCAGCCGGTGTTCGCCGGTTTGGGCGTCGACCAGGTAGAGGCGAAACCGCTGGCTGCCGAAGTAGCCGTCTCCATCGAGGCGATAGAACAGGTCTTCGATTTCCCACGGCGGCGTGCTGCCTCCGGAGTCTTCTCGAAGGGCTTCGGCCGCCAGGGTCCGATCGGGATCGGTTTCCCGGAACGAGACGGCCAGTGTGTTGCCATCGGGCGACCAGGCCCACTCGCCGATGGTCCCCTCGGGAAACTCGGTCAACCGGCGGGCTTCTCCCCCGTCGGATTCGAGGAGGTAGATCTGCGGCTGCCGCTTGTCGCGAGCCGAGGTGAAGGCGACCTGGCGTCCATCGGGAGACCAGCGGCCGTGGCGGTCGCGGTCGCCTGAGGTGAACTGTCGAGGGGCCTGGCTGCCGTCGACCGTGGTGACCCAGAGATTCGAGACGATCTGGTTCTGGTCACCGACGTGGCCGCGGCCCAGCAGCACGCGGTTGCCGTCGGGTGAGACCTGGGGGTCGGAGACGGAGATCAGCCTGGTGAGGTCCTCGGAGGTGATGGGCCGCCGCTGCGGGGTCGACTTGGCCATGAAGGGGCTCCGGGTGTGTTGGCGTGTGTTGGCAGAAGTGCGTGGGCGACGGCGGCGATCATATCGTAGGGGGGTGCGGGTGTCGCAAGTGGACGGCTCGAGTCGACTCGGTACAATCTCGGTCGATGTGACTGGTGCGAAGGGGAGGTCCATAGCATGGTGCGAAGTGGGATGCTGGTGTTACTGGCGGGATGTGTTGGGCTGGTGGCTCTCGAGGATCGGGCAGTTGGCGAGGAGTCTCTGGCGAAGCGAGCCCGGGCTGTGCGGCAGGTGATTGCTCATCGAGGATCGAGTTCGGATCGGCCCGAGTGCACTCTGGCGGCATTGCGTCGTGCGATCGAGGTGGGTGCGACGGCCAGCGAGGTCGACGTCCGTCTGACCCGGGACCGCCAACTCGTGATTCTCCACGACCAGACGCTCGATCGGACCACCAACGGCACGGGCAAGATCGGTTCGAAGACGCTGGTGGAGGTCCGCGGTTTGGACGCGGGGAGCTGGTTTGACGCGAAGTACCGTTCCGAACGGGTGCCGACATTGCGGGAGGTGTTGGAGGTGGGCCGCGGCAAGATCGACGTGTTGCTGGATCTGAAAGAGCAGGGCGAGGCGTACGATCGCCAGGTGGCCAAGTCGGTCAGGAAGTACGGGTCTTCGAAGAAGACGATCGTCGGTGTCCGCAGTGTCGCTCAGGCGCGGCGATTCCGCCGCCTGTTGCCCAAGTCGCGTCAGTTGGGTCTGATTCCTGATCCCGACTCGATCGAGTCCTTCGTGGCGGCGGGGGTCGAGACAATCCGGCTGTGGCCTCGATGGGTCAAGGCCGAGCCCAAGCTGGTGGCTCGCGTGCATCGCCTGAAGGTGGGTCTGCATGTCAACGGCAGTGATGGGTCGCCCGGCGAGGTGGAAATGGCGTTGGCTCATCGACCGACCTCGTTGTCGAGTGACGATCCGGGTCGGCTGGTCAGGACTCTGAAGGCGATCGCCGGGAAGCGAAAATGAGCGGTTCGTTCTCGCTGGTGATGATTCTTGGCCTGGTGGGTCCGGGTCCGGGTCCGGGTCCGGGTCCGGGTCCTGGCCGTGTTGGCGGCTGTGACGGTGGGCATCGTCCTGATTGTGCGGCAATTCTCGAGAAGGGATGACGACTGAGGAGTTCTCGCAGGCACCGGCTGCCTCTCCGACCGACCTGCGGAGACTGGTAATTGAGCTGGAGGGGGACGAGCACTTCGTCGAGGTGGTCGCCGCGTTGAAGCGTGGCGAGAGTGCCACGGTCGATGGGGCGTGGGGGTCGGCGTCCGCGCTGGCTCTGGCCGCTTTCGCCCGCGAGCGGGTTTCGGTGCTGCTGGTCGTGGTGCCCCGGGTGGGCGAGGTCGAGTCGATGGCGGCGGACCTGGCCGCGTTTGCTCATGCCCCTCCGGTCGTGTTTCCGGCGTGGGAGACATTACCCGAGGAGCACGACACGGCGGACCCGGTATTTGCTTCGCGGCTCAGAGCGTTGCGGGCTCTGGAGAATCCGTCGAATCCTCCGGTCGTGGTCACCAGCATCGCGGCATTGATGCAGCCTGTCCCCAGTCGGGCTCATCGAGCCGCTTCGACCCGCAGGTTCGAGACTGGCCAGGAGCATGATCCCGAGGCTCTGCTGGCGTGGCTGGTGTCTCGAGGCCTGGAACCGACCACCGCGGTGGCGTTGCCCGGTGAATTCAGTCGTCACGGCGGGATCATCGACATCTTTGCTCCCGACGCGGTCGACCCGGTGCGATTGGAGTTCTTTGGAGACGAGATCGATTCGATCCGCACGTTCGATCCCGAGACTCAGCGTCAGCTGGAGCTTTGCGAGTCGATCGAGTTGTGCCTGGTCGAGCCGACGGGAGCCGAGTCGATTGCCTCGGGCGAGTTATTGAGCGAGTCGTTGCCGGCGGGGACCTGGGTGGGCCTGGTCGAGTTGGCGGATCTGCAGCGTGAGGGCCAGGAGCTGCGTGCTCGGGTCGAGCGTCGCGAGGGGCTGGTGTTGGTTGAGGAGGTGTTGAGGGGTCTGACCCAGTTCCCCAGCGTGGTGGTGGCCGAGCTTTCGGCGGCGAGCATGGAGACGACCTGTCACCTGTCGATCGAGTCGATCGAGCGTTTCAGTGGACCTCGGACCCGGGTCCTTGAGGAGTTGCAGGAGACGTTGGGACCGGGTGAGCGAGTGCTGCTGGCCTGTCACAACCAGGCTCAGCAGCAGCGGCTTGCCGAGATGCTCTCGGAACTGCCCGATTCGGAGGTCGAGGGCGTGAGTCGGCTGGTCGAGAAGGTGCAGTTGTGCCAGGGGCGATTGAGCCGCGGCTTCCGGCTGGTACGAGAGCGGCTGATTGTGCTGGGCGACAGCGAGCTGTTCACTCGGACCGAGGTCGGTTCCGGGGTTCGCAGCACTCGCCGCGACGCACGTGCGATCGACAGTTTCCTGGACCTCGAGCCCGGCAACCTCGTGGTCCACCTGGCTCATGGAATCGGCCGTTACCGCGGCCTGAAGCTGTTGGATCGTCACGGGTATTCCGAGGAGCACCTGTCGTTGGAGTTCCGCGACCGGGTGCAGTTGTACGTGCCGATCTCGCTGATTCACCTGGTCCAGAAGTACGTGGGCCCGTCCAAGACGACTCCCGAGTTGTCGAAGGTTGGCGGAACGACGTGGGAGCGGAAGAAGAAGCGTGTGGCCGAGGCGGTCAGCGACCTGGCCTCGGACATGTTGAGGCTTCAGGCGGCCCGCGAGGCACAACCGGGCCTGAGCCATCCTGAGGGGAGTCACTGGCAGCAGGAGTTTGCCGAGGCGTTTCCTTATACCGAGACTCCCGACCAGGCGGAGGCGATCGGTGAGGTGGCAAGTGACATGCTGCGGTCTCGGCCGATGGACCGGTTGTTGTGTGGAGACGTGGGGTACGGCAAGACGGAGGTGGCGATGCGGGCGGCGTTCCAGGCGATCGACGGCGGCCGACAGGTGGCGATCCTGGTACCGACCACGGTTCTGGCCGAGCAGCACTTTCGGACGCTTTCCCAGCGGATGGCCGAGTTCCCGGTCACGATCGAGTCACTGTCGCGGTTCAAGACTCGTCGGCAGCAGCAGCAGACGCTGGCTCGTCTGGCCGAGGGGACAGTCGACGTGGTGATCGGCACGCACCGCCTGGTCCAGCAGGACGTGAGTTTTGCCGACCTGGGCCTGTTGGTGATCGACGAGGAGCAGCGGTTCGGGGTTGCTGCCAAGGAGCTGCTCAAGACGATGCGATTGGAGGTGGATGTGCTGACGATGACGGCGACTCCGATCCCCCGCACCTTGCACCTGTCGCTATTGGGCATCCGCGACATTTCGAACCTGCAGACGGCTCCTCGAGACCGGCTCGCGATCGTGACCCGGATTGCCCGAGACGATGACGAGTTGATTCGGCAGGCGATCGTGCGTGAGTTGAACCGCAACGGCCAGGTGTTCTTTGTTCACAACCGCGTACACGACATCCACCTGATCGCCGAGCGGGTCGAGTCGATCGTGCCGGAGGCACGTGTGGGAGTGGTCCACGGCCAGATGCGTGAGTCGGATCTGGAGTACGAGATGCTCGAGTTTGTATCGGGCCACACCGACGTGCTGGTGGCGACGACGATCATCGAGAGTGGCCTGGACATCCCCAACGCGAACACGATCTTCATCCACGACGCGGACCGCTACGGGCTGGCGGATCTGCACCAGTTGCGTGGCCGGGTGGGCCGCCACAACCGGCGGGCGTACTGCTACCTGCTGCTGCCTTCGGAGCGACCCTTGAGCCAGGTGGCCACACGGAGGTTGAAGGCGGTGGAGGAGTACAGCGAGTTGGGAGCGGGTTTCAAGATCGCGATGCGTGACCTTGAGATTCGTGGAGCGGGCAACATCCTGGGGACTCAGCAAAGCGGTCACATTGCCACGGTCGGTTACGAGTTGTATTGCCGGTTGCTGGAGAACTCGGTCCGGCGTCTGCAGCGGTTGCCTGCTCGGGAGGACCGTCACGTTGCGATCGACCTGCCGGTGGCGGCGTTTCTGCCCGAGGGGTATGTCGCCGACGGCCGTCACAAGGTCGACGTGTACCGTCGCATCAGTTCCGCGACGGATGTCGAGGTGCTGCGTGAGCTCGGTGACGAGTTGCGGGACCGTTTCGGTCCGTTGCCCGAGGAGGCCGGCAGGTTGCTCGAGCTGCGGCAGGTGGCGTTGTGGGCGACGGGGTGGGGCATCGAGGCGATTCGGATCGAGGCCCGCCGCGACGGGCAGGGGCCTTTCGTGGTCCTGGAATGCGTCGATTCGGAGCGGATTCGTCCCCTGGCACTCGACAGTCAACACACGATCCGGATCGTCGATTCCCGGCAGGCCTGCGTGGTTCTCGAGCAGGACGAGAGCGACGGGG